>Ga0068872_10000449_pt1 | contig 35084 bp, 27 predicted proteins | sample NOAtaG_7_FD_66441 | JGI IMG/M metagenome (GOLD analysis project Ga0068872, IMG submission 66441) | Freshwater lake microbial communities from Lake Erie, under a cyanobacterial bloom - NOAA_Erie_Diel1S_2200h metaG | ecosystem: Environmental > Aquatic > Freshwater > Lake | place: USA: Ohio, Lake...
AAGAAATTACCCCGTTTTTATTTTATATCATGTCTCATGATATAACACTTAATATTTAAATCAAAAATATTCCTTAAAAGTTCAACTTTAAAAAAACTAATTGGCATCCCGTCAATGATAAAAAAATTAACACTAGTTCTTTTCTTACACACTTAGTTTTCTCCTGTTCTGGTAAACTAATTTACAGTAATAATTTAAATGTTGAAAATGAATATAAAGGACCTTCCTTCCTAAATTAATTTCAACTGCTAGATTAAATTAATTTATAACGTTTCCCGGGTAGTCCCCTTATTACTCCGTTTAATTCCAATGTCATTAAAGCAGATGCGGTTTTGCTCATCGGAATACCGGCTTTAATAGCTAAAGCATCAATGGTTAGCTCCGAATCGGATTTAAGCATTTCTACAAGTTTTTGTTCATCCGGTGTTAAATCAATAAATAGGGATGTTTGTTTGTTCTTCTTTTCAATCTTCTCTTCCCAGCCCATAAAATAATCAACATCGGCACCGGAAGTAATTAAATTAGCTTTGTTTGAAAAAATCAGACGATTGCAGCCTTCCGAAAATTCATCCCCTACCCTGCCGGGAACCGCAAACACATCCTTATTATAACTATTGGCTATTTCGGCGGTAATTAGAGCGCCACCGGTTATTGCGGCTTCTACTACTATTAAAGCGTCGCTCAGTCCGGCCACAATTCGATTTCGTTTCGGAAAATTCTCTCGATCCGGATTTGTACCCGACATAAACTCGCAAAGTAAGCCGCCATTATTCACCATCTTTTCGGCCACCGCACGATGGGTTGAAGGATAAATGCGGTCTAATCCATGAGCCAATACCCCAACCGTAGGCAATTGATTATTTAATGCCGCTTTATGAGCAGCCACATCAATTCCATAAGCCATTCCGCTTAAAATTAAAGCGCCCGAGCCTTGATAATGATGTACAATTTGTTCCGTAATTTCTTTCCCGTACTCCGTATTTTTGCGCGTACCAACTATCCCAATTATTCGCTCAGCGTTTAAATTAGCCTGCCCTTTATAATACATTAAAACCGGAGCATCCTCTATTCCCTTTAATCTGCGTGGATAATTATCCTGCAAGTAAAACAAAGGCGTAATATTATGTTTAAGTATAAATTCAACCTCCTCTTCTGCTCTTTTTAAAAGGCGGGTATTGGCTACCGACTTAGCTAAAGCAGGGCCGATTCCGGGTATTTTCTGAAGGTTAGCCTCTTTTTCTTTAAAAATTAAATCTACTCCCCCGCAATAGGCAATTAGCTTTTTAGCATTAATATCTCCCACTCCCGGTATTAGCGTTAACGCAATAATGTTAAATAATGAATTTTCCAACGTAAACTACTCTATTATTTTTTGTAAATTAAGACTTCGAATTTAATAAACATGATTAGAACAGCATTAATGAAGGGACTATTTACTTTACTTTTTATTATAACCGGTTTCAATTATTTATTTGCCCAAAAAACAATTTTAAAAGGCGTTGTAACTGATCAGGCAAATAAAGAAACTATTGTTGGCGCTACCGTATCTGTTAAAGGCACCACCACAGGTTCTTCATCCGATATAAACGGGCAATACAATCTGCAATTAGACCCCGGAACGTATATTTTAGAATGCAGATCGGTAGGTTATAAAATGATTACTCAAAAAATTACTGTCGCAAACGAAGAAGTTAATTTAAACTTTAATCTAATTTCGGAAGATGCAGTTTTAAACACCGTGGTGGTTAGTGCCGGTAAATTCGAACAGAAAGTTTCGGAGCTTACCGTATCTATGGAAGTAATTAAACCCAAATTAATTGAGAGCAAAAATACCACCAACATACAACAAGTTGTAGAACAAACCCCGGGTGTTACTGTAATTGGAGGTCAGCCCAATATTAGAGGCGGAAGTGGTTTTTCGTACGGTGCAGGTAGCCGGGTTTTAATTATGGTGGATGATTTACCCCTACTGGCGCCGGATGCTCAGGATCCTAAATGGAACTCTATCCCGGTAGAAAATATTGAGCAAATTGAGGTTATTAAAGGGGCCAGCTCTGCCCTGTTTGGCTCTTCAGCCTTAAACGGAGTAATTAATGTGAGAACAGCTTATCCAAAAGGGGAGCCCATCACCAAAATAAGTTCTTTTACCGGTTACTACGATGATCTTCCTAACAAAAAACAAATTTGGTGGAAAAACGGAAATCCCACCACTTCGGGCATCACCTTATTTCATTCGCGTCAAATAAAAAATTTTGATTTGGTATTGGGCGGTGCCGGATTTAACGACCAAGGTTACCGAGAGCTGGAGACTGAGCAACGCGCCCGATTTAATTTTAACACCCGATATCGCTTTCAGAAAATTGAAGGCTTAAACGTGGGAATTAATGGCAACATTCAATTTAATACAGGCGGATTGTTTCTGATTTGGCAAAATGCCGATTCGGGGGCTTACCGTCCGTCTGGCGGTTCAGTTTCTAACTATGAATCATACCGAACGAACATCGATCCATACATTACCTACTTTCATAAAAAAATAGGGAAGTTTAGTATGCGAAACCGTTTTTATCGTACCAATAATTTAAATGACACTCAACAAGATTCAAAAGCCGATATGTATTATACCGACATACAATATCAAAAACAGTTCGAAAATAACTTTACCATTACTTCGGGTTTTGTTTTTAATCGCTCCACCGTTTCATCAGAACTATATGGTTTACATGATGGAGAAAACAAAGCCGCATATCTGCAATTGGATAAAAAATTCTTTAATAAGCTTAATGTGAGTTTTGGTTTTAGAGGAGAATATTTTAGAATAGATACGGTTGAAACACAAAGCGACATTTATTTCTTAAAACCGCAACTTAGAAAACAATTTATAGACAGCACCGGGTTGGATACACTCTTATTGAGTAGAAACTCGAATTTTAAGCCCTTATTACGATTTGGATTAAGTTACGAATTAGCAAAGGCAACGTTTGTTAGGGCATCATTAGGTCAAGGCTATCGTTTTCCGAGTATTGCCGAGCGCTTTATAAGAACAGCAGCAGCAGGTGTTGTAATATATCCAAACGACAGTGTTCAACCTGAAACTGGCTGGAATGCCGAACTGGGCTTAAAACAAGGATTTAAAATTAGTAACTGGTATGGCTTTGTTGATGTTGCTGCATTTTGGACTGAATACCAAAATATGATACAGTTTCAATTAGGACAATGGGGTAATCCGGCTGTTGATCCATTTTTTGGAGTTGGGTTTGCTGCTAAAAATATTGGGTTTGCCCGCATTAAAGGAATTGATATGAGTGTAGTGGGTTCCGGCAAAATAGGAAATGTAGAAACTACCGTATTGGCTGGTTATACGTATATCGTTCCTACAAATCTAACGTACTGGAGAGATACTACGCTGCAAAATGACCCATTTAGATTAGAGGCCCGTATAAGAAATACCGACTTAAAATACCGTTCGCGACATCTTGTAAAATCGGATTTGCAAATAGACTATAAGAAATTTACTACCGGATTAAGTTTCCGATACAACAGCTTTATACGAAATATTGATGTGTTGTTTGAAGACACTACCGTAAATATAATGCCCGGCTTGTGGTATTTTAGAAGAAAAAATCAGAATGGAGATTATATTTTTGATTATCGTGTGGGTTACCAGGTAAATGAAAAATGGAAGGTTTCGTTAATTATAAATAACGTACTTAACCGCGAATATATGTTAAGACCGGGCGATATGCAGCCTCCAAGGCTTTTTCAGGTTCAGTTTATGTTAACACTTTAATAATGGAAAAACAAATCTTTCTCTTCAATCAGGATCAAGATAATACCGATAAATTATTCTATAATATTTTTGCCTATATACTCCTTTCCTCAGGTATTAATAATTTGCTGGATTATTCTAATACCGAAAGTAAGAGATATTTAATTACAGGTATTGTTTATGTATTTATTGCCTTATTGGGATTTCTTAGGTTTAATAAATTATGGTTTTATAAAAGACCTACTTATATAAAGTTTACCGACGATTTAATTGAGTTACGACTTAAACCCTACGCGAGACCACTTTTGGTTAAATGGGCCGATATTAAATCGGTAAGCATAAACGATCTGGAATTTGCATTATACAACACGAGCGACAGCACAACCTTTAATTTGGAATGGATTCCAACAAAAATTGCTAACCAGGTTAAGTTTGAGTTTTTACAGAGAGTTAAAGATAAGGGAATAGAGGTTGTGGGTTAGTTGTAGGGCAATTTTAAACTGATAAGTCAAAATTTAAATAGGATTCAAAAGATTGGATCATTATTGTCGGGATGGTGGTTTAGAAATCACATAGCCACATTAGTGTCTGATGTTAAAGAAATCGCAGATAAAAAGAAGTCTAAAAGAGTTATTGTGATTCAAAGTCTTGAGAACATGAAAGGTACTATGGTTAAGATTGATTTTTTAGGTAATATAACTAAAATATAAACATGCTTTTAACCTCAAAGCATTACCACATTTATAACAGGGCTAATGGCTCGGAGAACCTGTTTGTTGAAGAACGAAACTATGATTTCTTTTTAAAAAGATGGGCTTATTATATTTCACCCATAGCAGATACCTATGCCTGGTGTTTAATGCCTAACCACTTTCATTTTCTGGTTAAAATTAAGGAAGAAGAATTGCTAATTAAAAACCTTCAAGGTTTCGATAAGCAAAAAGCCAGGCAAAACCTTGAAGGTTTTTTAGCTAAAGAAATAAGCCAGCAATTTTCAAATCTCTTTAACTCATATACCAAATCTTTTAATAAAGTATACAACAGAAAAGGCAGCTTGTTTATACCCCGGTTTAAACACAAAGAAATTAAAACAGAGGACTATCTAAAACAAGTACTCCTTTATATCCACAACAATCCGGCACACCATGGCTTTACATCCAATGCACTGGATTGGAAATATTCTTCCATCCACAGTTACTTAAAAAATCCGAATGAAAACATTAAAAAGTTGATTGGTTTTTTTGGCAGTACTGAGGAATATATAAAAGAACAATTACACTTTAAAAGTTTAAAGCAGTTAGTTGAAATAGATGATTTAGATTAATCTAAACCTATAAACCTTCAAGGTTTTGAAAAACCTTGAAGGTTTATAAGCAACATTTTCCGAATTTTCTGTTTTTTCGATAAAGGACAATTGGTTATAATAGCTAATGGTTTTCAGAAGAAATCGCAGAAAACTCCAAAAAACGAAATTGAACTTGCACTTAAAATTAAGTCTGAATATGAAAGCGAAAAATAAAAAAATCCTGACTCTTGATGAATTTAAAGAGAAGAATTATGGGAAAAGAGGAACCAAGAAACGTGATGAACTGGAGGCTGGATATGAAAATTTTAAAATAGGGTATTTACTGCATCAGGCCAGACTTGAAAGAGGAATGACTCAGGAAGAACTTGCAGACAAGGTAGGCACTACAAAATCTTATATCTCAAAAATTGAAAACAACTTAAAAGAGGTTCGCATTTCAACTCTCCAAAAAATAATTGAACTGGGACTTGGCGGCCACTTAGAACTTTCTATAAGATTATAATAGAAACACTAACGTTTTCTGCGCAAACCCCAAAACCCTTACTTCTTTCCCGGCTTTACGTAATCTTCTTCTTTTACTTTCTTCCCTAACTTAAATACGGTTAAGTAAACCAAAGCACCGTTATCGTCGTAGTTTTTCCATTTGCCATCGGGTCTACCCCCGCTGTAATTGGCTTCCAGCTGCACCTTACCATTGGGGAAATACGTTAGTCGCTTCCCGTCCATACGGCCATTTTTATCGTAATTCTCCTTACAAAACGGCGTACTGTTTTCATAATAATACGCCCATTTACCTATTCGCTTTCCTGCCTCATACTTGCCTTCCTCCTTTAAATTTCCTTTATCGTTCCATACTGCGTGATAACCATTTTCTATTCCATTTTTATAAGTTGTTTTTTCTATTACCGAGCCTCTGCCGTTATAATATTCCCAAACACCCTCGCGCTCCCCTTTTAAACGGGTGCCCTTATAACTAATATTACCCGATGGATAATATCCTTTCCACACGCCCTCCATTAAACCATTTAAATAAGAGCCCTCATCCTTTAACTTGCCAGATGGGTAATACGATTTCCAGGGCCCATCTTCTTTACCTGTAATATAACTTCCTTCCTGAACAATTCCGCCCTCTTCAAACCACGTAAACCACTTGCCCTCTTTGTTTCCTTTTACAAACGTTCCTTTCTTTATTACTTGTTTTGCATCTCCGTCATAATAATAAGTCCACTCTCCTTCCTGGTTGCCCTCTTGATAAGTTCCCTTCGTGTAAACCCTTCCTGATTTGTAATAGTAAATCCACTCCCCTTCTTGCTTATCATTCTTAAAATCTCCTTCCATATCCACTTCTTGTGTAGGACGATAAAATTTCCAGTGGCCTACTTTTCTGTCATTGCTATATTCGCCCTGGCTCTCCATTTTACCATCCTCAAAATAATTTGTCCATACGCCTGTTTTTACGCCGTTTTTTAACTGCCCGACCCGTTGAAGCTGTCCGTTATGAAAATACATTTCGGTGGGGCCATTCATTGTATTAATCTTGCTTTTTAAAACACCATCGCCATACCAGGTAAACCATATGCTATCCATTTTGCCTTGCTTATAATACCCTTCAATCCATTTCTGTCCATTCTCGTAATATTCTGTCCAAAGGCCATGTTTAAGTGTGTCTAAAAAATAACCTTCGGCTTTTTTGTTACCGTTTTTATAGTTGATCGTTTTCAGTTTTGGCTCCTGTGCCAATACAACAAAGCTTAAAAGGAGAGAAATATTGAAAATTATAATGCGCATATCCGGTAAAAAATTTATCGCAAGTTAATAGCAAACCAAAAAAAACCGGCCTAATTGAGCCGGTTTTTATTAACGAAAATTAATTAGTTATTATCTTACCAGATGAACCTGTCCGGTAAATTGATGCTTTTTAGAGAAGACATCCATAACGTTTATTCTATAGATATAGGTATCCATCTGACAGATACTGCCGTCTTGTTGATGGGTACCATCCCACGTGTCGGAATATTTAGTGGAGCGATAAATCAGATTTCCCCACCGGTCGTAAATAATAAGTTCGTAGTCTTCATCTGTTAAGAAACCTCTTCCTTTTGGAAAAAACTTTTCATTTATACCATCTTCATTAGGGGTAAATGAATTTGGAATATATATAATAAACTCCGGCAATACCTTCAGGCATTTAGTAATACTATCTACACAACCCTTGTCTGTTGCTACCCTCAGGTCAACACAATAAGTGCCGGTATCGCTATATATATGAACCGGATTTTGAATACCGCTAAGGTTAGATTCTGTAGTGTCCCCAAAGTCCCAATTCCATTTTACAATATTGCCTATCGATAAATCATTAAACAACACCACCCCGTTAGATTCCTGAATTACATCAGGAGTGTAATTAAAGTTTGCAGTAGGGGTTGGATATGATTCAATATAACCAAGCTTTCTAATGGTATCGGTACAACCAAAATTGGTAACTACTACTAGCTGTACGTTATAAATCCCAGCATTGTAGGTAGCGCTAACCGATGATGCATTTCCTCCGGCGCCATTGCCTAAGCTCCAGGTCCAGGCCACAATTGTAGTTCCCGGTATGTTGGTAGTATCTGTAAAATTTACTCGTAAAGGTTCGCAACCATTGGTAATATTTGCGGTAAAGCCAGCTGAAGGTAGTGCGTTTACTGTAAACGCCTTTGTTATGGTCGAGGAACATCCGTTAATATTAGTTACAGTTAACTTGGTTGAATCTGTTCCGGCCTGAGATGCTGTGAATGTAACCGGATTACCCGTTGCATCAGTTGTGCCGTTATTTTGGAAATCCCAAACATAACTACTGGAGGCGATTGAATTAGTAACCGTAAAAGTGGTGGGCAATCCTAAACAAACTGCTGTTGCCGTAAAATCAGCGAAAGGAATTGGAAATACTTCTACTACAATAGTGGTGTCGTTTGAACAGCCTTCGGCGCTATTTACGCTTAAAGATACATTATATAAACCGTAGCTCGAATAGGTGTGTGTAGGATCCTCCGTTACATCAAGTGTTCCGTCATCAAAATCCCAAACATAAGTTAAACCTGTGTTGCCGTTAGCCTGTGTTAAGTTGTTAAACAAGGTAGGACTATTTAAACAAACCTGATTAGCTGTAAAATTGGGTATAGGCGAATTAATCACAAAAACAGGAACCGTTAACGAAGTATCCGAACAACCTTCTGTGGTAGTTACAATTAAACTAACCCCATAAGTTCCCGGATTGTTATATTGATAAGAAGGATCTGAAGCCGTTGAGCTTCCTTGCCCCGTTCCAAAAGACCAATTATTAGTAAAGGCAACCGAAGCACTTGAATTATTATTGAATACAGCAGTTTCTCCCGAACACAAGGTGTCTTCTAAAACGGTGAAGTCTGCAGTAGGTAAGCAGAATACCGTTGCGTTTTTTGTAATAGAATCGGCGCATCCAAAGTTTGAAGTTACTACCAACTTAACAGGGAAAAGGCCACAACTGCTAAATAAATAAGCTGGATTTGAACTTGAATTATTAGCACCCGATTCAAACAACCAGCTTTGTGAGGTAATGCTCTCGCCCGCAGGAGCTGAACTTAAATTGGTAAACTGGGTAGTGCCACCCAAACAAACACCGGTTGAAGAAAAATCGACGGTTGGATTTGCATGAACAGTTATCCGAACGCTGGTGGTATCCGAACAACTATTGGCATCAGTAACAATTAACGTATAAATGGTGGTGGTTAACGGACTGGTAGTAGTGGTGCATGTGTTTCCACCGCTTGGTAATGGAGACCAAACACAACTTGTACCTCCGCTACCGGTTAAGTTTGCTGTTTCTCCCAAACAAATATCCTGATTAGAACCGGCATTAGCCAAGGGCTGTGGATTAACCGTTACCGTATAGGTTTCGGGGTTGCCTACACATCCATTTAAGGTGGGCGTAACTGTAAAATTGGATACTGCAGAAACTGCCGTTGTATTAGTAGCCGTATAACTATTTATATTTCCGGTTCCACTGGCACCTAATGAGCCGGTAATGGAAGGATTAGAATTTGTCCATGCAAAAGTAGAGCCCGTTGGAGTTGTATTAAAAACAACCTGTGAAGTTAAATTACCATTGCAATAAAGTTGATTGGGCACATTATCAATAACGGGGGATGGACTAACCGTTATAGTAAAAGTAGAATCGGGACCAGAGCAACCATTAAGAGTTGGCGTTAAAGTAATAGTAGCTGTAATTACAGCAGATGTAGTATTACTAGCCGTAAAAGAAGGTATACTCCCTGAACCAGATGCTGCAAGACCAATAGCCGTATTTGTGTTAGTCCAAGCGATACTGGCACCGGTGGGTGTTGAGCTTAAATTAACCGCCGAAGTGGAGTTGCCATTACAAAATTGTAAATCGTTTAGCGCATTAACGCGAGGGGTAGGATTAATCGTATAGTTATAAGTAAGTGGTGTTCCCGGACAACCATCTGCCGTTAAATTTATGGTTACAGTAGCTGTTGAAGCAGTAGTGCCCGTATTTACAGCGGTAAAAGAAGGCACGCTGGCGCTTCCGTTTGCGCCTAATCCAATAGCAGTATTGTTATTTGTCCAAGAGAAGGTAGTTCCGGCAACAGGTCCGGAGAGATTTACAGCCGAAGCAGTTGCGCCGTTACAATAGGCAGCATCGGCTGGAGTAGGATTTAGGGTAGGAGTAGGTTTAACAGTTACAATGTAGGTTTCGGCCGGACCAACACAAGTGTTAGCTGTTGCTGTTATAGAAACCGTTGCCGTAACTGGGCTAGACCCGCTATTTACAGCCGTATAAGAGGGAATGTTACCGGATCCCGAAGCCGCTAATCCAATAGAAGTATTGCTGTTCGTCCAGTTAAACGTTGCACCCCCTATAGTACTTCCTAAAGTTAAAGACGTTACATTATCTCCATTGCAATACGAAACATCATTAACAGCATTTACGGTAGGCGTAGGGTTAACCGTTATTGTAAAACTGTTTGTGGGCCCTGTACATCCATTTGCAGTAGGCGTAATGATAATGTTAGATGATATTGTCGCATTACCGGTATTAGTGGCCGTAAAGGATGGGATATTGCCGGAGCCACTTGCTGCCAAACCTATTGTTGAATTTGAGTTAGTCCAGGCAAAAGTTGTTCCTGTAACGGGGCCTGAAATGGCAACAACAGCAGTGCTTTGACCATTACAATAGGTAACTGGGGAAACGTTATTTACACTTGGGATTGGATTTACTATTACAACTGCTGAACCGCTGACTGTTCCGGAACAGTTTGCATCAGATACATCGGTTAAAACATAGGTTCCTGCCGTTGATGTTGTAAAGATATACGGCGATGAAGAAATTCCGGGAACCGTTGTATTATTTGTTCCGTCAGAATACCTGATAATCCAGGGTCCGGTACCTGTTAAAGCAACGCTAATTGAAGTCGTAGAGCCATCGGCGCATATTGTACCACCACCTGAAATTGCTGCGGTAGGAGATGTATTAACTGCAACTACAGCAGAGCCACTAACCGTGCCCGAACACTGTGCATTAGATACAGAAACAAGCGTATAGGTGCCCGCAGTAGAGGCATTTATAGTGTATGGAGTTGAAGCGATATTATTTGCCGTTTGGTTGGTTGTTCCATTGTTATAAACCAGATTCCAGGGGCCTGTTCCGGTAAAGTTTACAGTTAAGGGCAATGCGGAACCGTTGCAGATACTACCACCACCAACCAATGCAGCGGTGGGGGCGTTGTTTACAGTAACCGAAGTTGTTGCGTCGTCTACGCAACCCGAGGCGCTGGTTCCAAAAACAGTATAGGTAGTAGTGGTGGCGGGAGAAACAGAAGTAGAGGACGTTAGAGCTCCTGTACTCCAAGAGTAGGTATTAGCACCACCGGAGGTAAGGTTTGCAGATGCGCCTGCGCAAATGGGTCCATTATTGCCGGCTGTTACAGTAGGAACCGCATTAGCTGCAACCGTAACAGTATTATCCACTCTGCAATTATTTTTATCGGTAATAAAAACAGTATATGTTCCCGGAGCCAAGTTAGAAACCGTATTTGCGCCAGCAACACCCGAACTGGTTGATATTGAAGACGTACCGTTTGTCCAAGAATACGTGTAAGGTCCTTGTGTACCAACCGGTGTAGCCGTAACAGATCCGGTTAAAGGGCTTGGCGCCGGGCACGTAGGGGTACTGGTCATGGTTGGCGGACAACACGATCCAACGGCAAAAAATCGGGTAGCTAGATCATCGTTACAGGCAACACTCGACCAGCTTCCACTTTCCCCATCGCCGGTAGTATTAATAGTTACAGATAAATCGGAGCCTGGGGTACAGGCGGCCCTAACAGTTAATCTAAAACAAAATGTCCACGTTCTGCCTGGACCCTGGCAATTATCTCCATATCCATCATTAAATAAATTATCATTATCCCGGTCGTAATACCAGCCCGGTCCAAAAGTAACCCCCGAATTTCCGGTAACGTTTCCATTCGTCCATTTCCAGGTACCACCACCATCGCAGGATGCTGCAGCAACCTGATTAGAAATACCCGAGTAGCCATTACCAAAGGCCACCTGCACGCCGTGAAACCAATTGGTAGCCTGAATGGTCCATCTGTCCACTCTAAAACAAAAATCCACAACTTGCCCGGGCTCATATGCACCATTTACCGGCTGAGGACTTGCCGTGATGGTTGATTGAACCAAGCAAGGGTTACAATCGTTATCATTTTCAACACTTAAGTTAAACGTTCCTTCGGCAGTGGCTGTGGCGCCGCTAATCTGAATATAATAAGTTTGTCCGATTACGATTTGTCCGATTTGCAAAGAAGTAGTTGCACCCGTACCTACCGCACAACCCCTTCCCCGCAAGTTACCGCAAGTTCCCTCATAAAGAGCAATATAAGCAGCCCCTAGCGTACCTCCGGAAACCGTTATATTAACGGTATATCCACTGGCAACAAAAGAGTACCAAACATCCTTTGCAGGAGCTGGAGGGGTAGCTACCCCGTTACATCCCGAAATAAAAGTATAGGGGTTTGCCCCGGTAGAAGATACGCTGGTTGCCGAAATTACTGTGGGAGCCCCGTTAAAGAAACCACCAGAACAAGCTCCACCAGGAGCAGGTAGAGTACCCAGGCTAATCGCGCCGGCACATTCATTATTAGTGGGTTGAGCAAAAACTTTTAAGTTTAACCCCAACAATAATGCAATAATTAAAGCTGGTAAAGATATTTTCATCAAATAAAATTTTAAAACTACTTAACTTGTTTTTTTCTTTGAATTGCTTCTTTGTATTCTTTTTCGGAAGAATATGATTGAACAGCCTCCATTATAATTCCACTTTCGTGTATGGTATATACGGGTTGAGAAATAATCTGATCGGGGTTAGTAAGGCAATTAGTGGGTAGTTTTACGCCTTTTGCTAGGGCTTCTGAAACAGAGAAAAGCTGGAATGTTATACCATTATCAAATTTAATTTCACGTGGCTTATTTTTAGTTCGGTAGCAATCCCAATGAGCCTTTTCAAATGCATTCTTATATTTTAAAAGCTGGGGGTGATTTGCTCCTGCCGATACTTTGTATGTTTTTCCCTCTTTTTCCTGAGCAAATAAGTTGATCGAAACGACCAAAAAGACAAACAAAAATAGATTTCTTTTCATTATCCTTTACTTTAGTGTAGGCTAAATATAAAAAAATCTTCCTTTTAACGGAAAAAAATAAGATAAGGTTACATTAAAATTAAGCAACTCAACTTTGTTTAAACAAAAAAAGCTCCTCGTTAAAGGAGCTTTGGGTTGTCCGACTAGGGGTCGAACCTAGACTCTTCTGAACCAAAATCAGACGTGTTGCCAATTACACCATCGGACAATCTTGGAGCGCCAAAATTAACAAAATTTCAGTTTATCCAAAAAAATTTTAACACTTTATTCAAAATATACAAGGTATTTAAAAGTTAGCAAGGCAAATAAATTCCTAAATTCGCAACTTATATAAAAAAGGTATGGTATCACAATATCAAAGAATTAACAATGTTTTAGGCTGGATTATAGGTCTTCTGGCAACTTTTGTCTATGCTTCAACCATCGAACCAACCGCTAGTTTTTGGGACTGTGGAGAATATATTGCAACTGCCTATAAATTAGAAGTAGGACATCCTCCGGGCGCACCCTTGTTTCTAATAATAGGACGTTTCTTTTCTCTCTTTGCCTCCGATCCGAGCGAGGTGGCTAAAATGATTAACCTCAGCAGCGCCATATGCTCCGGTTTTACAATCCTTTTTTTATTTTGGACCATTACAGCTATTGCTAAAAAGCTTGCTCTTCGCTTTGGTGAGTTAGATAACGCCAAATTAATTGCCATTATGGGAAGCGGAGCTGTTGGAGCACTTGCTTATACTTTCTCTGATTCTTTTTGGTTTTCGGCAGTTGAAGGGGAGGTATATGCCATGTCCAGTTTCTTTACCGCTATTGTATTTTGGGCAATTTTTAAATGGGACTCGGTGGCCGATGAGGATCATGCCGACCGCTATATTATCTTAATTGCTTATTTAGTTGGATTATCAATTGGTGTGCATTTATTAAACTTACTTACCATTCCGGCTATTACATTTGTTTATTACTTCAGAAAATTTGAACCTACCCGCAAAGGGATTATTATCACTTCTATTGCCTCTTTAGTTATTTTAGTAGTTGTTCAGTATGGTATCATTCCAGGATTGGTAAAATTATCCTCCGGTTTTGAATTATTCTTTGTTAACAGCCTGGGCATGCCTTTTAACTCGGGAACTCTTATTTATATTCTTTTAATAGTGGCTTTGGTAAGCTATGGATTATATTCAACCAAAAAGAAAAACAAACCTATTTACAATACCGTTATATTAAGCTTTGCTGTTATTGTGTTGGGTTATTCATCTTTTGCTCTTATTGTGGTTCGTTCTAATGCTAACCCGCCAATTGATGAGAATAACCCCGAAAACGCTATTAGTTTATTAAGTTATTTAATGCGTGAACAATATGGCGAAAGTCCGCTTTTTTATGGGCAATATTACAACGCACCGCTGGATCCGCGTAATCCATACAAAGATGGAAATCCGGTTTATTCCAGAGATGAAAAATCGGGCAAATATATTATTACAGACGATCGTAAAAATTCTATCCCCAATTACGATCCTAAATTTTGTACCATCTTTCCGCGTATGTATAGTTCACAAGGCAATCACGTAAGCGGATATAAAAGTTGGGCCAACATTAAAGGAACGCCCGTTAAGGTTGAAAAAAATGGGGAGATGGAAACGATTTATAAACCCACCTTTGGCGAGAATCTCAGCTTCTTCTTTAACTATCAATTAGGGCATATGTACCTGCGCTACTTTATGTGGAATTTTGCGGGTCGTCAGAACGATATTCAAGGTCATGGAAATGTTACAAAAGGCAACTGGTTAAGTGGAATCAGCTTTATTGATGAGATGCGTTTAGGTGATCAAGCCAATCTGCCAGGCGCTATGAAGAATAATAAAGGAAGAAATGTTTATTACATGTTACCATTCTTATTGGGTGTTTTAGGAATTGTTTTTCATTTCAATAAACACCGCGAATTTGCATGGGTGGTGCTTATTCTTTTTGTATTTACAGGTTTAGCCATTAATCTGTACCTAAATCCCCCTCCTTATCAACCGCGTGAGCGTGATTATGCTTATGTAGGTTCTTTTTATGCCTTTGCTATATGGATTGGGTTGGGAGTGTATGCTATCTTTGATTTCCTTTCTCAAAAAACCTCCGCTGCTCTTAGCGCAACATTGGCAAGTGTTGCAACTTTGGCCTTTGTTCCGGGAGTAATGGCTAAAGAAAACTGGGATGATCATGATCGCTCTAACCGATATACAGCAAGAGATTTTGCAAGAGATTACCTGGAATCCTGTGCGCCAAACGCGATATTATTTACAAACGGCGATAACGATACTTTTCCACTTTGGTATGCACAAGAAGTGGAAGGGATACGTACTGATATCCGTGTAATTAATTTATCCCTGGCCAATACCGATTGGTATATTGAGCAACTTCGCAGAAAAGCCTATTTGGGCAATCCGGTAAAATTATCGTTAGGTCAGGATAAATATCGTCAGGGCACACGCGATTTTGTCCCTATTTATAGAAGAGTAGAAGATTTTGAAAGCATTGCCAATCTTATCGATTTTGTAGGCAAAGAAGAATCTCAATATAAAATTCCACTTCAAGGCGGTAACGAAACCAATTATTTTCCTACCGGTAAATTTATTCTGCCTGTAGATTCAGCAAAAGTAATGGCTAATGGTACAGTTCCAAAAGAAATGGCCAATCAGTTATTAAAAGACATACGCTGGGAAGTAAAGAAAAGTTACGTTTTAAAAAGTGAACTCCTAATGCTTGATATACTGGCCACCAACAATTGGGAAAGGCCCATTTATTATGCAGTTACGGTTGGCGACGAAGGTTACCTGGGTTTACAAAACTATTTTCAACTGGAAGGGTTAGCTTACAGGCTGGTTCCATTTAACGCAAAGGCTTTCGACGGTCAGGTAGGAAAAGTTAATTCATCTATCATGTATGATAACATGATGAATAAATTTAAATATGGAAATATGGAAGACAAATCCATTTATATGGATGAAAACAATCTTCGTATGACCATGAATCTTCGCAACAATTTTGCCCGTTTGGCCGATGCCCTGATCTTTGAAAACAAAAAGGATTCGGCATTAAAAGTTTTAGAAAGAGCCACCAGCATTATGCCAAAGGAAAACATTCCTTATAATTTCTTTGTATTACCCATGGCCGATGCTTACTATAAACTTGGGAAATCTGACAAAGCAAATGAGATTGTAAAAGAATTAACAAACATTTACGCTCAGGATTTAAAATTCTATACCTCCCTTAAAGGAAAAGATGCCAGCTCATTATCATACGAAACACAACAAGCCGTTGCGATCTTACAAAGAATTTCTTATGTGCTTAGTTTAAATAAACAAGATACACTCAAAAAAGAAGTTGATGCAGTTTTAGCAATGTACCAGGGTAAAGTAGACATGAGCCAGCCTATGGGTGGAGAAGAAGAAGTTTCTGAAGAATAATTTTTAAAAAATTAATTTAAATTTATGCCGTTACCCTGTAACGGCATTTTTTTTAATGATTAACCGATTAAACAAATATTATCGTTTTTTATATAAGAAAGCCTTATGGCAGATGCCTGGCGATAAAAAGATTGTTTACCTCACCTTTGACGATGGTCCGCACCCCATGGCCACCCCCTTTGTTTTGGATATACTAAAAAAATATAACCTAAAAGCCTCCTTTTTTTGTATTGGAAAAAATATAGTACAGTACCCCGAACTATTTAACCGGATTATTAAGGAAGGACATGCTTTAGGAAACCATACTTATAACCATCTTAACGGATTAAAAGTTAGTAATGATCAATACTTCAGCGATTATGAAAAATGTCAGAAACTATACCCGTTTACCTATTTTAGGCCCCCTTACGGAAGAATGAGCCTACGGCAAATGCAATACCTCTCTGGCAAAACTAAAATTGTAATGTGGAGTATTTTAACAAAAGACTACGCTCAAAATATCAGCCCTGAATACGCCCTGCAAACTATACAAAAAAACATTAAACCCGGAAGCATTATTGTTTATCACGATAGCGAAAAAGCCTTCAATAACCTGAGTTTTTCACTGGAGCGTTCTATAAAATTTCTGCTGAATAATCAATATGAATTTAAAGCCCTGCCCGTATAAATAATTTAGTAGAAATATTTTTTATATCCTCTCTGGTGGTTTATGCACTTGGTGGTTTTCTCTTTAACACTAAGTCCAACTATTGGCTGTTTTTGGCTTTTGTAGCTTCGGTACTGATAAAACTTTCATACGCCCTTGCTCTACCCTACCCTGGATTGTGGGATGAACAATATCATGCAGTGGTAGCTAAAAACATGATGCAAGACCCCTTTCACCCGAAACTATTTTTAGATAGCCCGGTTTATACCCATCCCGATAACTGGACCTATTATACCACCTGGATTCACAAACAGCCTTTTTTTCTATGGTGCATCGCTTTATCATACAAACTTTTTGGAATTAATATCATAGCATTAAGAATCCCCTCCATACTGATTAGTTCATCGCTTATTTATCCTCTTTTTAGGATAGGCGCTAAAGCATTAAACAAACTAAGTGGAATTATAACGGTTACCCTGTTTGTATTTAACCCCTATTTTAACAATATGCATAATGGATCTACCCCAACAGATCATAATGATGTATTCTTTGTAAGTATAATATGCTGGGCCTTTTATCTGGGCTATGTTTATGTAAATACCAGGCAAATGAAGTACCTTCTATTTACTTCTTTAATGTGCGGACTTGCTGTATTAACCAAGTGGCTGGTTGGACTATTGCCCCTGGGATTTGTTTGGCTCTTCGTTCTGTATTTTAAAGAGATAACCCTGGTAAAGAAATTAAAACTGTTACTTATAAGTATAACGGTTACCGCTCTAATATTTGTACCCTGGCAGCTCTATTGTTTCTTCAACTACAAGCAGTTATTTATCACCATTATGCAACACAATGCAAGGCATGTGGGCGAAGTAGTTGAAGGCCACGAAGGAGACTCTTTTCATCATTTAAGAATGATTGGGTTGTTTACCGGCTATAACTGGATGTTAATGTTAGCCCTGATTTGTATGGGTCTTTATCTTATAAAGGACAAGCTTTTAAAACTTAATTTAATAGTGGTCTTAATGGTAACCCAACTTTTTTTTGGATTTGTTAAAACCAAAATGGATAACTTTACCCTCATCCTTTTTCCGTTTTATCTAAGCGTAATTGGATACTTATTTTCGCTCGTTATTATCAAGCTGGAAAGGTATTTTCCAATTAATCGCTTTGCTGTTTTCACCATCAGTATTCTATTTATTGCAATATCGTTTCAGCTATCCAGAACCAGCAACCTTCTTGCTATTCCAAAAGAGAAGTATTTTCCGGAAGCAGAAAGAAACTTTAACTATCACAAACAATTAGCCTTAAACTTAGATGCCAATAAGAAGAATGTGGTTCTAAATTGCATGCCCTATGCGCATCCCGTTATTTTACTTTACAGCAACGCATGCGCTTATAATTTTTTACCCGATTCATTAACCGTAGCTAAATTACAATCACAAGGCTATAAAATCATTTACAGTAATTATAGAAACGAATAAGCGTGTTATTAAAGAAACAAAATCAGAATTAAAAATATTTAGAAGAAAAATTAGATCCATTGATTTGAGGTTAAAAAATCTTCTTCTTTAAATTTATATTTCCTGTGTTTTCGTTTTACCAAAAAATTTTAATCCCTATCTTTAGAGTACTATGAATCAAATTAAGTCCACCTTATTCTTTTTTTTAATCTTTAGAATGGCTTTTTCACAGCCCTTACTTCTAAGCAATATAGAATCACCCAATGAGCCGGCCGTAGCGATTAATCCCAAAAATCAAAAACAAATTATAGTTGGGAGTGCCATCGGACAAGTATTTTTAAGTGCAGATGGTGGAAAATCATTTAAAAAATTCTTTTTAGACGATGAATATGGAATGTGGAGCGACCCTTCCGTTTTTTTTGATGAAAAAGGATCGGCCTATTACTTTCATTTGTCAGGGAAATCAAAGGGTAACTCTTCTGATCGAATTGTTTGTCAGAGAAAGTTAATTACAGATACCAGTTTTAAGGTTGTAAATGTTGTGGCATATACCTCAACCAATATTGCCTGTAACGAGCGCCCTATAGCCTGTTATAATCCAATTACCAAAGAAATTTACCTCACCTATGTGGTATTTGATGCATACGGAAGCAAGAACCCCAAGGATAGTACTCGACTTTATTTTATAAAATCGGGAGACTACGGTGAATCATGGACAAACCCTGTTCGCCTAAATAAGATAGCAGGAGATTGCTCGGATATGGATAAATCTGTTCAGGGAGGAACCATTACCTTCAATAACAAAGGCGATTTATATGTGACTTGGGGAAATAATGAGCGGGTATATTTTAACAAAAGCATGGATGGTGGCAAAACCTGGCTTAAAAAGGAAATAGCGATTTCCGATCAGCCCGGAGGATGGGATTATAATGTGCCGGGAATAAAAATGCCCAATGGTTTACCGATTATAGTAGCCGACAGATCAGACAATAAAAAAACAGCAGGTAATTTATATGTTTTTTGGGCCGATCAACGCATCAAAGACAATATCTCAAATGCATACATGAGCATGAGTTCGGATAGTGGAAAAACCTGGATTAAGGCTAAACGTGTAACAGCCATTCCTTTTAATACTTATCAATACCACGTTTGGGCCGATGTTGACCCCTCAAACGGGACAATATATGTAAGCTATTATCAAACTGAAATAGATAAAAAAACACATCTGGTAGTTGCGCAATCTCAAAACGGAGGAAACAAGTTTAACGCCTATACCATTGCAGAGCCCGAGTTTATTGCCGAGAGGGAGCAATACTTAGGAGATATGAATCAAATTGCAGTATTAAACAACAAAATTATGGTGCCGGTAATAAAAGGAATTACCGAAAAAAATGAGCTTTATTTTATTAAGCTTAGTGCCGATAAATGGACAGAAAAATAAGTCGGATCTCACTGATTTTAAAGGTTTTCAACAAAGACTCGCTTTTATCAACAAAGCGGTTTTAAGCCCCGCTAAACCGCTGATTTTTACTTAAAATTGCATATTAATTTGATAAGCACATTTTAGGTTTGAAGAAGATTAAAAACGCCCTTATTTCGGTATTTTACAAAGACAATTTAGAGCCCGTTGTAAAAAAATTAAACGCGCTTGGTGTAAATATTTTTTCTACAGGTGGAACACAAAAATTTATTGAAGATTTAAAGATTAATGTTACTCCCGTTGAAGATTTAACCTCTTATCCCTCTATCTTAGGCGGCAGAGTGAAAACCCTTCACCCCAAAATTTTTGGGGGTATTTTAAGCAGAAGAGAGCTTCAGAGTGATGTTGCTCAATTGGAAGAATTCGAGATTCCGGAAATTGATTTAGTGATTGTAGATCTTTATCCTTTTGAGGAAACTGTAAAATCTGGCGCATCGGAGCAAGATATCATCGAAAAGATAGATATAGGAGGTATTTCTCTAATACGTGCCGGCGCAAAAAACTTTAAAGATGTGGTAATTGTATCCAATCGCAATCAGTATCTAAACTTGCTTGATTTGTTAAACGAGAAACAAGGTTTTACTGATTTAAATGATCGCAAGCAATTTGCCTTAGAAGCATTTAATATTACCTCGCATTACGATTCGGCTATTTTTCATTACTTCAATAACAACAATAGTGTTGAGGTGTTTAAGCAAAGTATACTTACAGGCAGTACGTTGCGTTATGGCGAAAATCCACACCAAAAAGGAGTTTTCTATGGTAACTTAAACGAAATGTTTGATAAGTTAAATGGGAAAGAGCTTTCTTACAATAACCTTTTGGACGTAGACGCCGCCGTTAACCTAATTAGCGAATTTAGTGATATTACATTTGCCATTTTAAAGCACAATAATGCGTGCGGAGTGGCTTCCAGAAGCACGGTTTTAGACGCTTGGAAAGATGCACTTGCCGGAGACCCGGTTTCGGCTTTTGGAGGCATCTTGATTACTAATGCCAAAATTGATACAGCAACTGCCGAAGAAATGAACAAACTTTTCTTTGAGGTAGTCATTGCACCATCATATGATGATAAAGCACTCGAGATTTTAAAATCAAAACCCAACCGTATAATCTTAGTTCAGAAAAAAGTTGAACTCCCTGCCAAATCTTTTAGAACATTGCTAAACGGTGTAATTGAACAAGATAAAGACCTAAAAACCGAATTATTATCAGACCTTAATCCGGTTACAGAAAAGAAAGTATCTTCTATAGAAATAGACGATTTATTGTTTGCCAATAAACTGGTAAAGCATACCAAAAGCAACACTATTGTTATCGCAAAAGGAAAACAACTTTTAGCAAGCGGTACCGGACAAACATCTCGTGTAGATGCGCTTCGCCAAGCTATTACTAAAGCCAAATCGTTTAATTTCGATTTAAAAGGCGCCGTAATGGCTTCTGATGCCTTTTTCCCGTTTGCTGACTGTGTAGAGATCGCCCACAATGAAGGTATTGATACAGTGATTCAGCCAGGCGGATCAATAAAAGATAAAGACTCCATTGAATATTGCAATAAAAATAATATGGCGATGGTTTTTACCGGAACGCGACATTTTAAACATTAATACTTTTAAAAGACATTAAAATAAATATGGGATTTTTTGATTTTTTAACCCAGGAAATTGCGATAGATTTAGGAACCGCAAATACCGTTATTATTCATAACGACAAAGTTGTGGTTGACGAACCCTCCATAATTGCGGTCGACCGCACTACGCGCAAAACAATGGCTGTTGGTAAAATGGCTATGCAAATGCACGGTAAAACTCATGAAAATATTAAAACCATTCGCCCACTTCGCGATGGTGTAATTGCCGATTTCGAGGCAGCCGAAAGCATGATTAAAGAAATGATTAAGATGATTAATCCTAATCGTAAATTTTTTAATCCCTCTTTACGTATGGTTATTTGTATACCGTCCGGTATTACCGAGGTTGAAAAACGTGCAGTTCGAGATAGTGCTGAACATGCTGGCGCAAAAGAAGTATACATGATTCACGAACCCATGGCTGCTGCTATCGGTATTGGAATTGATGTTTTGGAACCCATGGGAAATATGATTGTGGATATTGGGGGTGGTACTTCCGAAATTGCCATTATTGCCTTAGGTGGTATTGTTTGCGAAAGATCCATTCGTATTGCAGGTGATGAATTTACGGCCAGCATAGAAGAATATATGCGCCGCCAACATAACATCCATATCGGTGAACGTTCTGCTGAGCGCGTTAAAATTGAAGTGGGAGCAGCTCTAACCGAACTGGATAACCCTCCACCCGATTTTGCTGTTCACGGCCGCGACTTAATGACTGGTATTCCAAAAGAGATTAGCGTTTCATACGTTGAAATTGCACATGCCCTCGACAAATCTATTGCCAAAATTGAAGAGGCAGTTTTAAGTGCTCTTGAAATGGCTCCACCTGAGCTATCTGCCGATATTTACAAGACCGGTATTTATCTTGCAGGTGGTGGTTCATTATTACGCGGATTAGATAAACGCTTGAGCATGAAAACTAAATTACCGGTGCACGTAGCCGACGACCCTCTGCGCGCTGTTGCAAGAGGTACTGGTATAGCGCTAAAGAATATTGGTAAATTTCCGTTCTTAATACGTTAATTGTTTTCTCACTCCATCTTATGTTTTATTTATCTGTAATTAAAAATCATTTATAATGCCGGATGAAAAACATAATTGATTACTTAGTAAGACACCACCTCTTTTTACTCTTTCTGTTTTTAGAGGGCATAAGCATTACTTTATTATTCAGACATAGTTATTATCAGAAAGCTGCACTTGTAAATTCTTCGAACTATTTATCCGGACAGGTCTACACCTCTTACAGTAATATTAAGGAATACGTTAGTTTAAAGGAAGAAAATCTGAAGCTTTCTAACGAAAATGCTTGGCTACATACATTTGCGCCCCAATCTTATGCCATTATCAAAAAAGTGAGTGTGCCGGTTGAAGACACCGTATACAAACAAAAATACAAATGGTTTAGTGCTAAAGTGGTTAACAATAGTGTAAACCGCAGAAACAATTATCTTACTCTGGATAAAGGGGGTTTGTTGGGAGTAAAGAATGAAATGGCCGTGGTATCTGTGCAAGGGGTGGTAGGCATTGTTAAAGATGTTTCTCCTCATTTTGCCTCCGTGATGAGTATATTGCACAAAGATTGCCGTATTAGCGCGCAACTCAAAAACAATGATTACTTTGGTTCTTTAACATGGGATGGAGGCGATTATCGTTTCGCCCAACTTGGAGATATTCCTAAGCATGCTGTTCTTAAAAAAGGAGATACGGTTATTACCAGTTATTATTCCAGTATTTTTCCTCAGGGACTCGTAATAGGGACTGTAGATGAATTTTCAAAGCAAGCCTCTGATAACTTTTATAAAATTAGCGTTAAGATAGCTACCAATTATAAAAACCTTACTAATGTATACGTAATTGAAAATTTACTTAAAACCGAACAAGATACATTAGAAATGAGATCGCAGAAACAGGATGATAAATGAACTGATCAATAACACACTAAGGTTTATAGCCTTAATATTACTTCAGGTATTGTTGCTAAACAACATTCAGTTTAGTGGCTATATCAATCCGTTTTTATATGTGATGTTTATACTGATGTTGCCGATTGAAACCCCTACTTGGTTAGTTATAACCCTGGGATTTGTTTGTGGTATAACCGTCGATTTCTTCTCCGATACTGCTGGGCTTCACGCGGCAGCTACAACAGCCATGGCCTATGTAAGAAGTTACATTCTTAAATTATTTGCACCACGCGAAGGTTATGAGTTTGGAATGAAGCCAACACTTTATTCATTAGGTACCACTTGGTTTGCTTATTACTCCAGCATTTTAGTTTTATCCCATCACATACTACTTTTTACGTTGGAAATATTTCGCTTCAACGAAATTGGTTTTATAATTGGCAAAACAATTATTAGCTCTTTTTTTACTCTGCTTGTTATTTTTGTTTCTCAATTAGTTTTATACCGAAACGAAAGATAATTTATATTAAAAACAAATGACCCATTTTTCTAACGCTTGGTCATTTTAATCTCATATCTATTAACTTCTTAAATCGTGCAAAGGATATTTAAATAGTGGAACTATCTATCTTGATTTATTCTTTATTACCATTGTTGATGATGCTAATCTAAAATAAATTCATCCTTAATTTATTCTATATATTAAGGAAATAAACCCTCCTCTGATTTCTAATCTGTATCTCTAAGTGGAATTTTTTTCTTTAACTAAACCTATTTTGAACTCTTAAATACTTTTAAAAACGCTTCATCTGTTCAAGACATATTAAACACATACCACTCTATAAACCTTGTTAACCGATTAAAATTCAGGTAAAAAAACTAATATAGATCATCTGCCTTAATAAAATCCTTAACGTCTTCGTATCCTAAATTATTTGAAGCCTTAGAAACCTTAGCCTTTCCTGGTATCTGACTATTGTTTGGTCCCATGTTATTGTCGCCCGGATCAAAAGACTTATTTAAATCGTTCGATTCATAGATGCCTACATTATTATATGATTTCCTGGCTTTTCCAAAAGTACAAGAGAAACCTGCATTAACAAAGAGAGCCGGAGCAAGCTTAAAAGCTCTAAAAGGCCGGCCGTTAGATTCATAATCGCGGCGGGGTTGACCAAAACCAATTACTGCACGACTCGAAAAACCACTACTTAAAAAAAATGCGAAATCCTGATTAATATTAAAATTAACTAACGCTCCGCTTAAAGCCTCAAACCGGCTAAAAACCATGGTGGGCGGTGCAGTATTAACAGAATCGTTGTAGTTGTTTTTACGATAAGTGTATTGGCCTCCTATACTCTTTACATAAAGTGATGCCTGAATTTTACTAGAAATCGGAAAATTAAAGGACGCACTACGAGGAAACTGAAATTGAAAATTAACATAATCGAGTCTTCCCAATCTAAACCCTATTATGGGTAAGTAACGGTTATTACCAAATAAATAGGATTTATAAATCCCCAATTTAAAACTCATGTTTTCATTAACAATTCGTGAATACAACAATACACCACTTATCCTTAACTGACCATTGTTACGGGAGTTGCGATCGCGAGCAGAAAATGGAGTAAGGTCTGCGAACCAAACATTTTTATTCTTTTGATTATAAATTGCACGCATGCCAAATGAGAGCTTATGAAAAGGTGAAATTTTAGCCACATAACTTAATTGTGGTGCAGCAATTAAAAGATTGCCGGTGAGCAAAAGATGTAAATTACTATAATCCTGCGAATCGTTGTTAAACCAATCATGTGTAAATACTGGCACATAAAAACCCGTGTTTATTTGTCTGAAGCTATAATTAACAGGCCTGTTTATAGGATTCTGAATAATTGATTCCGCTCTTCTGTAACTGTTAAAATAAACGCATGACTTAAAATAGTGTTTTGGTGTTTTTAGCTTAAGCGTATCCTGTACTGAAGCAATAGCAATGTGCGCACAAAAACAAATTATAAACAGTATAAATGATTTCACTTTATTCTTATTTAGATTCCTTAAGTTGCTTAATTAACTCCTTCTTAAATTCTTCCTCTGCTTTGTAAAGTAAAGCAACCTTCCGATTGGGCAGAATTTTTCTTAAACGTTCGTTATATTCCTTAAAGAGTTCTGCTTCGCGCTGACGAACCATGAGCTCAGTATTTAAATAGGCTTCTATCTCTTTATCGGAAGCTGCTTCTGGGTTTTCTCTGATGCGCTTAAATTCTTTGCGTTTGCTTTTAATAGCCTCTAACTTATCTTGCCACTCGTTGTATACGGGCCAAAATACTTGGGCTTCTTGCGGGGTTAAACTTACTTCCCTAGCTATAAAAGCGACCTTAAGTGCCTCAATCTTTTCTTTGTTGTTTTGAGCAAAGATAAATTGATAGCTAATCGTCATTATGAGGAAAGTTGCTATGTGTAATATTCTTTTCATGTTACAGTGCATCTCCTAAATCGTTAATATCAATATTTTGAATAATTTCTTCTTCACTTATATTTGAACTAGTCTCCTTTTGTTTAAACTCCTCTGCATTTACAATACTTAGATAGTCAACAAGAGTAGATTCGTCAATTTCCTGTAAAGCCATCTTTTCGAAGGACTCGTTTTGTAATTGAGAGATCATATTTGAATTATTCTGAAAACTATTTTGGTTAAAATATTGCACCAAGAACCAGGCAGAAACAACAGTAACTATAATTGCTGCAGCCCATTTATATAGCGTAAAAGAACTATAATTTTTTTGGGGATTAAATAAAATAATTTTCGGTTCCTTAATCTTCTCTTCTATATTCAACTTCAGGTCTGCAAAATAATTATCCGGAACACCAAATGAGCTTTGCTTATTAATCTCATTTAAGATTGGCGTTTTATTAAGCTCCTCTATTTCTATTCGCTCAAAGATAGTGGCACTTAGATTTTTAAAATAATCTTTGGGCGGTTCTTCTCCAATTTTTAGCTTCTGGATGTTTAGTTGCGAAAGAATATGTTCATTCAACTCCTCAAAATACCCTTCTGGTAAATTAAACTCCTTGCTGTTTTCTTTGGTGTGCAATAAATATACATCTGTTTTAATTTTAGAGCTAAACGATTCAAAATACCCTGTAGGTAAAGCAAAAGCTTCCTCCGCCTTATTCTTAAGACTTTCTAAATGTGGATATTTTAACTCTTTGTTCATTATAGGGTACTCTTTAAAAATTCTTCTATCTTGTTTGCCGCATGATGGTAACTGGCTTTTAATGCTCCAACAGAGGTTTCTAAAACTTCCGACATCTCTTCATATGTTAGATCTTCATAGTACTTCATTGTAAACACAATGCGCTGCTTTTCGGGAAGTTTTAGAATAGCTTGTTGTAACTTAAGCTGAATTTTATCTCCGTTATAATATGTATCATTAGTCAAGCGTTCCGTAAAAAAAACATCTTCCTCTAAACCAACATGGTTTAATTGTTTAATTTTATTAAGATGGGTAATGCTTTCATTAGTAGCTATACGATATAACCAGGTAAACAAGGCACACTCTCCCTTAAATCTATCTAAACTTTTCCATGCTTTTATAAAGGTATTCTGGGTAACATCGTCAGCATCATCATGACAAAGAACTAATCTTCTTACATGCCAGTATACGCGCTTCTGATATTTCTCCATCAAAACTCCAAAAGCCTGATGTTTTGTATCATCGGCCTTAAAGAGTTCCAGTATATGTTTATCGTCGTTATCTAACATGTTGGTTAAAAGCGGGGACCATCACTAACGAATAGTTTTATTGCCCCCGCCCTATTTTTATTACTTCAATGTAATTGTTTTAGTTTTATTTTTAACCGTAACTACTGCCTGATCATCGCAATTTCCGTCACCAAAGTCAATGGTTCTGTCTGCTTTATCTTGTACAGAAAACACAATTACACCCTGCTTGATCCATCGGCAATCGGTACTTTTAATTAACGGATTGGTAATAGTCGCTGTAAAGGTATCTCCTTTTCCGTTTACTCCGCTTGCAGAACCTTCAATTCTGTATACATCATCCGAACGTTCGGTAGTTTGTTCGCCAGATATAATGGTTCTGATTCGTGAAGAGCTCCAAGTTCTGAATTTTCCATCAGCGCGGGTTAATTTCATATTACTAGCCACAACCTCCCAATAAGATTGGTTGCTCGAATTTTTACCTTTATTAGTAACTGTTCGCTCGCCTTCTAGTTTATTATCATTAACATAGTAATTTAAGAACGTTGTCTTACGCACAGAACCAGCTTCAAAATATTTTAAAGTATGATAGATAATTATTTTCCCTTTTCTAACTTTTCCATCGGGTCCGGTACAACCATTACCAAAGTCGATGGTAGTTGTATCTTGGTCGGCATGATTTAATGAGTCGCGCGTAATTACCGCACAAGAGCTAACCAGTTTACTAAACTCATCCGCACCTCCCAATCTAAAGCCGCTGTTATCTCCTTTAAGAGCCGCATCGCTTATTTGATCAGCATTATCTTCTACCATTTCTGTTTGCTCGTCTTCCGAATTTGTGGCAGAGTCATTTAATAGTTCGCGAGTAGCTTTTCTGCAAGAAACTGTAAATATAGATCCCGCAATTAATAATCCTATACTAAGATTGGATAATAGATTTTTAGTTTTCATGTGTTTCTGTTTGTTTTTGTTATTTGATCTTTTGACTAGGCCTTTATTAAAAGGTTTAAACACATGATCAAATTTATTACAACCTCCTGGAAATTATATAATTAAAACTCTAGTAATACCTCTGTTGCTCCATTACCATATTTTAAAAAGGAAGCCTCTCGGGCTTTCAAATCCTTGTATTCCCGAATAACTTTTAAAATCTCAGCCTTTAATACCCCATTACCTACACCATGGATAAAAACAACTTTCTTAAATTGTTCCTGAATAGCGTAATCGAGATTCTTTCTAAAATAAGAAAGCTGTAATGCAAGAATGGAGGAAGGTTCCAGACTCTTAAAATCCACATTTATTTTTTCGATATGCAGGTCCACTTCCAACAAAGACTTGTCTACCGGTTTTTTATTTAACGTTTGATTTTCTACTATAGGCTCTTCTTCAGGAATAAAATCGGCATTTTTAAGATCCAAAATTTTAGTTAATAGAAAGCGAGTATTAAACCCTTTAAATACCTTAAAATTATTTTCTTTAAAGAATCGAGTTGCTTTAATCTTAACCAGCGTACTTGTGGGCTGAGGCAATTGTGCCGATTTGGTGTTATAAAAAAGGATATCCACCCTGTAAATCGGAATATCGTTAATTTGAGAACGCTTAATTTCATCCACAACACAATAAGAATTGGCTGATACCGTAAAATGTTTAATCAGTTTATAGCCGTTATCGGGTAGCTGTTCATGAAGAGCTATAACCGTATTAGCGCTTGTTTTATTGATAAATCCTAGATTTAAATTTCCTTCGGTTGGCTTTGAAGGATTGATCGGTTCAAACACCAAGTAGATACTTTCATCGGAAAGAACTTCATCTGTCCTAAATTCGTTAAAATCATCTCCGGGTTCCCATTTCTTATTGGTGAATTTTATATCCGGCTTGTGCTCAAGCATCTTTCTCTCGGCGATTTGCGAAGCATCTGCCAATACTAACTCTGATGTATAATAGGAAATGTCAAATCCTTCTTCGGTCTCAACCAGTATCTTGCCATTAGACAAAACACTCTTCACTACTCCGCTTCCAATTTCATTTAAGAAACGAACCTTATCTCCAGTTTTATAATGCATACTATTTAGTTAACTTGTTTAATAAGCTGCTTTCCTTCATCAGCGCCTCTATAGCATCAGGCGATTTTGGAGCATAATCAGATATAACTTCATACGATTGTTCTGTTATTAAAACATCGTCTTCAATTCTTACTCCTATATTCCACCATTTGGGATCACAATCAGCTCCTTCGCTTATATAAATACCCGGCTCAACCGTTATAACCATCCCGGGTTCCAGCTTTTGATATAAACCACAATCATGAACATCTAAGCCTAAGTAATGTGACGTACCGTGCATAAAATATTTAATATATTCCGACTCACTTTTAATAATTCCAGCTTCAACCAAACGCTTCTTTATAATAGCAGAAGCCGCATTATGTGCATCCCAGAAATTAGCTCCGGGTTTACAAGCCTCTATTCCGGCTTGCTGAGCCTCTAATACAATATTGTAAATTAACCTTTGCTGTTCATTATATTTTCCGTTTACTGGTAACGTTCTGGTAATATCCGCTGTATATCCATGGTATTCTGCTCCTGCATCAACTACAATTAAATCGCCATCATTTAGCTTTCTCCGGTTAGTTGAGTAATGAAGGATAACTGAATTTTCTGAAGCACCGCAGATTGATGGGTAACCTTCAAATTCGGCTCCATTATTTTTAAAATAATATTCCATAATGGCCTCTGTTTGATATTCTTTCATACCGGGTTCTAAGGCGCGCATAAGCTCCACAAATCCCTTGCAACTAATTAAACACGCCTTCTTCATTAATTTAATCTCCTCCGGTGTTTTTTTCTGACGAAGTATACTGGTATACTCGGTTAGTTTAGAAGAATTTACATTCGCCTTTTCTTTCTCGAGTTTTGCTTTCAGGATTTCCTGGAGATTATATAAATCATAAGTTTTATAAGGATCATCCTCTACTCCTTTATGATATTTATCTATTAATACCTGATTAAATTTTTTCCAATCTATAGAAGTGTTCTCAAAAAAAGCATTTGCCTTAGCCGACTTAATTTTATATTGAGTAACTGCTTTTCTGGTACCAACAGTTGGACCATTCCAGATTTGCTTTTTTGGGTTTGTTTCTTCTAAAAAGATGATCTCATTTACGGCTAAGGTATCTAAAGCATCTTGCGCTTCCTTAAAAACAACCAAAATAGCATTGGGCTCTTTAATACCCGTAAAGTATAAGAAATTGGGGTCCTGATGAAACTCGAAGTCTACGTCATTAGACCGGTTTTTAAGAGGCGCAGAAAAGAAGACGGCAACAGATCCATTGGGCATTAATTTACGTAATTCGTTCCTACGGTTTTCGAAGAAAGAAGGGGGCAAAAGATCCTCCTCATAATTATTTTGACCTGAAAGCTGAATATTATTTTTAAACTCCTGTGAATAGGAAAAAAGACATCCTAAAATCAGCCAATGCACTGAAAACACTAATAAAATACGCATTTTTAAATTTACGTTTTTTTTACTTAAAATCTAATTTTTATGTCGTTTTTAAATCCTTATTTCGGCTTAATAATCGTAACTTAGTATCAAATTTATAATTTATCATTATGACAAAAGTTCACAATTTTAGCGCCGGCCCGGGTATACTTCCTGCGGAGGTATTAAAACAATCGGCTGAAGCTTGTATTAATTTCGACAATCTTAATTTGTCTTTACTTGAAATTTCACATCGTAGTAAAAATTATGACGCTGTAATGGAAGAAGCCCGTCAGATAGTTAAAGACCTTTTAGGTTTAGGTAACGGTTGGCAGGTAGTTTATTTAGGTGGTGGGGCCAGTTTACAATTTGCTATGGTTCCCTATAACTTGCTAAAACATAAAGCAGCATATGTTAATACCGGTGTATGGGCTTCCAAGGCAATTAAGGAAGCTAAAATTTTAGGCGAAACAGAAATAGTTGCCAGCAGTGAGGATAAAAAGTTTTCTTACATCCCGAAAGGTTATACTATTCCTACTGATGCAGATTATTTGCACATAACTTCTAACAATACCATTTATGGAACTCAAATGAAATCGTTTCCAAACAGCCCTATTCCGGTTGTGTGTGATATGAGTTCTGATATTTTTAGTCGCTCCATTAACCCTGATCAGTTTAGCCTTATTTATGCGGGTGCTCAAAAAAATATGGGTCCGGCAGGCGCTACCATGGTGGCTGTTAAAGAGGATATTCTGGGTAAAGCTGATAGAAAAATGCTTTCGATGCTCGATTACCGCGTACACATTAAAGGTGACTCGATGTACAATACTCCTCCGGTATTTCCTGTATATGTTTGCTTGTTAACCTTGCGTTGGTTGAAGAAAAATGGCGGTGTTGCCTGGATTGAGAAAATCAATCAGCAAAAAGCAGACTTGCTTTATGGAGAAATTGATCGTAACTCTCTATTTGTTGGAACTTGTGCAAAAGAAGACCGCTCTAACATGAACGTTACTTTTGTGATGAATAAACCCGAATTAGAGGTTGAATTCGATAAAGTTGCCAAAGAAGCGAGCTTAAGCGGATTAAAAGGTCATCGTGATGTAGGTGGATACAGAGCCTCCATTTACAATGCAATGCCTATTGAAAGCGTTCAGGTATTAGTTGATGTAATGAAAGAATTTGAAAAGAAATTTGCTTAAACCATAATTCCAAAAAAAATGAAAAAAGTATTAGCAAACGATGGTATCGATACAACAGGTAAAGAGATTTTAGAAAGAGCAGGCTTCACTATTAGTACGGATAAAGTGGCGCAATCCGACTTAATAAACGCAATTAACGGTCAGGGGATAGAAGTGCTTACTGTTAGAAGTGCTACTCAGGTTAGAAAAGAACTTATTGATGCTTGCCCGGGTCTAAAAATAATTGGGCGCGGTGGCGTTGGAATGGACAACATTGATGTGGATTATGCTAAATCAAAAGGGCTTGAGGTTATTAACACTCCCGCAGCATCTTCTCATTCGGTTGCCGAGTTGGTATTTGCACATATGTTTAGTATGTCGCGTTTTCTTTACGATGCCAATAAAAATATGCACACGAAAGGCGATTCTGAATTTGATAAATTAAAAAAGAATTACGCTAAAGGCACCGAACTTAAAGACAAAACTATCGGTATTATTGGTTTTGGTAGAATAGGGCAAGAAGTAGCCAAGATGGCATACGGACTGGGAATGCATGTTTGGGCTTATGATAGTTTTGTAAATACTGCAAAAATATCTTTAGAAATACACGGACATAATCCATACGAATTTAGTGTTCATACAGTTTCTATGGATCAGGTTCTAAAACACAGTGATTTTATTTCGCTCCATGTTCCGGGCGGAAAGGTTATTACCAAAACAGAAATAGCGAAAATGAAAAGCGGCGTATGCCTGGTAAATGCCGCCCGTGGCGGTGTTATTGATGAACTCGATTTAATAGAAGGTTTAGACTCCGGTAAAATTGCTCATGCAGCTTTGGATGTTTTTGATAATGAACCCAACCCAAGAAAAGAGATTTTAACTCATCCTAAAATATCTTTAACTCCTCATATCGGTGCAGCAACCAATGAAGCTCAGGAAAGAATTGGTGTTGAGCTTGCCGAGAAGATTATAGCGGCATATAAATAATCTGTATGGCAAAGATAATTCCGTTTACGGGGATAAGACCAACTAAAGATAAGGTTCATTTGGTGGCTTCTAGGGCTGTTGATGGTTATAATACCACCGATTTGCATAGTAAGCTTCGCGAAAATCCCTACACTTTTCTTCATATAATTAATCCAGACTTTGAAGACGGAACCAAATCGCGCCCCGGAAGTCCGGAGAGACTTCATAAAATAAAACAGAAATTTATAAATTTTAATAACGACGGTATATTTCAAAAAGACAATAGGCCGTCGTATTATGTCTACACCCAAATAAAAAACGGAACTTCATTTACCGGAATCATCGGTTGTTGTAGCATAGATGATTACTATAATGGGGTAATTAAAATACACGAACAAACCTTAACGGAGCGGGAACATAAATTAATGAAATATTTAGAAGTTTGTGATTTTAACGCCGAACCGGTTTTATTTTGCTACCCCGATCATCAAAGCATTAATGCAATTACAGAGAAGATAATTACTTACACGCCCGATTATAACTTTACTACTACAGACAAAGTACAACATAAGCTTTGGTTAGTTGATAATCCCGTTCTTACCGAACTTATTCAAAAGCATTTCGAAAGTATACCGGCCATTTATATTGCTGATGGCCATCACCGTTCTGCATCCTCTGCATTGCTGGGCAAAACCAAAAGAAATCAAAATCCAAATTATAAAGGAGACGAAGCGTTTAATTATTATCTCGGCGTATTCTTCCCTGAAAGTCAATTAAAGATCTACGACTTTAATCGTTTGGTGAAAGATTTAAACGGATTAAGCAGCATTGAGTTTATAGACAAATTAAAATACCATTTTGATGTAAAGGAATCGGTTGAACATCTGCCTAAACCTAAACAAAAACACGAGTTTGTAATGTATCTGAATGGCAAGTGGTACGACTTGGTTTTAAAGAGAGAATACATCAATGATGCCAATCCTGTGGATAGTTTGGACCCGGCTCTTCTTACCAAATATATTCTGAGCCCTATTTTAGATATTCATGATCTAAAAACAGACAAGAGAATCTCTTTTATAAACGGCACCCGCGGAATGCAGGAACTAAAAAAACAGGTAGATAACGGAAAGAATGCCGTGGCTTTTGGTTTATATCCAGTTAGCATGGATCAACTTAAACAAATCGCCGATACCAATAACATTATGCCTCCTAAATCAACCTGGGTAGAACCCAAGATGAGAAGTGGTTTAGTAATTTACAGTCTGAGCAACTTATGAGCGTTAAAGAAAATCTGATTGCTTTAAAAAATAAGTTACCCCTCAGTTGCACACTTGTTGCGGTTAGCAAAACCAAGCCTAATGATCTTTTAATGGAAGCTTACTCGTGTGGTCAGCGAGATTTTGGTGAAAACTATGTTCAAGAGCTGTGTGCCAAATACGAAGCTCTTCCTAAGGATATACGCTGGCATTTTATTGGTCATTTGCAAAGCAACAAGGTAAAATACATCGTTCCTTTTGTGCATCTAATTCATGGGGTTGATAGTAAAAAACTTTTACTGGAAATTAATAAGCAATCTATTAAACAAAAAATAAATACACGGGTATTACTTCAATATTATATTGCTAAAGAGGAAAGTAAGTTCGGTCTTGATGATTCTGAACTTAATGAGATTATTACTATATACGCCAACGCAGAACTTACAGGCATCACTATTTTGGGACTGATGGGGATGGCGTCTAATACTAATGACCAAAACGTTATTATTTCCGAGTTTAATTCAATTCAGGATAAATTTAATGAGATAAAAAAAATATTGGGCGCTAATTTTAATACGCTATCCATTGGTATGAGTGGCGACTATGAATTAGCGCTTAAAAGCGGTAGCAACATGGTAAGAATAGGAAGTTCTATTTTTGGCGCTCGTAGCTATAAACCATAATCAATGGAAGGTATTTTACTGGCGTTGGTTACAACGCTTTCGTGGACTATTGGAATATTTCCCTTTACTAAGGCTTCGCAGCTTATTGGTGCTAATGAAGTAAATCACTTCCGGCTTTTCCTCTCGGTAATCATATTAAGTACTTTACTTATTCTGTGCTTCAATTTAAGTTTCACCCAACTTTTCACTCAACTTAATTATCATCATTGGTTATGGCTTGGCCTTTCGGGCGTTATTGGTCTTTCTATTGGCGATTACCTTAGCTTTAGTGCCTTTGTATACCTTGGTCCGGGTTTGGGCAGTATATTTGCCACACTTGCTCCTGGTGCAGCTTTAATTTCCGGAATAATTATTTTAGATGAACACCTCAACTTAGCGGGCACTATAGGAATGTTAATCACCTTAATAGGGGTTTACATAATACTTTTGGCAAATAAAAAAGAAGAAACCAACACCCAAAATCCTAATCTTAAAAAG
>Ga0068872_10000451_pt1 | contig 35025 bp, 42 predicted proteins | sample NOAtaG_7_FD_66441 | JGI IMG/M metagenome (GOLD analysis project Ga0068872, IMG submission 66441) | Freshwater lake microbial communities from Lake Erie, under a cyanobacterial bloom - NOAA_Erie_Diel1S_2200h metaG | ecosystem: Environmental > Aquatic > Freshwater > Lake | place: USA: Ohio, Lake...
GAACCTTTTAAATCGTAATCATCACCAATCTTATTTAAAGGTATGACGTCTATTACTTTCTCTATTGACATTTCATCAATTCCGTTCTTAGACATATCAGTAAGGAAGAAACCTGGAGCGATTGCATTTACAGTAATATTAAATCTGCCCCACTCACATGCTAACGATTTAGTAAAAGAATTCAATGCACCTTTACTGGTATTATATCCTAAAATTGGTAATTTATAATCAGTTCCCCTTAATCCAGTAATACTGCTAATATTAATTATTTTTCCGTAGTTTTGAGGAATCATATATTTCACACCAATTAATTGTGTTAATAAAAATACAGATCTTAGATTTATCGACATTACATAATCTAAATAATCAATTGGTGTTTCTTCTATAGGTGCTTGATAACTAACTGCTGCATTATTAACTAGTATATCAATTTTTTCGATACCTATACTGTTAAATTTTTCTAATAATTTATTAGCGAACCCTTCTTCAAACAGATCTTGGCAGACAGTAACTACATTAAGATTTTTATTTAAAAAATATTCTTTAGCAGTGTCTAGAGTATTTTGAGTTTTAGCAATAACTATAACCAATGCACCTTGTTCTGCAAGTGCTTCAACAATTTGCATTCCTAGTCCTCTACTGCCTCCAGTGACTATTGCAGTCTTTCCTTGCAGATTAAAAAGATTTTGAACAATCATAATTCAGTATTTAGATTATTCAATAATTGCCTAACCTTGGTGCTGTCAGTTGTTGCTTTAGGTCTAGGAATAGGCGCACCGGACTGAGGATCATCAGTTAATGTACTGGTTCTATTTTTAATTTGATCAATAATACTGCGACCAGTAGACGTTGATTGAGATTCTTCGACATCATCTAAATCTCTAATTCTTAGACAATTAACATCAAACTCTAAGTCTATTTTTTGTCCTACACCACTACTGCTACGAGTCTTCATTAGTTGTATTTGGTATCGACCACGCTCACGCATAGCACGACTAGTAAAAATACCGAATACATTATCCGCTGTTTGAATCTTACTCAGTCCGCCTGAAATATGACTGTGATCAAACTCTACTTCTTCAACTGCGCCACGATTCAACTGTGCGGCAGTTACTAATACTATATTTCTTTCTACAGCAAAGTTCCTTAGTTCCTCAGAAACATATTTGTCTTTGATAAAAAGATTTTCTGCACTAATTCTTTTACTGATTGGCATTAACAAATCGAGATAATCTACTAAAACTACATCTAGTTTCTTGTCAGTTTTAATTTCAAATTCTTTAACATAAGACCGTATGTCGTTGACATTTTTTCCTGAAGGAATATATTTGACTTGTAACGCACCGGACTTTTTACCTATGACTTTGACTTTCATTTCAACATCGTCAATTTGTTTAAAAATTTCTCTCGTTGGAACATCAGTCAACATAGAATCAATACGCATAGAAACTAGTTCTTCGCTAAGTTCTAATGTAAGATATAGCACATTTAATCCGGCTAACGCCCAGTTGCATCCTAAGTTTGCTAAGAACAAACTCTTTCCGCCTCCGCTGGCTGCTGCAAAAATGTTTAGTTCCCCTCTGTTCATACCTCCAAACAGTTTATCATCAACACTTTTCCATCCTGTACTGACCTGACCGTTTTTGTCTTTAATTTTCATTAATCTAGACCTAGGGTCTGCAAAATAATTAGTACCCATGTCTTTAGTAAGACCAATCTGTACAGCTTTTTTAATCATGTCCTCAACTGGCCCGTACTCGCCTTTTTCTAACATGTCTGCAGATTCAAGTATGGCTTTTTCTAAACTCTTGTGTCTTACAAAAGTTTCAAAATCATTCATTAGCCAATCATAATGTTCAGCTTTTAGGTTAGCGTGTTCCCCGAACACCTGTGACGTAGCAGCATTTACAATGCTCACAGTTGGCATGACTCTATGTTCTTCAACATAGTCGTTGATAAACTTTGCAGATGTTTGAAGTTTCTTATCAAAAAGATCTGGATTCCATATACCCTGGCATCTTACAAAAGTTTCTGCATCTTGTAACATCATTTCAATGTACAATCTTTGTACATCAAAACCGTAATCTGAATTTTGTCTTGTCATATTTTATATATTTTAATTAAACACTTTTACTTTATATTTCTTTTCAAAATCCATTCCGTCTACTATATCGTTTACTATTGGTTCGCCTTTAATATTAAGACTAGTGTTTAACAAAATAGGACATCCAGTTTTTTTATACCAAGTTTCTAATAAAGCTCTAGCTAACGGAGCTTCAGAACCTACTGTTTGAACTCTACTAGTGCCATCTTTGTGTATAATAGCTGGAAACTTATCTGGAAATTTACATTTAGCAGTAAATTGCATGTATGGACTAGATTGAACTGGCATGTCAAAATATTCGGCAGCATGTTCTTCCAACACCATTGGGGCAAACGGTCTAAAGTGCTGTCGTTGTTTAATGTCGTTGACTAATTCCTTTGTTTGTTTGTCTCTTGGATCTGCTATTAAACTTCTGTTACCTAACGCTCTAGGACCAAATTCAGCCCGACCTCTAGCAACGCCGCAGAGTTTGTTTTTAATCAAATAATCTACTATTTGATCGTTAGTTGCCCTTGGTTCAATATTAAACCCAAGGAATGCCCCTGGCCAGTCAATATGTATTTTCTTATCAGCTAAAACTGCACCAATTGCACTACCTGCATCGCCCGGATTCGGCATAATCCAAACATTTTTGTAAAAGTCTTTAAGCAGATGATTGGCTGAACAATTTAATGCACAACCTCCCATGAATACTATATTTTCATTTGGTGCTATATTCCGAACTTGTTTTAGAATTCTTTTTAGATGATATTCGTATACTGATTGAACTCCGGCTGCTATATCAAAATAATGATCTATACTTGTGTCCGGTAGCCAATCAAGACATCCTCGATGAAGATTTCTTTTTAACCTTGGCCATCCGGAGTTATCGACATAGAAAAAATCATTATTAATTCGATCAAAGTACCTGTTAGGATTACCCCATGCAGCCATGCCCATTAAAATATATTCGTCTTCGTTTGGCTTTAGTCCCAATCGTTGCGTCATAGCTGAATACCAAAGTCCGATACTATGAGGATATCGTTGACTATAAACTTTTGAAAGATTTTTACCTTGCCCCTTCCATACAGTCAAACATTCCCATTCGCCTATTGCATCAATCACTAACACAGTGGCGGAATCAAAATTACTAGTGTAATACCCAGCAGCAGCATGACTTTCATGATGTTTTTTATATCTTATAGGAGCATCAATTTTATAGTTTTTTAAGTATTTTTTAATATTATTATTTTTAAATCCTTGCCCTGCATACAACTGTCTGATTGTTTTTGATAGGGGTTTTTCATACCAAACTATACGATCAGGCTCGCCGTAAGTTGCTTCAGCATGGATTACTAGTCTATCGCATAGATGCGGATCATTTTTTACACGACTAAATCTTTCGCTATGACTAGCAAATTTTAATTCATTATTATCAAATACTGCTAATGCAGCGTCGTGGCTATTTGCAGAGATACCCCAAGTAATCATCTTTTTTCTATTTCCTTCAAAATTAACTTTTTTTTGTCATCGCTATATTGAGTCCACGACGAGATTTCTTTCAAAGTTCTTTTACAACCTTCACAGTATTGAGTTTTTGAGTCAATACGACAAACTCTAGTACAAGGACTTTTAATCATTTGTAAATGAACGGATCCCTTGCTTTAATCTCTTTCATACGATTTTTTATTCGTCTGTGTTCTTTCCACATATGATATGGAGTTAATAATAGATATAATATTTTTTTCATTGTTCAGTCCTTAACCAAGATTTTAACTTTAATTGTATTTTCAGAGGCATTGATTCTGTAGATTTAATAATGCTCCAAAGTGTATATATCCTTCCGTAATGCCGAATCGCATCGTTAACGTCTTTGATACCTTCGGCCCACTCTGGCATACTCACTGACCAACCAAAATCTACAGCTTGTTCAATTAATTTTTTTCCGGACGTATCTCTATCTGGAACTACAATAACTTGTTTTTGTAATTGATTAATCAACAGTCTCTGTGTCTTATTAACCTCACTACCAGTAATAGCAACTCCTCCAATACTAATAGCATCCATTGGTCCTTCTAAAACTATTACACACTTTCTATTGGCTGTTTGTTGATCTAAATTAAAAACAAATCCAGGTTGTTGTTCTGATAGATATTTAGGTTTACCTTCTTTTATTTTGCGGCCAGTCCACCCTACTATTCTTCCTTGAAGGTAATATGGAATTATTAGACGTTCGTCAAATCCCGATTCATCACACCAATGAAAATTGTAATCTTCTAGATATAGATGTCTTGACTGTAAGTACTCTATTACAGCTACTAACTTATCTGGTATTTGGCTTTCTTCTAAATAAGAAGAAATTGGTCTAGCATTTTTAGGTAGTGCTACATCATAAAACGTAGGAATTAAAGATCTAGTTTCTGCCTCTGGACCTTGTTCTTTTAATCTTAAAGCTTCGAATACACATTTGGTAATGAGATCGTCTGGGGCATTTAACCATTTAAGAAATTTTTTGAACTTTACTGATAGGGTTCTTCCCGGAACCCAGCTAGCTTTAAATCCGCAATTAAAACAATGGTAGCTAACTCCTTCACCAACATTGATTCCGCCGCGTTGCCGTGTGTCTGCGCTGTTGCCATTATGGTGACAACAGACTGCGTTGAAACTAGTCCAACCACTAGGTGTAGATTTTTTCTTTACCGGTAAATGTGTTTTTACGGTCTCAATAATTAGACTCATAGTGTAGAGTTTACACTCTTACAACTACCTTGTCAATTGATCCGGTGTTATTTGTGTCTCGAAGATACTTAACTCTTACCCAATTAACATTGTTTGAATAATCAGAACCGCTGTAGATTTTTGATAAACCAACTGTACTTACATCAACGGGAAAGGTTTCTACATCTCTCCAGATGGTGGAGTGATTAACTATTGCGTCCTCAGTAAACTGTACTGTAACATCGGCGCTGAGACTTAAAAAATCAAAATCTAATCGTATTTCAATCTCTGTAACAACATTGTTGCCAGAACTAGCTTCTACAGCTTCGCTAGTAAAAGTTTTTCGTTGTACAGTATAATCAGCATCTTGGATATCTAAAAACTTATCTATAATTTTTGGAGCTATGGTTTTGATTAGCACAGTATCATACAATTCTACGTGCCCAGATGCATCAAATTGAGTATCCCCGTATAGCAAGTACTTTTCGTTGTCTATTAATTCGTAAATTGAAAATTTTAAAAATTGTGGAGTTATGTGTTCTAGCTCTGTATCTGGTATAGTTACTGTTGCTAGTCCTTTTGAAGGCGAAGGTACAATATTAGTACTGTAAATCTCCTGTCCTAGTAGATCTAATAGTACAAATTTGATATCTCTATCCGCAATATCTATGCGCTTTTGATCAGCGTTTTTAACGTCTAATGTTAACTTATTATGTACGCCTTTATAAATTTTGATATTTCTTTGATACACGATGCGCCACTCCACAGGTAAAGGTTCTTCGTTAGAAGAAATTATATCGATCCTATTTGGATATAAATATGTTGAAATTTTCTGCATGATGTATTTATGGTAAAATTAAGAGAAAACATAGAGAAAAATTTACCTTTTATTAGTGTCCTAAACTACGGGGAAAACGAGTATATTGGTATCATTATTAACCAAGATCAGTACGTAACAAGCTTTTACGATCTGGGGATGATCGTCGACCCTGCGGAGCGAACTAGTTTTTTAGAAATGGGCGAAATTTGGTGGTGGGAAAGTAATAGACAGATTCCTATAAACATCTTTTTAAAAGAAGAAATGGATCCGTTTAAACATGCCATTAAAACGTTTAACAGCAAAGATGTACGTGTGGTGTTAGGCCCAGTAGTTAATCTTTTAAACTTATCATTTAAAAGAATAAAAAGAAAAAGTGTTCAGCTTGTTCGAAAAAAGTAATTATTTTACTTTAGAAGTCGTACTTGCGCCAAGTTTTTTTAGTGTCACAATAGGGGTATTTAAGTATCTCCAGCTAACAAAGTTAGAACCAATAGCCTTGTCTGCAGGCTTAACTTCTGTAGCCCGTGTACCAGAAATTAATAAGTTTGCATGATCCGGAGTAAGTGCGTAAGCATGAGCTCCTTTACTCCATTTTCCAGTTACATCGCTGTATTTTGTATCTTTATCTTCGTGAAGTTTTACTAACCCCTCAGAAAAGTCAATACTAGGTAGTTTTCCTATAATGTGTGCATCAGATTCTAAAATTATTATAGGTTGATTTATTTTAACACAATGTTTCCATAATTCCCAATGACTCATAAAACATCCTTGGGCACCTGGTCGGCGATAAATTTTTGTATTTGGATTTAATGATAAATTTTCTTTTTGGAAATCACTAGGCGATAAGAATTTGCCGTCAATTGCCCAAAATACTTCAACATCCCATGCCCACTGCTTTGCAGTACGTTGACAATTATCTAATTGTCTTAAGGCATTAGAATTATTCTTGAGGGTTATTATAAATGCTTTCACAGATTAAATTCATATGTACTACAACTGCCATTGCATAAGATATTGCATGACTCTTTTTAAAATAATAATCGTTAGTTGACGGTTTTATCCAAACTTCACTCATAACAGTATTCCAATCTTTTCCAATAAGATATCTCTTAGCCGGTCTAATGATTGCTAACACTGCGGCCAATTGTTCTATTGAGCTAGGTTTCATTGCTCTTAGAATATCTCCGTGACCGTTTACATGAAACAATAAATCTGTAAAATCGTCCTGTTCTAGGAGTTCCCATACAGGCTCAGTTTCCATCAATTTATTAAGATGCTCTTCATTTTTAATATCTTTATAGATACCAACATTTAAAAAATCAATTTTAAAATATCCTCGATCTTCAGCTTCTTTATACTCAATCGTAGATATTCTCGTTACAGGATTGTACGGAATAGAAGTACAATATATACCGGTGTTATGCTTTTTTAAAGTATGATCTTTTTCTTTTATTGAAGATGCAATATGTTCAAAATAAGAAAGAGCAAGATCTCTATCTGCAAAGTCAATGTCAATATCTGGCATTAGTGAATTATTTCAGACTCAAATAACATTAATGGGAGAGTATCTGTTAAAAATGCTGCATAATCTTCAGCATCTTCTCCATCTTCAAACCCTTCAAATCTTACATAGACCGAGTTATCCTCTTCAGACAACAACACTTCAACTTTCAATGGTACTGTTTTAGTAACTGCTATTTCGCTCATAGTTGGGACTCCTCGATAAGTGTTTTTACGAATTGAACATCGCTTGAATTTCTTTTGAATTTATTAACCCAAAACTCCGGGTTAATAATTGCGTTGACATAAGTTAGTTGCTCATCATTAAATTTTGCCAGCATATCTCTACCGCTTTTAGATTGTAATATTAGCCAGGGGCTAATCTTTCCGTCTTTCAAATCAAACATAGCCTTATTGATATTCACGTAGTTAAAATAATGATTCCAAACTGAGCTGTTTTCGTTAGCCCAGGCTGTCATGTATTTAATAGATCTTTCCAAAGCAGTCTCAACAGACTCTGTTTTTATAAGATTTACTACATATTGTTCGTATAATTCGTCTCTGCACCAGTGATCTAGTTTAACGCCGCTAGTTATTACATAGTCTATGAATTTTTCAGGGTACAGTGGATTTACATTACTTACAAAACTACCAAATTTTATAAACGCATTATAGTAGGGACTACGTGCAAACTCGTCGTATGTTTTATTTCCTGATTTTTTTTGTGTTATTTGATAAAACCTTACAAAGGTCAAATATCCCATCTGTACATGTTTTTCGGCTACTGCAAGATGACGTCTCTTTTGTTCACATACATGTACGGCCAGGGTCTTTTCTTTAGTAAATTTATGATTACAATACTGGCAAGTATACATGTTGATTAATTCTTCGAACATATTATTTAAACAGTTGCTTAATTACAGAATCTTCGTATCCGTGTTGTTCTGCAAGTTTTTTGCAATCTGAATCGGACATTAATTGCGATAATAATTCAAGTTCATCTTGTTTTTTACTAGGATATAGTTTTTCTAAAAATTTAATTTTCTTATTACTTCCAGTTTTCTTTTTATTTCCGATCCATTCATGATAATGAACTTTACTGTCTTTTAGACTGCACATACATAACAGTCTCCATAAGAGTTTAGGATGTTTTTGTAAGGTATTCCAATGCTTATTAAAATATTCATTAACAGTTAGTACGAAATGTTCTTGATGATTTCGATTATTTGATTTTACATTACTAACATATCTATTCAAAAGAAAAAACTCGCCCTTAAGAGATTTTTTCTGTTCGTCAGTTAAGCTATCCCAAAGATCTGTAGCATAAAGATCAACTGCTGCTAATTTTTCTTTCAACTCAATTTTTTCACTCATTTTGGATCATCCACTGTAAGTCTGTACATAAGTTTAACACGATCACAGGCTCTTTGTAAAGTAGGATTGGTCTTCGCAGCGTATCTAATTTCATTCCATAATATATGGTCCTGCAAATCAATTTCGCCGTCACTTTTAATTTGATCTCTTTTTAAGTTTCCAAAATTTCTTTGATAGACAGTTTTACCGCCATCTGGACTTTCATAAATTTTAGTCATAATATTTTATCAAGTTGAATTAATTCACTTTGTCTACTAATTTCTTTCACAAAGTAGACACATTGTGGTCCCTTACCACCATCTATTGGCGTAGCTAGTAGTTGTCCAGATTTCATCTTAGGAAAATACCATTTTACATCATTATAAAAATTTACAATTTCTATTTTATAAAAATCCATTTTAAAACTACTTAACGGATTGAAGCAGAATGCCTCAAATCCTCGATCATTAAGACTAGTAAGTGGTAATACTTCTAAGTCACATCCGCTTTGACTATCTCCTACTACTATTGACCAATCTATAGGCATAGCAATTTCTTTATTGTTAATTTTTAATACCATTGCTGGACTATTAAAACTTTCTAAAAAAATTAAAGGTATAAAAAAGAAATCTGGATCTGAGGGATTACTGTTATCTAAAACAGCGAATCTCATATTGTCATCTACTTCATCCGGAAGATTGTTAAGGTCGTAAGCTTCATCATTAATTGTTAGTATTTGCATTTTATTTCCAATCTATTTTCTCAACCTTGAACGGATACTTAGCTTCTTTATAAAACTTTTTTCTCTCTGTAAGGTGTTTCTTTGCGTATTTGCAGGTGCTTGTGATATCCCATATTTCGACGAAGTCCTTGTCTGCTGCTTTCCGAATTCCTCGTCCAATACTTTGTATAACCCTAACAAAGCTTTTTCCGGGCTCCAAAAGAACCAGATTAAAAATCCTAGGGATATTAATACCCACAGCGGCCACACCGTAAGTCGCCACAATAATCTTGTTATCACTTGTTTTAATTTCATCATATTCTTCTTTTCTATCTTTTGTTTTTACTTCACCAGAAATAAAAACAGAATCTTCTAATTCGTTTACTAAAAATTTTCCAGAATCAATACGATTAACTAAAACTAGTGTGTTACCAGTTAGACTAATTGTCTTGATTAATTTACTAATGTATAGCATTCTATCTTCGTCAGTAACTAGGTATTTTGTTTCGTCTGCATAACTACCAAATTCTGGAAGATCAATTAGTTGAATAACGTTTACTTGACAGTTGCTTAACACTCCCTTTTCTTGTAATTCATGTGCTTTGATACCGCCAACTACAGGACCTATGCTGGCAAAAATTTGTTCACTTTCAAATTGTTCCTTTGGAACTGTCCCCGTTAATCCCCAACGTATACACGCATTATTTAGGTTCTGTGTTAATAATTTTTTAAGTACATCGGCTTTTGCCATGTGTACTTCGTCTACAATGACTGTCTTGACTTCGTCTAAAAATTCTGCCAATGTTAATAAATCGTGTTCTTGATTTTTACTTTTTTTATCTAAGATGTTTAAACTTTGCCATGTGCATATTGTATGAGTCTTACCTAAGTCTTTTCGATCTCCGTAATATACACCTACGTCTAATCCTACGTTAACAAAGTCTTCTTCTGTTTGTTCTACAAGACTTTTATTAGGTACAATAGTAATTGTTCGACCAAGTGATTCACACAATTGACTAAGAGTCGCTGTAGTAATAGTTTTGCCAGCACCAGTTGCAATCTCTTGTAAACTTTGTGGATTTTCTAAAAATGTGTTAATAGCATCAACTTGATAGTCACGTAATAAAATAGGTTTACCTGCATCTGGGTGTCCCTTTGGCCAGACTTTTCCTTGATCGGCCCAGTATGTTTCTGTTACCTTAGTGAATGCTAGATTAGCTGGCTGTCGTTCGTCCTCAACCTCGCTAATATCTATATTAAAGTTTGATAATACTTCGACTATTTTTTCTAATTGATTAAGATAGCCTGATCCGCCAATACCAAATAAACTTACAGATCCGTCCCAACGTCCTAAGCGGTATGAAGGTCGATATCTTGCAGTAGGGTCTTCATACTTAAATGTATTTGCCAGTTTACGTCTTGCTTCAATTGGCAACCCTTCTAACTTGATATTCACCTCATCTTTGATAATTAATTTGCATGATGTCATATAAAAACATTATATTACTTTTTTTGTAATAAGTCAAATCTTTAATCTTAAAATTGGTAAGCCTTGAGCTATTTCTTCCGTAGTCCATTCGGTATGACAAAACTTTTCTAACCATTCATCTCTTCTTGGTCTTATTGGATTTACTACAGTTGAAAGATCTAAGTTCCCTACTGGAGCAGCTAGACTAGTACTGTCAACAAATGCCGGAACTCCATTGATAATACTTAAAATTCCAGTGTTCGATGAGGGGTTTATCACTGCCCATGCGTTTTTTAGATCCTGATCAAAATTAAAGTCATCATAGGTACCTGATATTTTCTTAGGCAAATTTATTTTTACATCTTTGTAAGAAAAATTTGCAGCCCAATGCCAGTCACGGGGATGAGGTCTCACTACAATAGGCATATCTGTATATTGTTTGACCTCTGAAATAGTGTTTCTTAACCAAATTTCAGGGTTGGGAAATTTTTTCCATTGTTCACTTTTAGTATGTTGACCACAAATTAAAATATATTTTCCATTCATGGTCCATGCCAATAATTTTATCCCTAGTTGTTTTGATCTATTAGGTATAAGATCCTGAGAGTCACCAAAAAATCCTAAATTATTCACATGATCGAGACCTACTCTCCATGTTCGGCCTCGATCAATACATCCCACTTCTAAAACAATAATTTTTTTTCCTATTTTTTTTGCCTGATTCCAAACTTCTAAATTAGAACGCATCCTACCGTGCCATAACACTGACCATATCACATAGTAATCTGCTGAAAAATCGTGGTATGTCACAGTATGACCTAGTTTTTTTGCACCAATAGCAAAGGCTTCAAACACTGACTTTGAGTTCAATGCACCGTATTGATTAAAAATTGAGATAGTCGCCATAAACTAAATATTATAATAGTATTTAATGGGGATTCCATGCCAAAATATGCGGTTGTAACAACTTTTCACGCCAAAGGATACGAGCAATATGCTCAAAAATTTATAAAAACGTATCTTCAATCCTGGCCACAATCTGTAACGCTTTATGTGTATACTGAGGATTGTGAAATTGTTGAAACTGCACCAAATTTAGTAATTAGAGACCTACACCTATCCAGTCTGCCATTGGTGAATTTTAAAAATAAATGGAAAAATGTGCCAAAAGCAAACGGTGATGTTTCAAAAGATCCAATACGAAGCCGAAGACGAGACGCCGGTAAGGGATTTAAGTGGGACGCAGTAAGATTTGCTCATAAAGTATATAGTATTTTTCATTGTGCCGAAAATTGTGATGCTGAAATTTTAATCTGGATGGATGCAGATATGGTATGTCATACTCCCATTGCAGAAACTATGATTAATTCCTTGATTCCACATTCAATTGACCTAGGCTTCCTTGGTAGAGAAGGAAAATTTAGTGAGTGCGGATTATACTCCATGAACTTGACCAGCGAACGTACTAAAAAGTTCTTAAGAAATTTTCAAAAGTACTACGATGATGCAGAAAATGGAATTTTTACCTTGGACGAGTGGCATGATAGTTTTGTTTTTGATGCTGTGAGAAATTTACAACCTCTTGTTGAAATAAATTGGGCAAAAGGTATTATAAAAGGAGAAGGTCATCCGTTAATTAATAGTGCATGGGGAGCATATCTTGATCATCTTAAAGGAAAACGTAAAGAATACGGTAAAAGTTTAAAAGATGACCTAGTAGTAAGTAGAAATGAGGTATATTGGCGATGAAAAGTTTTATAATTTGTCTTAGTAAGATTGAATCTTCTCTTACTACTGCAAATAATCTCAAAAAACAATTAGATGAATTTAAAATGCCGGCAGAACTGTTTGAAGGTACCTACGGCACTGATGCAGTAGAAATGATGAGTAAAGAAAATAGGAAGGTACACCCATTTGGAATTAAAGGTCCTAACCCTAGACCCACAGTAGTGGAAGATTCAGAAAAAGAAGATAGAAAAATAGCAGTTCCGGGCGTGATGGGATGTTTTTACAGTCATTTTAGACTTTGGTGGGAATGTATAAAATTAAATGAACCTATATTGATATTTGAAGATGATATAGTATTAACAAGACCGTATATTCCTGTTGATTTTAAAGATGTTCTTGTAGTGGCATTAGGTCATCCTACAAAAAGTGAAAGATTTTTACCTTACTTACATGACCCAACCGGTGTTCCCCAGGCATGTGAATATAGTTTAGCATCTATGCCAGGATGTTGCGGATATGCTATTAAACCAGCTGCTGCTAGAAAGCTTGTGCATACATATACGAATACATATTTGCCGGCAGATAATGCTATCAATCAACATCATGTAACAATACAAATTCATAATCACATCATGGGAATAGCACTAATTAAAAAAGACGGTAAGCAAAGTCTTACTAGAACAAAATTTTGGGAAACTTATAATAATGATTAATATAGATTGGGAATCTAAAACTAGAGTAGAATTGCTGTTACATTTAATTCAAAAAAATTCTTATTCAAGTTATTTAGAAATAGGATGTGATAAAAATCAAGTTTTTAATAAAATTCATCTTGAAAATAAAGAGGGGGTTGATCCTAATAGAGGAGGAACTCTTAGGATGACTAGCGATGAGTTTTTTAATAACGATTTTAGAAAGTGGGATTTAATTTTTATTGATGGTCTTCACGAATATCAGCAAGTTTCAAAAGATGTTTTAAATGCTCTAGATAGATTAAATGACAATGGAACCATTGTCATCCATGATATGTTGCCTACAACACCTTCTCAAGCAACACATAGACCAACTGAACGATATTGGTTAGGTGATGTTTGGCGATTAGGATTTGATTTAATGGAAAGGTCTGATATTAAATTTAATATTTTTAAATTTGACTTTGGTTGCGGAATCATAACTAAATCTCCGCAAAATTCTTCTTTAGTTGTTGGGAAAAACGAAACTTGGGAGTTTTACGAACAGAATTATCTAAAACTTCCTTTAATTACTTTTAATGAATATTTTAATCATGCATCAATCTAGTCTTAATAATATGAAAAAAATGTTAGATACGATTCTAACAAAAGAATTTACTAACCAACCTAGAAAAATTTTAGATTATGGCGGTCGAAGAATAGACGGGCATGATTCTTATTTTTCTTTATTAAAAGACATACCCAACTTAACATATGTTAGTGTTGATATAGAAGCAGGTGAGGGTGTAGATCTAGTTATGTCAGATCCATATAGATGTCAACTTGATGATCAAACAGTTGACATTATTATTACAGGACAAATGTTTGAACATTGTGAATTTTTCTGGTTAACTATTCAAGATATGGCAAGATTATTAAGGCCAGGAGGTTATGTGTGTGCTATTACTCCATCCGCTGGACCTGTACATAGATATCCTGTTGATTGTTGGCGGTTTTATCCTGATTCATATTCTGCTCTTGCTAAATGGGCCAAATTAGAACTTGTTGATTCGTGGCATGACTTATCCGGTAAATGGTGCGACCAAGTAGGCCTACTAAGAAAACCTTTATGATTAGTATTTTAACGCCGAGTAGAAGCAGACCTCAGTTAGCTAAGAGGATGTATGATTCTGCTAAGAAATTTGCAAGTCAAGAAATAGAAATTTTGTTTTTTCTTAATGAAGACGATCCTTTATTACAAGATTATATTTCTTTTCTAAAGGATGGCGAATATTTAATAGGTCCAAATCAAAGCACCTGTTATAGTTGGAATCTTATGGCAAAACAAGCTAAACATGATATTTTGTTTTTAGTAGGTGACGATGCCCAGTTTGAAACATTGTCGTGGGATAAAAAAATACTTGATGCATTTAATCTTTATCCTGACAAAATAGCATGTATCTATCCTAAAGTTCCTACGTTAGGAAAAAATAAATGCCCGCATTTTTGTCTACATAAAGACTGGATTCGTGTATTGGGTTATTATTTGCCTCCGCATTTTTATCATTGGTATGTAGATACCTGGATTAGAGCACTAGCACAGGCTGTAGGTAGATTTCATTGTCTTTTTGATTTTGAAATGCCAATAGAAGCAATTAAAGATAATGTTTCTAAATCATATCACAATTCTTGGATGAGGGAACGCGACGACTGGATGTGGGAAGTAACTTCTAGGCACCGTGCTTCTGACATTGAAGCATTGACTAGTTACATTCAATCTTTTAAGAAATAAATTTTTTCATATGTGACCAACATTCACCAGATTTTAATTCATCAAAATTCCAGTGGAACATAGATAATCTTTCAACCCAAGATTGACGATCGTATAAGATTGGATTTTCAATACTAGATATTTTTATATTAGCTATCTCTTTACATTGGCTTTTTTCAATATCAGTGATAAAAATAGGAACACCCTCTATAGCTGCTCCTACCGAAGGGCTAGAATTATGATTAACTGCTGCCCAACAATTTTTTAAATCATCTACTAAATTTTTATTGTGGCTTAATCGAACACGTTTTGACCATTTGATCTTACACTGTGGATTATTTGGATCTAGGTAATGCTTTGCAGCCTTGTCGCCTGGGTGAGATCTAACAACGATTGGCCGGTCTGTAACTTTTCTTAAATCGTGGATAACACTGTTGACCCATTCTTGAATATCATAGGTTCCCATGCTCCAGCCGCCATTTCTTTGCAACATCAATAGAATATGATCGCCATTAGATCTATAATCTTTAAGATTTAAATCTAAATTTTTACTAATTTTTTTCCAGCGAGTTGGATCAATAACATTGTCACAGTAAATTCCAGTATTTGGAAACACACCATTGAAGCTATATCTCAAATAATGCAAAGGATTGGTAGTATTTGCATATAAAAACAAATTGCTGTCTACTGCTACAACATATTTTCCAAATCTCTGAGAATTATTAATAACATTATATCTTAGTAGTAAATGATTATTAGTATTAGGTTTTTGATCAACCCAGCCTTGAATTACAGACACGTCAGCATTAACACAGTTAAGAGATCTTACATCTACAACTGTGTCGCCTACTGCTCTAACTCCTTGTCCGTAAAAATTTAACAAATCAACTTTTTCTTGATTTTTTAAATTAGGTACAGAACTATGATATATTGCTACATTCATAATAACAAATTAATTTGCTTCCAGTAGTTTTCAGTTGCAGAAATACATTCATTTAGTGCATTAACATTAGGTTCTATACTTTCCACAACATCCTTCCAATTTTCCTTTTTTCCTAAAAATCTAGGCGGATGTTTCATTAAAAGAAATTTGTTACTCCATTGTCCAATAACAATTACTTTTTTACCTAATAATGTTCCCCAGTATGCACCGTGATAACTGTTTGTAAGAATAGTTTCGGCACTACCTAATAATTCAATTGTCTGTTCAATATTTGATCCACTATTTACAAAGCGAGGTATAGAATCGTCTCCGAAGTCTTTTATTAATTGTTTTTTATGTTCGAACCAAATAACTTTATTTTTAATGGTATGTTTTTTTCTCAAAGTTGGATGCATACAACTTGCACAAGGCACCCATTGGTGTTTCATATTTGTAAATACATCTCGAAGCCCAACAAGTTTAAAATTTAGTAGTCCAGTTGGATATTCAGGGCTTTGAGAATCTTCTGTAATTGGGCTATTGAATCCAGCACCCCATACAAATTTACTCATCTCTGGATATTCAATTTTTTGAAGATATTCGTGTAACAGATTTCTATATTTTTCCATAAATTCACTATGGTCTTGAGCATAATTAGAATTTTTTAAATTCCACGAATCAAGCCACATTCTTTCTAATTCTAATCTATCTGCAGGATATAATATTTCTTTAAAAATATTTCCTATGAACTCGTTATTAAGAAGACCTCCGCCGCCAACAATTAATGGAATATTAGGATCTATATACGACTCTGATATTTTTGTTACATCGACTACATTATATTCATCATCTTTTAAAAAATATTGTAGAGGATTACTTGCCATGTCTCCTACATTATTGTTATCAACGCGATGGGCCACTGTAAATTTTATTTTAGACATTAATTATGCTCCAGGCTTTTCCAGTAATTATTTCATTATCAGTAAATTGATTGTACGTCAATGTTCGCTTCCAGTGCTCAACTAAATGATCATCTGGATAATATGGGGTTTCTATTTTAGAAATGTCTGATAGAGATACAATACCTGCTGCACTTGGCGCCAAGACAAAAGATGGTATCCCGTATGCTACTGCTTCTACTGCTGCTATACTATTATATGTTACTACTGCAAATACATCTTGATTAAATGCATCGTATATAGTATTTTTTCTTACTCTTTCTGATCGAGAAGATTTTTCTCTAATTATGATTTGCTTATCTGTATATTTTTTAATTTCATTAATAGTGTCATTCAGCCATTGAGTTTTATCAATTTCGTAATATTTACAAGGTTTTTCAGAAGGCGCTACTAATAAAATATTTTTACCGGTTGTTTTCCATCCTTTCCAAATTAATTGGGGATCAGATTTTTCTAAGATATTAAGTCTGTCTCGTGAATAGGAAAACGACACATTACAATTTTGAAGATTATTTTTAATTATCCTATGCCATTTTTTAATTCCTAGGGGATTTCCTGGACTAGGATAATTTCCAAAATAACCAGTATCTATATAATAGAAAGGTCTGCCGATGTTAAAACATTCTTCTATATATTTTTTCTTTAATATACCCCTAAACGCCAAAGGAATATCTTTTTTATCAAAGTCTTTAGTTACAGAACCTTTAGTTGATTTTATAAAATGGTCTAAAACTAAATTCATTTGATATTAATTTGTTGGCAGTATTCTGTAAAAATTCTTTCTCGATGCCACTCTTCTGACATTGGAGTATCTGCAAATTCGTGAAAACAAGGAGTACCTAGTGTATAATGAAGTAATTTTGCATCAGGATTTGTACCGTATTCATCCGGTAACCAATTCCATTCTTTTGGCAACTCTCCTATTCTTGAATCATCTAGCCAAGTAAATCGATGGAGTTCTGCACCTGTAGCTTGCATAACAAACTCAGGAGTTAATTTTCTGTTAGGAAAACTATTGCAATTCCACAAAATTACACTTGACCAATTTTTTCTAGGATAATCTTCGTTCTTAGAGCCAAGATACTTTTCCTTCATCTTAGTTTTATAATCGTGTTTTACAACCATTACATCACATCCTATAGACTGTGCATCCCATAGTTCTGCAATGTCGCCTCGAACAATCATGTCTCCATCTATGAATATTGCCCAGCCTTGCCATTGCATTAAATATGGAACTAAAAATCTTGTATAGATAAAATGATTACTTCCGTCGTTATGCGTTTCTGTATAGTCTTTAAACATATTAAGAGCTACTGGAATCAATGCTACGGGTCTAGAAGAATTTCTAATTATACTATTAGCGCATGTATGATATGCAATTGCCTCTCTAGGATCATACCCTATGAAAACTGGAATAATATCTCTCATTTTCTTTCTATATCTTCCTCAGTACAGATACTACCGTACTGTATTTCAACAATTTTCAAAGGCTCATTTGATGGATTACATAATTGATGCCATTGAGATGTGTTTATGTGCAAACTTTGATGCTTATGATACACTCCTAAAAATTCATAATCTGAACTTCTATTTACAGTGTATACTTCAGCAGTGCCCTCTATAATAAACCAATGTTCTGCTCTATTTTCATGACGTTGCATACTTAATGATTGTCCAGGCTCAACTGTTAATTCTTTAACCTTAACTTCTTGGCCGCTTTCATGAAGAACTCGATAGTACCCCCATGGACGTTTTGTTTTTGGGGACTTCCACTCTTGTAATATCCAACTGCTTGAATTTTTTTTATTATCTCCGCCAACACCAAATTGAAATTCTAGATTATCGTCAATAATATCCATTTCTGGAATATTAGACAATGTTCGATCTCCGCCATTGACAAAAATAATTTTATCTTCTGGAAATTGTTGTCTAAGTTTTAAGATGGCATCTTTTGCACTACCGTCAGTGTCGTCAAACTCTATAGTGTAATCTACGGCAAAAAGCCCTGATACAACTGCTTGTCTTTCTTCAAAAGGCATAAAAGGTGTACCTTTTTTTCTAGTAAGCCAAGCATCAGAATTTAAGCCAACTACTAACATGTCGCCAAACTCACAGGCAGCTTCAAGATATTTTATGTGGCCGGAATGTAGAGGATCAAACCCTCCTGTAGCTAATGTAATTCTTTTCATATGTTTAAAATTATAAAATACGGTAATATTTATCTACGCAGTTAACTATAAATGCTGATATGAAAAGAATCGTTCAGATTTTATTAGACTATTTAATGGTAAATATTAAAGAGAGAAAAATGGCACTAAAATATCAAATATTAGTCAACGAGTTTGATGAACCTTTTATCAAAGGTTGGGAGCGTTTTACAGGACGACTAATTCATATCTTTGATATATCGAAAGCAGATCCGGGTATACCATTAATAGTGCCTGCAAATCCGTTAGGATCAATTGGAGAATGGATGAAAGCAAAGTATCCATTTATTGCAGTCAATCGTCCCTATCTTGGATCTTGGGTTTCAAAACGTAGAGTAGCAGTCAGGGTGAGTATAAATTCTTTTGCCCCAACTAAATTAAAATCAATTCCCTATTCTCGATGGAATACTACTAGATTAGAAAAACAGCCCTGGAAAGTTAAAGAAATTAAAAACGTATTGATCGCTCCAAGTAGAAAAAGTCAAGGAATTTTTACAGGAGTTGATATCACAGAATGGTCTGAAAAATTAAAAATATTTTTTGAATCACAGGGTGTAAATGTAAAAATTAGATACAAGGTTGGTAAAAAAGGAGTACAACATTACGGAAATCCTAGTGTTGGATTTAAAGGCGTGTTTGGGTTTGACGGCGATTTTGAATGGGCAGATTTAGTTGTTAGTCATAGTTCTGCCATCACATCAGAAGCATTCTGGTACGGTAAAAAAGTTATTAGTCTAGGCCCGTGTCCAACTTGGATAGCATGTGAAAGTACATTAGCCAATTGGAGAGATCCGTTAGAACCAGTTAATAGAGATGTATGGCACGAACATGTTGCATGGTGTCAATATAATGTAGATGAATGGTACGACGGTAGTGCTCAAGAAAAAGCCCTGTTTTACCAGGGCCATCCATACGAAGTTCCGCATGATGAATTGTTTAATAATTCACAAGGTAGCATCTTCCATGCCGGCAACCCTTAGTTTTACTATGTTAGTAAGCTGCCATTGTTTCTGATCAAGAGCTTTAGTTATTGCTAGCCATTTATTTCGAAGTAAGGCAAACTCATTGATAATTTTTTCAAAATCAACTACATCTGCCTCACCTTCTACATATTTTTCAACATCTCTGCTAGTAAGAGCACGTTGATAGTTTTCAAGATATTTTCGAAAATGTTGACTTCTTAATCTACGCAACTCGATATTTAAATACTCAAGAATTGCTTCAATTTCTTGAAGCTGACCAAATCTATGTTCTACAATTCCAGGCATGTTTGCACTAGCTCTTTCAATATTACCAGAAATTTTTACTTCTATCCTGGCATCGTTAAGCTCGTTGTTATAATACTCGACAGCATCGGGTATGTAGGATATATCTTTAGATATTTTTGAGTACCAAGTCATAATTAATAGTTGTCTTCGTCTTCCCAGTCCTCATCTTGATCTTCATCCTTAATATCAAGATAATATTCAATCGCCTGATCAAGAATGTCATCGACTCCCGTAGCTGCTTCAAATGTTTTGTCGCTAACTCCGTAATCAGCTAACAAATCAATATAACGCTCTGCTACTGATTCTTGTTGTTTTTTATCGATGTGTTCTTTAAACAACATCCAGATGTCGGCTAATTGATTTTCATTCATTTATTAAGTCTCCTCAACGATCTCACTATTTTTTATTCTATGTGGGTTAATTTTATATTCTTTCATAACTGTATCAAGACACCCGTCTTCGTTACGTTCCCATTCTTTGCGATAATATTTAACAATTTCACCGTCATTTGTAGTAAACGCTAGTCGATTACCGTCTTTTAGTAACAATGATTTTCCTTCAAACAAATCAACTAATCCACTATAAGGATTCATACCAGTTTCATAAGGAATTTTAACTTGTACACTTTCAAAAGGTTTAGCGTAGCGTGTCTTCATGATCTTACATGCAGCACGAATACCTTTCACTTCGCTAATCTTGTTGCCATCTTCGTCTTCTTTTAATTTTAATTTCTTCATGGCAACTACGATACTACTTGCATAAATGAATCCTTGTCCGCCTGAGATCTTGTCATCAGGATCAAACATGTCCTGACTTGCATATGTGTGATTTGTACAAACCAATCCAATGTTTAAACTTCCAAACATGTTTACACAATTACGAACCAGTGCTGTAAGTGCTTTAGGTTTACGACCCATATCACCTTTAAGGTCGCCAGCGTCAAATTGATTAACATCTGTAGGTGTGAGTAACATACCAAGGCTGTCTAATACAAATAGGACTTTGGGTCTGTTTTCTTCTGGTAAATTTTTGTATTCTTTAACAAATTCAGAAATCATCTTAGCAACATCGTCGATCATTGCCATGTTTAATTTAAGTAATTTGTCTTCGCTAGTATCAACGCCTAGTGCATGTAGCCATGCTTCATCTAATGCATTTTCTGTGTCAATTAGAATGACATAGATACCTTGTTCTTGTGCATTTTTTACGAGATTCCCTGAACAGATAAAACTTTTACCTGCGCCTGATTCTCCAGCAAACACTGTAACTTTCCCCATCGGAATACCTTTGCTAAAGTCTCCGCTGATAAGATAGTTGAGTGCATAGTTGTTAGTGCTGATCCAATCTGTAGGATCTTGAAATCCAACGGATATACCGTCAATAGATTTAGTAATGCTTTTACGAAATTTTGATAAATCGAATGCCTTTGTCATAATGTTTGTCCCTATTTAAAAGTAATAATATATTAATAATCAACTAATGTCAAAATAATTGATTATCTGCCTGCAATTTTTTTAAGTTTTTCTTTGTACATCTCAAAAAGTCTATCTTCATGATCGTACATATCGCCTGTTTGTGCAAAAATTTCAGCACTGCTTTTGTTTACACAATTCATTAAATCTAAGCCAATAGTTTTTAAAGGACCTAGTCCCCACATAGCCCATCGTGATTGTGTTTTTACATAACGGTTTAATTCGCTGGCTAAGTTATAAGCTTTAATAAAACTCATATCTCCCCATTCCCAATACAGTGGGTATTTCTTGCTTGGCCAGGTTATTCCTTGTTTTTCTGCGCTTAATTCCCATACTCCTTGTTTTTCATTTTCTACCATCTGTAATGTCATGAACCAAAAGAATCCTAACTTTGTAGTTAATAACCAGTCGGCAGTTTCATACAAATATTCTTTTGGAACATTTGGTAATCCGGCAATCAAGCTTACGTCTATGTGTGTGTTCGGCCATTTATCTTGTAAGTGTAACAGAAAGTCTTTACCTCTTTTAGAACTCCACGGCTTTTTAACTAATTTTGCACCGTCCGGATGAAAAGTTTCTATTCCAAATAATGCACCTCGTTGACCACACTCGTGTAAAACATCTTGCGTCCACGGGTGTGCATCTAGTAAGTCTGCTCTGTTGTATGCTAAAAATTCTAATTTAAAAGGTAACTTTTGATATACTTCGCCTAATCGTTCAATTCTATCATTATTTGCATTGAATGTTTCATCAATAAAATAATAGTTCGTCGTTCCGAATCGTTCATACATTTCTGTGAATTCATCGACCATAAGACTAATATCTTTTTCGTCTGCTCCGGGACGTTTACCTAAATTAGGACTGCGACAAAAGGGACATTGAAATATACAACCTCTTCCCCACTCAATTGGCAAAGTTTCCCCAGGTAGAATACAGTCATGATCTTTATAAACAAATCTGTGACTACTGATATCAAACTTTTTGCGATTAATTTTTGTTATACCAGTTTGTTTGCTAAGTTCATCCATCAACTTTAGTAGACCGTCTTCGCCGTACGCATCAGTAGTAGCAAAGTCAAATAAATCTACGCCTACAATATGATCATGAGCTCTAGGACCACCTAACTGTGTTTTTATATTCGGAAATTCTTTTTTTAATTCTGTAATTGCAATTTTGATATTTTCTGGTATACTTTCAACTCGACTTTGTTGTCCAAGATCGGCATTCCATGTCGCCCACATTGTACTACTCACGCCAATTAACATTGTATCTTTGTCAATGAACATTTTTGTATGTTCTATTAGTTCGTCAGGCGAGAACAAGTGAGTGAACTCAATTACTTGACAAGTATAACCATGTTCTTCTAACCATCTGGCAAGAATATAACAAGCTACTGGTCGCCAAATAAAAGGACGATAGCCAAGTTGACTATAAAAAATTACATTTGCCATTACGTTAGATAATTCCGTTGAATAATCATATCCCAATATTTCATTCGAGCTTTAATTGCCCGTAACGCTGCTTCTGTTGCTTCAACTTCGCGCTCAGGGTCTCCGGCACAAAGTTCTACTAGTAATCTTCTAGCTGCTGGACCGTGCTCATTGCCATCAATTTCGACATGTCTTGCTAGATACCAACGGAAAGTTGGACTAGGTATTTCCATAACTTCTAATTGATTTAACACAGATTGGAATTGTTCAGGTAAAAGATCTTCTCTACCTAATGCTAATGCAGAGCAAATAATCCAAGGTTTATCACTGTCTACAAAACTTTTAGTCTCTGACATAAAGAATTTTGCAGGCTCAGGTACGCTTGGATGATTAAGTGCTTCCTCCCAACCAACTTCGGCAACCAGATTCGGCCATTGTTTAATCCAAGTAGTGTCCATGCCAATTTCTTCCATGGCTACAATATAGCTTTCAAAATGGCTTAGGTGTTTTACACCGTCAACTGTTATATCGCTTTCTTCTCCAAGGATAATTTCATTTACCCATCGACGAGATTCTGCAGAGTATTTTGGAACCCACGGGCTACCGCTAGGCGCAAGATGATGCTGTAGTTGTTTAGTAAGACACATAAAATCCCAAACAGCGTAGACATGATTTTCCATAAAGACTTTTAGATCGTCTAGACAACCTATACTTTGTCTTGCTGTTAAAGGGTGTTGTCGCAATTTCCATTGCGCTTTTTCAATTAGTTTCCAGTCCATAGTCATAATAAAAAATAGGATACGAATAAATCCGTATCCTATTTATGCGTATTACTTTTGACGGCTGCGAATCATTGCAAGAATGTCTTCTGCTTTAGTACTAGAAGTAGTTGTAGATTCTTCTTTCTTAGGAGATTTTGCTGCTGGTGCTTCAAAATCATCTTCTAAGTCCGGACTAGTTTGAGGAGTACTAGGTGCTGCTGATTTAGCTGTGTTAGGATCGCCGGTATTAGAGCTCACACCCGCTGGACGGTAATATTGTCCCCAACGTTCCATGTCAAATGCTTCGCCATCAACACTTGCTTCAAACATTTCTTTGATTACTTTTAGCTCAACATCGGTTGGCTTCTTAGGCAAGTAATCATTAAGATTAAATAGCCCGTGTGCTTGAACAGCAGCTGATTCTGCTTCTTCTAGTGGTCGTTCACGACGAGCCCACTTACTAGTTGAGTAGTCAGCATAGCCACCTTTACTGGTTTTAGCAATACGGAAGTCTACTCCGTTTACGTAGTCAGTTGGCAAGTCGTCCATGTCTGGATCCATCAATGCCGCACGAATAAGTTGGAAGATCTGTGGACCAATGATAAATCTACGAATTGGATTTTCTGGCTTTTCTTCTTTCATTGGATCGTCAACTACAAAGCCCTGGAAAATATAAGATTTTTTCTTCCAATACTTACGCCCCATATCCTCAAGATTAGGATCCTTAAACCAAGGACGCACTTCTGAAAGAATAGGACATACATTTCCTGGTCCGTACATTTCCATGCATGGAACTTGTACAATGACATTTTTGCTTTCTGCATCTCCCTTGATTCCAGCAAAGGGAAGTTTGATCATTGCACGTTCTACCCAGAAGAATGTGTTATCTGTGTTGCCATCGGGTAAAAAGCGTACTGTTGCTTCTTGACCTTCTTTGAGATTCCAGAATGGATAAATTGAATTATCGCCTCCGGTTTTGTTGTCGCCGCTACCGCGGGATTCTTGTTCTTTTAATTTTGCTCTGATTTCAGCTAAAGTTGCCATGGTTATCTCCTATTGTTAGCCTATATTTGCCTTTAGTTTGTTTGACACCTATCAAACAAAAAACGCATACATGTTATTGTATGCGTTTTTATTTAGTCTTGCAAGAGAAATAACAGACTTTTTTCGCCGTTTTTAATTTATTCCTGCCATTTTTCGAAGTTTATCAAGTAGGTCTTCTTTTTGAGTTTGAGCACCTTGTCCCATTTTAGGCTGAACAGATTGTGCAAAATTTCCACTTTGTGGTTTAGGTTGGGGGAGACCGCCTTGTCCCATTTTAGGTTTCATATCCCTAGGGCCTGTAATATCCCCAGGGCCTGGCGGTTGCGTCATTTTGCTACTGTCTTGACCAGGTGGAGTCTGTCCAAGCCTACTGTTATCTGGTTGACCAGACTGACCACTTACTCCTTGTCCTGCCTGCTGCCCTGATTTAAAATTGGAGGCTAAATCTGATACACCTTGACGAATATTACCGACTGTGTCTTTTACTCCTTTTTGAACTTTTCCAACTACGTTGCCTGCTTTGTAAGCTAGTTCATCTCCGAATCCTTCTTCTTGATTTGAAAGTCCGGATAATTCACGAATTCTTCTAAGATCTGCTCTAGACTCTAGTTCGTTAACAACATTCTTTGCTTTTGAAACAGCACCTTCACCAAATTTTTTCTCACAGGCTATTAACACACCTGTTTCACCTTTAGGAAATTTACCTGTTTCTGCATCAAACATACTTTTAATAAATTCAATTAACTCTGACTCATTATTGTGTTGGTCATCTTGATCAAAGAAACTTTCAATTTGAAATCCGGCTTTGGTAATTGCTTCACCTAAAGATAAATCAGTTCCGCCAAAATTAATTATTGTGCTAGGTGTTGCGCCAGCCAGTCTAGCCTTTTCGATCAAGCGTTTTAAATTTTCTGCCATTGCTACTCCTGGTGTCATTGGTAGACTAGGTGGTACTGCTGCTGCCGGATCAGGTGCAGGCGCTGCTGCAGGTTCAGGTGCTGGTGCTGCTGCCGGATCAGGTGCAGGCGCTGCTGCAGGTTCAGGTGCTGGTGCTGGTTCTTGAGCACTTTGATATAATATATCTGCTACTTTTTCGCTAATATCGTTTACTTCTTTTTCATCTAGTAGTTCCATATCAATAGCCATGTCTGCTACCATACTTCTTAAACCTTCTAATGCCTCTTCAGGAATCCCTGAAGATTCTCCTTTAAGAATATCAGTAATGCCAACACCTTGATTCAACTGATCAACTATTATTTGAGCAGCGTCTGGGGTTATTCCTGCAGGAATCTCAGGAGGAGCTTCTTGTGTATCTTTTTCTTCTTCTTCTGTTTGTATAGAATTAATGTAGCTAATATAACTTTCTAATTCTGGTGCTTCGCTGTGGTCAATTCCTTCGTACTCTAATTCATCGTCATTGTCGATAATCTCACTGATATCAAGTTCTTTAACTGGTATTTCTGATTCGTCAACAAGTTTATAGATGTAAGGAAATACAGTTTTTAATTCTTCGTTAAATGTTTTAATAGTTAATCTATCAATCCAATCATTCATAATTTCTTCAGGAACGTCTGAATCGTTATTTTCAGTAAATGATTCAGAGAATGTTTGATAGTAACTATTGTTCTGCAAATGATGAATTTCTTTTTTAATTTGATCAATTCTTTCAATTACTTTTGTATGTACGGTGCTCATAGACTCAGAAATTGTTGGGCTACGATCAACGTAATTTTTAAAGAATCGTAACTTTGATAATTCTTCAGATAGTCCAATCACATAGCGGCCAATTGAATCATAAGGGGTGCCGCCTTCGCCAATATGTTGTGCTAGTGCTCGTGCGCCGTTAAGGTGTCTTAAGGGATACTTAAATCTTTCACCTTGTACATTTTCAATATAAATGCTTTCAATTCTTTGTGTTCTTCCCGCAGGATGATTATAGTTTACTGGAGCACTGTGCCTAACAATAATTGTGCTGTTACCTAAATCTTGGTAACTAGTTTTGCTGGTGCCGAACAATTTACTTTCACTCATGTTTGTTTCCTTTTGACTGGACATATATTCTTTATCTCTTTTATCTAATGATTGTTTGCTAATATCTCTAACATTAAAGTCTAACAAATGCTGTCTTGCACATTCTCGTATTTCTTTTAGAAAGTTAAACCATTTTTTCTTATTGAAGTTTTTTTGTCCTTGTGTAATATCATTAGGGTAAATTACAACAACTCCATCCTCAGAAGAAACATCAATGTTTACTAGTCCAAAAACAGCACCATTTACTACATAGTTAAACTCAAAAAAACGGGCTTGCTCAGGTTTAATTGTAGCATTTCCCTGAGCATCTTCCATTTTTATTTTAGGAATCTGTGATCTAATTTGATCAAACAGACTCTTAGCAATTTCGTCAAGATTTCGTTCCATAATGATATTTATCCTAGAAATGATGAAATGTAGATCGGCATTGGCGGCTCAAATTGCTCATCATCGTTGAGGTCGTTGCTACTGAAATTTTCAAATACTCTTGAATCCCAATCAGACAGTACTTGGCTCATACGTACTATAAGTAATAGGGCACTAACTAAGTCATCTGTTTCACCAACTTTTGCTTTAAAACTTATACCCTGTGCAATAAATGCTTTTAATTCAGATATTAAAGGTTTGCTGTATATCTTCATTTTACCTGATTCTATTAGGTATTTTAGTCTAGCACTAGCAGATATTTTACTCTTATGTGTTGTATTAAATCCCTTGCGAAACTTACGTACATGTCCTTTACGTATAGGCTCTGCTATAAATAACCCAGGTATATTTTCTTCACCTACGTCTTTAATACACACTAACGCTGCTTCACCTACTGTATTATTTTCAACACTCCAATAGATATTTCCTGAATTTTCTTCCCCTATGCAATCTAGAATATACTTTAAGATGTCTCTTAAAATTCTAATTTGCCCCTGGACTGGAGTTATGTTGTGCTGCCATTCGGCAATTTGTTCAAATTTTGGGAGTTCAAATACTTGTATAGCAGCATAGTTGCCGCCGGTGCCTAATGCTGGGTCGAGTGCGATTGCATAGATACCATCTTTTGTAGGTGTTTTATACCACCTTGTTTGTCCCATCCTTAGACTCGGATCTTTCCCTTCAAGACCAGCAAGACAAATACTGTTAATTAAAGTTTCGTCGTATACTAAGAATTCGCAGTTATACTCTCGTCGGAATCGTTCTTCTCCAATACGATTACGTTCTTGTGTTGCCCATGCATCATCTCTATCTGGATGTTCGTTCCAATGACAAGTAAAAGGAAAAAACCCATTAATGCCAATCAGTTGCTCGTTACCGTATTCGTCAAATTTTTTGTTCGCTTCTTTCCAGATATTGGCAAAAGTATCTTCGTCGCTGTTAGGTGTACTAGTAATAATTGCCTTACCGCCAGTTGCCAGTGTCGGAGATATTGAAGTCCAGAATTCGTCGGCAATGTTAGGAGGCACAAATGCAAACTCGTCACAGTAGAGTAATGATATACTCATACCACGGCCAGTGTTGCCAGTAGTTGTAGTACTAACTATACGACTACCGTTGTCAAATTCTATACTACCTTTGTTGTAGTTAATAACACCACTACGTATATAGTCCGGACACAGTTCATAGGCATATCTCACACGCTGCATAATTTCCTGCGAGCCTGTATATTTGTGTGCAGAGATTAGTATAGTCTGGTCCGGGTGAAACATTGCGTACCATAACAAGTATCCAGCTGCGCAGGTAGTTTTACCCATCTGTCTAGGTAACATATTGATATTGAATCTATGTCCGTGGTATGCATCTAATAATCTATTTTGAAATTCAAAAGGTTCAAACAGCATCTTTCCTCTTACAGGATGCTGAATATAAAAAAAGTTTTTACAAAAATAGTGGTAACCAGAATCAGCATTGGCACACATCAACAAATCTTCAAGTTGTTGTTCTGTGAATGATTCTTTTGTGTGTGCTTTTTTGGTTAAAACACCATCTAAACTTTTGCTTGCCATAACTGTATTTAAGATAAAAAAAGCGGGCATAACCCGCTTTTGAATGACTTTGTGTCAAATATTATTATCTACTTTTATATGCTTCGTACATTGCGCCTAGTTTATTTTCTAATTGTTTGACTGCCATTGGATTATCGCCAGGATACTCTTTTTTGTATTGTCCGTGTTCTTTGTTCAGTCCGCCGGAAATATCTTTAGTCATGTATTTTATGTCTTTATATTCTGGTTTAGGCTCATTGTCAAATTCTTCATTTTCACTGTTTAATTTTAATGCAATTTTGTCCATGTCGGAATCTTGATCGTGATCGTGATCGTGATTTCCTTTTTCAATGCTTCGGAGAACATCCATAAGATCTCGGATTCCGCCAGCGCCTGATCCGTTTAAACTAACATTCATACTAACGTTGTCTGGTTGTGAACCAGTACTGCCCATTGGGCCACATTCGTCTAGTGATTCGTCTACTTCTTTATCACCGGTCGCCTTTTTAATTGCTGCATCTTTGTTGTCACGATATTCTTTGTCATCAGGCTCATTTTCGCCGTCTTTGTCCATATCACCTTTGTCTTTTGCCTCGGTGATTTCTTGATCTAAGAATGCAATTCTTTTATATAAATCTTGCCAATTCATTTTATTTTTTTCCTTTACGTGGGTCTGGTATTTTATTTTGACGAGACCCAACAGGGCTAGTCTTACCGGTATCTTCAGTTGTTGGTGGCTCTTTTTCTTTTGGTGCACCGTCAGCAAGTATTTGATCATTTACTCCGGTATAGTTAATACCAGAATGTTTGCCTCTAACTGCCGATAATTCTTTCATAAATTCACTGATTCGTTTATCGCCTACAGTTTTTTGATTATCCTCAGTGTCATAGTCTTGCATTAATAATGAGCCTTTTGGATCTGTGCTGAATGAATCTAATAAATGTTCCTGTTGTTTATCTATTTCTGCTTGTTCGGCAGGATTTCTAACTCTTACTTTTTCAGATACAATGCCTAAGTTATGAGAAATATATTCAGCTAAACCGTAGCTAGTAACTGGATATTTTAGATTGATTTCATAAATTGTAACTTCAGTATCCTTTAAATTAGGAAAATCTAAAGGTGTAGATTGTATTGGTGTACGTTTACCTTTACTCATGCTTTCTACGCTGAATTTTGATAGCGCAGACTTCATGTTTTTTTCAAAGTTTTCAGGAATGTCTCCTGCAATCTTAACTTTAAAAGGGTAAACCTTTGTGCTTTCAGTGATATATTCTTTAAAATTTTTCATAACAAATCCTATAGTGTATTTATTTCATATTCTTCAATTTTTCTAATAGGCTGTTACGGTCTGACACAATGTAAGTATTAGTGGGAAGATTAATCCCTTCGCGATCACCGCTGTTATCTTGATCAACTTTTTGCTTTTTAATTTGCAATTCGATCATTTTTAGCTTTTTATCAATTTTTGCAGATTTAGCATCAATTGCATTTTTAAGCATAGTGCCCGCAACTTCAAAAATTCTTCCACTATATCTAGCTTCAACATTCATACCTAAGTCCATTAGATCGTCATATGCATCAGTTGCTCGTTTAGCCAAATCATCAAACTCTGTATCAGATAAATCACCTAATCCTTTAACCTGAGGTAATGCTGCACTAATTTTATCGAAGTCTTCAATGTCTCTTAATAGAGCAGGAACCACGTCGGGCTGTACAGCAGCATCCTCGTCTTTTTTAATGATTTTTTTGCTTTCGGGCAAGTTTAATATTTCTTCTAACTTTTTTGTCATATCAATACTTATCTTCCGTTATAAAACAGTTCTCTTTCTGTGATAACTCGAAAGCGTATCCCTTGTTTTTTGCACCATGCGTATGCTGCTTCCCATTTGGCTTTGTTCTTTATAAACTGAGCTTGATTTACTTTATTCTTTCCTACTTTTTCAAGTATCGTTTGATTTTCTGGTTTAATTTCTAAGAGGTCTACATTCATTTTTCCGTTTTTATCTACATATTGTATAAAAAAATCCGGAACGTATATAGTTTGTCTACCGGTTAAGGGATCTCTGTAAGGGATACTAATTGCTTCACATGCCCATTTTTGAATGGCTTCGTTGTTGTCGCAAAATCTCATAAAAGTCCATTCCCAACTTGATCTATAGGTTGGTTGTTTATGTCCTATATACTTTTCTGGGTTAGAAGGTATGAACTTGCCTCTTGCAAATCTCATTGTCTTATGTTTCTAGAATCAAGCGTTTCTGTTTCTTCGAATATTTTATAACCTAATAAACTAGTTTTTTCTCTGTAAGCATTTACAACTTCAGTTACAATCTGACTTAATTGCACTTCAGTGTAACCCTTTAGAGTGTCTAATAGTTCAAAAACATTAACGCTATCTAATTTTGCTTGATTTAATAAAATAATTGCAGTACTCTTTGCAGATTCTTCTTCGAATCCTCGTTTCATAAAGAATCCGATAACTGCATCTACTTGGTTTGTTGGAAAGGTAATTTGATGTCTAAAATATTTGTCAAAAAATTGTTTGACTTCAGTTGAAGAATCAGTATTACTTGTAGGAAAGTTAGCCATGTTATCTACCCGTTATATTTCTAAGTATACCCGGAGTGTTATTAGTTGCATCGTTTACAGGAAATTGAATATTTCTAGTTCCGCTTACACCCTGTGTTCCTACTGCGCCTCTGTTCGTTCCAAGGGCTGTTACGCCTGTTATTAGAGTTCTAGTCAATTCCTCATTAACACCTCTACCACTTAGTTGTGAAGTGTTGTTGTAGGTATTTACAGCATTGATCGCTGTAGCAAATAGATTTACACTTTGACCTTGACTTGCAGCGTAAAGATCACCAAATACACTAGATGCTCCTGCTAGCACACCTGCAGGACCAAATAAGGTTCTTGTACCTCCACCGGCTAGTGTAATAGGACTAGGTGTGGTATCATAATGATCAACTGCAAATCCTACTGGATCTCCTCTATAGACTACACCTTCTTTGTAGTGTACGCCTTCATAATTAATAGTCATTGAATTTTCGACTGCACCGCTTTGTCCAAAATCTACAGTATCATGATTCCATGCAGAAATCATCGGACGCATTAATGTATAACTTTGATAAGTTTTTCTGCCCATTTGATATAATATAATTTTATCAAAGAAAGGTATAGAAGAATTATTATCTAACCCGTATCTATATCTTGAACTATAGTTTGAATTTAGTGTTGCGCTTCTCATGTAGGTACTAACACCGTCATCTAATTGTGCAGTGTTATGATCTGCATAATAGTAGCTATAATAATTTTTCCACATGGTTGATACTATATTCAAGTTATCATCGTGAAATGAAATATTCAGCGGCAGGTAATCAATTTTAGTTTGTATTAATTTTTTTCTATTATATTGATTCGCTGTTTCAAGCGGAATGCTAAATTTAGGAAGATCTGCTTTTTTAACTAATACATTAATTTCGTATCTATGTCGTTCTCTTAAATTTAAAGTTTTTAAAGCGTAGGGGTTAATAAAAAACGCCACGTGAAAATTAAACTTTAATTTAGGAGCGAGCCTAAAGGTATCATCCGTGAAGGTTCTAGCTGCATGTCTAAAATCAGCAACATACCCCTTTGGGTTAGTTACTCCGGATATAAATTGTCGCAGTGCTTTGTTTGCCATAATATTATTTATTGAACATTAACTGCGTATATAATAAATGGTCGTAAAAAAAGGCCGCTTTTGCGACCTTTCCTTATTACTTTCCAGCGCCTGTAACTAAAGTGCTTACAGTTCTTCCTACTACAGAACCAATACCAGTTCCTTGTGGTGTTTGCTGTGCATTATCATAGACGATTGATAATTGAATTGTTGCTTCTGCATTTTCTGAGTATGCTAAGTTACCGTAGTTAGCGTTCTCAATGTAGCAGCCGTAACATTCCCAGGTCTCAAGCACTGTTGGAACATTTGCTCCGTTACCACCGTCTAATACTTCGATTCTAGTTGTAAATTTATAATCAACGCCACTAGCTGCTGAACTTTGCTCATAAAAATCAAACTGTTTCTGTAACTGCTCTCCTACTAATTTTGCTACTGATCCAGTAACATCATCTCGTAGGTTAATTGTTATTGCTGTCCATGAATGTTTACCAGCTAGATATGCTCTTGAGTTGTACATATCTAGTGTAATTTTTTCAAATGCTACAGTTGGTCTTGTAACATCTTTAACTTGCTTAGTTAAATCAGTAGTTGGAGTTGAAATTCCAAAATTTTCTAAACTAACTCTAAAGCGATATTTTAGTTTAGGCATCAGCATGCCTTGTGAGCTGCTGCTCTGATTGCTAGCTAATGGAACTGTAAATTTGTTTAAGGTTGAAATAGCCATTCGTTGCTCCTATCTTATATATTTAGCTTAGCCTAAACTCGCAATTTCACCAGTGTTCTTTAAGCGTAGTGGGATATAGATAAATTCCACTGCTTTAACTGGTTCAATAGCAATATCAACGTAAAGTTCGTTACGATCAATTCTACTTGGTGTATTGTTTGACTCATCACAAACTACTAGATAATCGTAAAGTGCTCGCTGACCTACTAGCTCTAACAGTAAACTTTCTACTGCTGCTTTAATTTCATCTCTTGTAATCTTATCATTTGGTTCAAAGATATAAGGTTTAGCAAGAGCATTTAACTGTCTGCGTAGGTAAACTACTAGACGAGCTACGTTAATACGATCCAATGCACTAGCATTTCTTGCACGAGTATATTGTCCAAAGTTAACTAGTCCGCTACCTGTTAAGAAAGTAATTGGATTAACTTTGATGCTAGCCATAGTATCTCTTACGCCTTCATTGAGTGCAACAGAACGGAATTCTCCTTCACCGTCAATGTACCCAACAGCAGTTGCATTAGTAATTCCGCCTCTACGTGTACCAGCAGGAGCAAACCAAGGATAAGCAACTTGATCGTTTAATGCAATAGTTCTTAAAATCATGTGACTTGGTGGAATTACGACATTGTTACCAAAGTTGTCACTTGTGAATCCCCATGGATAAAATACTCCTAGGTATTCATCAAAACTAACTAGGCCAAGATCGTTATCTTCAACAGCTAGTTCTTTATTCTGTCCCCAATTAGATAAATCTGTTCCAGTAGCAGGTAGTCTTGCTGGACTGTCGCCAACTACAAATGCAGTTAGGCCTCTATCTGTGTTAAGACTGTTTAGTTCTCCAATTAGTTCTGGATATCCAGGTGCAGCTAGTAAGTTAAACACTAGTCTTTCTTCATCGCGAATATCTTGATTAGAATTAACTAAAGCCTGCATTGCCTGTACAATTACTTTGCGCTGTGCTTTGCGACCAAATGTACCAGCACCGTTTTCTTGATTTCCGGATTCTGTAACCCAGCGGTGTGGATAATATGCTGCCATACTTTCGTCACCAAAGCGAATGTTTTCGTCAGTAATATCAACACTATTTCTTACAAAACGTTTTACATTAAACCCTGATCGACGTAGATTCCATAGCAACATTCCTTTAGGATATAGTGCTGGATCAGGTGCATCTGGATCTAAGTAATCATTTAACAGCATGTCTGTGATAGTACCTGGTTCGTCACTTGATGCTCCTGACACATTGTAACGTGCATCAGCAAATAAAATACCATTCTCTGTACTTTGATCTGTTTTATCTACTAAGTCCCATGCAAGAGTAGTTCCATTGTACTTGTAGATTACTGGATAATTTTCAATATCACTGGTGTCAATCCAAATATCACCGTCTTTTAACGCAGTTACGCCATCAGATTGTGAAGTAGGCTCTGTTGCAGCAACAATAGGACCGTCAGCATCTGTATCAGGAAGATAATTTCTATATCCTACCCAAGTATCGCCGTCGTGTACCATTAGATCAACTTCGTCAACGACGCTACTGTACCATAACAGACCGTCTTCGGCTAAGCTTGTTGGCTCAGAGTCGCTAGCAGTGTATACTAGAGGTTCCCATAAAGAAGCTACAAATTCATAATCTGGATCTTCTGTTAATGTATATAAATTTAAAGTTCCAGTGCCTGTTGAAGGATTATAAGCTGTTAGTCCGGCTGCATTTAACGGAGTTCCTAGGCCATCTAAAA
>Ga0068872_10000454_pt1 | contig 34917 bp, 29 predicted proteins | sample NOAtaG_7_FD_66441 | JGI IMG/M metagenome (GOLD analysis project Ga0068872, IMG submission 66441) | Freshwater lake microbial communities from Lake Erie, under a cyanobacterial bloom - NOAA_Erie_Diel1S_2200h metaG | ecosystem: Environmental > Aquatic > Freshwater > Lake | place: USA: Ohio, Lake...
CCAGGATGATAATCGCGCATGCTCGGGAAGGAAATCAGAAATGGTCTGTAAGGAAGATGGATCGACTTCGTGGGGTACAATAACGAAGGCCAATTTCGATTTATATTTTTGAATGATCGGCTTAAGAATTTTCATATCCTCAGGCCACGCACTTCCGACTACCATGGCTGGGCGGTCGGCTACAAATTGTTCTACTTCGGCGACGGGTACACTTTTTTCCCGAATCGATATAACCCGATCAAACCGCGTATCTCCGGAAACTGTACAGTTGGTTATTCCGACTTTTTCTAAGAAGGCTTTAGAATCCTGATCCTGAACGAAGAAGTGATGAACGGTGCGCAGGGCGTGGAGAAAAAAACTCCCCCAGGGCTTAAAGTAAAAATGACTCTTCCTGAAAACAGCAGAGATGGAAACAACAGGAATCAATCTGTTGTGACACTCCAGCAAGAAATTAGGCCAAAATTCATATTTAGTAATTACAACCAAAGTCGGATCGATTGCATCCAGAAAATCCTTGACGTTGGATTTAGTGTCCAAAGGAAGGTAAGTAACCAAATCGGCAGAACCATAGTTTTTTCTGAGTTCAAATCCTGAAGGAGAGAAAAAGGATAGCACCATCCGGTGACCGGGCAGTTCACTGTGAAGTTTTTCAATGACCGGGCGAGCTTGTTCAAACTCTCCAACACTGGCACAATGAAATAACACCACCGGAGATTTCGGAAATGATCCTGTCTGAAGGACCTTCATAGATTGTCTCAAACGACTTCGCCAGTCTACTCTGCCGACTATGAATCTCTTAAACTTTGAAGAAAAAAGTCCCACTACGGGAAAAAAGAGCTGAGAAAGGGCTAGCACCCATTGGTAAAGGGTATCCAAAAATGGTATTTTTTCTATCTTTGATTTCTGCACGTCAATTGAAAAACGCAGTAAATATGAAAAAACTCCTCGCAAGCCTGTTCATTTTTTCGCTGGCGATTTCCGTCGGCACCGCTCAGTCTCTTGATGATTTGACCAATCTGATCAAGGGTTCCAAGGGGGACGCCAATTACCTGATGGAAGGTTATTTGTCGCCAGCCCTAAACGGAATCGGTTACGGTCTTAATCAGGGCTGGTATACTACAGCCAAGCCTCACAAAACACTTGGATTTGACGTTACCGTAACCCTAAGTGTAATCACTATTCCCAATTCGGAGCGGGATTTTCAGGTAGATAATAGTAAGCTCACCTCATTGGAACTTGACGATCCAGCATTTCCTGACGGAAAAGTTCCAACACTGGTAGGAACCTCCGAGACCGGACCAAATTATTCTTTCAAAGGGCTACCATTAAACCCGATTCAAGGTCCTGGTGCCGTACCTGGTTTAAATAAATTACCTGTTATTGGCGTTCCCATGCCAATTGCAAACGCCAGTATTGGTCTTTTCAAGGGCACGGAAGTAAAGCTTCGCTGGATGCCTACCATTGATCAGGATGGAATTAAGGCCGACATTCTTGGTGTTGGCTTAATGCACGACATCAAGCAACATATACCAGTTGTTAAAAATCTTCCTTTTGATCTTTCACTTTTTGGAGCCTTTACCAGGATGAGCGTAGGGTATACGTTTGACGCAGCCAATAATCAAGAGCTAGAGTTAAACGCTAATGCCTGGACGGTTCAGGCTATTGTTTCTAAAAAGTTGGCATTGCTCACGGTTTACGCTGCTGCTGGATACAACAGCTCCAAAGTTGACCTGAATGTTAATGGAAACTACGAATTGGTGCCTGCTCAAGGAAATATCCCAGCACAGACTATCACAGATCCTGTTGCGTTATCACAGACTGGTTCAGGTCCCCGTTTAACTGGCGGTCTTCGTATCCGCCTGGCCTTCCTAAATCTTCATGCAGATTATACTTTGCAGAAATACCCAACCATTAGTGCGGGAGTAGGCCTTGGAATTCGTTAAAGAATTAAAAACGCTGATAACTAAGGGCGGATCAAATGATCCGCCTTTTTTATTTGCCCGTAAAATTTGGCTTACGCTTTTCAATAAAAGCCTGCATTCCTTCTTTTTGATCTGCCGAAGCAAATGTCAAATAAAAATTTCTTCGTTCGAACGCGATACCTGAAGACAAACTACTCTCATAGGCTTCATTTACTGCTTCTTTAGCCAGTCGAACTGCTATTGGTGGCATGGCGGCAATTTCCGTTGCCAAGGTGATGGTCTCCGATAGATAAGACTCAACCGGACAAACACGAGCCACCAAGCCAAATTGAATTGCTTCCGAAGCAGAAAGAAATCTACCTGAAAGAATAAGCTCCATGGCTTTTGCTTTTCCTACCGCACGCGTAAGACGTTGTGTGCCACCAGCACCTGGTATGGTTCCGATCTTAACCTCAGGCTGACCAAACTTTGCGGTTTCGGATGCAATGATCAGGTCACACATCATCGCCAGTTCACAGCCACCCCCAAGGGCGTAACCGGAGACAGCGGCAAGAATAGGCTTCGAGATCTTAACCATATCATCCCAAACTTGAAATTGGTTCTTCTGCACCATATCGATGGCGCTCATGCCTGCCATCTGACGGATATCTGCACCGGCAGCAAAAGCCTGATCGCTTCCAGTTAGTACGATTGCCCGAACAGTTGAGTCCTGATCAAGGTCCTGAAGGGCTTGAAGCAACTCTCCCATTAATTGAGGATTCAGGGCATTCAATTCCTTGGGGCGGTTCAAAGAGATCTGAGCTACTCCTGCAGCAACTTGTTTGTTTACTAGTATGAGTTCCATAAAAATATTTTGGGATGAGGTTTAAAGGTAAATAAATTACCATTGAGTCTCAGGTAAACTCAATCACTCCAAAAAACTGTGGGAGATGAAATTGGGGCACTGGATGTTCAACCTTCGACCAGGTGATCCAATGAGGATTCGATGTTTTGTCTGCGCATTTATAAAAATTGGCGTGCCAGCGAACACCGGCGGCTGGTTGCGCAAAATTTGAAAAGGGACGGAGTACAGAAAGCGGAAGTCGGTACTCCATAGTCCAAATTAATGGTTTAGTTATTTCGGGGTCAATAACCTTGGCAAGTGAACCATAACGTTGAATCGTCGCGATTGACTCTACTGATGGCAAACCAGCCCCAGGATTGTTTGGGTCCTTGTAATGAAACAGAGCCACGCCACCGGCATTTACTTCAAGATTGAAATAGGCCATAGGCTTATTGAGATCAGGACTAAAGAAAAACTCTACACAGGAATCTTCCCATACGCGCCCATTGGTTTCGGTAGCAACAGCGCGTACATAATGGTCCTCTACCCGAAAAATCACATAAAGGGCCTCATTGTCATACAATACTTTTGCCTGAACAGCAGGGCGAAAGGACGGATAGGGCCCCATCCAATGTGTGAGTGTTAAAGGCTCAACCTGCCGCCATGCGGGTTTATCCCAATTACCATCCAATACCAGTTGGGAATTCAATCGCGCAACCCTGTAAAAGGCCGCTTGAGGATTCAGTGCGTTTTCCATTCCAAAATATCCTAATTTTTATCCTTTAATTAAGCTAACGTCTATGAACAAAATCCTGAAATCGACCTTAATTACCATCGGCATGACCGGCCTGCTATCGTCCTGCCAACCGGATCGATACGACCTGATCATCAGAGAAGCGACGATTATCGATGGCACCGGAACAGACGGAGTAATCACTGATATTGGCATCAATGCAGATACCATAGCCTTCATCGGCAACCTTTCGAAGGCTGAAGGAAAAGAAATTATAAATGCCAAAGGCCTAGTATTAGCCCCAGGCTTTATTGACACACACAGTCACCACGACTGGGGACTACAAAAAAATCCGGAAGCGTTGGCCGTCGTAAGTCAAGGTATCACCACCATCATAACCGGTCAGGATGGCGGATCGAACACTCCTCTGAAAAAATATTTTCAACACCTCACAGACTCACCTGTCGCCGTAAACCTGGGTTCCTACTCCGGTCACAATACCATTCGCGATATGGTTATGGGTAAAGACTTTAAGAGGAAGGCCTCTCAGACGGAACTAGACAGTATGAAGAAGGTTCTTAAAGCTGATTTAGACGCAGGAGCTTTAGGGCTTTCCACAGGATTAGAATACGATCCTGGAATTTATTCGGCAAAGGAAGAAGTGCTGGAATTATCAAAAGTGCTTCCTGAATACAAGGGCCGCTACATCAGTCACCTGCGCAGTGAAGACCGATACTTTCACGATGCGGTTGATGAAATTATCGACATCGGCCGGGCAACAGGAGTGCCGGTTCAAATCAGTCATTTTAAACTGGCTATGCGCAATTTGTGGGGGCAAGCAGATGATGTCCTGACCAAATTGAACAAGGCCCGAGAGGAAGGCATTCAAGTAACGGCAGATTTGTATCCTTACCCCTATTGGGCGTCAACCATTCGTGTTTTGTTTCCGAGCAGAAATTTTAATGATGTTAAGGAGGCCAAGCTCATTCTTTCAGAAGTAACCTCTGCCGAGGGCATATTGTTCAGCAATTATGATCCAAATCCAGAGTACAATGGAAAAACACTGGCGGAAGTAGCGCAGATTGAAAAGCAATCTCCTGAAAACATGTTGATTGAATTGATTCGACGTCTGGATGTCTGCAAACAATCCCATGGAGATTGCAGTGGAAGTATTGTAGCTACCAGCATGGATGAAGCCGATATCGTTAAACTTATGCAATGGGAGCATACCAGTATATGCTCTGACGGAAGTTCTTCAGGTCGACATCCGCGTGGCTTTGGGGCTTTCCCAAGAGTATTGGCTAAGTATGTGCGTGAGCAGCAAAATATTTCATTACCAACAGCCATCCGAAAAATGACTTCCTTGTCGGCAGAGCAAATGGGGATTACCAGACGCGGCCGAATAGCAATCGGTCATTATGCCGATTTGGTTCTTTTTGATGCAAATCTGGTAGCCGATCGCTCAACGACCAGTGAACCACAGGCCAAGGCCACTGGAATCATACGGGTGTGGGTAAATGGTCAGGCCGTATACTCTATGGGTAAAGAAACCGGAGTCTTACCTGGGAAAGTCATTAAACGAATTCAATAAATTTCTGCTCATGAAATGGAATCTTGAACACAAAAAAGTTTTGATCACAGGCGGCACCAAGGGAATTGGTTTGTCCATTGTCGGTGAATTTTTAACTCTCGGGGCAGAGGTTATGACCATTGCCCGTGACGGATCCAACCTGCCCGATGACATCCGGAGCAAGGTTATTTTTCTCGAAGGTGATCTAACAGATCCCTCGTTCCGCGATACCATCATTTCTGAGATTGGTTCACGTTGGAATAAATTGGATGTTTTGGTAAACAACACAGGCACCAACGTCCGAAAAGGTTTTGAGGCCTACAGCGAAGCGGAGTATCGAAAAATTTTTGAGATCAATCTGTTTCCGATGATGGACCTAACGCAGCGTTGCTTTTCGTTTCTTTCGGCATCAGGTAAGGCGAGCGTGATCAATATGGCATCGGTTGCCGGCAGTGTTGATGTCGGATCAGGCGCTCCTTACGGTATGACCAAGGCAGCCATTATTCAGTTTGCCAGACATTTATCGGTTGAATGGGCCCGGTACAACATCCGGGTCAATACCGTTTCACCCTGGTATATCCGAACACCCCTTACCGAATCGGTATTGTCGCAACCAGACCGACTTGAAAAAATCCTGAACCGCACGCCAATGAATCGCGTGGGTACGCCGGAAGAAGTGGCGGCAGCTGTTGCCTTTTTGGCAATGGACAACGCCTCCTACATCACTGGACAAAATCTTTCCGTAGATGGCGGCATGACATCTAAGGGACTTTAACCGTATCTTTAATCACCTCACTTAATTCTAACACCATGAAAAGGATTTTAATTGCATGTATCTGGATACTGTTTAGTGCAGAAGTTTTCGGACAGCCTATTCTTGCTCCAGGCAAACCAGAGGAAGCCGGTTTTTCAACGGAGCGTTTGGCACGAATCGACCAGACCATCCAGGAACATCTAACAGCAGGGCATATACCTGGCGCCGTAGTGTTCATCGCCCGGAACGGTAAAATTGTTTACCACAAAGCCTTTGGTTACTCAGATGTCGACGCCAAAACTCCTCTTAAAAAGGACGATATCTTCCGAATGGCTTCCCAATCTAAGGCCATCACCAGTCTCGCCATTATGATGCTGTGGGAAGAGAATAAACTTCAGCTCGATGATCCGGTTTCAAAATTCATTCCGGAATTCAAAAATCCAAGGGTGATGACGCGGTTCAATTTGGCTGACTCAAGCTATACTTCTGAACCGGCAAAAAGTGAAGTCACCATCCGCCAACTGCTAACCCATACATCCGGTATTGATTATGCCGGAATAGGCTCCCAGGAATTCAAAGCCATCTATGCTAAGGCCGGAATCTCTAGTGGCATCGGCGGCGAAGCTGGCCCTACCATAGGTGAGAAAATGAAAAAACTTGGAACACTTCCGCTGAAGCATCATCCCGGAGAACGATTTACGTATGGTTTGAATACCGATGTGTTGGGTTATATCGTGGAAATAGCTTCCGGTAAATCGTTCGATGAGTTTTTGAGGACTCGCATTTTTCAACCGCTCGGTATGAAGGATACCCATTTCTATTTACCAAAAGAAAAGCATGAACGCCTGGTCGGTCTTCATCAGCAAACGGCCAATGGAGTATCGGTTGTGCGTGGAAAAATCTATGATGGTTTTGATCCCGATTATCCCAAGGTGCAAGGAACGTATTATTCTGGCGGAGCCGGTCTAAGTGGAACGATCGAGGATTACGCGAAATTCCTGCAACTGTTTATCAACGGCGGGAGTTTTAACGGCACCAGACTCATCAGCCGGAAGACAGTTGAACTTATGCTCACCAACCAAATTCCCGATCTTCAAGCCGATCCATTTGGTTTAGGTTTTGGATTGGAGACAAGTAAAACAGATCATCGCGAGCCATCCACTTTAGGATCCTTCACATGGGGCGGAGCCTTCAACACGAGCTACTGGGGTGATCCAAAAGAGAAGATTGTAGCGCTGATTTATACCAATATTTATGGAGCCCGCTATGGCAATATGGGCTTTAAAACATTGGTCTATCAAGCCGTGAACGACTAGTTCCTCAGGATTAATTAGGAAGTGCAAAGGCAACCACCTGGTTTCCTTTTTTTGCCCCAAGTTTTTCTCCACCGCAGGCAATAGCTACAAACTGCTTTCCTGCAACTTCATAAGTGGCAGGTGTAGCAAATGCAGCAGCAGGCAATTGGGTTTCGAATAGTTTTTTTCCTGTATGCCGGTCATAGGCCCGGAATAAAGCATCTTTTGTTCCGGCAATAAATAATAATCCATTTTCAGTGATCACCGGCCCGCCGTAACTTTCTGATCCGGTGGCAGGGAATCCTTTTTCCTTTAACTCAGGGGTCTCACCGTAGGTGATCTTCCAAAGATACTCGCCCGTATTTAAGTCAATGGCATTAAGCGTTCCCCAGGGAGGAGAAATTCCAGGCCATCCTTTACGATCCAAAAATTTGGAGTAGCCGGTATGACGAAAGGGTGAACGAGAGGCATTCGCAACATCCTCTGCAGGCTCAACTTTTTCTACACCGGTTAAAAAATCGATCAGAGCAGTTTTGTCATCTGCATCAATTTGAGGAAATCCAGCCATCATTCCTTTTCCATAAGAAATGATCTGATCAATCTCTGACCGCGACCTCCGTTTTCCAATATCAATCAAAGAAGGAAAACCACTCGCAGGGATTCCCTTCCGGTCAGGCTGATGACAGGTCACACAGCTCGCACTATAAACTGCCGCACCTTTTGATGAGGTAGAAGATGTTCCAGAAGGTTCGAGTTGAAGAAACCAGGCCATTTCATTGGAGTTGACGTAAAGTATTCCAGCATCAGGATCAGCTCCTGCTCCACCCCACTCTGCACCACCGTCGTAACCGGGCAACAAGAAAACGGGCTTAAGTCCGGGCGGGGCAAATAGCCTTTTATCCGAAGCCCGAAAAAGCTGAAGCAATTCGTCCCGGTTCTCTGCGTAAGGACTGATATCATTCTCCGTCAATTGATCTGACTGACGAGCAAAAGGAGCAGGCTTAACGGGAACGGGTTGTGTAGGCCATGCGTGTTCTCCTTCAATTGAAGACTCTGGAAATGATCTTTCTTCGATTTCAAAAAGAGTTTTACCCGTTGTACGCTCAAAAACAAAAACATAACTCTGTTTGGTGACCTGGGCTACCGCCTTAATTTTTTTTCCATCCCTGGTTATGGTAATCAGGTTTGGAGGAGCCGGCGGATCGCGGTCCCAGATGTCGTGGTGAACAAATTGGTAATGCCATATTCTTTTACCGGTACGGGCATCAAGAGCAATAAGGCAGTTGGCATACAGGTTGGAACCGAGTCGCTGACCACCATAAAAATCTGGAGCCGCGGATCCGGTAGGCACAAAAAGAATTCCGGACTCAACATCAACGGCCATACCAGACCAATTGTTGGCTGCACCGATTCCTTCATTTTTCCAGGCATCTGGATTTTCCCAGGTTTCGTATCCTTCCTCATTTGGATAGGGTATGGTGTGAAACGTCCAGACCAGCTTTCCACTAAGTACATCAAAGGCTCGTATGTCGCCCGGGACTGCATCGATACCTTCCGAAGTGCGGATCGGCATAACGATCAGATTTTCGAAAATGGTTCCGGGCGTGGAAGAAGTAACAAATTTATCTTTTGCCGACTCTGGAAGACCAAGGCGAATATCAATACTACCCTTCTCTCCAAACGATTCGATTGGCTTACCGGTTTTGGAATCCAGGCACCACAGACGCGAACCTGAGGTAAAAAATATGCGCGCATGATCTTTGCCTTTCCACAGTGCCACGCCTCTGCTTGTGCCAAACCATTGACGGACTGGCTCGCCAAACATCCAAAGCTCTTTTCCGGTGGCTGCGTCCAGCGCAAAGGCACGAAGGCCTGCTGTAACACCAAACAACATGCCATCATGGATCACTGGCGACATCTGCATCTGACCGCTATCGGGTGCAGCATAAGACCAGGCGACGGTTAGCTGACCAACATTTTCAGGTGAAATTTGATCTAGCCGACTGAAGTGGTTTCGATCTGGTCCCCCAAGATAATCAGACCATTCGCGGTAAGAAGTATGGTTTGAGCAAGAAGCTGCGGCAATTCCAAGTACCACAATGAAAAATATTCTGTGCATCATATCTGTCGAAGAAGAATCCGTTTCAAGCCAGGTATTGCCTGAGGTAATTTCGAGCCGTGAGGATAGCCTTTTCAATATCCTGATCAGAACCTTCAAAAGCCTTGTCTTCAACTTCAATACACAGCGGACCACGATAACGGATGTCGGTAACAGCGGTGAAGAAGTGATTCCAGTTCACGTCACCAAGTCCAGGCAGCTTAGGTGAATGGTAGGTAAGCGGTGTAGACAGAATTCCATTTCGATCGAGACGGTTGCGGTAGACCTTAGCATCTTTTAAATGAATATGATGAATCCGATCCTTGTAATCATAAATCGGCTGAATGGGATCCATCATCTGCCAGATCATATGGGAGGGGTCGTAGTTTAATCCGAGTGTTTTAGAAGGAATTATTTCAAACATGCGATCCCATACGGCAGGACTTATAGCCATATTTTTACCTCCTGGCCATTCGTCATTGGTAAACAACATCGGACAATTTTCGATACCGATCTTGACACCAAGATCCTCGGCATAGACAATAACGGCAGGCCAGGTCTTTTTAAATCGAACAAAATTTTCGTCAATGCTTTTCGTATAGTCGCGCCCGATAAAGGTATTCACTACTGGAATGTTCAAAACAGAAGCTGCTTTAATTACCTTTTTAAGATGATCTACAAAAAATTTGGCTTGCTTGGGATCCGGATCTAATGGATTCGGGTAATAGCCAAGTCCGGAAATGTAAACACCCTTATCGGCGGCATAAGCCTTCACATACTTTGCCTTTTTGGAATCTAAGGTCATTACATCAATATGTGTAACACCGGCATAACGGCGTTCGGCCTTTCCTTTAGGCCAACACATTATTTCCACACAACGAAAACCATTAGCTGAAGCAAAATCGATCACCTGTTCAAATGACCGGTCGGCGAGAATGGCACTTACAAAACCAAGATCTAACATGACATGAGAATTTAGTTGATTGACACTTCCGAAATTAGATCAAACGATTGAACATAACCAAGACAATATCTGACAAACAGAGGTGTCTACTTGAGCGCATTGCCGATACCCACCAGAACCACCGAACCTATAATGGCAAGAATACCGGTAATGAAGGTGTTGCGCGTCTTCTTGCTAACACCCTGCCATTCGTTTAAGTAGAGCCCCCAGACATTTGCCACCAGGATGATAAAAGCCATATGCAGGATCCAGGAACTAGCGCCATTGCCAAGTTTACTTTCCCCCATCCCATAAAAAAAGAACTGCAGGAACCAGGTTGTTCCGGCCAAAGCTGAGAAGAAATAATTCTTGATTAATGGACTTTTGGAGTTCACATAATCACCAAAAGTCCGATTGCGAAAATTAAGTATCAGGGTCCAGATCAGATTGGTAGTCAGTCCACCCCACAATAAAACCACATAGGTTACATTATTTTGAAACAACGGATTCCATCCTGCCGCAACGGCCTGCTCAGCCATTGGCTTTCCTGCCTCAATACCAAAATTGAAACATGAACTCAAAATTCCGGAGGTGACTGCAACAATGAGACCTTTTGTGAGGTTGAATTCAGAAACACTCTTCTTTTTGATCTCCTCAGAAACTTCTTGCTCTTTAAGCATACCTGCACGCCCACAGACATAAATCCCCAGCAAACAAACAACTACTCCCGCCAGAACGATGATTCCCCATACGGAGGTGACCATTTCCGTAAACGTTGTTTTTCCTTCAGTTGGGAAAATATTATACCAAATGGAGGGCAGCAGAGATCCAAAAGCCGAACAAAATCCAAGGACAACAGAATTACCTAAGGACATACCTAGGTACCGTACCCCAAGACCATAAGTGAGTCCACCCACTCCCCATAAGATGCCAAAGAGAACAGTGAATTGAATTACTTCAGGAGGTGTTGAGCGAATGATAACTGCAAACCCGGGAATTGTCAACCAGGCGGCCAATGGCGGTACGATCAACCAGGAAAATAAGCCACCTATGATCCAATAGGACTCCCAGGCCCAACCTTTAACCTTGCTGAAGGGCATGTAAAAACTACCGGAAGCGAATCCGCCAATAAAATGAAAGAGTACACCAAGAATAACGACCATGTAAGAGGTTTAGGATTCTTGAAAATACGGCAAACCTGTGTAATCCAAAACTCCCTGAAAATTTATTAACCATCTAACCATATCGTACATATACTACACCTGAGAAGGTCAGACAAAGACCTTGATTAAAAAATTATTTGCTCTGGTTGAGTAAAGAATTTCTTAACATCGAAAGGTCAGCCTGTCACCTTTCAAAGGTCATCCTAAATGTTGACTACAGTCCGTTGTCATAGATAGCGTCTTGATTGACATTTGTACGATCAATGTGATATGCGTGCAGATGGACATTAAAGAGAAATTTGGAATGAAGATTCGTGAACTTAGGCAACAAAACGGACTGTCTTTGGAAGGGCTGGCTCACAAAGCAGATTTGGATAGAACCTACATTCCAAGTATCGAGAAAGGAAAACGAAATGTATCCATCACTGTTATCGAAAAGCTTGCTAAGGCCTTAAATGTAGAAATCTCTAAGTTGTTTGAAAATCATCACTGATCTGTTCTCAGATCAGAAATCAAAACAATTCACTTCAGGAGCTAATCTCCGCTCTAATATTTTCGTTTGTCTCTAAGGCTGTTTTTCATTACTATCGTAAACCAGTAATGAGAAACCCTATGCCATTCCGCTACCTGATTACTTTCCTCCTGATCTCTGCCTTCGCCGTTTCGGCGCAGATCACTGTTACAGACTTAAGAACTGAAAACCTTACCAAACCGGCAGGTCTCTCTGAGACAACGCCAAGATTCAGTTGGAAACTGAATGCCACCCGAAGAGCTACTGTTCAAACCGCCTATGAAATAAAGGTTTCAGAAATGGCACAAGCACCTAACGGTTCATGGACAAAAGTGAGCGGAGGTGCCTGGCAATCCGGCAAAGTCAACAGCGATCAATCGGTTTATATCCCTTATTCCGGCAAGGCGTTAGCTTCAGGACGATGGTATGGCTGGCAGGTTCGTGTGTGGGATAATTATGGAAAAGTTTCACCATGGAGTCCAGTGGCAGCCTGGCAAACAGCCTTACTTCAACCATCCGATTTCAAAGCAAAATGGATTTCTGCATCAGGCGACCAGCCAGATGCCAGTCCATTGTTCAGGAAAAACTTTTCTGCAAAATCAAAGATAAGATCGGCAACCGTTTACGTAACGGCTCAAGGACTCTATGAAGCCTTTTTGAACGGACAGAAAGTTGGGGAGGATGTGCTGACCCCGGGTTGGACAAGCTACAACAAGCGGCTGCAGTATCAGCAGTACGACGTAACAAAACTAATTACCGCTGGAGAAAATGCGTTAGGAGCAGAATTAGGCAAAGGCTGGTACAGTGGTCTTATCGGCTTTTCGGGACAACGAAATTTTTATGGAAATCAGTTGGCCTTATGGATGCAACTCGAAATCATCTATACCGATGGTACAACAGAATTAATCACGACCGACGAAACATGGAAAACAACCTACGGATCGATTCGTGAATCTGAAATTTATAATGGAGAGTTGGTGGATGCCCGATTGAGCATTTCAAACTGGAATCAAGTAGGCACGAATTTTTCTGCCTGGAAGCCGGTGATCATTAAGGAAAATCCATCGGTCAATCTTATCGCCACTTATAACGAACCGATTCGTAAAAAAGAAGTTTTTAAACCGGTCAAAGTACTTCTTACGCCAAAAGGTGAACACGTTATTGATTTTGGTCAAAACTTGGTTGGTTGGGTTAGAATGAGGGTTCGCGGTAAACCAGGTGAGCGTGTGATCATCCACCACGCGGAGGTTTTAGACAAAAAGGGTAATTTTTACATCGATAATTTAAGGGCTGCCAAACAGCGCAATGAATTCATCCTTGCCGGAACTGGAGAAGAAGTTTTTGAGCCGCGCTTCACCTTTCAAGGCTTCCGTTATATCAAAGTAGAAGGTTATCCAGGTTCGATAAAAGCCGAGGATTTTATAGCAACAGCTCTGTACTCGGATATGCGCCCTACCGGAACATTCTCTTCTTCTCACCCCTTGATTAATCAATTACAGCATAACATTCAGTGGGGTCAGCGTGGAAATTTTTTAGATGTGCCAACAGACTGCCCCCAGCGCGATGAGCGTCTTGGATGGACTGGTGATGCACAGGCCTTTGCCAGAACAGCCACCTTCAATTTTGATGTACATAACTTTTTTACCAAGTGGCTAAGGGATGTTGAAGCCGATCAAATTAATGGAAGTGTTCCGTTTGTAATTCCTAATGTACTGGGTACAGGTGCAGCAGGTTCAGCCGGTTGGGCTGACGCAGCGACTATTATTCCATGGGATCTTTACCTGGCCTATGGAGATAAAAAGATTCTGGAAAATCAATTTGAGAGCATGAAGGCCTGGGTAGGCTTCATCCAAAGTAAAAGCACGAATGATCTCTGGAATACCGGCTTTCATTTTGGTGATTGGTTGTTCTACCGACCCTTTGACGACAATGATGGTCTTTCAGCCGTCACCGATAAGTATCTTATCGCCCAGTGTTTCTATGCACGGTCGGTGGAACTTGTTATGAAAACTGCTCAGGTTCTTGGAAAAAGTGAAGAGGTAGTTGCTTACAGTCAGTTATTAAAGAGAGTAAAAGACGCCTATTTAAAGGAATACCTTACCCCAGGAGGAAAACTAGTTTCAGGTACGCAAACAGCCTGGGTCCTTGCTCTGAATTTTGATATGCTACCAGAAAACATGCGCGCCGGAGCTGCAGAGAAGCTCGCTGAAAACATTAAAAGCTATAACAATCACCTGACCACCGGATTTTTAGGCACGCCTTTTCTGTGTCACGTACTCAGTCGGTTTGGTTATGCTGATCTGGCGTACACCTTAATGCTTCAGGAAACCTATCCATCCTGGCTGTATCCGGTAAAGATGGGCGCTACAACAATTTGGGAGCGATGGGATGGAATTAAGCCGGATAGTACATTCCAGACACCTGGTATGAATTCATTCAATCATTATGCTTACGGGGCTATTGGAGATTGGATGTACCGGGTTGTGGCGGGCCTTGATACGGAGGAATCTGGTCCTGGATATAAAAAGATCACCGTCAAGCCTTTGATTGGAAAGGGGCTTAATTCAGCAGACGCCAGCCTGGAGACGCTCTATGGAAAAGCCAGGTCATCCTGGAAAAGGGAAGGTGCTGTCGCTGAATTTAACATTGAGATACCGGCCAATACCACAGCAACAATTTTTCTCCCGGCAAAAAACAGTTCTTCGATAACTGAAAGTGGCAAAGCGATTGAAAACGCCGAAGGCCTTAAAATGGGAGGTTCTGAAGGAAATTTTGTGCGAATTCAGGCAGGTTCCGGAAACTACCAATTCAGGATCAATGGGGATTGACTTTTAGGTTGCTTACCTTATTTTTGGGGACAAAATTTACAAAACATGTTTGAGCAAAACGTAGGCGACGGAGCCAACACCTTTTTGATCATTATTGCCTGTATCATTGGATTTGTCGCAGCAGTAAGCTTTTTAGACAATCGTAAGACTACTAAGGAAAACGAGGAGCATTAATCAATCCTTAGCCATCCCGACATTATTTTTCAGTGTCGGTTTGGGTTAATTTCTCCAACTCCTCTTTAAAGCCACCGCTCAAAATAGGAAAGCGGCACCAGCTTCTAGGATCCACATTCCAGTCATCAAAATGGAAGGAAGGCGCTAATCTTTCCCGCTTCCATTGGTTCGCAGACCATAACCGGAAAAACCGGATGATGGATTGTTTCAATCCAGCTGAATCCTCAAATTTTTCTCTTAGTGCATCGTAAACCTGAATTGGTGATCGGCGTTGGGCAATGGCTTCTTTTTCAATGGCCAAAAGCAAATCGTAGGGCATCAAATCTTTTTCATCCGTCTGTGCGCGTTCCAACGGACGAAGCTCCGCTGTAGGTTGAAGTTCGTTTACACCCTGTAAACCGGCATACCCCAGATTTTTCTCTGCCCAACGAAGCCAGTTCAGAATAAAAGGCTTTGACACACCAGCAATCGGAGCGAGGCTACCACTAGTATCCCCATCCATAGTAGCATAGCCTACGTCACCTTCGCTGCGGTTAGAGGTGGTTAGCAAAACCGATTTGGTCACATTAGCCAACATCCAGATTATGGGTGAGCGAGATCGTGCCTGAATGTTTTGTAAGGCAATGTCATCAGTATTCCAATCTAAACTTCGTCCGATGGCTTCTTCTATTTTGCTACGGTAAGCCAAAACCTGATCTTCTACAGACCATGTAAAAAATTTGGCACCAATAGACTCAGCCAATTTGCTGGCAGATTTCAGGGTTAATTCTGATGAATTGGATGTAGCCTGATAGGCTGTATAGAGAATATGGTTAACGGCTTCTTTATCATTTATGGTCACCACTTCATCGTAACCCAAGGCATGCCAGAAATTTTTCCAACCAAGGCTTTCTGATGCCCGGGCTATCATTTCTGCAACCAGCACAGCACAGGCCGAAGAGTCGGCGCCACCACTTAAGCTCAGTGTATATCCGCCAGCTCCAGACTTTCGCAGGTAATCAAATAACGCCAATGAAGCGGCCTGAGCGAATTCCTCTTCCTGACTGTTGAATTCATCCGGTTCCGGTGTCAGTGGAGTAACTTCATCAAAGTCTACTTCCAGGACCTGGACAACAAATTGATGAAAAGAAAGTCTGGGACTTCTGCACAAAAGTTTACCTCCAGAGCCTAAAAGGATATCGCCGTCGTAGATAACCTTACCTGCTTCGTTTCCAAGTTGATTGACCATTAGGAAATAGCAGTTGAAGCGCAGCGAGCTATCGGTAACAATCTTTTCGCGGACCTTACTTTTTCCAAATGCAAAGTGGCTGGCACTGGGGTTGAGAATCAGTTCGGCGCCACGCGCACAATGTTGTGCGGCGAGACGAACGGGGCGCCAGGCATCTTCACAAATCTCAAAACCAAACACTATACCCTTACAATCAAACAATAGGTCACCGGCCGGAATGGCTCCAAGATTGGTTTCCAAGGTAACCACCTCTCCTGCTTTCCAAGGACAAAACCATCTAGGTTCGTAATGGATTCCATCGCCAGGAAGATTTTGCTTGAGAGCAATACCAATTACTTTTTTGTCACGGACTACAGCAACGCCATTATAGGTTATCTGATCGATGCGCACCGGCAAACCAATGCAGGCTACTATTCCTTCGGTTTCGGGAATGAGTTCCTCTAATTTGGACCAAGCTGTTTGGGACAACCAGTCGCTTAGAAACATATCCTCGCACCCGTAACCGGTAATGGCGAGCTCGTTGAAACAGATCAGATCAGCAAATTCTTTTTTAGCCTGAGCTAAAGCACCTCGGATATTTCCAAGGTTATGGTTCCAATCAATGGGTGTCTGATTCAGCGCTGCTCCGGCAATCCGTAGGGTTCTCATAGGATGCCCAAAGCTAGGCATGTTTTTTGGGCAGCATCCTGCTCAGCTTTCTTTTTTGAAAGACCAAATCCAGTCCCCTGAGCTTCTTCACCTACAAATACCTGACAATTAAATTCTCTTTTATTCCGACCCTGGCGTACATCGAGGACCTCAAAACGAATGCCCCTACCCTCTTTTTGCCCCCATTCTATCAGCTTACTTTTAAAATTACTTTCAGCCTGAACTACTGTTTCTAAATTCAAATAAGGCTGAATGAGTTTGTCGATTACAAATTTTCGAGTGACGAGGTATCCCTTATCCAGGTAAACGGCACCAACTAAAGCTTCAAGTGCATTACCCAAAATCACTCGTTGGAGAGATCCATTCCGCGTGTCGCAATCCACAATAACATCGAGACCTATTTTAAAGGCAATTTGATTTAGAGACTCGCGATTTACGATTCGGGAACGTATTTCAGTCAGAAATCCCTCATCACGAAAAGGAAATTTTTTAAAAAGAAAATCGGCTACTGCTGCACCGAGAATAGCGTCGCCAAGGTACTCCAGTCGTTCGTTGTTTTGACGGAATCCATTTACCTCCGTTCCTTTAGAGCTGTGGAGCGTGGCCAACCGGTATAATTCCAGATTACCGGGAGAAAGGCCCGTAATGGTCCGAACCGCTACACTGAGTTTGCGGTCCTTTTGTTTACTGGATTCAGTGCCGGTTTTTATCAGACGGCGCCACACGGTGTCGGGGCTTACGCTGTTTTACCAAGAATGATTGAAAAATTATGTCCTCCGAAGCCGAAGGTATTGCTCAGCGCATAAGTAATTGCTCTGCGTTGAGCCTGATTGAACGTTAGATTGATGGAAGGATCAAGCTCCGGATCATCCTCAAAATGGTTAATCGTTGGAGGAATAACTTCTTCCCGAAGGGCAAGCAGACAAGCGATCAATTCAATCGCTCCGGCAGCTCCAAGTAAATGTCCTGTCATCGATTTGGTAGAAGAAATATTCACTTTGGAAATTTCTTCACCGAAGACTTTTTGAATCGCACGGATTTCACCGACATCACCAAGTGGCGTAGAAGTACCGTGGGTGTTCACGTAACCGATATCTGATGGCTTGAGATTGGCTTCCTGAAGTGCGAGTTCCATAACACGGGTAATTCCGGCACCTTCCGGATGCGGAGCAGTGATGTGGTATGCATCGCAGGTCATGCCGCCACCAAGGATCTCGGCATAAATCTTTGCGCCCCGGGCTTTAGCATGTTCGTATTCTTCCAGGATGATACAACCTGCGCCTTCCCCAAGAACAAAACCGTCGCGGTTTTTATCGTAAGGACGAGAAGCTGTTTCCGGGGAATCGTTCCGTTCACTTAAAGCTTTGAGTGCATTAAATCCTCCTACCCCTGCTTCGCATACGGCTGCTTCGGATCCACCCGTTACAATGATATCTGCTTTTCCGAGTCGAAGATGTGTGAAGGCATCGTAAATCGAATTAGATGAGGAGGCGCATGCGGATACCGTCGCATAGTTTGGTCCCCTGAATCCGTACTTTATTGCAATATGACCTGCACTTAAATCAGGAATCATTTTCGGAATGAAGAACGGATTAAACCGGGGGGTTCCGTCACCTTTCGCGAAAGACTTTACTTCTTCCTGGAAGGTGATGAGTCCTCCGATTCCGGAGCCCCAGATTACTCCGATTCGATCCATATTCAGCGAAGGGAGATCAAGACCAGAATCTTTTAAAGCTTCGTCGCAAGCCACCATCGCAAACTGTGTGAACAAGTCCATTTTGCGGGCTTCTTTCCGCTCAATGAAATTGTCAATATTTAGATTTTTGACTTCACAAGCGAAGCGAGTCTTGAACTTAGTGGCATCAAACCTGGTAATAGGAGCGGCGCCACTCCTACCAGCCGCAAGACCGTCCCAGTATTCACCGAGGGTATTGCCAATTGGTGTGAGGGCGCCGACTCCTGTGACGACAACGCGTCTTAAACTCATTTATTCGTCAGATGTTGGACTTCTTATTTCTTAATGTTTTCCTCGAGGTAGGAGATCGCCTGACCTACAGTAGCGATGTTTTCAGCCTGATCATCGGGGATAGAAATGTTGAACTCCTTTTCAAATTCCATGATCAATTCAACGGTATCCAGGGAATCTGCTCCAAGGTCGTTTGTAAAGCTTGCCTCAGGAGTCACTTCAGATTCTTCCACTCCGAGTTTCTCGATGATGATTTGCTTTACTTTTTGTGCGATTTCTGACATGATTTTTTGATTTAGGTATGTAAAAAACTGTGCAAAGAAAGAGATTTGGAGCAATATTGGCAAACTTTTTTAGTGTTCTCCGTAACCCTAAATGCCTCAAAAACAGCTGAAAATGAAGAAAAACAGACTTGAAATCGATTACGGATTTGATTTCAGACTGTTGGGACTCATCTGTTCCCAAAAGGCCCATAAACTGGCCTGGGAGCTAAACAGGGCCCTAAATCTGGATTTGCTGAGACAGGAAGACCATAAAGTGCAGGAAAAAACAGGCCAGACGCCAAACTACACGTACTTCGTACACCAAACAGATGTCACCATTATCCGATTATTTAAGAATCGATCATCAGATGAAGGAACTTCCAAATGGCTGTTAGTCCCGGAACATCCTCGATTTGACTACATCCTGATGATTGAAAGCGGTGAGGAAGGAACGGATGCAGAAATTATCAATGGCATTAAAAATATACCTACCATAGAATTGTCCGCTTTTCTACCTTTGGCGTCCTTAAAGAGAAAAGAGAACTTCATGTTCTGAAAAAATTGTTCTGAAAATGTCCACCATGGAAAAAGTTACTTTGAATAAAACCAAGATTGTTGCAACAGTAGGTCCGGCCTCAGCCTCTAAAGAAATGCTTAGAGCGCTCATTAAAGAGGGTGTGGATGTGTTCCGTTTAAATTTTTCCCACGGAGTACATGAAACGCACCAAAAAGTAATCGACGCTGTCCGCGAGCTCAATAAAGAATTAGGAACCAACGTAGCCCTATTGCAGGATTTGCAAGGCCCCAAAATTCGCGTAAATGAAATGGAGGACGGTATTGAGTTGGTTCCTGGGCAGGAGCTGATCATTACCACACGCGAACTGAAAGGAAATAATGAAATTGTCAGCACTTCTTATAAAGAACTTCCCAATGATGTGAATGTTGGGGATATGATTCTTATCGATGACGGTAAGATCGAGTTAAAAGTTTTAGAGGTTAGGGGTATTGATGTGATTTGTCAGGTAAAGTACGGTGGTCCGCTGAAATCCAGAAAAGGTATCAACCTGCCATTTACCAAGGTCACAGCACCTTCACTAACAGAGAAAGACCAAATTGATTTAATGTTCGGATTAAAGAACAGAATCGATTGGATTGCTCTCTCTTTTGTACGCAAGGCCTCTGATATTGAAGCGCTTCGCAAGATTATCAATCAACACAATCCGGCCTCCCGAATTGTGGCTAAGATTGAAAAACCTGAAGCGTTGGATAATTTGGATAGCATCATTGAAGCGACAGATGGTGTAATGGTAGCGCGTGGTGATCTAGGCGTAGAGATCTGGATGGAGGAAGTACCCATGGTCCAGAAGAAGATCATTGAAAAGTGCAATTGTTTGTCCAAACCCGTAATCGTTGCTACCCAAATGATGGAGAGCATGATTGAAAATCCTCGTCCAACACGAGCGGAAACCAATGATGTGGCTAATGCCGTCATGGATGGCGCGGATGCGCTGATGCTTTCTGCAGAAACTGCCTCCGGAAAATTTCCACTGGAAGTTATCCGTAGCATGGTTCGTACCATCAGTAGCGTGGAAAAGCAAGCAAAAATCTTTTATCGCTATCGTCCTGTAGATCCAAAATCACCGGTTTACATCAACGACAGCCTTATTCTGGCTGCGTGTAAACTAGCAGAGGAAGTAAATGCAAAAGCTATTGTTGGATTAACGGAGAGTGGATACACTGCTTTCAAATCTTCCTCTCACCGTCCACAGGCAAATATTTTTGCTTTTACCCACAACCCGGATATTCTCAATACCTTAAGTCTGGTTTGGGCTACCAAAGCATATTTCTATACCAAGAATAGCTCAACAGATGAAACCATTGCGGATGTAGAGAGCATTCTAAAGTCTGACGGGCATCTGCAACCCGGCGACGTGTTTATCAGCCTTACCAGCATTCCGATTCATGAGAAGAACAGGACCAACATGCTGAAGGTAAACGTAGTAAAATAGCTTTCTATAGCTACAACATCCACCGAAGCTGAAGGCGCAGGTCGGCCCTTAAGGATTTACCCTGCTCATCTAAACCATTAGTTTCTGGCGATGAATCGTCAAAGCGTGTGGCGGACCACTTGAGCCACATGGTTATTTTTTCTCCCAGACGGAATTGACCAACGAAATACATTCGTGAGCCGTATCCATGCCAGGCAGGAAATGCATAACTCAGCCACACATCACGTTCATAGGAATAAATCCTGGCTTCATAATCATCTACACTAAAAATTGAGTAACGGAAAGTAAAATCAAATTTGCCGCCATTGACGAACAGGTCTTGCACCATCATAAAACCGGAATAATTTTTATCAGCCTGGACCAGCGTTGTAGAGAGCCTTGTTCGTCCCGTCAGTTTTTCGCTCAGCAAATAATCAAATTGCACATTACACACCTGTCGGAGAATAGGTGTCGTTGTAAAAAAAGTGGATTCCACTAAATTGGTATTTCTTTCCTTTCTGATGTAACGGTATTGAAACGTAATCAGATTTTTCCGGGAGAAATTGCGGATAATCCGGAACATGTGTTCAGAACCATACGCTGGTTTATAGAGACGGAATTTAAAAAATGGAAAGTGAAAATAATCGGAGTATCCAGCCAACTGAACATTGCGACCCTTACGGAATTTCCACCCTAAATAAACACCCTGTTCATTTGCAGCGTTGGTGCCTTCTGAAAAAGCGGAGCTGTGCAACGAGTGAAATCCAGGGGAATAGTTGCGAGCAAGAAAAGAAAAATCAAATTGAGGTGACCATGAGCCTAATACTCCTGCAACCCAACCGGTTTTTCCCGATGGAGCAGAAACAGCAGTCTCAGAAAATAAAGCCCAGTTACGGAACTGTCCATTTACGAAAAAACCTGCAGTTGTATTGTGTTGACCTCTGAAATTTAGCCGATTGTAGATGGTTGATTCCGGAATCAGGGGAATAGAAAAAAGTTGATGGTTAATCACTACTCCTCCATCCATGTTTCGAAATTTCCCATGAACAGCTGTAGCTATATTCGTGTCACTCCATGTCTTTCTAGATTGCCGTTCATCATCAGAGCGATGGATACCAGTGGCAGACAGTGTGGTTAGGAAAGCAACTGAATCATCAGAAAACCGTACACGTCCATCCCTAAAAACTTTACTAACCATGCAGTGCATATTCCAATTTCTGACAACCGGAATGGTTGCTGCCACACCCCGGAAGAAACCTGATTCACCTAACGAGCCATACGGCCTAAATCCATTACTCGCTCGACGCAGAGCAGTAATGGTTTCTGCACCTTTTCCTACACGAAATCCCCCACCCATAACCAATCCCTGACCAAATGAAGCAGTATAATCACCAAGAATTAGATTTTTCAATCCTGGCTTATTCATTACCTGGAAATGAATAGAGTTAAAATCAAATCCAAACCATTTTTGAGCAGGATCCCAAAGGAACTTCTCACCACGATCACGCTCAGCATTCCAACCCACGCTAAAATCATTGCTATGCGAAAGCCGTAACCGAAAACTCCCAGACCAGGGAGATCCGGGAAACGTATAAGTTGCTCCTGGCTGTTGTAATACAGGTATTCGAGAAAGGATTGTTCCGTCGGAACGGTAGCCAAAATATGCATGTGTCGGCGCACGCATCCGACGATGAAGACCTTTCCAATTGGTGGCGGTGGCATTCCGAATGCACAAAAAGGGCATCCATTTTTTCAATGTATTGACCTCAAAGAAGTCGATTCCCTGAAGTTCCAAAACCGAGATAAAGGGACCTGACACTTTACGGTGACGGATCAGAGCGGTAATCTGATCTTCCGTAAAAAAATAAAGCATCCGGAGATCTTCTTCATCAGCCGAATTCAAATCAAGAGGTTCTGAAAACCGCAGTAACAACTGATCGTATATTTCTTCGTAGGTAGATTCATCTTGTTGTTGCGAAACCAACTCCTCTGCTAAGTCAGCCAAAGATGAGGGATTTAAAGATTGAGCGAGAGTGGAATCAATCCAGAAAAAAAATAGGACAAAGCAGACCAATGCAGTATGGCTCATCTGGTCTTGGGAATGGTGTACCGGGCAGTCGCCTGAAATACCGGTCCTTCATGTTGTCTCCATGAAGCCGCAACATCTACGTAGAGGTTCCAATAATGAAATCCGAATCCAGAATAAATACCAGTCGGAAAGGTGGACTGACCCAAACGAAGATCAATTTTTTTTGAAAGGGTGTATTCCATTCCCATCCTCAAAATGGGGAACTGATTAATTTGATAATTAACGGACACCAATGTTCTGAGCATTTTGGTAAGCTCTAAACACACTCCCGCCTCCATCTTTAAGGGCCGAAAATTTTCCGTAACGGTATTCGACGAAAGGGAAAGATTATCCAGCCATGCACCAAACGAAAACGTTGGACCGAGCCGGGTAATTAAACCAGCTGAAAGACTACAATTGAAATCCGTTTGTTGAAAAATAGCTTTGTACTGATCAAAGTTTACCCGAATTCCAAGAGAGGAGTTGCCAATTTGCGATGCTAATCCTGCATGCAGACGGTCCATGCTGGCCGTTAAGTCGCCTAAACGCTGCACCCCGGCATCAAGTACTACTGCTCCAGCCCTCCAATGGGCCGCGAAAGCCATCCTGTTCAAACCAGCTACCTCCGGTAGAAAAGAATACGAAGAGAGGTACTCAGGTGTTTTTACAGAAGCCGGATTACCAAGAATAATACCTCCACCGGACAACGCTGCTACAGCCTCTCCCATGGCATAAGCCCTCGAACCAGTAAGTGATTGAGCTTCGGCTTTTTGTACGAAAGAAAAAATGAGCAGAGAAACAATCAGACGCATCCTCAAAATTTGAGAGAAGCGTCCATATATTTTCCTTAGGGTTAACCTATAACCATCTCGCTGAAGTATGAATCGTTATGCAGCTAAAGAATCCTTCCAACGTTGAATTAGACAGGATAAATTAAAACTCCTTTTTGATGTTTAAAAAAAGACCAGATGTGGCCTGACTGGTAAAAGTGTATTCCAAACGCAATACACTATCAAAATAGGAAACAAAATCAATTCCAAATCCGGCACCCGCGAGCGGCTTATTGGACAGCCGCGTATTTAAAAATTCGTTTTGATAAAACGGATAGTTGTTTACATAGCCAAAGTCGGAAAAAGCCTTAATATAAATGGCTAATGGAATTTGACTAAACTGATTGAACCGCATAACTGCAGGGAACTCCCTATTCAGTATCCGCTTTTTCAGAGTAACCTTATTGAGAGAAAAGACTGAACCTTCAATTACATAAGTTTCATAACCTCGAATATACTGACGGTCGTAACCTAAACCAGAAATGATTGCATAAGGTTGTCCAGGATTGGTGTTGGCATAAACCGAAGAAAACAAAGAGAAGTAAAGTCCATCTCCAACCTGACGATGCCAGGCAAAGGAACCATTGAAATTTAAGTAGCGGGCCGGTTCTTTAGGCGTTAAACCAACACCAGTAACGGTAGCCGTAACAAAATACCCCTTTAAGGGGTAGGCAATAACATCTCGATGCTCCGCCACAAATCGATAAGACAGGGATGTAAAAAACTGTTGGCTTCTGTCTTGGGATAAATACCCTGGATTTAATCTGAATATCGTATCGGAAATTCCGATATCCATATAACCTGCCCTAATGGAATGAGTTCTGTAAAAGGACTTACGAAAAGTGTAAGTGGTTGCAAAGCTATTTCCTCGTCGAAGCGGCTCCCGAGCACCTATAAACGTCAATATGTGATCATCCGTGCGATAAGCAATATTGAAGGGTTCACTATAAACGTATTCAAACAACAAACCATGTTTTTGATTTTTACCAAGATTAGGGAGCTTGTAGTATAGATCAAATCTTTTAGAAAAGCCAAACCGAGCAGTCAATTTCAGCGTTTCATTTCTTCCTCGAAAATTATATTGATAAAGACGAAGGCCGTAATTAACCCTGGACAGATCACGATCATAATTTTCCCACCACTCATTAAAATTTCGGTCCGATAGTTCAAAAATAGGAACCGGATAGGTATACCACCTTTCCTGAACCTCCACCAGTACATCCACACGGCCAGGCTCTAATTCCAGTGGCTCCAAATCTACCCGATTGAATAAGCGCAGATTATATATTCTTTTTTTCTCCTGACTTAAGGCCGCATTCAGCTGAAATTGCCGAATCGTATCGCCTGTCTTCAGAGACATTTCCCTGAGAATGATTCGGTTTTGGGTAACCTTGTTTCCAGCAAGAATAATTCTCCCAATGGTTAATAACCTTCCTGAATCAGGTAAAGAAATAACCTGAGCCCTTACGGACCCTTCAACCATCAGCACCACCAGAAATGGTAACCACCTCATCACCGAAATATAGGTAATGGATCGGTCAGATCCGGAAGAAAACGACTAGGATTGCTTTTTACGGTAGGACCTGGTCAGGATAATAACACCTACAATGAAAAGTGGAATACTAAGGAGCTGACCCATGTTGAGAGGCATAGTATTTTCAAAGGCCTCCTGGTTTTCCTTTAGGAATTCATAGGTGAAACGGAGCCCCCACAAAATCACCATAAACAGTCCAAAGATCCTACCTTCAGGCAATGCATTTTTGTATTTGTTCCAATAAGAAAAAAGAAAAATGAAAAGAATCAGGCAGGAAATAGACTCATACAACTGTGCCGGATGTCGGGCAATACCAATTAAATGTACACGCGCCACAAATGAATCATTTTGTTTGGCAAAAGAATAACTGATTGGAGATAAGGGTGAGTCATAAAAAAACTCAGATTGAGCCGCGAGGTAATTCTTTAATTTTCGCTCATAGGGTTGGTACGGATTGCTCATCCAATTCACCATATCCTCTTGCTGAACATCGGGCTTGAAGAAAACATAAAGGGTAACCGGAGTTGCACCTTTTTTAATCATAAGGGTAGAATCTCTTCTAATTTTTGTAGTGTCTGATGTAAACCCTACAAAATTGACTGGATTTCTTCCTTCTCCCTGAAATTCTAATCCTTGAGAAAGTCGGTTGGTAAAAACCACTCCCCATGGAAGGTCAGTTGGCTTACCAATGATTTCAGAATTAAAGAAGTTTCCGAGACGAATGCACGCCCCGGTTAAAGCCACCAGAATAACAATACGATCAAGAACAGAAAGGTAGCTTTGCTTTTTCTTCCGAGCATACATCCAAAGGCCAAAAAGGATTGCAAAGGCACCACCATGGCTGGCAAGGCCCTGTAGACCGGTAAAACGAAACTTAGGTTCAAATTCAAAAGGCAAGAGAACGCCTAAAGGATTTTCAGTTAAAATTTCAGGCTGGTAGAAAATTACATGGCCGAGACGGGCACCAAGAATGGTTGCCACAACCATAATGATGGTAAGTGTATCTACTTCTTTCTCAGGTTTACCCTCTTTGCGGTACATGTAGGTGAGTAATTGCTGACTAAGCAAAAAGCCTAGGGCAAAAAGTAAACCATACCAGCGTAGCGTGATCTGGCCAGCAGAGAAGATCTCAGGGCTGCCGTTCCAAAGTATAAAGGATAACATCATGGGACCTTAAATTAAAATTTAGGTCGGCAAATTTAAACAATCCCTAATAAGGACACTTATTTTGTAGAGGCTGTTTGCTGCTTGAAATAGGCTTCCGTCCTTAGTGCCGCATTTTCCCTGATATTCATCCAAAACAAGTTCATATCGGCCCGATGCCAATTTTTGGTACCTACCCAAAAACGACCCCTGACGTACGGCTTGTTGATCCACAGAATACCATCTTTTGATTGGGCATCGGCCAATTGAGGGGCAAAGGTAAATTTGAAAGCGACCCCACCTGAGTTTTTTTCTTTTGGCGCATAGTCCGAGGCGGTATTCCAGGTCAAAGGATTCACCGTAAGAGCACCTTTATACCAGGTATCATAATTTTTAGGGTAATAATCTTTGGAAAAAGTGCACCAGCTGGACCAGGCTCCGACCTGATCGGGGCGAGAAGAGGGAGCAATAGAGGTGAAGGAGTTCTTTGGAACTGCCCGTCCAATAAGATACGCTCCTACCAGTTTTTGCTGAAGTGGCTTGCCATCAAAAAACTCCTTGAGCAGGGCTTCAGCATGTAAACTTCCTTGACTGTGCGAAGCGATAATAATTGGTCGACCGCCATTGAAGTGTTCCAGGTAATAGATAAACGCATTTCGAACATCAGTATACGCTACCTCAAAAGCTTTTCTAGCAGTCTCGCGATCGGTAGTCATAAAGGCATGATAATGAGCTTGCCGATAATAAGGCGCGTACACTTTTGCAGTGCCATTGAAAATGGAAGCCTGGTTCAATATCGTGGATAGCTGGATGCTATGATTGAGTTTCACATCACGTACGTCAGCATTCCAGTCATACGATCCAGTTGGCTTAGCGGTAAAGATGGTGGGGTAAATAAAAAATACATCTGCTCGAGCCTCTGCCTGTTCATTACGCAACCCCGACTTCAAGGGAATACTGTCTGCCGCATCCTTTTTATCCGGATGAGCGGCCCAAAAATCGAATGAACTATAATCGGGACCTGCAGGGGTCTTCTGATCAGAAAAGCTGGTTTTGAGAGGATAGGGTACAGGACTGCAGCCTAGTGCAATCAGGGATAGCAATAAGAGTAGAGCGTATTTCATCGCAATGGCGGGGAATGGAAAGGGCGCAAATATACCTTTTCCTGAAAATCAGACCAGATACTCAAACAGGTTCTCGTTCTGATTGATTTCAGTGAAGTTTAACCGATGTTCTTGCATTCTGGAAATCAAGGAGCGGTAATCGGCTTTTGATTTCAATTCGATACCGATTAAGGCCGGGCCAGACTCCTTATTATTTTTTTGAATGAACTCAAAACGAACAATATCGTCCTCCGGACCCAGAATATCATTAACAAACTCCTTCAAGGCGCCAGGGCGTTGGGCGAAGCGGACAATAAAATAATGCTTGAGACCTTCGTACAAAAGTGAGCGCTCCTTTATTTCCTGCATCCGGTCAATATCATTATTTCCCCCGCTCAAAACGCATACAATAGTTTTCCCTTTAAGGGAGCCTTCATACAAGTCAAGGGCTGAAATGGCCAATGCGCCAGCAGGTTCTGCCACTATAGCGTCTTCATTGTACAATTGTAGGATTGTTCCGCATACTTTACCCTCCGGAACCAAAACCATTTCAGCGATAGTTTCCTTACAAATTTCAAAATTGAGGTCACCAACTTTTTTTACTGCGGCACCATCAACAAAGGATTGAATTTTATCCAGCGCTATGGGGCGACCAGCCTTTAATGCTTCTGTCATCGATGGTGCACCCTGAGGTTCAACACCAATAATTTTAGTTGATGGAGAAAACGTTTTGAAAAAATGACCAATACCTGAACTCAATCCACCACCCCCTACCGGTAAAAACAAAAAATCGACAACGGGCAACGCATCCAAAATTTCCTTTCCAACAGTTCCCTGTCCTTCAATAATCCGCTCGTGATCAAAAGGAGGAACAAAAGTCATTTCTTTTTCGAGCGCATAGATTCGTGCCTCTGCATAGCATTCATCAAAGGTGTCTCCGATAAGCACAATTTCAACTTGATCGCCACCAAAAAATCGAACTTGATTAATTTTTTGTTTTGGTGTAATGGCAGGCATGAAAACGACCCCACGAATACCAAGGTTGTGACAGGACCAGGCAACACCCTGTGCGTGATTTCCAGCACTGGCGCAGACGACCCCTACACTCTTTTCAGCATCCTTCAGACTTGAAATTAAATTATACGCGCCTCTTATTTTGTAGGAGCGAACGATCTGAAGATCTTCTCGCTTTAACCAAATTTTAGCATCAAAGCGTTGGGATAGTTTTTGATGTAACTGTAAAGGTGTGGCACGGACAATATTTTTAAGACGCTCAAAAGCAACCAAACTATCGATTGACACAACCTTTGCTTTGGACTCCATTGGAATACGTATTCCTAATTAATCATGCTGGCTTCAACCGTATTTTTTTCAGGACGAAGGGCCCGAACGGCAGCACCTGCTTGCCAAAGTTCACTTTCGCGCAACTCTTTTAATTCTTCGGCAAGCTTTTCGCGGTAGTCAGGCTTACTGCAGGTTTCAATCGTGCGTCGAGCCTCTGCGCCACTGGCAACACTTTCGTATAATTCCTGAAACACCGGAAGTGTAGCCGCCCGGAATCGTTTCTTCCAATCTAAGGCACCACGTTGGGCAGTAGTCGAACAGTTGGCATACATCCAATCCATTCCGTTTTCTGCAACAAGCGGCATTAAGCTTTGCGTCAACTCTTCTACCGTTTCATTAAAGGCCTCTGAAGGTGTATGGCCTTTGGAGCGCAACACCTCGTATTGCGCCTCAAAAATTCCGGCAATCGCCCCCATAAGGGTGCCACGCTCTCCGGTTAGATCTGAATAAACCTCCTTCTTAAAGTCCGTTTTGAATAAATAACCGGATCCTATTCCAATACCGATTGCTATTGCGCGTTGAGCTGCATTGCCAGTAGCATCCTGATAAACAGCATAACTGGAATTAATCCCTTTTCCCTGTAAGAACAATCGGCGTACAGATGTCCCAGACCCCTTAGGTGCAGCAAGGATTACATCAATGTCAGCAGGGGGAATGATGCCCGTTTGTTCTTTAAAAGTTATGCCAAAGCCATGGGAAAAATAAAGAGCCTTACCTGCTGTGAGGTGAGGTTTTACAGTTGGCCACAGTTCGATTTGTCCGGCATCAGAAAGTAAAAACTGAATGATGGTTCCGCGACGAGCAGCCTCCTCAACTTCGAAAAGCGTTTCTCCGGGCACCCAGCCGTGTTCAATGGCTTTATTCCAGGTCTTTGTTCCCTTCCGTTGTCCTACAATAATTTTAAATCCATTGTCCCGCATATTTAATGCCTGAGCCGGACCCTGAACACCATAACCGATAACAGCAATGGTTTCGTTCTTCAGCGTATCAAGTGCCTTGCTCATTGGAAATTCTTCACGTGTTACCACCTCCTCCATCGTTCCGCCAAAATTGATCTGTGCCATAAATAATTGTTTAGTTCTAAGGTTAGTGTTTAAAGTATGATTTCTTTTAACTGATATCTGCAATCTCCTCGCTTAATTCGTAATACCTATTGTTACCTTTTTGATATTTTACAAGGTCCACTTCAATAAGTTTTTCCAACTGATCGGTAACCCGATCCATCATATCCGGAGTGGTGAACAGAAGCATAATCACCCCGCCTCTTTTGAAGTCTTGCTCATTCTCATGCGCCATCATTCGCTTGATTCGTACACGGCGACGATTCAAAATATTGATTATACGGTTGAGCACCGAAAAATTATTTTCAGCCTGAATTTCTAATGTGAATTCTTCTTTCATGTGCAGATAGATTTTCTCAGGATTGGGGAGCCTCCAGCAAAACCTCACTTACTCCTGCTCCGGCCGGCACCATGGGGAATACGTTATCCTCCCGACCGACCACTACCTCGAGGAAATAACTTGTTGTAGAACTCAGGAACTCTTCAAGGGCAGGCTGAAGCTCCTCACGTTGCGTTACTTTCTTGGCCGCAATACCATAGGCTGATGCCAATTTAATGAAGTCAGGGTTTTGCATTTCGGTAAAGGAATAACGTTTACCATGAAACAGTTGCTGCCACTGCCGTACCATTCCGAGAAAGTTATTATTGAGTACCAAAATTTTAACTGGAATTTTGTACTGCATAATCGTACCCAATTCCTGTATAGTCATTTGATATCCTCCGTCACCGATTACAGCAACAACTTGTCTCTCTGGAACAGCTAAAGCCGCACCCATTGCAGCCGGAAGGGCAAATCCCATCGTACCTGCTCCACCAGATGTAATATGGGTTCTTGGATCCCGTAATTTCAAATAGCGTGAGGTGATCATCTGATGCTGGCCAACGTCTGTAACCACAATGGCCCTTCCATCGGTAATACCCGAAAGACGATGGATAACCTCCGCCATCCGCAACTCCCCATCACCATGAAACTCCTTATGAATGACCTTGTCGTATTCCAACGTATTCAATCTGGAAAATTCTGAGATCCACTCCGGAAAACTTCCTGACGCACACTGCTCAGTCAACGCAAGTAAAGCTTCCTTTGCATCGGCATGTACGTAAGCTTCTACTTTTATGATCTTATTGATTTCAGCCTTGTCAATGTCTATGTGAATAATCCTTGCCTGACGTGCATACTTGGAAACATTACCAGTAACACGGTCATCAAAACGCATACCTACAGCAATCAATACATCGCACTCGTTGGTCAATAAATTTGGCGCATAATTACCATGCATACCCAGGTAACCAGCATAGTTTGGATGGTCGGTTGGAAATGCGCCCAAACCGAGGAGTGTTGAAGCTACCGGGATTCCGGTTTTTTCAGAAAAGGCAATAAGTTCTTGTGTCGCACCAGAAAGAATAACACCCTGACCTGCGAGAAGGTAAGGTTTCCGAGCTGTATGAATTATGGCCGCAGCTTCCCGAATCTGATCCAGGTTGAGCTGAGGTTTAGGTCTGTAGGTTTTAATTGAGTGACAAGGCTGATATTCAAACGCTTCAATTTTTTCGTTTTGAGCGTTTTTAGTGATGTCGATCAGAACTGGACCAGGTCGTCCGGTACGCGCAATGTAAAAAGCCTTAGCAATTGCAGCAGGAATATCCTTTGCCTCAGCCACCTGAATATTCCATTTGGTTACGGGGATAGTTGTATTCACAACATCGGTCTCCTGAAAAGCATCTGTCCCCAGCAGATGTGCAAAAACTTGTCCGGTAATACACACCAACGGTGTGGAATCAATAAGTGCATCGGCCAAACCGGTGATTAAATTGGTTGCACCGGGTCCGGATGTGGCAAACACCACTCCCGTTTTACCGGATGCGCGGGCAAAACCCTGAGCAGCATGTATGGCCCCTTGTTCATGCCGCACTAGAATATGATCCAACTTATCCGCATAATGATAAAGTGCATCATAAACAGGCATAATTGCTCCGCCCGGATAACCGAAAATGGTTCGGACATGCTCTTCAACCAGGCACTGAAGCAACGCCTCTGCACCAGTCACTTGTTTTTTAACAGGCTGTGGATCTTTAATCTCAGTCTTCGTCAGTAACGCATCCATCAGCAGCAGATTTAACTTGTTTAGAATATTTGTAAAGAACCCCGGAGTTTACCGAAGGTGCAGGACTTTTAAAGTGGGATCTCCGGATAGCCAGATTTTTTTCGTCCACCAGTAGGCTGATCTTACGTTTCCGGACATCAATCTCGATGGTATCACCATCCTCTACAAGGGCAATCAATCCACCTTCAGAAGCTTCCGGTGTGATATGCCCCACTACAAAACCATGCGTGCCTCCAGAAAAACGCCCATCGGTAATTAAGGCTACACTTTTTCCTAGACCAGCCCCCATGATGAGAGAAGTGGGCTTTAACATTTCGGGCATACCTGGAGCACCACGAGGACCAACATAGCGAATCACAACAACGTCGCCAGATCGAATCTTACCCGAACGCACACCCTCCATGAGCTCAAACTCTCCGTTGAAAACACGTGCAGGCCCCTTGAAAACTTCCCCTTCTTTGCCGGTTATTTTGGCGACTGAACCTTCTGTAGCCAGATTACCAGAAAGAATCTGAATATGCCCAGATTGCTTCAGTGGTTTTTCAATAGGATAAATAACATCCTGGTCCTCAAAATTGATTTCTTTTACTTCCTCCAGATTTTCAGCTACGGTCTTTCCGGTCACGGTCATACAATCACCATGGAGCATTCCCTTTTTAAGCAGGTATTTCAGAACCAAAGGAACGCCACCAACTTTATGTAGCTGTTCCATTAGGTATTTTCCGCTGGGCTTGAGGTCCGCGATTAAAGGCGTTCGGTCTGAGATACGCTGAAAGTCTTCCAACGTAAGTTTCACTCCGGCTGCACGCGCCATTGCAATCAAATGAATAACAGCGTTGGTCGAGCCACCAAGTGCCATCACAGTAGTGATCGCATTCTCAAAAGCCTTGAGGGTCATGATATCCCGCGGCTTAATATCTTTTTCCAACAGATTAAGAATGAACTTTCCAGCGGTCAGACATTCATCATTTTTTTCTTTACTGAGTGCAGGGTTTGAAGAGCCGTAAGGTAATGCCATGCCCAATGCTTCAATGGCTGAAGCCATAGTGTTGGCTGTATACATTCCGCCACAGGCACCAGCACCAGGACACGAATTTTTAATAATTCCCTGGTAGTCCTCATCCGATAATTTACCTGCAATCTTCTCACCAAGAGCCTCAAAGGAGGAGATGATATTGAGTTCCTGACCCTTCCAATTTCCACCGGCAATAGTACCTCCGTAAACCATTATGGCTGGACGGTTCAGCCGAGCCATTGCGATTAGTGCACCCGGCATATTTTTATCGCATCCGACTACGGCAATCAAGCCATCATAAAAATGAGCTCCACAAACAGTTTCTATGGAATCGGCAATTACTTCCCGGCTCACCAGAGAATAGCGCATTCCAGTTGTTCCATTACTGATCCCATCACTTACACCAATGGTGTTAAAGATTAGGCCCACCAGATTCTTATCCCAAACTCCCTGCTTTACCTTTTGAGCGAGACCATTCAGGTGCATGTTACACGTATTCCCATCATAACCGGTGCTCACAATTCCCACCTGCGGCTTCTTCATGTCCGCCTCAGTAAGTCCAATACCAAAAAGCATTGCCTGCGAGGCCGGAAGTGTTGGATCCTGGGTAAGGATTCTACTGTACTTATTAAGTATTCCGGAACTCATACAATAACGTAGCTATAGGATTTATCCAAAACCAGACTCTTAAAAGCCTCCTGAATACTGAAGGAAAGTGATCTCTCCCATGGCAAATTCATAGGATGGCCTTCCACTGAGATAATGGGAGTAATTTCTGTTGCCGTTCCGCACAAAAAGGCGGCATCAGCTTCCAGCAATTGATCAGCTCTAAAATTTTTTTCGATGACGGTTATATCCAGTTGACGACATATATCAAAAACCGTTTTTCGTGTGATCCCCGGGAAGATCGACCCTTCTGGAGAAGTATAGAGGGTCCCATCTTTCTCAAAGAATAGGTTGGCACCTGGAGCCTGAGCTACAAAACCATTCCCATCAAGCATGATGCTTTCATCATAGCCACGTTTTTTAGCTTCTGCAGCCGCCATCATAGCATTAACATAATGACCGCTTACCTTGGCCTCGACACGACAAGCACGTGGACTGATTCGCTCAACAGACGAAATGCAGACACGTAAAGATTTGTCACCAAAATATTTTCCCCACTTCCAGGCTGCAATAATCACAGTGGTGGTTGATGCAGCCTCCAGGGTCATCCGTGGCGAACCAATCACAAGTGGCCTGATGTAAGCACAGGTTAGTTCATTCTTCTCCAAAAGCTGGTAACTGATTTGCGTAAGCTCTTCAGTAGAATAATCAAAGGGCATGCCTAGCAGAGAACAACTTTCAGCAAGACGATTGAAATGCTCAGTTGCTTTAAAAATTTTGGTGCCATGGACCGTCTGATATGCCCGAAGGCCTTCAAAAACGCCCATACCATAATGCAATGTTTGTCCATAAGGGTTTACACCCGCTTCAGAGGCATTGATAAATGCCCCATCCATGAACAATACCGTGTCTTCATCAAAATACATGGAACAATTGTTAGTTTGTCCTTCACTACATAAAATAAAACCGCCCCGTTTTATCGGGGCGGTCAGATGTGGTCAATTAAAAAGTTGATCAGGGTTTTGTCTGTTTCCATGAAAAGGCCATTCCTTCTGTTTCAGAAGTGCCTTGGGTTAGTTTCCAAACAATTTCAGAGCCGATCATCTTACAAGTTTGAAGAATTTTGCCTTGTCGTTCAATGATTTTTAAAAAAAAATCAAAATATCTTCTATTAACAAATGTTCGGAAGAATAATCCTAAA
>Ga0068872_10000460_pt1 | contig 34677 bp, 31 predicted proteins | sample NOAtaG_7_FD_66441 | JGI IMG/M metagenome (GOLD analysis project Ga0068872, IMG submission 66441) | Freshwater lake microbial communities from Lake Erie, under a cyanobacterial bloom - NOAA_Erie_Diel1S_2200h metaG | ecosystem: Environmental > Aquatic > Freshwater > Lake | place: USA: Ohio, Lake...
GGCCGAGCAGCGACAGGCCGGTGATCGACTTGCCCGATCCGGATTCGCCGACGACCGCGAGCGTCTCGCCGCGCCGCAGCTCGAAGGAGACGCCGTCGACCGCGCGCAGGATCCCGTCGGGCGTCGCGAAATGCGTGGAGAGGTCGCGCACGGACAGCAGGACGTCGCCCGCCGGCTGGACCTTCGGGGCCGCGGCGGCGCGCGTCGCGGGCAGGCCGAGCGCGGCCTCGAAGAGCCTGCGGATCGTGCCGGCGTCGACGGCGCCGCCCACGCGCGGGTCGAAGACGTCGCGCAGCGCGTCGCAGAGCCGGTTGATCGCGAGGATGGTGACGACGAGCGCGATGCAGGGCCACAGGAGCAGCCACGGGTTGTGCTGCATCGTGCCGCGCGCGCCGCGGATCATCAGGCCCCAGGACGGCTCGGGCGGCACGACGCCGAGGCCGAGGAAGCTGAGGCCGGACTCGATCAGGATCGCCGCCGCCACGACGAGCGAGAACTGCACGAGGATGGGGCCGAGGATGTTCGGCAGGATCGTGCGCAGCATGATGCGCGCGGCGCCCGCGCCCGCCGCGCGCGCCGCCTCCACGTAGTCGAGCGCGCGCGCCGACAGCACCTCGCCATAGGTGACGCGCGCGAAGGCAGGCACGTAGAGGATCGACAGCACGAAGGTCAGCGTGCCGACGCCCGGCCCGAGCAGCGTCACCACGAGCAGCGCGAGGAGGATGGGCGGGAAGGAGAGGATGATGTCGGTGAGCCGGATGGTGAAGAGCTCGACGATCCCGCCGAAATACCCGCCCACCAGCCCGATCGCGACGCCGATCGCGCCGGCGATCACGGCCGAGACGAGCGCGACGCGCAGGCTGGCGCGCGCGCCGACCAGCAGCCGCGAGAGCACGTCGCGGCCGAACTCGTCCTGCCCCAGCGGATGGGCGAGGGACGGCGCGGCGAGGCGCGCGGCGACGTTCTGCGCGGCGGGGTCGTAGGGCGCGAGCAGCGGCGAGAACAGCGCCAGCAGCAGGATCGTCCCGACCGCCGCGAGCGGCCAGGCGAGGCGACGCAGGCGCTTGTCGCTTGCGAGGGCGCCGATCATCGCGTCAGCCGTGCCGCACGCGCGGGTCGAGCACGGCGTAGAGCAGGTCGACCACGAGGTTGAGGAAGACGAAGAGCGCGCAGATCACGAGCACGATGCCCTGCACCTCGGGATAGTTGCGCTGCTCGACGGCGCGCACGAGGTAGCCGGACAGGCCCGGCCAGTTGAAGACGTACTCGACCAGGACCGTGCCGCCGAGCAGCGTGCCCATCTGCAGGCCGATCACCGTCACGACCGGGCCGAGCGAGTTGCGCAGCACGTGGCGGCGCACGACATGGCGCGACGCCAGGCCCTTGGCGCGCGCGGTGCGGACCCAGTCGCGGTCGAGGGTCTCGAGCACGCTCGCGCGCGTCATGCGGAAGACGACGGTCGACAGGCCGATCGCGATGGTGACGGCCGGCATCAGCAGGTTCGTCAGGTGCCTGGCGGGATCCTGCGCGAAGGCGACGTAGCCGCCGGCGGGGACCCAGCGCAGCTGCTGCGCGAAGACCAGGATGAGCAGCGTGCCGGTCACGAAGACGGGCAGCGACTGGTTGAAGCTGGCGACGGCCGACAGCGTCCTGTCCATGCCCGAGCCGCGGCGCAGCGCCGCGACGACGCCGAGCGGCATGCCGATGGCGACCGCGAGGATCGTGGCGGCGAGGATGAGCTCGATCGTGCGCGGCAGGCGCTTGGCGATCTCGTCCATCACCGGGTAGTCGTCGGTGAGAGAGGTGCCGAGGTCGAGCCGCAGGAGCTGCCCGATGAAGCTGGCGTATTGCTGGAGGAGCGGCGCCTCGAGGCCAAGGCGCTCGCGCAGCTCGAGCACCTGCGCGGGATCCGGCGCGACCCCGCCGCTGGAGAGCAGCAGTTCCGCCGGGTCGCCGGGGATCATGCGCAGGACGAGGAAGATGAGCGTCGCGACCGTCCAGATCAGGCCGATCGAGATGGCGAGGCGACGCAGGACATAGGCCATGGCGGTTGGTCAGGCCGGGTCGGGGCCGCCGGAGGGCGGCGGCCCCGGTTCCGCGCGTCAGCCCATCGAGACGTTCTCGAGCGTCAGCCCCGAGTAGAAGCTGAGGAAGCCCGGGAGGTTGGCGAAGCCGGAGAGCGGCTTGCGCATCGCGTAGGCCTGCGAGCGCCAGGCCACGCCGACCAGCGCCGCGTCCTCGAGCGCCAGCTTCTCCATCTCGCGGTAGATCGCCTTGCGCTTCGCGACGTCGAGCTCGGCGCGGCCCTGCTCGAAGAGCTCGTTGACCTTCGGGTTGTTGTAGCCGTGCGAGCGCGTGTAGTTCGGCGTCTGGCTGCCGTCGAGGAACTGCGCCATCGAATCCGGGTCGTTGAAGTCGCCCGCGGATCCCATCACGCCGAAGTCGTACTGGCCGCGGTTGCCGACCGCGACGCGCGTCGCCCAGTCCGGCAGGACCAGCTCGACCCTGATGCCGATCGCCGCGAGGCTCTGCTGGACGACCTCGGCGGTGTCCTTGTGCATGCCGTACTGCGCGGTGGAGAGCAGCTTGCACGAGAAGCCGCTGGGCTGCCCGCCCTCGGCGAGGAGCTTGCGCGCGAGGTCGAGGTCGGTGCGCCAGTGGTTGGCCGTCGCCTCGTCGCGGAACTCCGAGCCCTTGGGGAAGGGCAGGCCGTTCATCGCGCTGCCGCGGCCGAAGAACGCCGCCTTGACGACGTCCTCGCGGCGGATGGCGTAGGCGACGGCCTGGCGCAGCTTGGCGTTGGTGAAGGGGCCCTGCGCGCAGTTGAAGTTGAGGTACATGAACGGCCCGTCGACGATGTCCATCGCCAGCTTGGCGTTCCGCTCGATCGACTCGTAGCTCTGCCAGGGGACGTACTCGATGATGTCGACGTCGCCGGCGTCGAGCGCGGCGACGCGCAGGTTCTCGTCCGCGTAGGCGGCCATGCGCAGCTTCCTGGTCTTCGGCAGGCCCTTGTTCCAGTAGCCGTCGAAGGCGTCGAAGTCGATGCGCGTGCCGCGCTCGACGTCGACGATGCGGTAGGGGCCGGCGCCGACCGGGTTCGCCTCGTTCGACTTCGGCGAGATCATCGGCGCGTGCCAGCTCGCCAGCATGTAGACGAAGGTCGCGGAGGGCTTCTTCAGCTGGAAGCGCACGCTGCGCGCGTCGGGCGCCTCGATCCGGTCGATGAGCGCGCCGAAGGCGCCGCGCAGCGAGGCCGTGGACTTCTCGTCCTGCATCAGCTCGAAGCTGCGCCGCACCGCGTCGGGCGTCAGCGCCTCGCCGTCGTGGAAGCGCACGCCCTCGCGCAGGCGCAGCGTCCAGGTGGTCGGCCCGTCGCTGCGCCAGGACTCGGCGAGCTCGCCGCGGATCTCGCCCTTCGGCCCGTAGCTCAGCAGGCCGCGCAGGAACTGGCACTTCGCGGTGCCGGCCGCGGTCCCGGTATTCGCCCAGGGCCGCAGCGACGGCGGGTAGGAGGACAGCGCGAAGACCAGCCTGTCGCGGCCCTGCGCCGAGGCGCGCTCCGCGACCGAGGTCGCGGCGAAGGCGGCGGCCGCCCCGGCGCCGATGAAGCCGCGCCGGGAGAGCGCGGCGGCGTTCCTCGTGTCGTTCGTCATGGTGGTTCTCCTGTCCTCGGATCGGGTGGCGTGGAAGTCGTCAGCCGTCATGGCCGTAGAGCCGGCGCGCCTCGGCGGCGGAGACCTTGCCGTCCGCGATGTCGCGCTCGAGCAGCGCGCGGTCGCGCTCGCGCGGGTCGCCGTAGCCGCCGGCGCCGGGCGTGACGATCGTCACGGACTGGCCGTGCCTGAGGAAGGTGTAGCCCTTCTGCGGCGGGTCGGCGTCCTGCGAGTAGGCGAAGCGGCAGCGCCCGCCGCCGCCGCCGCCGAACAGCCCCCAGGGCGAGGACAGGCGGCGCGAGCCGTGGATGAACGTGCGGCAGGTATGGCCCTCGGCGCGGATCTGCCGGCGCAGCCCGGTGCCGCCGCGGTACTTGCCCGCGCCGCCGGAATCGTCGACCAGCTCGTAGCGCTCCACCACCAGCGGGTACTCGCCCTCGAGCGCCTCGACCGGAAGGTTCGAGGTGTTGGTGAGGTGCGCGTGCACGCCGTCGAGCCCGTCCTTCGAGGCGCGCGCGCCGAAGCCGCCGCCGATCGTCTCGAGGTACACGTAGTACTCGCCCGTGCGCGGGTTGACGCCGCTGAAGGTCGAGGAGATGCACGCGCCGTTGTGCGCGGCGGTGATGCGACCGGGGATGGCGGGCGCGAGCGCGCCGTGGATCAGGTCGACCACGCGCTGGCACGGGTCGAGCCGCGCGTTGACGGCCGCGGGCTCGACGCAGTTGAGGATCGAGCCCTTCGTCGCCGTGACGTGGATCGGCCGGAACATGCCCTCGTTGGGCGGGACGTCGGCGCCGATCAGGGTCTTCACCGCGTAGTAGACGGTGGCGAGCAGCCCGGTCCAGACGAGGTTGATGCCGGCGCGCACCTGGGGCGGCGCGTCGAAGTCGAGGTGCATCTCGTCGCCCTTCACCTCGATGCGGCACTTGAAGGTGACCGAGCCCTCGATCTCGTCGCCGTCGAACGTGTCCTCGAAGCTGTAGGTGCCGGACGGGATCGTCGCGATGCCGGCGCGCGTCAGCCGCTCCGCGTAGTCGAGCAGCGCGTCGCAGGCGGAAAGCAGCAGGTCCCTGCCGTAGCGCCTGCACAGCGACTGGAAGCGCTGGATGCCCTGGCGGTTGGCGGCCATCTGCGCGCGGAAGTCGTTCAGGCGCTCGCGCGGGACCTGCATGTTCAGCAGGATCAGGTCCATCACGTCCTGCTGCAGCTTGCCCGCGCGGTAGAGCCGCACCGGCGGGATGCGCAGGCCCTCCTGGAAGATGTGGTCGTGGCCGCGGTCCACGAAGTCGGCGTGGTGGGCGAGGTTGGTGGCCCAGCCGACGAGCTCGCCCTCGAAGAAGATCGGCTCCGCGAGGACGATGTCCGGCAGGTGCGTGCCGCCGCCCGTGTAGGCGTCGTTGCCGACGAAGACGTCGCCCTCGCGCAGGTCGGACAGGTCGTGTCGCCGGCTGATGTGCTCGACCACGCCGATCAGCGAGCCGAGATGCATCGGGATGTGCATCGCCTGGCAGAGCGTGCGGCCGCGCGCGTCGAACAGGCAGGTCGAGGAATCGCGCCGCTCCTTGATGTTGGTGGAGTAGGCGGCGCGCACGAGCGTCTCGCCCATCTCCTCGACGATCGAGGACAGGGCGTTGCCGATGACCTCGACGGTGATCGGGTCGACCGGCGTGCCGCCGGACGACTTGCGCGGGGCAGGGGAGGCGTTCATCGCGTCAGCCCTCGACGATGATGTTGAGGTAGGGATCGACCGTGGCGGACTGGCCGGGCAGCAGGACGGTGGTGGCGTCCATCTGCTCGACGATCGCCGGGCCCGCGAAGCGATGCCCCGGCCCGAGGCGCTCGCGGTCGTAGACCGGGCAGGCGACGAAGCCACCGGCCTCGACCAGCCAGACGTCGCGCCTGCCGATGATCGCGTCGGCCGCGGTGCCGGGCGCGGGTGGCCGCGCCCTGATCTCCGCCTTCGGCACGGCGCCGATCGCCTCCAGGCGGAAGGTGACGGCCTGCATCGGCTCTTCCTCGGCGATGTAGCCGTACATCTGCCGATGCGCGCGCTCGAAGCCGCCGCGCAGCGCGGCGAGCAGTTCCTCGTCGCTCGCGCCGGCGGGGAAGGCGATGGGCAGCTCGTAGTTCTGCCCGGCGTAGCGCATGTCGACCGTCGCATTGACGCGACGGCCCTCCGGCGCGATGCCCTCGCGCGCGAACCAGTCGTCGGCGCGCTGGCGCAGCGCCTCGAAGGTCGCGCGCATGCGCCCGAGCGTCGCGGCCTCCACGGCCATGATGCTGGTCTGCGCGTAGTTGGTCTGCAGGTCGGTGAGCAGCAGGCCGAGCGCGCAGAGGATGCCGGGGTTGCGCGGCACCAGGATGCGCTTCATGTCGAGCTCGCGCGCCAGCCGCGAGGCGTGGAGCGGGCCGGCGCCGCCGAAGGCGACGAGCGTGTAGTCGCGCGGGTCGTGGCCGCGCTGCACCGAGATCACGCGGATCGCCTTCGCCATGTTGGCGGTGACGACCGAGAGGATGCCCTGCGCGGTCGCCATCGGGTCGAGGCCGAGGCGCGCGGCGAGCCGCGCGATCGCCGCCTTCGCCCGCGCCTGGTCGATCTTCATGCGGCCGCCGAGCAGGTGCGTCGGGTTCAGCGTCTGCAGCGTGACGTTGGCGTCCGTGACCGTCGGCTCCTCGTTGCCGAGCCCGTAGCAGACCGGACCGGGATGCGCGCCCGCGGAGCGCGGGCCGACCTTGAGCAGTCCGCCGGCGTCGATGTGCGCGATGGACCCGCCGCCCGCGCCGACGGTGTGGATGTCGAGCATCGGCGTCTTCAGCGGGTAGCCGTGGACGTCCATCTCGCCGGCGAGCTTGGCCTTGCCCTCCTCGATCAGCGCGACGTCGGTCGACGTGCCGCCCATGTCGAAGGTGATGAGGTTCGGGTAGCCCGCGAGGATGCCGGTCCTGAGGCCGCCCACGACCCCGGTCGCGGGGCCGGAGAGCACGGTGCGCACGGGCTGCGAGCGCGCCATCTCGAAGGACATCACGCCGCCGTTGGAGGCGGTGATGTGGCGTGGCGCGTCGACGCCGGCCTCGTCGAGGCGCGGGCCGAGATGGCCGATGTAGCGGTCCATCACCGGGCCCAGGTAGGCGTTGACCACGGTCGTCGACAGGCGCTCGAACTCGCGGAACTCCGGCGCCACCTCGCTCGAGCAGGTGACGAAGGCCTCCGGGTACTCCTCCGCGGCGATCGCGCGGACCATCGCCTCGTGGCGCGGGTCGACGTAGCTGTAGAGGAAGCAGACCGCGATCGCGCGCGCGCCGGCGTCCTTCAGCCGGCGGATGGCGGCGCGCACCTCGGCCTCGTCGAGGGCGCGCTCGACGCTGCCGTCGTTGCGCAGGCGCTCGCCGACCTCGATGCGCATGTCGCGCGTGACGAGCAGCTGCGGCTTGTCGCATTGCAGGTCGTAGAGATGAGGCCGGCGCTGGCGGCCGATCTCGAGCAGGTCGCGGAAGCCGTCGGTCGTGACGAGCCCGGTCCTGACGCCGCGATGCTGGATCAGCGCGTTGGTCGCCACGGTCGTGCCATGGCCGAAATAGCTGACGTCGCGGCCGGTCGCGCCGGCTGCCTTGTCGAGCCCCTCGACGACGCCGCCGGCGATCGCGCGCGACGGATCGTCTGGCGTGCTCGAGACCTTCCAGACCCTGACCTCGCCCGTCTCCTGGTCCACCAGGCAGATGTCCGTGAACGTACCGCCCGAATCGACTCCAACCCGCCACATGCCCAAGACCCCCCGGTCGTCGACTGCGCCACTCAATGCGCGGATCGTCCCAGATCGTCCGCGCGCGATCAACCGGCGCGCGACGGATCCCGCGCGGGCGACGCTTGATCCCGCGCGCGCCTCCGTGGGATCAGTCGCGCGCGATGAACTACCGCCATGGCTTCCACGCCGGGAACTTCGCCGACGTGCTCAAGCACGCGGTGCTCGCCCTCGCGCTCGACCGCCTCGCCGCGAAGGCCGCGCCCTTCTTCTGCCTCGACAGCCATGCGGGCGGCGCGCGCTACGACCTTGCCGGCGAGGAGGCTGCGCGCACCGGCGAGGCGCGCGACGGCATCCTGCGCGTCGTCGACGACACGCTGCCGCCGACGGCGCTGCGCCCCTATCTCGGCGTGGTGCGCGGGCTCAACGAGCCGGGCGGACCGGTGCTGCGCTATCCCGGGAGCCCGTGGATCATGCGCCGCATGACGCGCCCGCAGGACAGGATGCTCTTCTGCGAGATGCATCCCGACGCGCTGCGCGAGCTGCGCCGCGCGACCGCGGGCGACCGCAGGATCGAGCTGCGCCAGGCCGATGGATGGATCGCGCTCAAGTCGGACCTGCCGCCGCCCGAGCGCCGCGGGCTCGTGCTCGTCGACCCGCCCTTCGAGGCACGCGACGAGCATGCGCGCCTCGCGCGCGGCCTGCGCCACGCGCATCGCCGCTTCGCCACTGGCGTGCTGCTGGGCTGGTACCCGATCAAGGCGCGCGCGCCCGTCGACGCGATGCTCGCGGACATCGTCGCCTCCGGCATGCGGCGCGTCGCGGTCGTCGAGCTGCTCGTGCGCGCGCCGGCCCGCGACGACGACGAGGCGCCGCGCCTCGCGGGCTGCGGGCTCGTCGTGGTGAACCCGCCCTGGACGATGATGGAGACGCTGGCGGCCGCCATGCCGTGGCTCGCCGCGCGCCTCGTGCGCGAGCCGGGCGGCGGGCACAGGATCGAGACGCTGGTGGGGGAGTGAGCGGATGATCGTCGCGCAGATCAGCGACCTGCATGTCATGCGCGAGGACCGGCTCGCCTATGGCGCGCTCGACACGCAGGCCTGCCTGCTGCGCGCGATCGGAAGGCTGAACGACCTCGCGCCGCGCCCGGACGTGGTCGCGATCACGGGCGACCTCGTCGACGAGGGCAGCGCGCGCGAGTACGCGCGGCTGCGCGGCTGCCTCGACGGCCTGCGCCTGCCCTACAGGCTCGTGCCCGGGAACCACGACGCGCGGGGCCCGCTTCGCGAGGCCTTCCCGGAGCAGCCCTGGGACGACGCGGAGCCGGGGTTCTGCCTGTTCGCGGAGCAGTTCGGCGACGTCCTCGTCGTCGGGCTCGACTCCCTCGATCCCGGCCGGACCGCGGGCCGGCTCTGCGCGCGACGGCTCGCCTGGCTCGATCGCGTGCTCGCCGCGCGCGCCGGCAGGCCGTCGCTCGTGATGGTGCACCACCCGCCCTTCGCGACGGGGATCGCGCATCTCGACGGGCTGCCGATGGCCGGCGCGCAGGAGATGCTGGAGATCGCCGCGCGCCATGGCGGCGTGCAGCGCGTCGTCGCCGGCCACGTGCATCGCTCGATGGGCGCGCAGCCGCTGGGCGTGGCCTGCACCACCTGCCCGTCGACGGCGCATCATTTCGCGCTCGACCTCGAGCCCGGCATGCGGGCCCGCTGGATCCCCGAGCCGCCGGGCTTCCAGCTCCATCTCCTCGCGCCCGGGACGGCGCCCGTGACGCACACGGGCTTCATCGAGGATTACGGGGCGCGTCCGACCAAGCCGTGAGCGAGCCGCGCCGGGGCCCCAAAAGCAGAACGGCGGGCTCCGTGGAGCCCGCCGTCCCTGTCGCGAAGCCCGGGGCTTCGCGGACGCGTCAGCCGAGTTCGATCGTGACCGCCTCGGGACCCTTGCGCGCGGTGAGCACCTTCATGCGCACCGCCTGGCCGGGGTTGAGGGCCTGGATGCCGGCGTTGCGCAGGACCGTGATGTGGAGGAACACGTCCTTGCCGCCGGAGTTCGGCTGGATGAAGCCGTAGCCCTTGATGGCGCTGAACCACTTCACGACGCCATCCATGTCCTCGGCGCGCGCGATATCCGCGGGGCTGGGGGCCTGGTAGCCACCGCCGCCGCCGCCACCGCTGCGCTCGCCGCCGCCGAAGCCGCCACGATCACCGCCGCCGAAGCCGCCGCGATCGCCGCCGCCGAAGCCGCCACGATCACCGCCGCCGAAGCCGCCGCCACCGCCGCCGCCGTAGCCGCCGCGGTCACCGCCGCCATAGCCACCGCCGCCGCCGCCGCCGAAGCGCGGGCCGCGCGGGCCGCCGCCGAAGCCGCCACGGTCGCCGAAGCCACCGCGGTCGCCGCGATCACGGAAGCCGCCGCGGTCGCCGAAGCCACCGCCACCGCCGCTCGCGGGCGTCGCCGCGCCGGCATCGACCTCGACCACGCGAGCGACCTGCCGGCCCTTCGGGCTCTGGCTGAGCTCGACGGTCAGGCCTGCGCCCTCGCCGATGGAGTCGAAGCCCGCCTGGCGCAACGCCGACAGGTGGAGGAACGCCTCGGGCGATCCATCCGCTGGGGTCACGAAGCCGAAACCCTTCGCGGTATTGAACCACTTCACGGTTGCGCGGATCGGCGCGCCATCACCGGTGTCTTGCATGCGACGCAACTCCCTGTCGTGCTCTGGGCCTAGATAGTGCCGCGTCCGCAGTCTTGAAGCCGTGAGACGCTCGGCGGTAATTTCGGCAAGCTAACACCAGCCCGCATCCCGCGACAATTCACTTTTCCGCGAAATCCGCGATGCACGCGGATTACCCCTACTTCCCGGAAGGACAGCCCATGAGCCATCGCTCCCTCGGCGACCTCCAGGTCGCCGGTCGCCGCGTCCTCCTGCGCGCCGACCTGAACGTCCCGATGAAGGATGGCAAGGTCACGGACGCGACGCGGATCGCGCGCCTCGCGCCGACCATCCGGGAACTCGCGGGGGCCGGGGCCCGGGTCGTGGTCATGTCGCATTTCGGCCGGCCCGACGGTCGTCGGCGGGACGACATGTCCCTGCGCCCGCTGGCGGGGGCGCTGTCCGCCGCCCTTGGCGGCATCCCCGTCGCCTTCGCCTCCGATTGCATCGGCCCGGAGGCGGGCGCGATGGTCGACCGGCTCGCGGATGGCCAGGTCGGGCTGCTCGAGAACCTGCGCTTCCACGCCGGCGAGGAAGCCAACGACCCGGCCTTCGCGGCGGAACTGGCGCGGCTCGGCGACATCTATGTCAACGACGCCTTCTCCGCCGCCCATCGCGCCCATGCCTCGACCGCGGCCCTCGCGCGTCTCCTGCCGAGCGCGGCCGGCCGGCTGATGCAGGCAGAGCTCGAGGCGCTGGGCCGCGCGCTGGAGCATCCGCGCCGGCCGCTCGCGGCGATCGTCGGCGGCTCGAAGGTCTCCTCGAAGCTCGACCTGCTCGGCAACCTGCTGTCGCGCGTCGACCTCCTGGTGATCGGCGGCGGCATGGCAAACACGTTCCTCTTCGCCGAAGGCGTAGATGTCGGCCGGTCGCTCTGCGAGCGCGACATGGCGCCGACGGCCCGCGACATCGCGCGCTCCGCGCGCGAGGCCGGCAAGCGCATCCTCCTGCCGGTCGACGCGGTCGTCGCCCCTGGCCTCGCCGACGGGGCCGCCGCGGCCACGGTGGCCGTGGGCGCGATCCCCGCCGACCGGATGGTGCTCGACATCGGGCCGCGCTCCGTCGCCGCGATCGCGGAGGCGCTGTCGGGGTGCCGCACCCTCGTCTGGAACGGCCCGGTGGGGGCCTTCGAGCACGCTCCCTTCGATGCCGGGACGACCGCCATCGCGAAGGAGGTGGCGCGCCTCGTGGCTGCCGGCCGCCTCGACGCGATCGCCGGCGGCGGCGACACGGTCGCTGCGCTTGCGCATGCGGGCGTCGAGGACGCGCTCACCTACGTGTCGACGGCAGGCGGCGCGTTCCTCGAATGGCTCGAGGGCAAGACGCTTCCGGGCGTCGCGGCGCTGGAGGCCTGACGCCGGGCTTCAGTTCGCGAAGCGCCGGTCGGCCGCCGTCTTGAGGTGGTCGAGCGTCCGCTTCGCGGTCGACGCGTCCAGCGAGTCGAAGAACGCGAGCACGCTCGGCAGCTCGCGCGGGTCGACCGTCTTGTCGCCGGGGCGCGCGCGCCGCGCGAGCAGGAATATCGCCGCGAAGATCGGCTTCTCGATGCCGCTGGCGCGGCAGGCGACGGCGAGCGCCCGCCCGCCGGGCTCGTAGACGGCGCGTCGCGCGAGGCGCGGCTGCAGGCCGGTGATGCGCGCGAACATCGCCTCGAACAGGCCGACCTCGCCCGCGCGCAGGAGGTTGATCAGGACGCCCGGGTCCTCGGCATAGGCCTCGTCGAGCGCGGGCGTCAGGCTGCTGGGCGCGCTCTGCTCGCGGCGCTGCTCCGCGGCCGCGGACTCGAGCGAGTCGCGCACCGCCGCGTCCAGCAGCTCCGGGTCGACGTCGAAATGGCGGACGATGTAGCGGCGCAGCGCTTCCGAGACCCAGGCGTACATGCGCGTCGCGAGCGCCGGATCGAGGTCGACGCGATGGATCAGCGGCTCCTGGAGCTGGCGTTCCTGGCGGGACTTCTCGACCAGCTTCTCGAAGCTGGCGTGGCTGAAGCGCGCGCCGGGATTGTCGAGGAGCGCGCGCGCGACCTCGGTCTCGCCGGCCTCGACGAGCGATGCCGTCACCTCCTCGGACACCTGCCTGCGCATCGAGATGGCGAGGCGGTGCTGGAGGGTCTGGTGCTCGATGATCTCGAGCAGGTCCGCGTCGCGCAGCACGAAGCTCTCGAGCAGGACGGGCCGCGCGACCTCCGCGGCGTCGTTCGCGAGCTGCACGAGCAGCGCCGCGGGCGCCGCGGGCTCGGTCGCGAGGCGCTCGGCGAGCTTGCGCCGCACCGACATCTCCGCCTCGCGCAGCAGCTGGCGCAGGATGTCGGAGGCAAGCTCGAGTTCCCGCTGGCTGGGCGCGCGCCCGCCATCGACGACGAACTCGCCGATCGTCTCCATGATGCGCGCGCGCGACGCCGAGGAGCGGTCGCGGGCCATCTCGAGCAGGTTGAGCAGGGACTGGGGCGTGGCGGACATGCTTGGCGACGGAATTTGCGCGCGGTCGGTTAGCAATCCCTCAATAGCATTAACCTCGGTGAATCCGCGCTTCAGATTTCGTTAAGGCCCGGCGTTTTATTCGTAATTGCCATGCAAATCCGTCCAAACGCGGCCTTCCTCCAGGCGATCTCGCGCGCGACCGAGCCGCGACAGGCCGCCTTCGCCGAGCGGCTGGCCGAGATCCAGCGCCCGCCCGCCGCCGCGAAGCCCACGCCGGCCGCGGCCGCTGCTGCCTCCGCGGCCTCCCAGCCGGCGTCCGGGGCCGCTGCGCCGCAGTCGCCGTTGTCGAGCCAGAGGCCGGGCCACGCGCAGGAGCCCATGCGCCCGCGCGGCAGCGTGCTGAACATCCTCGTCTGAACGAGCGACAGGCCGCGGCGCACGCGACCGGGGCTTGCGGTCGCGGCTGCGCGGCCTGCAGATTGGCGCCATGAGCGCTCCAAGGCCCGGTCCCTCGCTGCGGGCGATACCCGAGGGCGACACGCGCGAGCGGCTGATCTGCGGCGATTGCGGCTTCGTGCAGTACGAGAACCCGAAGATCGTCGTCGGGTCCGTCGTGCATGTCGAAGGCAAGGTGCTGATGTGCCGCCGCGCGATCGAGCCCTCGCGCGGGCTCTGGACGCTGCCGGCCGGCTACATGGAGCTCGGCGAGACCGCGATCGAGGGCGCGCGCCGCGAGGCGTGGGAGGAGGCCCGCGCGGACATCGCGATCGACGCGCTGCTCGCGGTCTACAACATCCCGCGCATCGGGCAGGTGCAGCTGATCTGGCGCGCGACGCTGGCGTCGCCCGGCTTCTCGGCCGGCCCGGAGAGCCTCGAGGTCGCGCTCTTCGGCTGGGACGAGATCCCCTGGGCGGAGACGGCCTTCCCGTCCGTGCGCTGGGCGCTGCGCCATGCGCGCGAGGTGGGCGACCGCGCCGAGTTCGCGCCGCGCGGCAATCCCGAGGGCGAGGCTGCGTCGGGCTGAGCCGTCAGCCGAAGCGCAGGTTCATCAGCAGAAGGCCGGCGACCATCACCGCGGCCGCCGCGACGCGCCGCGCGCCGAAGGTCTCCTTGAGCACGAAGGCGCCGATCAGCGCGCCGAACAGCGACGACGTCTCGCGCAGCGCCGTCACGTGCGCCATCGCGCCCATGCTGAGCGCCCAGATCGCGATGCCGTAGCCGATCGTGGCGATCGTGCCGCCCGCGGCGCCGCGCCACCAGTAGGCGCGCACGTACGGGAGCGTCGCGCGCCCGCGGCGCAGCGCCGCGAACACGAACACCCAGGGCCCCTCGAGCACGTTGAGCCACGCGATGTAGCCGAGCGGATCGCCCGAGAGCCGCGCGCCGATCCCGTCGACGACGGAGTAGGCGGCGATCGTGATCCCCGTGAGCACCGCGAAGCCGAGCGCGCGCGCCTCGCCGCGCGCGGGCAGCCCGCGCGCGAAGGCGAGGCCGACGATGCCGGCCGAGACGAGGAAGAGGCCGAGCTTCTCCGTGCCCGTCAGCGCCTCGCTCGCCAGGCGCCCCGCGAGCAGCGCGACCAGCAGCGGCGCGAGGCCGCGCGCGATCGGGTAGACGAAGCTGAGGTCGCCCAGCGCGTAGGCCCGCAGCAGGAACACGTAGTAGAAGACGTGGATCGTCACGGAGCCGAGAAGCCAGGGCCAGGCCTCTGGCGCGGGCACCTCGGTGAACGGCACGGCGGCGAGCCCGATGAACGTGCCCGTCAGCATGACGATGCCGAAGGACAGCAGCCTGTCGCTGTCCGACTTGACGATCGCGTTCCAGCTCGCGTGGATCAGCGCCGAGAGGAGGATCAGCCCGACGATCGTGGGGTCGAGCCTCATCGCCAGAGCTCGAGGAGCGGCGGCATCGCCTCCGCCGGGATCACCGCGCCGCGATGGCCGATGACCGCGCCCGCGAGCCGGGAGCCCGCGCGCGCCGCGGCCTCGGGCCCGAGGCCGCGGATGCGCGCGGCGAGAAAGCCTGCGTTGAACGCGTCGCCCGCGGCGGTGGTGTCGACGACGCGCGCCACGGGCGGGCACGGCACCTCGCGCATCCCGTCGGCGTCGGCGAGCAGCACGGGCTCGGCGCCGTTCTTGACCACGACCTCGCGCACGCCCGCCGCCGCCATGCGCGCGGCGGTCGCGTGCGGCGAGGCGTCCGAGAACAGCGCCTGCTCGTCGGGGAAGGTCGGCAGGGCGAGGTCGCAATGGCCGAGCGCGCGGGTCATGGTCGCGCGCGCCTCGTCGCCATCGGGCCAGCCGCGCGGCCTGTAGTTGGTGTCGAACGCGACGCGCGCGCCCCCGGCGCGCGCGGTGGCCAGCGCCGCGAAGAGGCGCTCGCGCGCGTCCGGCGCGAGGATCGAGAGCGTGATCCCGGAGAAGTAGATCCATCCGTAGCCGGCAAGGGACGCCGCGAGTCGTGCGCCGGCCTCCCCGTCGAGCATCGCGCGCGCCGCCGACTCCCGCCGCCAGTAGAAGAAGCTGCGTTCGCCGCGCTGGTCGACCCGGATCGCGTAGAGGCCGGGCAGGCGCCCCGGCAGGACGGCGACGCCGGAGGTGCCGACGCCCTCGCGCGCGAAGGCCGCGCGCATCGCGTCGCTGTAGGGGTCGTCGCCGACCGCCGTCACGTAGTCGACGGACAGCTTCCCGTCGGCGATCCGCGCGAGATAGGCCGAGGTGTTGAACGTGTCGCCGCCGAAGGCGAGCTCGAGCGCGCTCTCGGAGAGCTGGCGCAGCTCGATCATGCATTCGCCGATCGCCGCGACGCGGACCTTGCCTGCCACCATCGTTCCCCCGGACCAGCATAGGCGCGGACGCCGCCGCGCGTCACCGGGCCCGACCCCGGCGCCCCAAAAGAAAAACGCTGGATGAACCGAGGTTCATCCAGCGCAAAATCAAGGACTTTTATGAGTGCTTGGTTTTGGTAGGCACGAAAGAAGAGAATTACTTCTTCTTCTTCGCGGCCTTCTTCTTCGCCTTCTTCTTCGCTGCCATGGGAATGACTCCTCTGGATGAACCAGGCTGTCCCGGACTTCCGCAAGGCGCTTCGGTGCTCGCCAGGATCTGGCGTGTACCGCTACCGCCCAGGTTGAGGTCGGAAGTCCTCCCTACAGACCGCCTGTACACGCATTAAGATCCCGGTTTCCAAGAAGGTGTCAAGAGATTTCAACATCTGGTTCTTGACAAGCCCGGAGCCACCACTACTGGGCCTCGCACCAAGATGTCGCCCCGCGTGCGCGGAAGCGCCCCAGATGCGGTGTTGCGCGGCTTCAGCGCGTGATCCCGAGCAGCGCGTCGGCGAACTGGCGCGCGTCGAACGCGGCGAGGTCCTCCGCGCTTTCCCCGACGCCGATGGCGACGACGGGTAGCGCGAACCGCTCCGCGATCGCGACGAGCACGCCGCCGCGCGCCGATCCATCGAGCTTCGTGAGCACGAGTCCGTCGATGTCGACGAGGCGGCGGAAGATCTCGACCTGCTGCAGCGCGTTCTGCCCCGTCGTCGCGTCGAGCACGAGCAGCGTGCGATGCGGGGCGCTCGCGTCGCGCTTGCGCAGCACGCGCACGAGCTTCTGCAACTCCGCCATCAGGTCCGCCTTGTTGTGCAGCCTGCCGGCGGTGTCGACGAGCAGCGAATCGGCGCCCGACTCCTGCGCGCGCTCGAGCGCCTGGTAGGCGAGCGCGGCCGGGTCCGTGCCGTCGGGCGCGCGGATGCACTCCGCGCCCGCGCGGCCGGCCCAGACCTCGAGCTGCGCCACGGCGGCGGCGCGGAACGTGTCGCCCGCGGCGATCACGACCTTGCGGCCCTCGCGCGACAGGCGCAGCGCAAGCTTGCCGATCGTCGTCGTCTTGCCGCTGCCGTTCACGCCGACGACGAGCGTCACGTGCGGCCGCTTGCCGGCGTCGAGCGCGAAGGGCATGGCGACGGGCGCGAGGATCGCCGCGATGTCGTCCGCGAGCGCGCGCTTGACGGACTCGACCTCGACCTCGCCCTCCCATTTGCGCTTGCGCAGCGACTCGACGAGCTTGGCCGCGACGCCGGGCCCGAGGTCCGCGGCGATCAGCGCCTCCTCGAGCTCGCCCAGCGTTCCCGCGTCGACGCGCTTGCGCCCGAAGGCCGCGCCGATGCTCTCCGCGAGGCGCGTCGTCGAGCGCGAGAGGCCGGTCTTCAGCCGCTGGAACCAGGAGGCCATGTCGATCAGCTCCGCGTCGCGAGAAGATGGTCCCGCGCCGCCGCGACGGCGCGCGCGCGCAGGAGCGTGCCGCGCGGCGCGGGCGCGTCGAGGCGCACGCGGGTGAAGTCGGCGGCGTGCCCGCCGAGGCCGTCGGCCTCCACGAGGACGTCGAGCCCCGCGCCAACCCGGGCGTCGAGATGCGCGCGCAGCAGCCGCGCCGCCTCGGCGCGCAGCGCGGCGGCGCGGCGCGCGACCTCCGCGGGCGGCACGCGCGGCATGCGCGCCGCCGGCGTGCCCGGGCGCGGGTCGAAGGGGAAGACATGCGCGTAGGAGGCGCCCATCTCGCCGAGGATGGCGCGCGAGCGCTCCGCCGCGGCCTCGTCCTCGGTGGGGAAGCCCGCGATGACGTCGACGCCGATGGCGATCCCCGGGCGCGCGCGGCGCAGCCGGCCCGCGATCGCGATCGCGCCGTCGCGCGAGTGGCGCCTGCGCATGCGCTTGAGGACGAGGTCGTCGCCGGCCTGCAGCGAGAGATGCGCGTGCGGCATCAGGCGCTCCTCCTGCGCGAAGGCCTCGACGAGGTCGTCGTCGATCGCCGCGGGGTCGATCGAGGACAGGCGCAGCCGCGGCAGCGCGGGCACCAGCGCGAGCAGCCGGCGCAGCGCGCGCCCGAGCGACGGACGGCCCGGGAGGTCGCGGCCCCACGAGGCGAGGTCGACGCCGGAGAGCACGACCTCGCCGACGCCCTCGCGCGCCAGCGCGCCGACGCGCGCGGCGAGCGCGCCCAGCGGCTGCGAGCGGCTGGGGCCGCGCGCGAAGGGGATGATGCAGAAGGTGCAGCGGTGGTCGCAGCCCTGCTGCGCGTCGACGACCGCGCGCGTGCCCGAAGGGCGCGCGCCGGGCGCCGGGTCGCGGAACGCGCGCTGCGCCATCGCGTCGCCGACCTCGACGCGCGGCCGCGTCGTGGCGCCGTCCCAGCTCGCGGGGTCGAGCTTCTCGGCGTTGCCCAGGACCCGCGCGACCTCGGGCATCGCGGCGAAGCCGGCGGCGTCGCGCTGCGCGGCGCAGCCGGTGACCACGATGTCGGCGCCGGGATGCAGGCGCTTGAGCCGGCGCGCCTCGCGCCTGGCGTCGCGCTCGGCGGCGGCTGTCACCGCGCAGGTGTTGAGGACGAAGGTCGGCCGCGCGAGCCGGCCCTCGGCGAGGGCGCGGATCGCCTCCGACTCGGCGGCGTTGAGGCGGCAGCCGAAATTGACGACCTCGACCGGCGCGGTCATGCCAGGGCGAGCTCGCCCGTGAAGCTGGTCGCCACCGGCCCGGTCATCGTCACGTGGCCGTCCTCGCGCCATTCCATGCCGAGCTCGCCGCCGTCCAGCACCACCGTGGCGCGCCGGTCGCAGAGGCCGCGCCGCGCGGCGTTGACGATCGCCGCGCAGGCGCCGCTGCCGCAGGCCTCGGTGATGCCGGCGCCGCGCTCCCAGACGCGGAAGCGCAGCCGGTCGCGCGCGAGCACCTGCACGACGCCGGCGTTCACGCGCTCGGGGAAGGCGGGGTGGCGTTCGATTCGCGGGCCGAGGGCCGCGAGGTCGATGGCGTCCGCGTCGGCGACGAAGAACGTGGCGTGGGGGTTGCCCATCGAGCAGCAGGCCGGGTCGCGCAGCGCGCCGGCGCCGGCCTCGACATGCAGCGTGTCGCAGTCCCGCGCCAGCGGCACGTCGCGCCAGCCCAGCCGGGCGGGGCCCATGTCGACCTTCACCAGGCCGCCCGCCACGCGCTCGGCGGGCAGCAGTCCGGCGATGGTCTGGACCACGGCCCGGTCGCGCCCCGCCTCGCGCATCAGCGTGTCGGCGATGCAGCGCGTGGCGTTGCCGCAGGCCCCGGCCTCGCTCGCGTCCGGATTGTAGATGCGCATGAAGACGTCGGCGGCCGGGTCGGCCGGGGGCTCGAGCACGATCAGCTGGTCGCAGCCGACCCCGCGCCGGCGGTCGGCGACCAGCCGCGCCATCGCCGGGTCGAGGGCGAGGGGGTCGCGCCGCGCGTCGATGACGACGAAGTCGTTGCCGAGGCCGTGCATCTTCGTGAAGCGGCGGCGACCGGCGGGGACCTGGGGGCTCATGGCGCCGGTATATATGAGGAAAGCCGAGGGCGGGACAATTCGCCCGGCGCCGCGGGCCGCTTGACCCGCGCCCGGCCCGCCTCTAGAAACCCGATCGTTCAAGGGAAAACCCGAACCCCTTGGGCCACCCCGCACGACAGGCCGGTCCCGGCCTCGGAGGCGGGGCGGCTACCCCGGTCAGCGCGTCGCGCCCGCCGGGGTCGCATGCGTTTGGGCGAAAGGATCCTGGGGCCCCGGCCCCGACGCCATGTTCGAGTCCCTCAGCCAGCGCCTCGGCAAGGTCTTCGACCGGCTGCGCGGTCGCGGCGCCCTCTCCGAGGGCGACGTCGACGAGGCGCTGCGCGAGGTGCGCCTGGCGCTGCTCGAGGCCGACGTCGCGCTGCCGGTGGTCAAGACCTTCATCGCCGGCGTGCGGCTGCGCGCGATCGGCCAGGAGGTCGTCCGCTCGGTGACGCCGGGCCAGATGGTCGTGAAGATCGTCCACGACCACCTCGTGGAGACGCTGGGCTCGACCGCGTCCGAGATCAACCTGCGCGCGGTGCCGCCGGTGCCGGTGCTGATGGTCGGGCTGCAGGGCTCCGGCAAGACGACGACCACCGCCAAGCTCGCGCTGCGCCTCGTCCAGAAGGACCGCAAGAAGGTCCTCATGGCCTCGCTCGACACGCGCCGCCCGGCCGCGCAGGAGCAGCTGCGCGTGCTCGGCGAGCAGGCGGGCGTGCCGACCCTCGACATCGTGGCCGGCCAGCAGCCGGTGGAGATCGCGCGCCGCGCCATGGAGCGCGGCCGCGTCGAGGGCTTCGACGTCGTGCTGCTCGACACCGCGGGCCGCCTGTCGATCGACGAGGAGCTGATGGCCGAGGCCGCGGCGGTGCGCGACGCCACGCAGCCCGCCGAGACGCTGCTCGTCGTCGACGCCATGACCGGCCAGGACGCGGTCAACGTCGCGACGAACTTCAACGAGAAGATCGGGGTCACGGGCATCGTGATGACCCGCGTCGACGGCGACGCGCGCGGCGGCGCCGCGCTGTCCATGCGCGCGGTCACCGGCCGGCCGGTGAAGCTGATCGGCCTCGGCGAGAAGCTCGACGCGCTCGACGTCTTCCACCCGGACCGCATCGCCGGCCGCATCCTCGGCATGGGCGACATCGTCGGCCTCGTCGAGAAGGCCGCCGAGACGGTCGAGAAGGAAGAGGCCGAGAAGCTCGCGCGCAAGGTCCAGAAGGGCGAGTTCGACCTCGAGGACATGGCGGGCCAGCTGCGCCAGCTCCGCCGCATGGGCGGCCTCGGCGGCGTGATGGGCATGCTGCCCGGCGTCCAGAAGGTGAAGGCGCAGCTCGACGGCGCGAAGGTCGACGACCGCATGATCCGCCGCCAGGAGGCGATCATCGGCTCGATGACCAGGGCCGAGCGCCGCGACGTGAAGCTCCTCAACGCCAATCGCCGCCGCCGCATCGCGGCCGGCTCGGGCACCAGCGTCGAGGACGTGAACCGGCTCGTGAAGCAGTACATGGAGATGAGCCGGATGATGAAGCAGGTCTCGAAGCTCGGGCAGAAGGGCCTGATGCGGACCGGCATCTCCAACCTCTTCCGCCGCTGAGGCGCGCGGCCAGCACCCACCACCGACGATCCACGCAAAACCTACCGAAGAAGGACGAAGACGACAGATGGCCCTCAAGATCCGCATGTCCCGCGCAGGGACCAGGCACCGCCCGTTCTACAAGATCGTGATCGCCGACAGCCGCAAGGCGCGCGACGGCGCCTTCGTCGAGCGCGTCGGTTCGTACAACCCGATGCTCGAGAAGGGCCACAAGGACCGCGTGGTCCTCGACGTCGAGCGCATCAAGCACTGGCTGTCGAAGGGCGCGACCCCGTCCGACCGCGTCGCGCTGTTCCTGCACCAGGCCTCGCTGGGCCCCAAGCCCGTGATCCACGAGACGCCGAAGAAGTCCGCCCCGAAGGCGAAGGCGCAGGAGCGCATCAAGGCCGCCGCCGAGGCCGCCGCCAAGGCGGCGGAAGCGGCGCAGGCCTGAGCCCGGGCGCGCGCGGAGCGGCGGGTTGAGCGAGCGGCGGGTCATGCTGGGCGTCGTCACGGGCGCGCACGGCGTGCGGGGAGAGGTGAAGGTGAAGGCCTTCACCTCCGATCCCCGCGCGCTCGCGCGCTATGGCGCGCTCACCGACGCGTCGGGCGCGCGCAGCTTCGCCCTGCAGGTGCGCGGCGCGGCGCGCGGCCTCGCGATCGCGCGCATCGAGGGCGTCGACACGCGCGACGCCGCCGAGGCGCTGAAGGGCATCGAGCTCTTCGTGCCCCGCGCGAAGCTGCCGCGGCCGCGCCGCGGCGAGGTCTACATCGCCGACCTCGTCGGGCTCCGCGCGGTCACCGCGGCGGGCGACGAGGTCGGGCGCGTGGCGCGCGTGGTGAACTACGGCGCCGGCGACGTGCTGGAGATCGAGCGGCCCGGCCTGGAGTCGCTGCTCCTGCCCTTCGCCGCGCCGATGGTCGGCGAGGTCGACGTCGAGGCCGGGCGCGTCGTGGTGGACCCGCCGGCCGAGGTCGAGGCGCGCGGCGAGGAGCCGGGGCAGCCATGACCTGGACCGCGCATGTCCTCACCATCCTGCCGGAGATGTTCCCCGGCCCGCTCGGCCATTCGCTGGCCGGCCGCGCCGCGGCGCGCGGCGACTGGCGGCTCGAGGTCTCCGACATCCGCGCCTTCGCCCAGGACCGCCACCGCAGCGTCGACGACACGCCGTGCGGCGGCGGGCCCGGCATGGTCATGCGCCCCGACGTGGTCGACGCCGCGCTCGCGGCGGCCCCGCCGGGGCTGCCCGCCTTCTACATGAGCCCGCGCGGCCGCCGGATCGACCAGGCGCTGGTGCGCGAGCTCGCCGCCGGCCCCGGCGCGACGCTGCTCTGCGGCCGCTTCGAGGGCGTCGACCAGCGCGTGCTCGACGCGCGCGGCATCGCCGAGCTCAGCCTCGGCGACTTCGTCCTGTCCGGCGGCGAGCCCGCCGCCATCGCCCTCGTCGACGCCTGCGTGCGGCTGCTGCCCGGCGTCATGGGCGAGGCTCTCTCCGCCGACGAGGAAAGCTTCGCCGACGGGCTGCTCGAATACCCGCACTACACGCGTCCGGCCACCTGGGCCGGGCGCGCCGTGCCGGAGGTGCTCGTCTCCGGCCACCACGAGAAGATCCGCGCCTGGCGCCGCGCCGAGGCCGAGCGCCTCACGCGCGAACGCCGGCCGGATCTCTGGAACCTCTACGTCGCGCGCGCCGCAAGGGGCGGCCGCGCGGCCTGGAACACGACAGCAGGAAAGGAAACCACCCCATGAACACGCTGCAGAACTTCGAGAAGGAGCAGATCGAGAAGCTCGGCCGCACGGTGCCGGAGTTCGGCCCGGGCGACACGCTTCGCGTCAACGTGAAGGTCATCGAGGGCACGCGCGAGCGCGTCCAGGCCTACGAGGGCGTCTGCATCGCGCGCAAGAGCGCGGGCATGTCGTCGAACTTCACAGTGCGCAAGATCTCGTTCGGCGAGGGCGTCGAGCGCGTCTTCCCGCTCTACAGCCCGCGCATCGACTCGATCGAGGTGATCCGCCGCGGCGACGTGCGTCGCGCGAAGCTCTACTACCTGCGCGGTCGCCGCGGAAAGAGCGCGCGCATCGTCGAGAAGGCCAGCACGACGCAGCAGGCCTCGGCCGGCGCGTCCGAGAAGGGCTGACGCGGCCTGCGGCCGGCCGGCCGCGTGGCAAGGGGAGGAGAACGCATGGGCGTCCTGCGCATCCACGCGGCGCGCGCGGCGCGCGTCGCGCTCGCCGCGGCCGGCCTCTGGTCGGTCGCGCCGGACGCCATGGCGCAGGCACCCGCGCCGGGGCAGGCGCCCGCGGTGGTGGTCGCGAGGGCCGAGATGCGCGACCTCACCCAGCAGCGCGAGTTCGTCGGGCGCGTGCGCGCGCTCGAGCGGGTCGAGCTGCGTGCCCGGATCGAGGGCGTGCTGCGCGAGCGCCGCTTCGTCGAGGGCGCGATGGTCGCCGCCGGCGACCTGCTCTTCTCCATCGAGCCGGACCAGTTCGAGGCGTCGCTGGACCTCGCCAGGTCCGAGGTGGCCAAGGCCGAGGCGACGCTCGCCGACGCGACGTCGCAGCTGCAGCGCGCGCGCGAGCTGTCGCGCAACCAGAACATCGCCCAGTCGACCGTCGACCAGCGCGTGGCCGACGAGGCGCGCGCGCGCGCGCAGCTCCTCGCGGCGCGCGCCTCGCAGCGCCAGGCGGAGCTCGCGCTGGGCTACACGCGCATCGTCGCCCCGATCTCCGGTCGCATCGGCGAGGCCGCGCTGACGCAGGGCAACCTCGTCAACCCGGCTTCCGGCGTGCTGGCGACGATCGTGAGCCAGGACCCCGTGCACGTCGCCTTCCCGGTATCCGCGCGCGAGCTCCTCGAGGCCCAGCGCAAGGCCCGCGCGAGCGGCGAGGCGGGCCTCGTGGTGCGGCTGCGCCTCGCCGATGGCAGCCTCTACGCCGAGCCCGGCCGCATCGACTTCGCCGACGTCCAGGCCGACCGCAGCACCGACACCGTCGTCGTGCGCGCCAGGCTCCCGAACCCGCGGGCCGAGCTCATCGACGGCCAGACCGTGCGCGTCGTCGTCGAGGGCGAGCGGCCCGAGCGCGCGCTGATGATCCCGCAGGCCTCGCTGCAGCTCGACCAGGCCGGCGCCTTCGTGCTGGTCGTCGACCGCGAGAGCAAGGCGCAGGTCCGCCGCGTGAAGCTCGGCGCCGCGCGCGCGGGCTACGCCGCGGTCCTCGACGGGATCGCGGAGGGCGACCGCGTCGTCGTGCAGGGCATCCAGCGCGTGCGCCCGGGCCAGCCGGTGGTCGCCACCGACGCGCCCCCGGGCCCGCGCGGCTGACGCGCCTCCCGGCCCGGCGCGCGCCATGATCTCCGCGATCTTCGTCGACAGGCCGCGGCTGGCCTGCGTCATCTCGATCGTCATCACCATCGCCGGCCTGCTGGCGATGGCCGCCATCCCCGTCGCGCAGTTCCCGGACATCGTGCCGCCGCAGGTCAGCGTGACCACGTCCTATCCCGGCGCGGGCGCCGCGGTGGTCGAGGCGACGGTGGCGCAGCCCATCGAGTCCCAGGTCAACGGCGTCGACCGGATGCTCTACATGAAGAGCGTCTCGGGCAACGACGGCAGCTACTCGCTCACCGTCACCTTCGCGGTCGGCTCGAACCCGGACCTCAACGCGGTCAACGTGCTCAACCGCGTGCAGCTCGCCTCGGCCAAGCTGCCCGAGGAGGTCAACCGCGCGGGCATCAACGTCCAGAAGCGGTCCTCCGCGCTGCTCCAGGCGGTCGTCGTCCACTCGCCGGGCGGCTCGCGCGACGCGCTCTTCCTGTCCAACTACGCCACGATCAGCGTGATCGACACGCTCGCCCGCGTGCCGGGCGTGGGCTCCGCGAACCTCTTCGGCGCGCTGGAATACGCGCTGCGCGTCTGGGTCCGCGGCGACAGGCTGGTCGCCTACGGCATGACCACCGCCGACCTGGTCGCGGCGATCCGCAGCCAGAACGTCCAGGCCGCGGTCGGGCGCATCGGCGCGCAGCCGATCGGCGACGACCAGCAGTTCCAGCTTTCCATCCAGGCGCAGGGGCGCCTGGTCACCGTGGCCGAGTTCGAGGACATCGTCGTGCGCGCCACGCCGGACGGCGCGATGGTGCGCCTCAAGGACGTCGCGCGGCTCGAGCTCGGGGCGAAGAACAGCGATTCCTACTCGCGCTTCAACGGCAAGCCCGCGGCCACGATCGCCATCTACCAGGCGCCCGGCGCGAACGCGATCGCGACCGCCGCCGCGATCCGCAAGGCGCTGGCCGGGCTCGAGGCGCGCTTCCCGGACGACGTGGCGCAGACCGTCCTCTACGACTCCACGAAGTTCGTCAGCGACACCGTGTCGGAGGTGATCCACACGCTGCTCGAGGCCTTCGTGCTCGTGGTCCTGGTCGTCTTCCTCTTCCTCGGCAGCCTGCGCGCCACGCTCGTGCCGACGATCGCCGTGCCGGTGGCGCTGGTCGGCACCTTCGCGGCGCTGCTGGCGCTCGGCTTCACCGCAAACACGGTCTCGCTCTTCGCGGTCGTGCTCGCCATCGGCATCGTGGTCGACGACGCCATCGTCGTGGTCGAGGCGGTCGAGCACGAGCTCGAGCACGACCCGGACGTCTCGGTCGCGGACGCCACCAAGCGCGCCATGGCCAAGATCACCGCGCCGATCCTCGCCATCACGCTGGTGCTGCTCTCCGTCTTCGTGCCGGTGGGCTTCATCCCCGGCATCACCGGCCAGCTCTTCCAGCAGTTCGCGGTCGTCGTCTCGGTCTCGATGCTGATCTCGGCGGTCAACGCGCTGTCGCTGTCGCCCGCGCTCTGCGCGCTCATCCTCCGGCGCGGCCACGGCCGCAACCGGATCATCGGCGGGATCATGCGCGGCATCGACCATGCGCGCGACGGCTACGTCGCCGCGGTGCGGCGGCTCGTGCGCGTCGCGGTCCTTTCGCTCGTCGCGGTCGCCGCGGCGGGCGCGGGGACGGGCATCCTCTTCAGGACGACGCCCGGCGGCTTCCTCCCGGAGGAGGACCAGGGCGCGTTCTTCGTCGAGCTGCAGCTGCCCGACGGCGCCTCGGCGAACCGCACGCTGCAGGTCGTCGAGCAGGTCGAGAAGGCGGTCGCGGCGCTGCCTGGCGTCAGGCAGGTCGTCGCGGTGCCGGGCTTCAGCTTCTTCAACTCGCTCGCGCTCTCCAACGCCGCCTTCATGATCGTGTCGATGAAGGACTTCGAGGACCGCCGCGGCGCCGGCGAGAGCGTCTTCGCCGCGATCGAGTCCGTGCGCCGCCTCGCCGCCGGCGTGCCCGCCGCGAACATCCTGCCGGTGAACCTGCCGCCGATCATGGGGCTCGGCACCGGCTCGGGCTTCGAGTACCAGCTCAACGACCTCTCCGGCGGCAAGGTCGAGGACCACGCGGCGGTGACGCGCGCGATGATGTTCGGCGCGGCGCAGGTCCCCTACCTGCGCGGCGTCTTCTCGACCTTCTCCGCCTCCGCGCCGCAGCTGCGCCTCGACCTCGACCGCGAGAAGCTGCAGGCGCTGGGAATCCAGGTGAGCGACGTCTTCCAGGCGATGCAGGCGATGCTCGGCGGCTACTACGTCAACGACTTCAACCTGTTCGGCCGCACCTGGTCGGTGATGGTGCAGGGCGAGGCCGAGGAGCGCGACGAGGTGCCGGACATCTTCCGCATCCACGTGCGCAACCGCGCCGGCGACATGGTGCCGCTGCGCGTGGTCGCCGACGTCCACGCCGTGCTCGGGCCGCAATACCTCACGCGCTACAACAACCAGCGCAGCGTGACGCTGCTGGGCGGGCCGGCGCCGGGCTACAGCTCGGGCGTCGCGCTGGCCGCGATGGAGGGCCTGTCCGCGCGCGTGCTGCCCGCGGGCTTCTCCTACGAGTGGACGGGCACGGCGCTCCAGGAGAAGGAGGCCGCGGGCAAGACCGTGGTCGTGCTCGGCCTCGCCGTGCTCTTCGCCTATCTCTTCCTCGTCGCGCTCTACGAGAGCTGGACGATGCCGGTGGCGGTGCTGCTCTCGGTGGCGATCGGCCTCGCCGGCGCGCTCGTCGGCATCAACCTCGCCGGCCTCGACAACAACCTCTACGCCCAGATCGGCATCGTGGTGCTGATCGCGCTGGCCGCGAAGAACGCCATCCTGATCGTCGAGTTCGCGATGGAGGAGCGCCGGGCGGGCCGCGAGATCGTCGCCGCCGCGATCGAGGCGGCGCGGCTGCGCTTCCGCGCCGTGATGATGACGAGCTTCGCCTTCATCCTCGGCCTCGTGCCGCTGGTGATCGCGACGGGCGCGGGCGCGGCCAGCCGCCGCGGCGTCGGCACGGCGGTATTCGCCGGCATGATCGCGGCGTCGCTGGTGGGGATCTTCGTGATCCCGCCGCTCTACGTCGTGATGCAGCGGGTGCGCGAGCGCGCGCACCGCCTGCTCGGGCGCGCCTAGCGCGCGCGCCGGCGGCGTGGCGCGCGCGGCGGGGACGGCGCGTCCCCCGCCAGCGCCTCGCGCATGATCCAGTCGCGGAAGAGGGCGACCTTGCGCTGGCCTGCCTTGGCCGGCGGGCAGACGAAGTAGTAGGCGAAGGCGACGGGCTGGCTGGTCTCGAAGAGGCGGACGAGCCTGCCCTGGCGGAGGTCGTCGCGGGCGAGCTGGGCCTTGGCCAGCGCCACGCCGCGCCCCGATGTCGCGGCCTCGAGCACGAGGCTCGCCTGGTTGAAGTGCAGGCCGCGCCGCGCGTCGACCCCGTCGATGCCGGCGGCCTTCAGCCACATGCCCCAGCTGGGGCAGCTGGCGTCCTGCTCCGGGCTGTCGTCGTGGAGCAGGGTCATGCCCTCGAGGAAGGCGCGCGTCAGCCGCGCCTTGCGCCCGCGCAGCAGCGCCGGGCTGCAGACCGGCACGACGCTCTCGCTCAGCATGCGCTCGACGACCAGCCCCGGATACTGCCCGAGCCCGTAGCGGATCGCGCAGTCGACGCCGTCGTCGGCGAAGGCGACGAGGTTCATCGAGGCGGTGACGCGCACGTCGATCTCCGGGTGCAGCGCCTGGAACCCCTCCAGCCGCGGCACCAGCCACTTCGCCGCGAAGGACGGCGCCATCGAGACCGTCAGGATCCCGGTGTCGCCCATCGCCTCGAGCCCCGCGAGCGCCTCGCCCATCAGCGCGAAGGATTCGTGCAGGCGCGGCAGCAGCGCCTGGCCCTCGTCGGTCAGCAGCAGCGCGCGGTTGGTGCGGCGGAACAGCACGCGGCCCAGGTGGTCCTCCAGCAGCTTGACCTGCTGGCTGACCGCCGCGGGGGTGACGAAGAGCTCCTCCGCCGCGCGCGAGAAGCTCAGGTGCCGCGCCGAGGCGACGAAGGCGCGCAGCGCGTTGAGCGGGGGCAGGCGGCCGAGCGCGCGGTCCATCGGCAATCTATGCGCCATCCCGGATCCCGGTTCAATCGGCTGGCCGCGCGGAAATTGTGATCCGCCCGCGCTTTCCCTATTCTCGCGCCGTTTTTCACGGATCCCCGAAGGCCCAAGCCATGAGCAAGCCGCGCACGCTGTTCGACAAGATCTGGGCGAACCACCTCGTCCACACGCAGGACGACGGCACCTGCCTCATCTACATCGACCGCCACCTCGTCCACGAGGTGACCAGCCCGCAGGCCTTCGAGGGGCTGCGCGCCGCCGGCCGCAAGGTCCGTCGCCCGGACCTCACCATCGCCGTCGCCGACCACAACGTGCCGACGACCGACCGGTCGAAGGGCATCGAGGATCCCGAGAGCCGCACCCAGATCGAGACGCTCGAGCAGAACGTGCGCGAGTTCGGCGTGCCGTACTTCGCGATGGACGACGTGCGCCAGGGCATCGTCCACATCATCGGGCCCGAGCAGGGCATGACGCTGCCGGGCATGACGATCGTCTGCGGCGACAGCCACACCTCGACCCATGGCGCCTTCGGCGCCCTCGCCTTCGGCATCGGCACCTCGGAGGTCGAGCACGTGCTCGCCACGCAGACGCTGATCCAGAAGCCGGCGCGGAACATGCGCATCACGGTCGACGGCGAGCTGCCGGCCGGCGTGACCGCCAAGGACCTGGTGCTCGCGGTCATCGGGCGCATCGGCACCGCCGGCGGCACTGGCCACGTCATCGAGTACGCGGGCAGCGCGATACGCGGCCTGTCGATGGAAGGCCGCATGACGGTCTGCAACATGTCGATCGAGGCGGGCGCGCGCGCCGGCCTGATCGCGCCCGACGAGACCACCTATGCCTACGTGAAGGGGCGCCCGCACGCGCCGAAGGCGGGGCAGTGGGAAGCCGCGCTCGCCCATTGGCGCACGCTGCCGAGCGACCCCGGGGCAACCTACGACAAGGAGGTCTCGATCGACGCCGCGAGCCTGGTGCCGCACGTCACCTGGGGCACCTCGCCGCAGGACGTCGCGCCCGTCACCGGCCGCGTGCCCGACCCGGCGCAGGAGCCGGACCCCGGCAAGCGCGCCGCGATCGAGCGCGCGCTCGCCTACATGGGGCTGCAGCCGGGAACGCGCATCGCGGACATCCGCATCGACAAGGTCTTCATCGGCAGCTGCACGAACGGGCGCATCGAGGACCTGCGCGCCGCCGCGCGGATCGCCAGGGGCCGCAAGGTCGCCGCGCATGTGCAGGCGCTGGTCGTGCCGGGGTCCGGCCTCGTCAAGGAGCAGGCGGAGCAGGAGGGCCTCGACAAGGTCTTCCGCGCGGCCGGCTTCGAGTGGCGCGAGCCGGGGTGCTCGATGTGCCTTGCCATGAACGCCGACAGGCTTGAGCCCGGCGAGCGCTGCGGCTCCACCTCGAACCGCAACTTCGAGGGCCGCCAGGGCCGCGGCGGGCGCACCCACCTCATGAGCCCGGAGATGGCGGCCGCCTCGGCCATCGCCGGCACCATCGCCGATCCGCGCGCGGCCTGAGCCCGGGAGAAGGACCATGCAGAAGTTCGACAAGCTCACGGGCGTCGCGGCGCCGCTGCCGATGATCAACATCGACACCGACATGATCATCCCGAAGCAGCACCTGAAGACGATCAAGCGCACGGGCCTCGGCAAGGCGCTGTTCGACGAGATGCGCTACGAGGCCGACGGCTCGGAGAAGCCGGGCTTCGTGCTCAACCAGCCGGCCTACCGCAAGGCGCAGATCCTCGTCGCCGGCGCCAATTTCGGCTGCGGGTCGAGCCGCGAGCACGCGCCCTGGGCGCTGCTCGACTTCGGCATACGCTGCGTCATCGCGCCGAGCTTCGCCGACATCTTCCACAACAACTGCTTCAAGAACGGCATCCTGCCGATCCCGCTGCCGCAGGAGGCCGTCGACAAGCTGATGGACGACGCGCGCAAGGGCGCGAACGCCCAGGTCACCGTCGACCTCGAGAAGCAGGAGATCGTCCGCCCCGACGGCGAGGTGATCCCGTTCCGCATCGACGCCTTCCGCCGCCACTGCCTGCTCAACGGGCTCGACGACATCGGGCTCACGATGGAGAAGGGCGGCGACGTCGAGGGCTACGAGGCCCGCCAGAAGACCGCGCAGCCCTGGCTCTCGATGGCCCCGGGCTGAGCCGCCCGCCGGACCGACGCCACGCGCACAGGACAGGAAACACGGACATGGCCGCGAACAAGACGATGCTCTTCCTCCCCGGCGACGGGATCGGCCCCGAGGCGATGCGCGAGGTCCGCCGCGTGATCGACTGGTTCGACCGCCGCCGCGCGGTGCGCTTCGACATCAAGGAGGGCCTGGTCGGCGGCGCGAGCATCGATGCCAAGGGCACGCCGATCACCGACGAGACGATGGCCGACGCGATGTCGGTCGACGCGGTCCTGTTCGGCGCCGTGGGCGGCCCGAAATGGGACACCGGCGCCTTCGACATGAAGCCGGAGCGCGCGATCCTGCGGCTCCGCAAGGAGATGGGCCTCTACGCCAACCTCCGCCCCGCGACGGTCTTCCCGGAGCTCGCCGAGGCCTCGACGCTCAAGAAGGAGGTCATCGCCGGCCTCGACATCATGATCCTGCGCGAGCTCACGGGCGGCGTGTACTTCGGCGAGCCGCGCGGCATCGAGACGCTGCCCGACGGCACGAGGCGCGGCGTCGACACGCAGGTCTACACGACGCCGGAGATCGAGCGCATCGCGCGCGTCGCCTTCGAGCTCGCGCGCAAGCGCGGCAACAAGGTCTGCTCGGTCGAGAAGGCCAACGTGATGCACACCGGCGTGCTCTGGCGCGAGACCGTGTCGAATCTGCACAAGCAGTCCTACGCCGACGTCCAGCTCGTCCACATGTACGCCGACAACTGCGCGATGCAGCTCGTGCGCAACCCCAAGCAGTTCGACGTCATCGTCACCGACAACCTGTTCGGCGACATGCTCTCGGACCTCGCCTCGATGCTGACGGGCTCGCTCGGCATGCTGCCCTCGGCCGCGATCGGCGACCCGGACGCCACGGGACGGCGCAAGGCGCTCTACGAGCCGATCCATGGCTCGGCGCCGGACATCGCCGGCAAGGGCCTCGCCAACCCGCTGGCGACGATGCTCAGCTTCGCGATGCTGCTGCGCTATTCCTTCGACCTGCCGGAGGACGCCGCGCTGATCGAGTCCGCGGCGCGCGACGTCCTCGCCAGGGGCGTGCGCACGGCCGACATCATGCAGGACGGGTGCACGAAGGTGTCGACGACCGGCATGGGCGACGCGGTGCTCTCGGCGCTCGACCGGCTCGGTGCCTGAGGACGCCCCGGCGCGCCGCGCGGCTCAGCCCGCGCGCCGGTAGCTCCACACCCAGGCGGGCGGCAGGTTGCGCATCACGAGGCCGCAGCGCCGCCCCGCGAGGCCAAGCCGCGCGGCGGGCAGCGGCGACGCCAGCGAGTAGGTGTACTGCAGCAGCCGCCCGTCGGGCGGCATGACGTCGAGCCAGGACCCGACCATGCGCCGCTGCAGCTCCGGCGGCAGCGTCAGCATCGGGATCCCCGACACCACGGTGCCGACATTGCCGGCCGCGCCCCCGGGCAGCAGAGCGCGCAGCTCGGTCGCGTCGCCCTGGACGACGCGCGCGCGCGGCAGCTCGCGCCGCAGGAAGGCGCAGAGGTCGGGGTCGATCTCGACCACGACCAGGCGGTCGGCCGGGATGCCGGACTCCAGCAGGACGCGGGTGACCGTCCCGGTGCCGGCGCCGAGCTCGACGACCCACTGGTCCGGGCGGCGCGCGACGTTGCGCGCCACGAGCCGTCCGAGCGCGGCCGAGGACGGCAGCACGGCGCCGACCTTCCCCGGGTTCGCCAGCCACCTGCGGAGGAAGAGCAGTTCCTCGCCGTCGCGCGCCGATCGCGCGGCGTCCTGTCGCATCGCGTTCATCTTTTCGTTTCCCTTGCCGCTGCCGAGCCTCTAACTGACGCCAGGGACGCGGCCCCGGCGGAGCGGCGCGAGGCTATCGCGCCCCGCGATGGCGGCGGCGTTGCGTGTGTGTGATCGGTTCGTGAACCGGCGAGGTCGGTTCGCGTTCCGCTGCGTTGCGAGGATGGCGATGGGATTTCGGATCGCGGTGGCCGGCGCCACCGGAAATGTCGGGCGGGAGATCGTCCAGGTGCTCGACGAGCGCCGCTTCCCGGTCGACGACCTGGTGGCGCTCGCCTCCGAGCGCTCGGCCGGGACCATGATCAGCTTCGGCGAGCACGACATCCGGGTGCAGGACCTCGCAGGGTTCGACTTCACGGGCATCGACCTCGTCCTTTCGGCGACCGCCGCTGCCGTCGCCACCGAGCACATGCCGCGCGCGACGAAGGCAGGCGCCGTCGTCGTCGACCACAGCGACGCCTTCCGCATGGAGGCGGACGTGCCCCTGGTGGTGCCGGAGATCAACGCCGCGGCCCTGGCGCGCTTCGCGAAGCGGCGCATCGTCGCAAGCCCGTCCGCGATGGCGACGATCTGCGCGCTGGCGCTCAAGCCGCTCCACGACCTCGCCGGGCTGCGCCGCGCGGTCGTCACGGCGATGGAGTCGGTCTCGGGCGCGGGCAAGCCGGCGATGGACGAGCTCTTCGCGCAGACCCGCGCCGTCTACGTCAACCAGCCGATCGAACGCGAGGAATTCCCCAAGCAGATCGCCTTCAACCTCATCCCGCATGTCGACGCCTTCATGCAGGACGGCTTCACGCGCGAGGAATGGCGCCTGCAGGCCGAGACGCGCAAGCTGCTCGGGCCCGACATCCGCATGGTCGCGACCTGCGTGCGCGCGCCGGTCTTCGTCGGGCATGCCGCCAGCGTCGTGGCCGAGTTCGAGCGCGAGATCGACGAGCAGGCCGCGCGCCGTGCCTGGCGCGGCTGGCTCGGCGGCGAGGCGGTCGGCCTCGTCGACCATCGCGTCGACGAGGGCTACGTGACGCCGGTCGAGGTCGTCGGCGAGGACAAGGTCTATGTCAGCCGCGTGCGCCGCGACCCGACCTCCGCGACGGGCCTCGCCTTCTGGTGCGTGGGCGACAACCTGCGCAAGGGCGCGGCGCTCAACGTCGTGCAGATCGCCGAGCTGCTCGCGCAGGAGCATCTCGGCCGCGGCTGAGCGCGCCGCCCTCAGCCACCGCCGCGCGCGGCCTCCAGCGCGAGGCCGGCGAGCGTCGCCGCGCCGAAGGCGATGATGACGATGCCCGCGACGCGGTTGGCGATGGCGAGGCCGGAGCGCGTGAAGCGCTGGCGCAGCCGGCTCGCCGCCGCGACGAGCAGCGTCCACCAGCAGGTCGAGCCCAGGAAGACGCCGGCGACGAGCAGCGCGTCGCGCGCGTCGACGCGCGCGTCGACGGGGACCGCGAGCGCGACGTAGCTGCCGGCGAAGGAGAACACCGTGATCGGGTTCGCCAGCGTCAGCGCGAAGGCGGAGGCGAAGTCCGCCACGAGGCCCGCGGCGTCGCGCCCCGCGCCCGGCCCGGGCGGCGTCGCGCGCAGCGTGCGCCAGCCATAGGCCAGCAGGAAGAGCCCGCCCGCCAGCACGAGGATCGTGCGATGCGCCGCGACGAGGCCTGTCGCCTGCGCGAGCGCCAGCGCGGCCGCCGCGGCGAAGAGCGTGTCCGCCGCCGCGGCGCCGAGGCCGGAGGCGATCCCCGCGCGCCAGCCATGCTCGAGCGCGCGCCGCGCGCAGAGCACGTTCACCGGGCCGACAGGCGCCGCGACCATCAGCCCGATGGCGACGCCCTTGGCGAGGACCAGGGCGTCGTCGCCGGTCATGCGGCGAGCGGCCGCGCCTCGTAGCGCGGCCCCGGCGCGACGAGCGCGTCCTGCGCGGGGACGAGCGCGAGCTCGCGCTCGCCGCGCGCGGCGGTGGCGCGCAGCAGCGCGCAGACCGCCGAGGCCGCGTGGCCGAGCGCGTCGGCGACGTCGCGGGTGGCGAGGAAGCGGCCGAGGAAGAGCGCGGCGAAGCTGTCGCCGGTGCCGTTGGCGGGCATGTCGACGCGCGGCGTCTCCACGACGTGGATGCCGCCGTCGTGGAGCGCGAGCGTCGCGATGGCGTCGTCGCCGGCGCGTATGCCGGTGGCGAGCACGGTCGTCCTGCGCGCGCCGCGCAGCCGGCGCGCCGCGGCGGCGGCCGAGGCGACGTCGTGGACCGGCAGGCCGGCCAGCCATGACAGCTCGAAGGCGTTGGGCGTCACGATGTCGGCGGCCGGCACGGCCGCGTCGCGCATGAACTCGGGGATGCCCGGCTTCACGAAGACGCGCCCGTCGTCGCCGATCACCGGGTCGAGCAGCCAGAGCGCGCCCGGGTTCGCCGCGCGCAGGCGCGCCGCGGCGCCGAGGACAGCCGCGCCCTGGTCGGCGGCGCCGAGGTAGCCGCTGAGCAGCGCGTCGCAGCCGGCGAGCCAGCCACGCGCGTCGAGCGCGGCGACGAGGCCCCCGATCTCCGCCGCGGCCGTCACCTCGCCCGCGAAGCCGCCATGGCCGGGATGGTTCGAGAAGCGCACGGTGTCGATGCGCCAGGCCTCGTGGCCCATGCGCTGCAGGCAGAACTGGGCCGCGGAATTGCCGACATGGCCGTAGACCACGCCGGACTGGATCGACAGGACGTTCATCTGGGCTCTTCGCGGGGCTTGTCCGTTGCGCGCCGACCCTAGCGCCTGGCCGCCCGGCGCGATACGGCGGCGAGCCCGCCCCGCGGCCGCGCCGCTGACAGCGCGGCGTTTCTGCGCTATCGCTAGGCGATCATGAGCAGGCATCCCGAAATCCGGCCGCGCCGCAGCGCGCTCTACG
>Ga0068872_10000464_pt1 | contig 34496 bp, 26 predicted proteins | sample NOAtaG_7_FD_66441 | JGI IMG/M metagenome (GOLD analysis project Ga0068872, IMG submission 66441) | Freshwater lake microbial communities from Lake Erie, under a cyanobacterial bloom - NOAA_Erie_Diel1S_2200h metaG | ecosystem: Environmental > Aquatic > Freshwater > Lake | place: USA: Ohio, Lake...
TAACAATTAAAAAAAGTATAATAAAATCGAATTGTATGGTATAAAATGGATCAAAGACTCATCTTTGTCTAAAACAACACCACTATGAGTAAACCAAAAACCCGATGGATTGTAATTTTCGTGATCCTGGTAGCCTTGCAATTTCTTGCCTTAGGCTACTCCTCTTCCCCAGATCTTACCGTAACCGAAGGTTTAGATAAATCAGACACGGCGTGGCTTCTTGTGGCTACGGCTATGGTCCTCTTTATGACACCTGGCCTCAGTTTTTTTTATGGGGGAATGGTTAGCGTTAAGAATGTCATTTCTACGATGCTTCAAAGTTTCATCGCTCTGGGAATTATCAGTTTACTCTGGTTCGTGGTTGGTTTCAGCCTTGCCTTCGGAGATAGCATTGGTGGTTTTATTGGAAACCCTGCTACATTTTTCGCTTTTAGAAATGTTGGCTTAGGGGTGCACCCTGCTTTATCTCCTACTGTACCACTAATGCTTTTTGCTTTTTTTCAGCTGAAGTTTGCCATTATAACACCTGCCTTGATAACGGGCAGTTTTGCTGAACGGGTGAAGTTTACCTCGTATCTGATTTTCATGTGTCTGTTCTCGATATTGATTTATGCTCCGCTAGCACATTGGACTTGGCACCCCGACGGGTTTTTGAGAAAGCTTGGCGTACTTGATTTTGCCGGAGGCACGGTTGTTCATATGTCGGCCGGATTTGCAGCGTTGGCGGGGGCCTTTATTTTAGGTAAGCGTGAAAATAATTTCCATATGCCGGCCAATATTCCTTTTATTATTCTTGGAACTGGTATGTTATGGTTTGGCTGGTTTGGATTTAATGCAGGCTCAGCGTTGTCTTCAAGCACTTTGGCGGTTCTTGCATTCGGTACAACCAATATGGCTGCTGCTTCAGCCTTGATTACCTGGGTAATGTTTGATGCTCTCGTGGGAAGGAAAATTACAGCCATGAGTGCATGTATTGGTGCTGTGGTAGGGTTGGTGGCGATAACCCCGGCAGCAGGGTTTGTTACCATAGGTCAAAGTGTATTTATTGGTTTTGCTGCAGCAATTATCAGTAACCTGGCTGTCTACTACCGTCAAAAAACTTCTCTGGATGATACACTTGACGTTTTTCCATGTCATGGAGTTGGCGGGATAACGGGGATGATTTTAACGGCTGTTTTTGCCAAGGATGTTGGTTTGGTTTATGGCCAGTACACTACCTTCTTATACCACCTCCTTGCATTAGTTATTGTAGGTGTATTTTCATTTGGTGGATCTTACCTGGTTTTCAAAATCACCAGTGCCATAATTAGTTTAAGAGTATCACCTGAAGAAGAGAAACAAGGATTGGATATTTCACAACACCAGGAATCACTACAGACTGTATAATCCTCAAAATGGTGAGCCGGCAAGGCCGGTATCACTAAAGCATCCGGCAGGGTCTCTGACCACCCTGCACGGACACCCTAGCTTATTGTTAAAAAAACACACACAAAATTATGAAATTCTTTATCAATGCTCTGACGGTAACTCTTTTCACACTTCTGATATCAACGTCGCATAATGCCCTTGCTCAAAATGAGTTGGCTTCGATCTCCGGTTCACTTGTTCCTGCAACTCCAGTGTCCACGGGTGTGCCTAGCCTAGAGGCATCTGTGGATCCTTCAAAAAAGGGGGTTATTAATTTTTCAGGTTATTTCGATACGTATTATTTCGCCAATCTTAACAATCCTGCCACCCGGACCAATCTTGGTAGTTCAGGAATCAGCCGTGGTTTTGACCGTTATCCGGGTCAATTTCAACTTGGAATGTTTATGACCAGATTAGGTTATACACATGGCAATACGGAGTTTGTTGGAGAGGTTGGTTTTGGGCCAAATGTTGAATACGGTAGTTATGGAAATGACTTCAGATACAAATGGGGAACGGTATTGGCTAATTCTACTTATTCCTCCATTCTTATTAAACAGGCCTATATCACACTGAAGCCAACTGAAAAACTAAGTCTTACCATGGGCCAATTTGGAACACACATTGGTTACGAATTGATTGACGCACCTTTGAACTTCCACTACTCTATTAACAATACGTTTAATGCCGGAATTCCATTTTACCACGTTGGACTAAAAGTTAATTATGTATTGTCTGATAAGGTATCGATTATGGGTGGTGTGGTAAATGGCACAGATAATCTCAATGATAACAATCACGGTAAAAGTTTTATTGGACAACTTATGGTCTCACCTATCGAGGGCTGGGTGGTTTACCTTAATACCATCCAGGGAAATGAAGGGAATGCCAGACTAAATGGACAGGATACTACTTCCTATTTTGGTGTTGTGGATCTGGTATCCTCCTGGCAGATTTCCAAACGGTTATCGGTAACACTTTGGGGAATGTATGGATCTTTGAAAGGAGAATTTCAGGGTGGCGCTTTTCAGACTGAGGCTAAGCACTGGTCTGGAATCAACTTTTATACCACGTTTGCCATCACCAACACAGCTTCCATCGGAACGCGATTCGAGTACTTTGACAACAGAGATGGTGCGCGTGGTTTGCTTACAAATGGCAAGGGAACGGATGTGGAAACAATAACCCTTACAGCAAGTTTCAAACTTGCTGAGGACCGGTTGGTGTTGAAACCTGAATTTCGTTTTGATCACTTCAAAAAAATTAAATCACAGCCTGGAGAGCAGGCGCTTCAACAATTTTCAGATAAGAATGGAAATTATACACTAAATACTCAGTCTACGATAGGCCTGGCAGCGATCTATAAATTTTGATATAAATTTTATTTAGGAAGGAATGGCATTTGAAACTTATGGAATCGATTAATAAAAAAGAAAAATGGAAGAGGTCAACTTCGGCTGAGGATTTGGCGAAGTTAATCCATGAACTCGATGCAGACCGAAGTGAGAAAATCCGTCGACTTAATGAAACACTAATAAAATTGAATCGAGCCCGGACGGTTGTCCGTAATCAAAAGGAAATATTGAAAAGACTCCGGGCCAGGATAGTTGAGCTTACTCCGGTAGGAGTGAATTGAATTTGCTGCGACACTGTCAAAATTGAATTGTGCGTATAATCTGTTTCGGGTATTTTGCGGAATACCTGAAACAGATTTATGCGAATACTTACCCTTACCCTAGTTTGCTTTGCCTCTGCACTATCGGCACAAAAGTCACGTCAGGAAGTGCTTAAGGCCATAGACGGAAAAACAGATTATTATTCTAAAGCTGCTTTGCAAATCTGGGGATTTGCTGAAGTTGGATACAAGGAGGTTAAAAGCTCCGCAATACTGCAACAAATGCTCAAGGATGCTGGGTTCTCGGTTCAGGCTGATGTGGCAGGAATGCCCACGGCCTTCGTCGCTACGGCAGGTTCAGGTAAGCCAGTAATAGGCATTTTAGGAGAATACGATGCACTTCCCGGAATCAGTCAATTTGCCGAGCCCGAAAAAAAGCCAATTCCTGATCAAAAAGCTGGTCATGCTTGTGGTCACCATCTTTTTGGCGTGGCCTCAGCAGCTTCAGCCATTGAAATCAAGAATTGGTTGGCAGCCAATAAGAAATCGGGCACCATTCGATTTTATGGAACCCCTGCTGAAGAAGGAGGGAGTGGAAAAGTTTATATGGTTCGGGAAGGATTGTTCAATGATGTAGATGTGGTGTTGAACTGGCACCCTGGCGATGCAAACGATGCATCACCAAGTGGTTCATTGGCCAATAAAACCGGTAAATTCAGATTTTATGGAACGGCGTCTCACGCAGCTGTTGCGCCGGAGCGTGGACGTTCGGCACTGGATGCCGTAGAGGCCATGAATTCTATGGTCAACATGATGCGGGAGCACGTGAATGAAAAATCACGTATTCATTACGTGATTACTCGTGGTGGCGAAGCTCCAAATGTGGTTCCTGCTTTTGCTGAAGTTTATTATTACGTGCGTCATCCGCAACGCGGAGAGGTTCGTGACATGTGGAATCGACTGGTGCGCATTGCCAACGGCGCAGCAATGGGAACCGATACGCGGGTCGAAATTGAGGTTACGGGTGGAGTTCATGAATTACTTCCCAACGATATTCTTTCGGAAGTCATGCTTAAAAACTTAAATGAGGTTGGGGGATATACCTATTCGGAGGAGGAAAGAGTATTTGCTGAGAAAATTCAAAAGACGTTACCCGGAGAAGTGCCTCCGCTTTCCAGGACTTCCACCATTGCCCGTTCCAAAAAAGCGACAGAGGCTGGATCTACTGATGTTGGTGATGTGAGTTGGGTCGTGCCAACTATTGGCTTGAGTACCGCTACCTGGGTTCCTGGTACGCCGCCCCACAGCTGGCAAGCGGTTGCTGCAGGCGGCACTTCCATAGGTGTCAAAGGTATGATGATAGCAGCCAAGACTATGGCGCTTACGGCTCTTGATCTATATGCAGAACCTACCCGTATTGAAGCAGGATGGAAGGAATTCAGAGAGAGGCGGGGATCCGATTTTAAATACGAATCATTAATTGGTGATCGCAAACCAGCCTTGAATTACCGCGATTGAGCTTTTGAATTTTTGTCTCCTTATTCTTTACGACTCAAATTTTGAGATTGAGGTGATCTGTTTTACCTAATTTTACCAGCCATGAGTTTTGTTCACCCGCTGTTTTTGTGGGCGTTGACTACGCTGGCCATACCGGTCGTCATTCATCTCTTTAATTTCAGGCGAACCAGAAAAGTTTATTTTTCCAACATTCGTCTTTTAGAACTCGTACAGGAGGCCAGTTCACGAAAAAGAAAAATCCAGCATCTCCTTGTTCTGTTTTCCCGGTTGCTGTTTTTATTTTTTTTGGTCATGGCCTTCGCTCAGCCATATTTACCTGCTGCGGAAGGTATGGGCTCGGGAAAGGATGTTGTGGTGTACATCGATAATTCTCCAAGTATGTCGATTCCTATGCCTGACAAAACCCGGGCTCTGGAGCAAGCTGTCGCTTACGGGAAATCCATAGTTGATCTGTTTCCACGTGATACCCGATATCTGATTTTGACAAATGATTTTTCCGGGGCATCCAATTTCAAGTCTTCACAGGAAACCCTTGAACAACTGGCGGCTATTCGGTCGGTCTCCCAAACACGCAGTTTTCAGGATGTACTCAGAAAGGTAAATGCCTTTCCTAGTGCTGATGTATTTTTCATATCTGATTTTCAAAGGTCTGCTGTGGGCCCACTGACTTCAATGGACTCTATCCGGAAGATTGGGTTAATTCCTGTGCAGCCAAAAAGTAATCGGAATGTTTATGTTGATTCTGCCGCATTTGAAAATCCGTATCTCATTGCAGGAGAAAAATCAAGACTCACACTTTGGCTACGAAACGATAGCAGGGAGTTGATCGAACAACTGACGGTCCGGCTTACCATTGGAAAAGCTCTGGCTTCTATGACTACGGTTTCTGTAGAGCCATTGGGCGTTACGCCTGTTTATATTGATGTGATGATGTCTGATAAGCCGGTTCCCATGCAGGTAACGCTTCAGGACTTTCCAGTCGTTTACGATAATGAGTTTTTCCTTACTGCTCATCCTCTGCCCAGAATTCAAATCCTTCACGTGTACGGCGGAAAATTAAACCCATTTATACCTGGGGTATTTGGTAATACAGGATTGTTCCAACTGAAGTCGCAATCGCTTCAGAACATCAGCTACGACCTACTCGAAAAGGCTGACCTGATTGTATTGGAGGAAATCACTAAAGTCAACAAAGCCTTATCCGATCATCTGCTTGGTCATCCGAATCAAAATATTCTGATTATTCCAACCAATGAATCTGAGGTTACTCTTCTTTCGACTTTAACGGGCGTTCAGGTGAGTCTCACAAAAAATCCGGTTCGGTTGCCGTTATCTACTCCAGAAAAAAATGATCCATTTTTTGAAAATGTTTTTGAGGATCGCGAACGTGATTTTCGCATGCCTGAAGCTACACCACTTGTAAAATGGGGGAATGACCGTTCGGCCATACTTCAATTCAAGGACGGTACCCCTATGTTATCTCGGTTTGGACGGACTTATCTAATGGCCTCTTCTTTGTCCACTGCGTACAGCGATTTGGCAACGCACGCCCTCTTTGTTCCTGTGATGTATAGAATCGCAGCTGCTTCGCGGACGCTTCAATCGAAACCTTATCATTTTTTGAAAAAGGGTTTGGTAGCCTTATCACAGGATACTACAGTTACAGAGTCTCCACTGCGGTTAAAAGGAGTGATTGAGGTCGTTCCCTCCCAAAGGTTAACAGACGGAAAATGGTTACTGGATTTGCCTGCTGACCAGTTGATTCCGGGCACTTATGCCGCACTTCGTGGCCAAGACACTGTTGGCTTGGTTTCCTTAAATATTGCTCGGGAGGAATCCAAAATGGACTATTTGACTGCTGAAGACCTGCTTAAAAGTGCCCAAAGCTTAAAAAATGCAACTGTTTTTGAAGCTGGAAGTGTTCAGGCTTTTAGTAAAGGGATAAAAGAGAGATATTTGGGGGTTCCTTTATGGAAATACTGCCTTGCCTTATCCCTGTTCTTTCTACTCGCAGAGGTACTATTATTAAGGCTTTTTCACAATCCGCCCATCAAAAAAGCGGAAGCTGTTCAACCCACCTGACCCTTAATGACCAATGAAGATACTGTTACAGAATCCTCAAATACTGGATAAACGGTCGGCCTGGCACAGGAAAAAGAAGAACGTATTAATTCAAGGGGGTAAGATTCTTGAGATAGGTGATAAATCTTATAACGCCGATCGGGTAATCGATGCGGAGGGTATGATTTTGTCGCCTGGATGGTTTGACCTCGGTGCATTTTGCGGAGATCCCGGACTGGAGCATCGGGAAGATATTTCTTCTCTGTCAAAAGCAGCACAAGCAGGGGGTTTTACGGAGGTGGCTTTACTTCCCAATACTTCCCCATCCATCCAGAGTAAAAACGACATCGCCTACCTTATCCGTAAGAATGACTCAAAGCTGGTTCAGATCCACCCCATTGCTTCGGTGACCCGGAACAACAAAGGTGAGGAGATGACGGAGATGATTGACCTCTACGAAGGGGGAGCTGTTGCCTTCAGTGACGGCCTACGCTCCATTCATCACACAGATATTTTTTTGAAATCACTTCAGTACATTAAGAAATTTGATGGGTTGTTGATTGATCATGCGAACGACCATTGGCTTGACCTCTTTGGTCAAATGAATGAAGGGCCAGTAAGTGCTTCCCTTGGATTAAAGGGTATGCCTGAACTATCGGAGGAGGTTGCGGCCTCCAGAAATATAAGGTTGCTTGGATATAGTGAAAGCCGTCTTCATCTGCTGAATATTTCTTCTCCCAGAGTAATTGAGTTGGTTCGATCTGCCCTAAAAAAAGGACTTCAGCTTAGCTGCAGTGTAACAGCTTATCAGGCTTTGCTGGATGATACAAAACTCACAGATTTTGATACCAATTTTAAAGTGGCTCCACCATTGCGTGACCGCAGTTCTAATGAAAAAATCATTAAGGGAATTAAGGATGGAATCATATCTGTAATTTCTTCTGGTCATCTTCCGGTAGATGAAGAAAGTAAGGTGGTTGAATTTGATCATGCCGAACCAGGAATAATAAATCTTCAGACGTTTGCCAGTCAGTTGGTTCAACTTTCCGAGGAAATTTCCTGGGAGGATCTTCTTGAGAAGGTGACAATAAATCCACGGCAATTATTGAAGATTGACCTTCCAGTAATTGGGGCTGGTGAGCGAGCTAATTTAACCTTGCTTGATCCAGGTAAGAGATGGGTCTTTTCGAGGCAGGAAAATCTTTCCAAGTCCTGCAATTCACCATTCTTTAATGAAGAATTAAAAGGTAAAGTGGTGGCGGTTTTCAACAATTCAAAATATTGGCTGGATGCCTGATTTGTCCCGTGTCTCTCCCTTAGTTAAGGTGATGGTACGCTACGGTTTGATTTCCGGAGCTATGAGCATTCTGGCGTCACTAGTTTTCTTCTACATTGGAAAACATCCATTTTGGATCTTCCCGTTTTTTGATCCTCGGGTTTTATTGATTGCCATTTTTCTTGTTTTTGGTTTGAAGGAGGTACGGGATTATTTCCATGGAGGAATTTTATATTTCTGGCAAGGATTGGGAGGGAGTTTGGTGATGTTGGTGGTGATGTCGGTGGTAGGTTATTGTGGAGTCTGGATTTTTGCAACTTTTGAGCCTGACTTCCTTAAGGATTATATCCGTCAAGGTCTTGAACAGATTAATAACATTCCGGCAGAAAATGCGGATGAAATTGGAAAATCTGCTATCGAAGAAGCAAGAAAAACCATTGACGATACTACTGTGGGTTGGATGGCGAAGCGTTATGCCATTCAGACCTACTTATTTGGATTTTTTATTGCCGTCATTATATCAGTAGTTTTGAGAAAACATCCTTCTTTACCCCAACCCTAATGGAAGAATCAAACACACCGGAAATTACCATCAGAGGTACAGGCATTCGTTACGGAGCGATTTTAGGCCTGATTTCAATTGCCTACTTCATGGTTCTCGTTCTGACGGGAGTTAATACTGCTGACGGATGGGTTCGATGGTCTGGTCTCATTTTCAGTACAGCTTTGGTTATTCTTGGTCAGATGTATTATAAGCAAAGTGGAAATGGGTATATGAGTTATAGTCAGGGTTTAAGTCTGGCTTTCTGGGTTTCCTTGATCTCTTCAGTAATATCCAGTGCTTTTACTGTTTTATACCTTACTGTTATTGATCCTGATTTTGCACAAATGATGCAGGATATGCAAATGCAGGCCATGGAGGAACAAGGTCTTTCTGAAGAGCAAATTGAACAGGGTATGAAAATTGCTGCTAAGTTCACAACCCCTCCTATGTTATTTTTATTTGGTGTAATTGGTGGAATTTTCACGACCATGATGGTTGCTTTGGTAACCACCTTCTTTACCAAAAAGGAAAATCCTAATATGCCGGAATAGCGGCAGTCTGATGAAAGATTTATCCATCGTTGTACCGGCCAAAGATGAAGCAGATTCTATCCCTGAATTGATTCAGTGGATCGATCGGGTTATGCGTGCGCATTCTTTGACCTATGAGGTGATTCTTATTGACGATGGAAGTTCTGATAAGACGTGGGAAACTATACGGTCGGAGGCTAGCTCAAATCCATCCGTACGTGGGATTCGGTTCAATAGGAATTTCGGAAAATCGGCAGCGTTACAAACAGGATTTAATGAAGCTATTGGCGAAGTTGTTGTTACCATGGACGCCGATCTTCAGGATAGTCCCGATGAGATTCCAGAACTAAGGAAAGTCCTTTTGACCAAAGGGTATGATTTGGTAAGTGGCTGGAAACGCAAACGTCACGATCCACTTTCCAAGACCATCCCTTCAAAGTTTTTCAATATGGTCACGCGAAAGATTTCGAAAATCGAACTGCATGATTTCAATTGCGGACTGAAAATTTATAAGTCGCAGGTCGTTAAGAATATAACGGTTTACGGAGAGATGCACCGTTACATTCCGCTTATTGCCAAGTGGGCTGGCTTTGGAAGAATTGGTGAAAAAGAGGTCGAACACTGGGAGAGAAAGTTTGGTAAAAGTAAATATGGGTGGGAACGTATGATGCGTGGATTCCTGGATTTACTGACCATCACCATTGTGGGTCGTTTTATACAGCGCCCCATGCATTTTTTTGGAACCTGGGGAGTCTTATCCTTTTTTGCCGGATTGGTGTTTACCGGAGTTTTGATTTGGCAAAAAATCGATAGTGTTTTTATTTCCAGGATTCCAATGCGCCGCGAAATTGTTGATCAGCCCATCTTTTATTTTGCATTGGTGGCGCTTGTTATTGGTGTTCAGTTGTTCTTAACAGGATTTCTGGCAGAACTACTGACCCGTCAATCTTCATCCAAAAAAGAATATCTGGTTATCGATCGAGTGGGGTAGATTTTTTCAATTTACCCTATAAAGCTCCTGATAATATTCGGCGGCCATTCGGTTGGCATCGAATTGTGGTAAAACATCTGAAATACCACGCCACATCAGTTTAGCCCATGTTTTTTGTTTTGTGTAATAAATAGGAAGGACTTCTTCTCGTAGTGATCGGTAAAGATTGGCACACTCGATTGAGTCTTTTTCTTCCTGAGATAGCGCATCGGGCGCAGGGGTAATGAGAAAACAATTTTTTCCATGCTCAGCAAATTCTGGGATCCAACCATCGGGAATAGACAGGTTGATGCTACCATTCATTGCGGCGGTCATGCCGGATGTTCCAGAGGCTTCCCGATACATTTTCGGATTATTTAACCACACATCCGAGCCCTTCTTCAGTAATCCGGAAAGTCCGATTTCGTACCCGGTAAGTACAGCGCAATTCGCAAATTCTTTTGTTACATAGAAAATACGATTAAAACCTTCGATGCTGGTGGCATCTTCCGGGTAGGGTTTGCCAGCCCAAATAATTTGTACTGGATGTTTTTTGTCGCTCACCAGTTCGCGAAACAGTTCCAGGTCCTGTAAGATAAGATCCGCACGTTTGTAGGCCGCAAATCTTCGGGCCCATACAATGGTTATTATATCCTCACTGAAGAGTCGTCCGGTCTGATCGGCTACCACCTTAAATAGCTCGCGCTTCATTTCTTTTTTTCTGGATAGCATGCGTTCTTCATCTGCTTTTTTCCATGACTTCTCCAGTTGTTCGTCCATCCAGAATTTTTGATTCTGTGCATTGGTTATGGCTTTAATGGGGCAAATTCCTGGGTACGATTTCCACATTTCCCTAGAAACTTCCCCATGAAGTTGTGATACCCCATTCGCGACTCTTGCCATACGCAACGCAGCAAGAGTATAATTAAAGGTGGTAGTATCGGCAGCAAGGGATTTAATGGTTTCATGGTCGGCTCCTTGAAAAAATCCCATCACTTCCAGTGTTGAAATGGCGTGTTCCTCGTTTCCTGCTGGTTCCGGCGTATGGGTGGTAAAGACAACGCGTTGCTGCACGGCGGAGAGATCACCATTAAATTTTTGCAGTAAGTAAAAGCATAGAGGGAGGGCATGGCCTTCGTTCATGTGATACACCTCCGTTTCCCGCCCCAACAAATCCAGCAAACGTGCACCACCAACACCCAGGAGAATACTTTGTGCAATGCGTGCCGATTCATGGTTATCATAGAGTCGGTGGCAAATGGTTTGTGCCAGAAAATCATTTTCAGGTACATCCGTTGATAAATAGAAAATCGGGGCACTATTGAAAATCTCTGGTCGAAGCAATAAGACTTTGACATGTACTGGATGTCGGTGAATATCAATCGTAAACTTTATTCCTGTGTCCTCCAGAAAGTAATAGTCCTTTTGTACGTAATTAACTTTTAGCGATCCGTCCCGGTTTCGCTCCTGGTCGTAGTATCCATACTTCCAATAAATTCCTATTCCGATCAGGTTTTGTTTCAACTCGAAGGCACTCCTCATATGAGACCCGGCTAGAAATCCCAATCCTCCACTGTATGTTTTAAGTGATTGATCGATTGCAAACTCCATGCTGAAGTAGGCAATTGATTTGGAATAAGTGGAGGGAAATCGGTAAGGAAAAAGATTCTTGAGATCGAAATTCATGTTAACGTAAAACTAAAGAAGTGCCAAGGTATTAAAATCTGATAAAATTACCGGGCGCCCAAAGTGTTGTGCTCAAAAATACTTTAATCGAATTCCTGTGGTGATTGCTCCTTGTTTAACTGGAAACAAACACTCGCGAAAGGTTGGCGGACCAAAGGCACCCATGGCATCGTTGGAAAATCCAAAACCTTCCTTTGGAATACCAAGGAGATTTTCATCCATAGTTTTATTCCCATTCAGATCGTGTAATACCGAGGCTGCATATTCACCCTCGGGTACATCCTGAAAGACGACCATAACATGACCTTCGCGAGCTTTTGTTTCAGCTGTTTTGAAAGGATTTTGCATAAATGTTTTGCTGCTGTTGTATAGTGCAACGCGCACATATCCTTTGTCATTTTTGACGCCGTTGATTACAACGGTCAGCTTTTGGCCAGTTGCTTTAATGCTACAGGAAAGTATTGCTAAGGAGAGCAGAATGGTTTGAATGGACATGAAGAATTTAAGGTCATGGTTTCTGTTGTTAGAACCAATTACGGAAATTGTCCTCAATAAATCATTCTAAAAAGTGTAATTGATGCCATTTTTTTACCTGTGGTCCAGAGATTGTTCATTTTCATAAATGTGCGTAAACTTAATGCTTACTTTTTCCTAAACACGCTAAACGAATGCCACGAATTCTAATCTTTTTACTTGTAGTAATGTCTGTTGGAAGCCTACAGGCACAAACTGGTGATTGGCTGAAATCACTGGAATTAAAAGACCTCTCCGCCTTCAAGCCCCAGGATGGTAACTGGATGATTGTGGGCGGAGTAGTCATTGATCCTTCGAAAGACATACACGATAAAATTCCGGCACCGGTGGCGTCTAAGAAGTCTAAAAAATCATCTACACCTGAAATGATTCCCGTTCAGCCCGTTTCTTACACTGAAGGACAAGGAATTCTATTGAATATGAATGATGACAAACGTCGAAGTCATCTGATAACAGTAATGGAACATGGCGACATTGAACTCGAATTGGAGCTGATGGTTCCCAAGGGGTCCAACTCAGGTATTTATTTGCAGGGCCGATATGAGGTTCAGATTTTGGATAGTTGGGGAGTTCGCAAACCTGCGTATTCTGACATTGGAGGTATATACCGGAACTGGGAGACAAAGCCTGGAGAAATCTACATGGGTAAGGCTCCTCTTTCAAATGCCGCAAAGGCACCAGGATTATGGCAAAAGATGCGTATTATTTTCCAGGCACCGCGATTTGACGCATCTGGAAAGAAGATCGCTAATGCGAAATTCAATTTGGTTCAATTAAATGGGGTAATCATTCACGATAATCTTGAAGTTCCATTGCCTACAGGTGGTCCTATTGATAAACGTGAAGTGCCAACCGGACCTTTAATGATTCAGGGTGATCACGGACCTGTTGCCTTTCGAAACATTCGTTATCGGAATCTGCGAGAAGTGAAGCCATCCATTGGTCCAGTGGCCTACGAGGTGTACCATGGTAATTTCAAAACCTTTTCAGATTTCACTTCGCTCAAGCCTGATTACTCAGGAACAAGTCCGGATCTTACCTGTGAGGTTTTGGATGTAGAGGATGTTTATGCGGTGGTTTATTCCGGAGAGCTTACCGTTCCTGAAGCAGGTGAATACGTATTCACCACCATTTCTACGGGTGGTATACGCTTATTAATTGATGATCGCGTGATTTTCGATAAGCCAGGTCCGGATCGATGGGACACCGATCGCGGAACCACGTCGTTAACAGCAGGAAGGCACACCTATAAGATTTTAAATTACAAAGATGCCGGTTGGATGCCACCGCGCTTATCACTTACGATTCGAATTGCTGACGGCAAAGATGTAGCTATGCACGCGATCAACTCTTATCCTCCAGATCCAAATCCAGTGTCATCAATTTTGGTTCATCCCGGATCGGAGCCACGATTGCTACGTGCTTTTTTGGATTTTAATGGAAATCGCAACCATCGGTTGACACATACAATAGCTGTAGGCGAACCAGGTGGAATCCATTACATCTATGATTTGGGATCTGGGAATATTTCCTGTGTGTGGCGCGGCGATTTTGTGGATGCCACACCGATGTGGCATGACCGTGGTGACGGGTCGTTTCGACCTTTAGGCGCAGCTCAATACACGTATCTTGGTCAACCTTTGGCTATTTTGGAAAATGCTAATTCTGCTTTTCCTGCTGCCGCCACCAGCGACTATACAAGCAAAGGTTTTGAGCTTGACAGCAAAACGGGAAGGCCTTCTTTTAAATATGTTTATAAAGGTGTAGAAATTACCAGTAAAATTTATCCGGATGCAGAGGGCAAATTTTTCAACCATGAAATCTCTTTAAAGGAGGGCGTTGTGGTTTCGGGGCTCCATTATAAAATAGCTGAAGGTAGTTCTATACGCCAGGTTCCGGATGGTTCATACGCCATTGATGATCATCGTTACTTTGTAAAAGTGACTAATGGCCTAAGCCCTGTGATACGTACAATTGGGAATAAACAGGAACTGATCGTTCCATTTACTTCTGGAAAATTAATCTGGTCCTTGATCTGGTAAAATCATAGATATCTGAAGCATCAACTCATTTATATGAAAAACTATTTTCTTATTCTTTTGATTCTTGTGCCGTTAGTCAACGGAATTGCTCAATCCCGAAGGATGCCTATTGAAGATGATTATTACAAAATCATTACCCTTCCTGTGCCGGAGGGAATTTTGGTAGAGGCTGGTGGCGTGGCTACCATGCCCGATGGCCGGGTCGCTGTAGCAACGCGAAGAGGGGATGTTTGGATGATTGAAAATCCAAATGCTGAAAATGGAAACCCCAAGTTCACCTTATTTGCGACCGGACTGCATGAAGCCCTGGGCTTGTTGTATCACGATGGCGCTTTGTATTCTGCGCAGCGTGGTGAGCTCACCAAGCTTATGGATAAAAATGGTGACGGTCGGGCCGACGTTTACGAAACTGTTCACGCCTGGCCGATATCCGGACATTACCATGAGTATTCTTATGGACCCAAGCTTGCCCCTGATGGCGGATTTTTTGTTTCTGGTAATGTTGCCTTTGGCGATCAGGAGTGGTGGCGTGGAGAAAGCCGTGCGCCGTGGCGGGGTTGGACTTTTAAAATATCTTCTGACGGAAAGCTTGAACCTTGGGCAACAGGCATGCGTTCTCCTTGTGGACTCGGAATGTTTGAGGGTGAATTGTTTTATACCGATAACCAAGGTGATTGGGTTGGAACAGGCGGAGTCTGGCATTTGTCAAAAGGAGATTTTGTAGGCCATCCTGCTGGCTTGCGTTGGTCGGAGCTACCGGAGTCACCGGTGAAGCTGACTACGCAGCAACTGTATGCTCATGTTGATCCAAGGCAGGTAAAGCGTGAGGGGGCTTTCATCAAGCCATCGAATGTTGAAGATGAGGCTGACCCCGACTTTCTCTACGAGGTTAAAAAAGTTGTTCCCGAGCTTAAACTCCCTGCAGTATGGTTGCCGCATGGTGTTCTTGGTATTTCCAATTCAGAGATTTTAACCGATCATACAAATGGAAGCTTCGGACCTTTTTCGGGTCAATTGTTTGTAGGCGATCAAGGACAGAGTAAAATCATGAGGGTAGTTTTGGAGAAAGTGAATGGCAACTATCAGGGCGTGGCTTTTGATTTTCGCCAGGGATTTCAGTCTGGTGTTCTTCGTATGAGTTGGGGTAACGATGGGTCGTTATTTGTGGGCGAGACCAACCGTGGTTGGGGCTCAGCCGGCACTACCAATTCCGGAATTCAACGACTTACCTGGATGGGTAAGGTTCCAATGGAGATGCTTACGGTGCGTTCAATGCCGGATGGTTTTGAAGTTGAATTCACGCATCCGGTGGATAAAACACTTGCTGAGGATTTAAGTGCGTACACGGGCAGAAGCTATATTTATAAGTACCATCCAGTTTATGGAAGTCCGGCTGTAAACGATCAACCATTGTCCATTCGCGGAGTAAAGGTCTCTGATGACCGGAAGCGTGTTCGTCTGGTGATTGATAATTTAAGGTCGTACTATTTGCATGAATTGAATCTTTCGGGTATTCGTTCTGAAGATGGGTTGCCCTTATTGCACCCTATTGCTTACTATACATTAAACAGTATCGCTCCTGGTGAGAAGCTCAGTGATTCAGAAATTGTTGGAAAAAAGCCCGCACCGGTAAAACCAAAAAACCCAGCATCAAAAACAGTGGCGTCAGCTTCTGTTGGTCCCATTTCTTATGCTGAGATTGAGCCTCTGTTGGTAAAAAATACCTGTACAGCTTGCCACAATGTTTCCAAGCGTCAGGTTGGGCCTGCTTTCACAGATATTTCTCGTCGGAAGTATTCCGTAGATCAAATTGTTGATCTTATTTACAACCCTCAGCCAAAAAATTGGCCAGAGTATGCTACGCCTATGGCAGCCATGCCTAATGTTCCCAAGGCTGAGGCTCGAAAAATTGCCTCCTGGATTATAGGGTTAACCAAATAACGGTTTGGGTGAACCCATACCTCGGAAATTGATTTTTATGCGGATAGGAGGCTAATTTGGCCTTACGGTATTAAAACTTCAGGACCCCGGATTGATCAATAATGGTTAATTTTGGGGTCCTGTTCGTTTAGAATTGATCACCCGCGACACCATCGAAGAAATCAGAAATCACATTGACATTGTTGATGTGGTGAGTGATTTTGTAACGCTCAAGAAGGCCGGCCAAAACTACCGGGCTTTGAGTCCTTTCAATAATGAAAAGACTCCTTCCTTCTATGTGGTTCCCTCTAAGGGCATCTTCAAGGATTTTAGTAGTGGAAAGGGAGGGGATGCCATTACGTTTATCATGGAACATGAGGGGCTGAGTTATCCGGAGGCCCTTCGGTATTTGGCTAAAAAATATAATGTCAACATAAAGGAGGAGCAACTTCTGCCTTCCGAGCAGGAGGAAGCCACTCAAAAAGAATCGCTTTACCTGGTTATGGGATTTGCGCGTGATCATTTCCGCCACAATCTTCAGGAGACAGATGAGGGCAGGGGGATTGGTTTGAGTTATTTCCGGGAGCGCGGTTTCAACGATCGCACTTTAGAAAAGTTTGAGTTGGGCTATGCACTTGACTCATGGGATGACCTTACACAGGTGGCCATCCAGAAAGGATATAGTCAAGATATTCTCGATAAGGCAGGGCTCCGTGTTGTACAGGAGAGCAAGTCTTACGATCGGTTCCGTGGTCGCGTGATTTTCCCTGTGCATAATTTGGCCGGTAAGGTCATTGCATTTGGTGCGCGGATTCTTTCAAAAGAAAAAAAGGAAAATCAGCCAAAGTACATCAACAGTCCGGAAACGGAAATCTATCATAAGAGCAAGGCGCTGTACGGGATGTATCAAGCACGTAATGCCATCCGTCAGTCTGATAATTGTTTTCTGGTAGAAGGATACACGGATGTCATTTCCATGCATCAGGCCGGAGTTGAAAATGTTGTAGCGGCTTCCGGCACGGCACTTACCGAGGAACAGGTAAAACTTATTCGCCGATTTACTGATAATGTAACGGTTGTTTTTGATGGTGATGATGCAGGGATTCGTGCTGCCATCCGGGGTATTGATCTTTTATTGTCTGGTGGCCTTAATGTAAAGGTTGTTTTGTTACCGGATGGTCATGATCCTGACAGTTTTAGTAAATCCACAGGTACGACGGCGCTGCTGCAATATTTCACGCAGCAGGCACGTGATTTCATTTCCTTTAAAGCGAGCCTTCAGGTTAAAGATGCAGGCAGCGATCCAATCAAGCGAGCCGAATCTATCCGGAGCATTGTGCAAAGCATTTCTCTGATACCCGATGCCTTGAAGCGTACGGTTTATGTCCAGGAAACGGCGCGTACCATGGGTATGCCGGAAGGTATTCTGCTTACAGAATTAAATAAGGTAATCATACGTGAAAAGAGGAGCCGCGAACGCGAAGCACCTGAGCAGGAGGTTTCTCCTCTTTCCGTTGACAGGATGGTGCAGGATGAGGACTTGATTACTGGCAAGATTGATCCTGAAAAAGTCGTTTTCGAGCAGGAGCGGGAAACCATTCGCCTCTTGTTGAATTATGCGGAGGAAACCATGGAGGAGACCAACCTGGCTGATTTTCTCATTCATGAGCTGGAAGATGTTCAGTTTTCGAATCCATTATATAGCTCAATCTATTCAACCATATGTGCCAGTTGGATGGAAGGCAAAAAGATTGATAGCCGATATATACTTGAGAACAGCACATCAGAGGTCAGTGAAGCCATTACCGGATTGATCACACGCAAATACGATATCAGTGAGAACTGGGATAAAAAGTACCATATTTACATCCCCAAAGACAGGGATGTGCTTGGTTCATTAGCTCTTGGAAATGTTAATCGTTTGAAGTTTAGACTTATCCAACGAATGCTGAGGGAAAATCTTGATAAGATTGGTGTAGCTGAAAAGGCTGGGGATGTTTCTCAGCTGGATGATCATTTACGCCGCCATCAGCAATTGAAGGATGCTGAAAAAGAACTTGCGCAGTCACTTGGAATTGTTGTTGCAGGATAAAAGACCATGAAAAAAGTAAAGAAGGTATCTGCGGAAATTAGATTAAACACCATACCGGAGGCTATTGAAGATATCCGGAATGGCAAGATTATCATTGTTGTGGATGATGACGACCGTGAAAATGAAGGCGATTTCATCTGTGCAGCGGAGTGCATCACACCAGAGATTGTCAATTTTATGGCCACTCATGGTCGAGGTTTGATTTGCGCCCCATTGGCTGAGGAACGATGCGATGAGCTTGGTCTTCCTTTGATGGTTGGAACCAATACTGCAGTCTTTGAAACTCCTTTTACTGTTTCGGTAGATTTGATTGGTCATGGATGTACGACTGGTATTAGTGCCCATGATCGATTTAAGACAATAAAAGCTCTCGTTGATCCTGAAACAAAACCTGAAGAGCTCGGCCGGCCTGGTCATATATTTCCGCTTCGGGCCAAAAAGGAAGGAGTCCTTCGCCGGGCTGGACACACCGAAGCGGCTATTGACTTTGCCCGACTTGCCGGTTTTCGTCCAGCTGGTGTATTGGTTGAGATTATGAATACCGACGGATCGATGGCGCGACTACCGGATTTGGTTAAGGTGGCCAAAAAATTCAAATTGAAGTTGGTATCAATCAAGGACCTCATCGCTTACCGGATGAAGGATGAAAGTCAGGTTAAACGTCAGGTTGAAGTAAAAATGCCTACTACTTACGGTGAATTCCGATTGGTTGCTTACCAACAATCTGGTTCGGGAGATACCCACTTGGCATTGGTCAAAGGAAAATGGAAGTCAAATGAACCTGTACTTGTTCGCGTTCATTCCTCTTGTGTAACCGGTGATATATTTGGATCCTGCCGTTGTGATTGTGGCCCTCAACTTCATGCAGCAATGCAAATGGTAGAAAAGGCTGGAAAAGGCATCGTACTCTATATGAAGCAGGAGGGACGTGGGATTGGGTTGTTAAATAAACTCAAGGCCTATAAACTTCAGGAGCAGGGTCTGGATACGGTAGAGGCAAATTTGCAATTGGGGTTTGATATGGATCATAGGGATTATGGAACCGGAGCCCAAATTCTTCATGATTTAGGAATCTCCAAGATTCGGCTCATCACCAATAATCCACGAAAACGTGTAGGATTGATGGGGTATGGTTTAGAAATAGTTGATAATCTGCCGATTGAAATTGCACCTAATCCGCATAACGAACAGTATCTATTGACGAAAAGAGATAAACTCGGTCACACTATTCTAAAATCAGTAAAAAAGAAAATAGGAAAGAAAAAGAAATGATTCGTTCCTTGGCCATCCAACCAAAGAAACTGAAATGGATCCTGTGGTCCATCGTGACACTCATTTTTTGTTTGGGATCGAAGGCGCAGGCCCAGCAATTTCCATTTGAGTTCTGGCATGAGGGAAAGGCCATCCTGGAAACCGGTGATACCCTGCGTGGAAAGATCAAGTATGATCCTCAGAATGATTTGATTCAGCTGGAGCGTAATGGAAAGTATGAAACACTGACCAGTCGAAAGGTTATCTTTTATGAGATCTTTGATGCGCAGCTGAATAATTACCGCCAGTTTTTTGCATTGCCCTATTCGCCCTCCGGCGGATATAAAACGCCTGCATTTTTCGAGTTGTTGGCTGAAGGTAAGATTACTCTTTTGAGTAAGGAATCTTTGGAATATCGCTCCTCTAATGCGGGATTTTATTATGGTACTGTTTCTCGTCTGGTGCTTGTTCATAAGTATTTTCTACTAAAGGAAGACGGTTCAATTGAACGGGTTACTGGAAGTAAAAATGAATTTATCGATATGATGGGATCCCGATCGGAGGAAGTAAGAAGGTATATGAAGACCAACCGCCTGGGTCTCGAACGCAAGGAAGAGATTGGTCGGGTGATTGGGTACTACAATTCACTATTTAAAAAATGAGTCAATCCAAACCACTAATTCTGGTGACCAACGATGATGGAATCACCTCCAAGGGTATTGCTACGCTGGTAGGGCTGATGGCTCAACTTGGTGAGGTTATTGTTGTGGCTCCAGATAGTCCACAATCGGGTATGGGTCATGCCATTACCGTTGGTGATACCTTACGTCTTGAGGAGACAACTATTTTTAAGGACATCCGCGCCTGGGAGTGTTCGGGCACTCCGGCTGATTGTGTTAAGATGGCCCGACATTTTGTTTTGAAGGATCTTCGTCAGCCAGATTTAGTTGTGAGTGGTATCAATCATGGCAGCAATACGTCTATAAGTGTATTGTATTCTGGCACGATGTCGGCAGCAATTGAGGCGGCAATAGAAGGAGCTCCTGCTATTGGATTTTCACTCTGTGACTTCTCCTCGAATGCGGATTTTAGTCATGTACATGAACCAATTTTAAAGATTGCGCGCAAAGTTTTAGAAACTGGCTTACCCGATGGGGTCGCGTTGAATGTCAACTTTCCGCCTAAACGGAACGAGAATATAAAAGGAATCAAAGTATGTCGCCAGGCTAATGCCAAGTGGATTGAAGACTTTGATCAACGCTTTGATCCAAATGGTCGCCGCTATTTTTGGATGGCTGGTAACTTTGTCAATTTTGATAAAGGAGAGGATAATGATGAATGGGCCATTGCGAATAATTATGTTTCGATTGTTCCTTGTCAATTTGATCTTACCGCACATCATGCCATTCGTACACTTAATGACAACTGGGGTGATACCCTGATCTGATGAAAAAAACCAGCATTCTTGCCCTTGTTTTGGGTGTCTTTTTACAGACGTTCGCACAGACCGGTACTGTAAAGGGTAGGGTTATTGATAATGAAACATTGGAGGGACTTCCTAATGCCAATATTTTTATTGATCAGACCACATTTGGTGTCGCTGCCGACAGTGACGGAAATTTTATATTCAACAATATTCCAACGGGTACGGCTGTTCTTGTTTTCTCTTTTGTAGGGTATAAACCTTATCAACGGAATGTTACGGTAGAAGAAGGGAAAACGGTTGAATTCATTATCCGAATGGCACCTGAAAAAGAGGAGCTTGCTGAGGTAGAGATTAAAGCAGAAAAAGATAAAAAGTGGGAAGCAGATTTGCGCAAGTTTCAAAGGTACTTCTTAGGCGATGACCGAATTGGTGCTAAATGCACCATCACCAACCCATGGGTTTTGGAGTTTTCGGAGGACAAACAAACCAAGGACTTTTTGGCAACAGCCTTGGAGCCCCTTCAAATAAACAATGCGGCGCTGGGTTATAAAGTTACCTTCTTCCTTAAAGATTTCCGACATTCCAATTACGCTTATCGCATTGCGGGAAACTCTCAGTTTACCGAATTACCATCCAATGATCCCAAAGAGGTTGTTCAGCAGATGAAATACAGGATGGAATCCTACCTTCTTTCCCAGCGTCATTTTTTTAAATGTATTCTGGATAATAAACTGAAGGAAAATGGCTTTCAACTGTACATCGAAAAGCCACAGTTCGGCTCTACCCGAACGCAGTCTTTTTCGGTTGAGCTTGGCAAGAGTGTTGCCAACTGGACTCCGGGCATGCCCGAATTTGTAAGTAAGGGAGTTTATCGTTTGAGGCTACCTGATAAATTAGAAATCCACCATACCAACACGCCTACCGATAGAAGGGTCTATAAGGATGTTACTTACGCTGTGAGTTGGATGGAAGTTAAAGGAGGATTTGTTCTGGTCAATGAATTGGGGGTTCCTCTCAATCCTGGGGTGGTAACAACCTCTGGAGAAATGAATTTGGGTAAAGTAGGTCACATGCTTCCCCTGAATTTTACTCCGGGTGAAATTATCCGCGCAGCTGATGTGGTAAAGCTTGTTCGCTATGAGCGGCTTAGGGAAAAGGTGTATGTGGCCACAGATCGGCCTTTTTATTATCCTGGTGAGACCATCCGTCTGAAGGCCTATATGAATTACGGAGTGCCTTCGCTGCGTGATTCGTTGTCATCCATTTTACATGTTGATTTATTTAATCAGGATAAGAAGCTTATTCAATCTGAACTTTTAAAAATCGATAGCGGATATGCCTTTGGTGGATTAAAAATCCCGGATACGGTGCGGCACCAGGTGATGTATATCCGCGCCTGGACAAAGTGGATGCGCAATTATGGAACAGGTTCTTTTTTTGTTAAGCCCCTTTATCTTCTTAATCCAGGTGAAGTGCCAGCGGGAAATTCAGATCGTTCGCAGTCCACTTCCGGGCTTACAGTTAAATTAATTGAACGTGACGGTGTCAAGGCCTTACTTGTTGCTTATAGTGATTCCGTTCGGGGAGTCATCCCTGCACATCTGAATGTTTCGGTTAGTGCTATACTGAAGGGAACTCCGGTTCAGGACACTAAAATGATTGTAGATCACTATCCGATAGGTTCACGTGAGCCAGTTCCACATTCCACCTTCACGCATCCAATCGAATATCATCAGCAACTGATCGGACGGGTTCTGGGTTTATCCAAAAAACCGATGGAAGGCTCCGTAACACTTGTTCTGGGAAATATGGAAGATGTCAGGGTAGTTAATACTGGTTCAGATGGAATCTTTGTGGCAGATAGTCTGTTGTATTACGATTCTGTTACAGTTGCTACTCAGGTAAAAAATAAGCGTGGAAAGGTTGAGGGATCTGTTACCTGGGTTAAGGAGGATCAGCCATTCCAGGATTTCTCTTCTCAGAAATTCACACTTCGAACCATTGCTGCTTCGCGGCCTGTTTTTGTTACTGGGAAAGATACGCGGTTGTTGAATGAGGTCACGGTAACGGATAAGCGACCGCAGCCAACGGAGCGGATGCCCTATGGTGATCCGGATCATGTTCTCTATAGTGATCAGTTGGTTTCTACGCAAACAGGAATGAATCTGCTTAATAGTCTGACCGGAAAAATTCCTGGTATGCAGGTTATTACAACTTTTGATGAAAATGGGGCCCGTCGGAAGATTGTTATGCGAGGTGGCACTACCACCATTCGTGGCTCTTTAGAGCCACTCGTTTACATCAATGGTGTGCCTTCGGCGTCGACCGATGGTACGGCTGCCTCTATTTTAGAGCAAATTAATCCTATGGATGTCGAAAGAGTGGAGGTAATTACCCGAACCAATGCTATGATGGGATCATTGGGAGCTAATGGACTCATTTCTATTTTTACCAAAATCGGTGTTACGAATAACAATAATTTTGGAGGAGGATTCATTACTTCACGTTGGAAAGGGCTTCAGAATGGCTATGAAAAGTCATTTAGTCCTAAAGAAGGGCAGTCCGCGGCTACCGTATATTGGAATCCACAAATTTTTTTACAGCCAGATTCAGAAGGCATTTTAATTCCATTAGAGGGAATTCCGGCTGGTTATTATTCTGTTTTAGTGGAGGGTGTAACCATTTATAATGAACCTGTGCGTAGAGTTCAGGTTATTGATTTCTAAAAACAAATTCTAAATAGGATCCACATCATAAATGATGCGGAGGCGTTTCATTTTTTGATCTGCCGTGAGTACTTCGCCAATTCGGATCAACTTTGATTTGATTTCCTGTAGTTTTCCTTGCGAACGTGGAATTTTAAGAAGGAGTGTCTGAATGAACTCATTCCTGATCTTACCAATTGGAGGTTCCGCAGGTCCGAGCGTGGTGAGTGTTGGTATTGATTTACCCAAGCTTTGGGCAAAAGCCTGAGCGCCTTCCAGGCTAGTCCGTTTATCAGGATGGCGAAATGAAATTTCGATTAGTCTGCTGTATGGTGGATAAAATGTTTTACGGCGGTCGTCCAATTGAGTATCTAAAAAGTCAGCCACTTTATGATTTTTAAGGTAATTAAAAAGGCGATTTTCAGGATCAAAAGTTTGGATGAGAACAAAACCTTTTTGATCTCGCCTGCCGGTTCGTCCACTAACCTGAGTGATTGTTTGAAAGGCCCTTTCCTGAGATCTGAAATCAGGAAAATGCATCAACCGATCGGCATCAAATACGCCAACCAATCCCACTTTGTTGAAATCAAGTCCTTTGGAAACCATTTGTGTCCCTACCAAAATTTGGGTTTTACCTGACTCGAAATCGTTTAATATATTTTCATGACTGTATTTTCCTCGTGTTGTATCGAGGTCCATTCGGTTAACGGTGGCCGATGGAAAGTATAATTTTACCTCCTCTTCTAACTTTTCTGTTCCTGGACCAGGGCTTAGCAATGACTTACTTCCACATGAAGAGCATGCTTGCGGAATTTTTTCTTTATAGCCACAGTAATGACAAATGAGCGCGTTTTTGAATTGATGGTACGTTAGGCTAACCGAGCAATTCATGCATTGTGGAGTGCTTCCGCAATCACTACATTCAATGCAAGGCGCATATCCTCTTCGGTTCTGAAATAAAATTATTTGTTGATTTTGTTCAAGGGTAGATTGAATGGCTTCCAGCATTGGGCGGCTAAAGGATCCTTTCAACCTTTTTAATTTTTTTTCCAGGCCAAGATGAATGGTATCAATTTTAGGAAGTTGTGCATTTCCAAAACGCTGAGTTAACTCAACCAAGCCAAAGTTTTCATTTTTGGCTAAATACCAGCTTTCTACTGAGGGGGTCCCGGATCCTAAAATAATTTTTGCCTGGTGCAATCGGGCCAACATTAACGCAGTATCTCTTGCCTGATAGCGTGGTGTACGATCTTGTTTGTAGGATCCATCATGTTCTTCATCCACAACAATGAGGCTAAGGTTTTCAAAGGGTAAAAAAATGGACGAACGGACCCCTATCACCACTCGTACTTCTCCATTGGCCACTTTAGTCCACACTTCTACCCGCTCATTATCCGAAAATTTGGAATGATAAATTCCAAGTTTATTTCCGAAGACTCGCAGTAGTCTTCTTACCATTTGTGTTGTCAATGCAATTTCTGGAAGTAAAAAGAGGGCTTGGCCTCCAGCCTCTATGGCATCCTGAATTAAGCTTATATAGATTTCCGTTTTTCCGCTACCCGTAACACCGTGGAGTAAGACCGGTTTATTTGTGTTGAAGTGCTCCAGGATTTTTTCTCGCGCTTCTTTTTGGAAAGTGCTTAGGACTGGAATGGCCTCCGATTCCTCTTTCATTTCAGGAAACCGTGGGACAGTTACTTCAAACTCCTCGATGATTCCTTTTTTAAGAAGCGTTTTTAGTGCCGATGTAGTATCAGATTCATGTATGAGCAGTGATTTGGCTATACCCTTATTATTTATTGACGGCTCCTGGAAGATGGGTAAGTGTTTCAGAAGGGTGAGTAAAATGGCTTCTTGTTTTGGTTTAGTGCCAATTTCTTGAAATACTTTTTCAAGAGCAGTATTGGACAGAAATTCAGAGCCAAAACGTATCCTTTTTTCTTTTTTAGGCTTATAATTTTCTCTGATCTCCTCAATAATTACAATGGCATCCTTTAGTCGAAGAGACTTTAGAATACTGTGCAAACTCTTTACTTGTAAAAATTTGGCCAGATCCGAGTAGGACACCGTTTCATACCGCACGCGATTTAAAATCACCCACTCTTTTTCACTGAAGGCAAAAGCCGGCTCTTCATAATTAAAATCCGGATTAATCTGGATAAGTGACTCAGAAGAGAGTTTTAGTCCGGAGGGCATGGCTGCATTTAATACCTCACCTTCAGTGCACATATAGTATTCAGCCATCCATTTGAACAGATTGATCTGTTGATTGGTAAACAATGGCTCTGTATCCAGAATTTCGAGTAAAGATTTGGCTTCGTAGTCGGCCGGTGGCAGTTCGTGTATATTTAGAATGAGGCCGGTGAGAATTTTTTTAGGACCGAATGGAACAATTACCCGCTTAAGATGCTGTAATTCCGATTCCAATAGCGTGGGAACTCTATAGGTAAACAACCGAGGAATCGGGACGGGTAGCAGGATATCTGCAAATTTTGTCAGACGTTCAGAAGATTCCATCGTTGTAAATTACGTCAAAGATCTGCAAAACCTCGTTTACTGTTTTCCTGAATGAGGCAGTCCCGCCGGCATTAAACCGCTTCCTTTACGTTGTTGATTTTTGTAACATTAGCTGTTTGTAAACTGATTCGATTATGAAAGCCACCCTGTTTTTACTGGTTCTTATCGTTGTGTTTAATTCTGGATTTGGACAAGGAGTTTTGAAAGAGTCTCTTTCTCTGAAAAGTCAAATACTGAATAAAAATGCCGAATACTCGATTTATCTGCCGCCCGATTATGAAACTTCATCGCGACGGTATCCAGTTTTGTATTTGCTTCATGGCTATTCCGATGACGAAACCGGATGGACACAGTTTGGTGAGGTGACCGCTATTGCCGACCGTCAACTGGCCAATGGGGAGATGACAGCTATGATTATCGTGATGCCGGATGCGGGCGTCTCCTGGTACGTGAATAGTTACGATGATAAAGTTTTGTTCGAGGATTATTTTATTCAAGAATTCATTCCTCACATCGATGCAACTTTTCGTACACGAACCGATCGGCAGTACCGGGCTGTAGCCGGACTTTCCATGGGTGGTTTGGGAACGTTACTGATGTCGATGAAGCATCCCGACCTTTTCAGTGCCGCCGCGCCTTTAAGTGCCGCAGTTTGGACCGACGCTGAAATTACTGGAATCCCCGATGAAAACTGGTCCAAAGGAATTGGGCTCGTGTATGGAAAGGATCTAAAAGGAAAGGAACGGCTTGGTACTCACTATCAGAAAAATTCAGCAATTGCACTTGTTGGTTCATTGAAAGCGGATGATCTCAAAAAAGTCCGTTACTATATTGATTGTGGCGATAAAGATTTCCTCATCAAGGGAAATATGGCGTTGCATGCTGCCTTAATCGATAAACAAATTCCTCATGAATTTAGGGTGCGGGAAGGTATTCACGATTGGACCTATTGGCGAACAGCTTTGCCTGAGGTTTTTCGATTTATAACCACTTCGTTTCACCGTTAGTTTTTTAATGACTATGTACCGATTGGCCTTTCGAATGAAGCTACATCCCGGAATGGAGAAAGAGTATAAGCGACGCCATGATGAAATATGGCCAGAACTGGTTCAATTGTTGCGTCTAACCGGAATTTCGGATTATTCTATTTTTTTAGATTCAGAGACACTTCATTTATTTGGAGTTCTGCGTATTCAGAAGCCCTTAGCATTGGATGAGCTACCGACTCACCCGGTAATGAAAAAATGGTGGGCATACATGAAGGATATTATGGATACGAACACGGATAATTCTCCAGTTTCCATACCCTTAAAAGAAGTCTTCTATTTAGCCTGAAACTGAGTATTGAAAATGGCTATTCTTGCTTTTGTTGTGTGATCATCCAAACACCACCTAAAATCAAAACCGTGCCTGCCATCTGCCATACGGTCACAGGCTCTGCCAACCACCAATAAGCCATTAGAATGGTTGATAAAGGCCCAATGCTGGCGATTATAGCGGTATAACCACCTCCAATCCGTTTAATGGATTCCGCGATCAGGTAAGATGGAATTACCGTTGCAAAAATGGCCATCAATAATCCGTATTTCCATACCTGTGAACTCATGGTTGCTAAAGGTTGTGTCCCCAGGAAAAAATAGTGTATTAAAACCCCTGCTGAGGCAGCCAACATGGCCAGTGAATTAAACAGTGAAGCTCCAACGGCGGGAATCAATTTCGAGCTCAAAACAATGTATCCGGCATACGCTATAGCGCAACCAAGGATGAGGCTTGCGCCTGTCCATAATTCTTGAGTGGAAGATGTATGCGCGTCTTCTGACCATCCGTCTTCCCCAACAAAGGCTAGAAGAATTCCTAGATAGGTAATCAGTACAGCGAGCCATTGTGTTTTTTCAATGTGCTGTCCAAAGAAAATCCGAGAGGCAAGTAAAACGAGGGTTGGATAAATAAAAAGAATAAGTCTCTCTAATGCAGCGCTCACAAATTGAAGTCCTGCAAAATCCAGTAGACTCGCCAGATAATAGCCCAATAGTCCAGCTATAAAAATCCATAGCAGGTCTTTTTTGTTGATTTTTTTTCGGTTGTCGGCTTTATGAAGTTCGATGGCAGCGGTAACTGCAAAAAATGGAATGGAGCCCAACATCCGTATAGCCAATAAGCTAATGGCATCGGCTTCACTGTAGGCATACCCCAACTTGACAAATATGGCTTTCGAAGAAAAACACAACGCACCAATTACCGATATGCCAATTCCCCAAAGGAAGTACCTATCTTTTTTTTGCACGAAATCAGGTTGTAACTAAATTGATGATATCCCGAAATACGGCAGCAGATGTTCCCATCGGATCGGCTTCGAAATTTTTCAAACAAATTTTTTCATAAAGATCCGATTCCAATTCTACTCCCATTTCCCAACCATTACAATTTCCAAGAAATGAATCTAACCTCACTTCTTCTGGTTGAACAGTAAGTTTCCATCCGGAATCGATTCTTTCGCCTGAGGCGATTAATTTGATTACGCAATTTCGTTTTCTTGCTGCGAGAATATCCGATTCAGTAATATCGGCTATTCCCTTTGTTTTGATTTTACCAATTTTTCCGTCAGACCATCCGATGGTCTTGGCGAGAATAAAAAGCTTATTCGCAGAATCGTAACCATTGACGTCATAAGATGGATCTGTTTCAGCTGCTCCAATTCTTTGAGCCTCTCTGACAGCTTCTTCAAAAGAACCGCCACGTCCTAATTCGGCGAGAATATAATTGGTCGTGGCGTTGAGTATTCCTCTGAATTTCCGGATCTGCGCCAGATGAAGGTCGCGTTTCAGCACATTAACAATCGGGAGTCCTCCACAAACTGTTGCACTGTATGCAATCCGGGCTTTCCCCATAGCCTCAGTGTGATAAGGTTCAGCGGCCCCCATTTCTGCCAATTGATGAAGCTCATCATAGGCCAGAGCCAAAGGAGCTTTATTTGCGAACACCACGGAGACACCGGCACGCAAGGCACTTCGTGCAGCTTGTAGTCCCGGCGAGCCGTCCGACATGTTGGCCGGCGTACTTTCGATCAACAAATCTCCAATACCTGTTCCTGCGAAATCTTCTGTACGCAATACCGAAGAGTAATCCGACAGATGAATCACATGGTCCCCATTGGCCTTTAGCGAAAGTAGTGCATCAATTTCGAATCCTGCGGTATTGTAGGCTACTCCCGTGCTATCCGCTACAGCTGTTATTTTGAATCGAATACCATATTTATTGGCAATTTCCTGCTCCTGATTTCTGATAATCTTTAAAAGCCTAATATTAACGTTACCCAATCCGGCCAAAACCAATCTGATATTTTGCATAATTCAATTCTCTATTGGCGAAGGCCTTTAATAACAACATTCCCAGTACCATCTTCACGACAAGGATATCCTAAGACAGCAGAACGTTTTTTTTCATTGTTCAGGATGTCATAAAATTCTTCAAGATATTTTGTGGTTGCTGCAGCATATTTTGGATCTAGAAGAGTATTGTTGGTGTAAATACCTAAAACTTTTTCTTTCAACTGCAACTGTCGTTCGATTGCTGATTGAAAGGCTGATAAATCCCGTAGGCAGTAGCCACGGTAACGCCGTTCTCTAACTGAAGTCATCTCCAAAGCTTCTGCAGGTTTGGCATATGGCGCAGCCACTAAACCGGAGTGATCAAAATCATACGGAACAGCGTAGATGACGGGATTATTTTCCTTTCCCAATAATTTCACATTTTGCCGGTATTGGACCGACCAATCGGTGTTGGCAATCAATAATTCGAAAAGGGCCATATCCAGAAAAGTTTCACGTTCTGTTTTCTCCGGACGGATCAGATCTTTTTCTAGAAGATCCAATCCATTTCTTTTGGCCATAGCATGTTCGTCTTCAATAAGAAAGCAATAAACTGTTTTTGCTTTTGTTTCTTTCCCTTCCTCCATAAAAGTCACTTTGACCAACCGATTTCTAAAGCTTTTTTCCGTGAATAGATTGTAGATTTTGTAAGTAAAATATTCACGAAGGACATAGCGATCGTCCTGGCAAGGAGTTACCAGCTTTAGTTTTTCTTGACCTTTGAAAGGTGAGTCTGTCGGTAACTGTGCATTTGAAAAGTTTAGTAAAATGGGAGGCATGGAACAATTCAGACTATTTTTTCTAAAGTGCCCTCTCGTTTTAGCATTGATGGCGGATTTTATTTCCTGCCCGCCAGGTGTTTTATAGGATAAGGTTATGTTATGGTAGTTGGGATTGTCAGCGCGGTCATTAAACAATTCATTGATTTTACCGAAGAGGGTTATCTCAATGATTTCGTCACTTTCAAATAGCGTTGAGTACTGCGCCTGAAGTGAGTTATTTGACTGCTGGATCATTAGCAGAACCAACAGCAGTCTTAATGCGTATTTCATTTTTTTGAATTCAAACGTAAAGATAGCTTGCGTCAGTTTGTTTTAAGTCGATGGGGCAGGAGGTCATAGAATCTCTTTTTAAAGACTCCTTCTTCATGAAGTCGGAATCCTGCGGTTAAGGAAAAGGAGTTTTGGTTACCTAGAATCCTGGTTTCGTCTTTTTTAAGTTGAAAGCCATTGGACCGCCAGGTAAGGCCTCCAAAAAAGCGCTCCCCATTGTAGCCAGCGGCTACCCATAGATCAGTGACGAAGTTAAATTGAATATCATAGGTTGCTGGATTGTTTAAAGCCTTGTGCTGAATCCAGTAATGTGATGGCCCGGCCGTAAATGTGCCATTTAGAAAAAAATCCTTGTATACATAGTTGTAGCTGTATCCCGGTGCTATTCCAATCCCCGTAAAGCTGATGCTTTTTATTTTTTCCAGATCTGGATATCTGGCGGCAAACTCATTATCAATCAGTTCTGATTCGCCGGAAAAAGATATTTCGTTAATGTTCATCTGAATCAAAAAGGAGCCTCCACTATTGAGCTGATGTTCGGTAAATCCATATGGTGCGCGCATGGAAAAACGCTTTGGATTGAACAAATGGGTTGCAGAAGCTGATCTGTTTGTCAAAATCACATCGCGTCGAGCGGGAAAGGGTTTATTTTTATAGTTTTCACCAGAGTGTTTAAACCATAAGCCTTGATACCGAAAAAGATTTAAGTCACCGAACCATTTATGCGACATGTAATTAAACATCAGCTCAGATGCACTGGTTTTTCCATAGCGCGACAGACTATTGGTGCCCGGTTCCAAAGCTGTCGCAACCTGAAACTGAAGGCCGAAGACATGCATTCGTAATCCTGCGATGTAATTGTTATTGGTTCGAAAGGCTACGCGATCTCCCTCTCCACTTTTCATGGAAATGGTTGGAAGCCGGTAATTGATAAAAGGTCCAAAATTAAAATCGCGTTCAAATCGACTTACATAATTACTTCGGACAGAATCCGGAATGGCTGCTCCGTGCCCGTGCGACAGGATAAGAAAAAGACAAAAGACGAATAGGAGCCGCATGCATGCAATTTACGGCAACCTGGGTAAACTACGAGAGAACTAAAGGTCCTTTCTGGGTCGATCGATAATCAGACGATTACTTTTGTCGTAGGAGAAATAGCTCCACAGCCAGCTCCAAAAAACAAAGAGTTTATTCTTGAATCCTACAATGGAAATGAGATGGACAAACATCCAAATGTACCATGCTAAAAAACCCTGAATATGAAGACTTTTCAAGTCTACAACTGCCCGATGCCTTCCTACAGTAGCCATAGATCCTTTATCCTTATAGCGAAATGGCTTAAGGGGTTTTGACGTGAGGATACTTTTTAAATTTTTGGCTAAAAGTTTGCCTTGTTGCATTCCTGGGGGAGCCATCATCGGATGTCCTTTAGGAAACGCTTCATCACCTTCCATGATGGCTACATCTCCAATCGCAAAAATATTCTCATAGCCTTTTACCCGATTAAACTCGTCAACTCGAATTCGATTCGCAGGACCTAGCACTTCTGATTTAAGTCCACCCACCGGATTACCTTTCACACCTGCTGCCCAAATCACTGTACGCGTGATGAGTTTTTCTCCATTCTCAAATTCCAACGTATAACCGTCGTATGATTTTACACGTGCATTGGTGAGTACTTTAACTCCCATTTCTTCCAGATATAGTTTAGCCTTCTCCCCAGATGCTGGTGACATGCTATTGAGTAAACGATCATTAGCATCTACCAAATGAATGTCCATATGCTCTAAATCAAGCTCCGGATAATCTTGTGGAAAAACATTACTTTTTAATTCAGCCAACGCTCCTGCAAGCTCCACGCCGGTCGGACCTCCACCTACCACCACAAAGTCCATGAAGCTATTCATATTCTCTTCATCCTCATTGAGCAGGGCGTATTCCATATTCCGGAGCACGTGATTGCGCACCCGAATGGCATCAGTAATCGTTTTCATGGCCATGGCTTTCGCCTCAATTTGTATGTTGCCAAAAAAATTGGTGGTAGCGCCTGTTGCTATTACCAGGAAATCATAATCGATTCCACCGATTGATGTTTCAATGCGGTTTTCCTCAGGAAAAATGGCCGTCACCTCTCCTAAACGGAAATTGAAGTCAGCGAATCCCGTGAATCTTTTTCGAAATGGAAAAACAATGGTATTGGTTTCGAGGCCGGATGTGGCTACCTGATACAACAAAGGCTGAAAGGTGTGGTGGTTATATCGGTCAAACAATACAATCTGAACATCCGCATCCTGTAGTCCTTTTGTTACTTCCAGGCCAGCAAAGCCTCCACCAATAATGATTACCCGTGGCTTGCCAAGATCTTTTACCCTAGTTTTTGTCGTGATTACTTTACCCATAGTGTTTGCTGATGCCTAAAGTTAGCTAAAGTATGGGGTCCAGTCCGTTGGAGCAGATGGCTCAATTCAGCTATTTTGAGCAGGTTTTACCAAATATTTTCCTCTAAAAAATTGTCCTTACCGTCCCCAAATCCGACTTTAGCAGGCTATTTAAAAAAGACTAGAAACCGCACCTTCCCGTGCGGTTTCTGCATTTAAGACTATACCGAACAAACAGTTGTAATTACCATGAGTGCACCTAAAACGCTCTTTCAAAAAATATGGGATGCCCATGTGGTTAAAAATGCCTCAGGATACCCTGATGCTCTTTTCATCGATCGTCACTTTATTCATGAGGTAACAAGTCCCCAGGCATTTGATGGCCTTCGAAAACGTGGTATTCCAGTTTTTAACACTGCACGGACAACCGCTACGGCTGATCATAATGTGCCAACAAAGGATCAGCATTTACCAATTAAGGAAGCCCTTTCTCGTCACCAGGTTGAAACGCTGCGAAAAAACTGTGCTGAATTTGGAGTTGAACTTTACGACTTAGGCCATCCCTTTCAGGGTATTGTTCATATTATCGGTCCTGAACTTGGTCTGACGCTTCCAGGCATGACCATTGTTTGCGGCGACAGTCATACCTCCACACATGGTGCGTTTGGCAATATTGCTTTTGGAATTGGCACATCGGAAGTCGAACAGGTATTGGCCACTCAATGTATCCTTCAGTCACGTCCTAAAACGATGAAGATTGAGATCAACGGAAAGCTGGCCAAAGGTGTGGTTAGTAAAGATATTATCCTATACATCATCTCCAAGATTTCAGCCAGTGGTGCCACTGGATATTTTGTTGAGTATGCCGGAGATACCATTCGCGGACTGAGCATGGAGGCTCGCATGACCATCTGCAACATGAGTATTGAAATGGGGGCCAGGGGAGGTCTAATTGCACCAGATGAAGTCACCTTCGATTACATCAGAGGCCGTCGCTTTGCTCCACAAGGAGAGGCCTTTGAATTAGCTGTTGAGAAGTGGAAAGAGCTCCGTTCCGATGCTGCTGCTGAGTATGATATGGTGCTCTCCTTTGATGCTGAAGATATTGCTCCAATGATTACCTATGGAACCAATCCTGGTATGGGAATAAAAATTGATGCAACCATTCCTTCCCTGCAGGAGATCGTTGATGAGCGTGAACGTCCCTCTTTTTCCAAGTCGTTGGAATATATGGGTTTGGAGCCAGGCAGCCGACTGATCGACAAAAAAGTGGATTATGTTTTTATCGGAAGCTGCACCAATGCGCGAATCGAAGATCTTCGGATTGTTGCTGATGTAGTGCGAGGAAAGCGTCGTGCCGAACATGTTGAAGTCTGGGTTATTCCTGGATCAAGGCAGGTAGAGGCCCAAGCTAGAAAAGAAGGTCTTGATAAAGTATTTGAGGAAGCTGGGTTTGAACTCCGAAGCCCTGGATGCTCGGCCTGCTTAGGAATGAATGAAGATAAGGTGCCACCTGGCCTTTATTGTGTAAGCACCTCTAATCGGAATTTTGAGGGTCGTCAAGGTCCGAAAGCCAGAACTTTTTTAGCTAGTCCGCTGACAGC
>Ga0068872_10000465_pt1 | contig 34442 bp, 25 predicted proteins | sample NOAtaG_7_FD_66441 | JGI IMG/M metagenome (GOLD analysis project Ga0068872, IMG submission 66441) | Freshwater lake microbial communities from Lake Erie, under a cyanobacterial bloom - NOAA_Erie_Diel1S_2200h metaG | ecosystem: Environmental > Aquatic > Freshwater > Lake | place: USA: Ohio, Lake...
CAACCAGGCAGATAAAAAAATCTATTTTGTTGACTACGCCAATCAGGCGGATCTTAAAATTTATTTCGTTCCCTATGCAAACCAGGCCGGGTGGAGAAATAAGGCTAAAATATCCTTACTATATTAAATAAGAGGCAGATTAAAAGGATCTAAACGTTAAATGCATTTATAACGTCTTACCATCTTTGGTAATGGTCATTACCTGCGGCCCTGCGGCTCCGGTATACTTTATCGTGATTTCACCAGTTTGAGCAATCATACGAATGTCTTCAGGTATTCCTTCAAGCCAAAACTGATTGGACCAGGAGAGTCCATCAACAGTGTAGATTTTAGAAATAACAATAGGAATTTTATTATTGATTCTTTCTTCAGACCAAATCAAGGAGAAATAAACCATACCCATTACCGAATTCAGCACTGTGCCATCCATTAATGCACGCTTTGAATAATGAAAGGCAGTACTATCCAGAGGAAAGGTTGCTTTGATCTCCGGCTTTCTATCTTTTGTGATTGTATAGAAATAACCCGTTACATCAGATTGGTCCTCGCGGTGCAATACACCGGTAGTAAAGGCCTCCTCTTGAATGAAGACCGGAAAAAATTCAGGTGACTCCACACCTTCCATTGCCGGAATGCTGTCGGTTTCATCCACTATCCAGTTCATGGCCTCACTGTAAAATTTAATTTGTTCATTAAGTTCAGTTTTTTTGCTTCGTGCAAATTCATTCGTTGTGCGAAGGAAACTCTGAACCACTAACAAACTACCATAGGTATCTCGAACAAACGAGGTATAATCAGCATAGTCCTGCTCTAAGTTTCGACTCATTACAGCAGATGTGATACTGTCGAGTCGGTTCAAGGCGTCAGCTTCCATCTTTAGTGCAGTCACTTTCAGGTTTAGATCCTGAGATCGGCGATCCTCACGAACTACGGAGGCAACGGATCCGTAATTAATTTCAGAAATCTTTGAAAGTAAAACAGCGTGAGGCAAGGGATCAGAATCGTACTTCAAAAGGCTACTGGTGGATAAATCCTGTGCTATGTCTAATAGTTCCTGAGTTACCGAAACAGAGTCTTTAGCCACCCGGTTTCTTAAGGAGGTAAGATCAGTATCGATCAGCACCAATTTAGAAAGCACTGGTCTTATTTCTTTTTTTATTGCTTTAACAGCTTCCTGGGACCAATAATTATAATCCCAAATCATGAGGCGCTCTCCATAAAAATCAGTAGCCGACCGACCATCTCGGGTAAAATCCTTGATCTCCATCAATTCGACAGACTGATTGTAGGTGGATTTGCCCATCTGCGTCAAAACTGACTTGTAGCTATTAAAGGAAAGTATAAGACTATCCTGACGTTCCGATAATTCTTCCAGCATTAAAATGGTAGAATCATTTGAGCGCAGATACAATTGGCGAATGTTTTCATAGGGACTGGTTAAGGTCGCAAATGCCTTTTGTAACCGACCATAGATACCATTTGCCTGTGAGAAATAGCGATTTAGTTTAACAACCTTTTGCTGGCGTTCACGGATTTCCTTGGACTTTTCGGTGAGATGGTTAACAACATCAGACAATAAAACTCCAAAGTCACCTGTCCTGGGATTTCGCCGACTAAAGGACTGATAATATTCATCATTCTTTTTAATCTCCTTGTCCGTCATGTTACGGTTGGCTAAATCAAGGAAGTAGGCTGCTGAATCACCGAAGAGTGCCACCTTATTTTGTTCCCTCAGGACATCAGCGGCTAAAAATTTCTCCTCATAGATATACCCCATGTACATGAATGCGTTGGGGTTATCGTCCGTGTCCTTGAGGTAACGCTTTAAAAGTGGCTCAGCCAGATCATATTGGCGGTTGCTCAGGAACACGAAAAGATCTTTGTATTTGATCTTTTGCGCCTGCGCTGGAATCAGCAGGAAAAAGCTAAAAACGATTAAAAAAGCCCTTTTCACCCTCCAAATATAGGGTTTCTAGTGTTTAAAAATCACCTTTATTACCATCAGGCGTCATATCTATTGGTCCTAGGGGCCTCTAAGACAAGATCCGGGCCATAACAGGCCGCAGGAGTGCTAAAACCTGTTTTAAAATTTCCTTTAACGACCTTTTCTGCAATAATTACCGCCATATCCGCAGTCAAGCGATACCCATTAGTGGTTACTAATCTTGACTCAACTGACTTATCACCTCTCCAGGCCTTGCCAAAAACAAGTGTCTTTCCTGTCCCAAGCACCTCCTCAGAGGGTCCGGCAGGTCGTTGATTGATTTTTTTAAGTATAAAGCGCTTGACTGGTCCCCATTGAAAAAACCACCCCCACCGTAATGCAAACCGGATGCTATTGACCAATCCGGGAGATGCAGCCATATAGACTTCAATATTGGGGATTCCTGTGGTATGCCAAGCCGTGACAATATCTCCCCAGGATATACAAACTGAGTTTAATTTTTTTTCTCCGTAATCGATCACAGTTGTCTTAGGCTTTTTACCGACTGATTGCAAGGTTCCATTTATGCGCACCAGCGATTCTTTACCAAAGCTTTGCGTTGCCGTTCGTGCCGTACCGCGAGATACACCAGTGGGTAAACCAGCAAACGCCAATTGCAGGTGAGTAGCCTCTGGCAATCTGTTTTTTAAATGTGCCGCCAGACAATCTGTTGGGACCACATCGAAACCAACACCGGGCATCAACATGATCCCTGCTTGACGGGCTTGGCCATCCAGTGAATGTAAATACGCAAATACTTCATGTTCACCGGTAATGTCGAGATAATGGGTTGAGGACTCCAAACATGCCGAAGCCATTTGTTTTGCCGTTTGAGCAAATGGTCCTGCACAATGAACAACGGCCTTAGCCTCACTCACTAACTTCCGAAGCGCAACCGCATCTTCAATCGAAACCGCTCGACTATCAAATGAAAATTCTTTTCCTAGCTTTTGTAATTGTTCTTCTGATCTTCCCGATAAAAGTGCTGTAATGCCTTTTGACTTACAGACCTCCGTAATCAGTCGTCCTGTGTACCCGTACGCACCATAAATAACAAGATCGTAATTCCGTGAGGTACTCATGCTTTATAGCTGATTCGGTAGATCACCCCACGCTTATCGTCACTAACCAACATGGATCCATCTGGTAATACTAAAATATCTACCGGGCGACCACTTACCTTTTGGGATGCTTCATCGAGCCAACCGCTTGCAAAAGTCTCATAGGAACTAGTCTTATTTCCATTAATCTTCAACATAGAAATTTTATATCCGCTTTTCTTCGAACGATTCCAGCTGCCATGCTCAGCAACAAATAAGGTATTCTTATAAGCCTCCGGGAATTGTTTTCCGGTGTAAAATTTCAATCCTAGGGGAGCTACATGAGCACCCATGCGTTGGGCCGGTGCTGTGAAATCGCTGCAAGGCTTTACATCTCCAAACTCGGGATCTTTGATATCTCCTCCATGACAATAGGGAAATCCAAAATGCATTCCTGCTTTTGGTGCAGTATTCAATTCACAAGGTGGGATGTCGTCTCCCAACATATCCCGTCCATTATCGGTGAACCAGATTGATTTTGATTCCGGATGCCAGGTAAAACCAACCGTATTTCGTACACCACGCGCAAATACTTCAAGTCCGGTACCATCTGCATTCATACGGGTAATGGAAGCATAGACAGACTGACCTTTATCGCAAACATTACAGGGTGCTCCTACCGGAACGTATAGCTTTCCGTCAGGACCAAAGGAAATGTACTTCCAACCGTGCCAGGTGTCGGTAGGGAATTTGTCGTAAACCACTTCTGCTTTAGGAGCCGCCAGGGTTGCCTCAATATTTCTAAAGCGGGAAATGCGGCTGACTTCTGCCACATAGAGATCGCCATCTTTAAAAGCAACGCCATTGGGCATATTCAATCCTTTGGCGATTACCCATTTTTTATCGGCAATATTGTCGCCATTGGTGTCCTTAACCGCATACACATTGCCTTCGCTCTTGTTGCCTACAAATAATGTTCCGGAAGGCGACAAGGCCATGGAGCGCGCATCGGGCACTTCTGCATAGACCGCGATCGAAAAACCTGAGGGCATCTTAATTCCAGAAACCTGTAACGCCTCAGGTGAAGAGATAATGGCTGGCATAGAGCCGTCTTCAGCCGGTGCTTTCGGCGCATTATCCGCAACACGATCGGTTACAGATCCAGTGCAAAAGACGAGGAGTACCGAAAAGGTGGCAAAAGTAAGAAGTGCCTTGAAGGAAGGTTGCTTGTTTTTCATTTGAAAGGATATTTTTTGAACCGGCATGCCGGGTTTCAAAAGTAAGTTACTTTTGCAGGATTTTCAGCTATGCTATCCGTTTCCAACATAACCTATTATATCGGCGGCCGGGCCCTTTATGAAGACGCCTCCGCCGTAATCAAGCCGGGAGACCGGATTGGCCTGATTGGTTTAAACGGTAAAGGGAAATCAACCCTTCTAAAAATCATTGAAGGATCAATCACACCGGATAAGGGTTCCATTAGCAAAAGCAGGGATTGTACCATTGGTTTCCTCAACCAGGATCTCCTCTCCTTTCAGTCTGAAGAAGCAATTTTGACGGTGGCCATGGGTGCCTTTAAAGAAGCCCTGGAAACGCATCGGGCGATGGAGAAGGTTCTCCACGAAATGGAGCATCAGTATACCGATGATCTTGTCGAAAAACTTTCGGCGCTGCAGGAAAAATTTGACCGTCTGGATGGTTACAGCATGCAATCTAAGGCTGAGGAAGTGCTGGAAGGAATTGGATTTTCAACCAATGATCTACAACGACCACTCAAAACATTTTCCGGAGGCTGGCGCATGAGGGTCATGCTGGCCAAGCTTCTGCTCGAGAAGCCTTCGTTGTTGATGCTCGACGAACCTACCAACCACCTTGACCTACCTTCCATTGAATGGATTGAGGAGTATTTGCGCACTTATGAAGGTGCCGTTATCGTAGTTTCCCACGACCGGACCTTCTTGAATAATGTAACCAACCGGACCATTGAGGTCACCAATCAGCAGCTCGTCACCTACGAAGGCAACTATGATCATTATCTCGATGAAAAGGAGCTTCGCGAGGAGATTCAGCAAAACGCCTTTGAAAACCAACAGCAGAAAATTCGTCAGGCGGAACGGTTTATTGATCGCTTCCGGGCAAAGGCAACCAAGGCCCGTCAGGTCCAGTCGCGTATCAAGATGATCGAGCGGATGGATAAAATCGAAGAGGTAGTGGATGATACGGCAGTGGTAAACTTTCGCTTCACCATGAAGCAGCAAAGTGGTCGCCATATTATGGAGTTGAAGGATATCTCAAAATCCTACGGCGACCTTCGAATTTTGACCCATACAACAGCGCATATTGAACGCGGCGATAAAATTGCACTGATTGGCGCCAACGGAAAAGGTAAATCCACCATGCTCCGGATCTTATACGGCACAGAGCCTGTAGAAGGAGAACGCAAGGAAGGCTACAACGTCATTACCGGTTTTTATGCCCAGCATCAGTTGGAGGCCCTGCACGTTGAAAACGAAATCCTTGAAGAATTGAAGCAAGCGGGTTCAGGAAAAACAGAACTTGAGCTTCGAAATCTGCTAGGGTGTTTCCTGTTTTCTGATGACGATGTCTTTAAAAAAATTAAAGTCCTTTCAGGAGGAGAAAAGTCACGCGTGGCCTTAGCGAAAACATTGATTTCCGAGGCCAACTTTTTGCTACTCGATGAACCGACCAACCACCTCGATTTTATTTCGGAAAATATTTTGGTCCAGGCTCTTCAGCAATATCAGGGCTCATTTGTAATTGTTTCCCACAATCGTCATTTCATTCGGCAGGTAGCCAACAAGATTTGGTGGATTGAAGACGGACAAATTAGAGTTTATCCCGGAACGTACGACGAATACATTTATTGGAAAGAGTCCAAGGCTGAAGCGCAGCCACCAATAGAGTCGGCAAAGCCGAAGACCGAACCCTCTCCTAAAAAGCCAGAAACTCCTAAATCATCAGGAAGCGAGAAAATCAAAAAGGATCTGGAGAAAAAGATTCAAAAGATTGAAGAAGAAATCGGTCAGCTAGAATCCAAAAAATCAGCAATCGAGGCGGATCTTGCCAAACCAGAAGTCTACGCCAATCATGAGCAATTCCTATCCTTGAATACAGCCTATTCAGAAGTCACCTCCCGTTTAGAGGTACTGAACAAGGAATGGGAAGGTTTGGTGGAAAGGTTATCTTCGCTCTAGAAGATGTTGCTGCTTACCCTAATGTTACAACTAGTTTCGGGACCTATTCCCGGAATGCAGATTTTTGATCCCCTCATCCGGACGATCCAGGTCTATCCAGACCGTGATCTTGGTGGTGTGTCAGTGGTCTCACCTGCTGTACCATTAGAAAAACAAAACCTGATTCTGGAGTTCGATGATCTCCGCGAAAGCACAGAAAACTATTATGCCAAAGTGATTCATTGCAACCACGATTGGGAGCCTTCCGGTCTGCGCGACCTGGAATTCCTTCCGGTGTACAATGAATTCAATATCAATGATTTTGCCTACTCGTCAAATACACATTTGCCGTATGTTCATTATCGATTCGATATGCCGCCGGTTAAAGTGCCAGGTAATTACGTTTTAATGGTTTACCGAAATGGTGATGAGTCGGAAAAGGTCTTTACGCGACGCTTCATGGTTTATGGTTCAATGGCCACAGCCGCGCCCCTGATTCGCCCGGGACAAATGGCGTTGGATCGCGACTTACAGCACATCAATTTCACAGTAAGCTATGCTTCGCTAGATGCTCCGGATCCGGTACGGGCCATCAATGTAGTCGTGCGACAAAACAATCGTTGGGACAATGCCCTGACAGGTCTCATACCGACACGAACCGATGGTTACCGAAAACAACTGGAGTATGTGTTACTAGACCGAAACACTGGGTTCAGAGGAGGAAATGAATTTCGCTTTTTTGATATTAGTTCTGTGAATTTTCCAGGTTTTAATACCGGCTATTTGGATAAATCCTCCAAGCCTTTTCATCTTTTTGTAGCCAAGGATAAACCGCGCGGAACAGAAGTCTATGCGCAATACCGCGACATCAATGGAAGTTATGCCCTAGACAATAGAGATGCCGGTAATCCATCAACAACCGGTCAATATCTGTATGTTCATTTTGTTTTGGATTACCAACCTGCATCTGATGAATCCATTTGGGTGACTGGTGCCTGGTCGGATTGGAGCGGACAAGATGGTTATCGCATGAAGCAAAATGGAAATCTATTGGAGGCCATGGTTTTGCTTAAGCAAGGTTTTTACAATTACCGATACACCAGCGTGCGAGGAGGCAAAGAAACCTCAGTAGTGGAAGGAGATTACGCTGAGACGGAAAATGATTATGAAATATTGGTGTATTTCCGGGATATGCGATTACAGGTCGATGTATTGGCTGGTTATAGTGCTTTTCGGGTTAATCCCCGTTAAGCGTATTGGAGCTCTTCTGCGCTGTCCTGGCGAATGGGATTAGCACCTGAAATATCCAACATTCCGAAACCTTTGTGAGTGCATTGGCCCAACCCATTTTCGAAAATGAAATTTTGAACACTCGGTGAGGCGTAAAGCGTAAATGGTAAGGTATACCCCCGGACCTCATAGCGAATGTCGGAATCAAACATGGGGTATATGCGAGAGTATTTTTTATGATTAGCCTCCATGCGCTGAAGATATGACGCATCTGGTACCAGTTGGAATTTGTAAAGTCCGGAGAGATCTTCCGCAGAGTACCTGCCGGTAGCTTCCATTCTAGCCAATGTGTTCTCGTAGAGAAGATCAGAGAACTCCTCATCTGTAGGACCAATAAAACGTTTTCCGGTCTCGTCATTAAAAACCCCAGGCAGCAGGACTAATGGAGACAAGCACAGGTATTTTCCACTTTCTGAAAGAACAGGAATAGATTCTTGCTCCGTCTTTTCCGGTATGAGCACCATGTTACCAATGGTGAGTTCTCGTTGGTTAAAGAGTGCTTGTGTAAAATATTCAACAAATCCGGGTAATCCGGATGAAAGAACAAGGGTAACCCGATTGGAAAAGAAATGCAGGCCCTTACGACTGATTCGGGTTTGACCCTTTAGTCCGGAAAAATTGAATTCAGTGGTACTGAGAAAATCACGGTTTCCACCCTTCACCAGGACCCCTCGTATGGTTTGAGCTAAAAGGTACTGATGGTGGAACGGGACATAAGCCCCGCGATTGACAAGCTGAAAAATAAACCGAACTCTCAATTACCTGAATGTTAGGCTAAAAATGAATTAAACCTTCTATCTAAAAAGTAATGATAGACTCCTAAGTTACTAGAAATCAGATAAAATGAAAAGCCTAATTACCAGATAGGGTTACCTGATATAAACTAGATATTTAATAACAATGGTACAAAATATTGATATAGAATAACTTACACATTAAATCGAAAATGCATTACATCGCCATCTTCGACCACATATTCTTTTCCTTCAATGGCCAATTTTCCAGCCTCACGGCAACCGGCTTCTGATTTATAGAGCTCGTAATCAGGGATTTTGATCACTTCAGCACGGATAAAGCCACGTTCAAAATCAGTATGAATAACACCAGCAGCTTGGGGTGCTTTCCATCCTTTTTGAATGGTCCATGCTCTAACTTCCGTTTCACCAGCGGTGAAATAGGTAATCAGATTCAAAATAGAGTAGGAAGCACGTATTAATTGCTCCAATCCGGATTGCGTTAGTCCGTACTCAGCCAGGAATGCCCTTCGGTCTTCAAGAGACTCCAACTCTGCAATTTGCGACTCAATAGCAGCACAAATCATTACCAGCCCCGCTCCCTCTCCCTTGATCTTCTCTTTTAAAGCCTCCACATGGTGATTGCCTTTTAATACCGAACCTTCATCCACATTGGCCACATAAATCACCGGTTTAATGGTCAACAAATGAAGATCATAAACGGCTTTCAAGTCCTCCTCGTCAGCTTCTACCGCCCGCGCATTTTTTCCTTCCTGAAGGGCTTGTTGAAACTTTTGTAGTGATTGCAATTCCTTTTTGGCTTTCGCATCCCCACTCTTCGCTGTCCGTTCAACCTTGGATATCTTCTTTTCTACAGATTCCAAATCTTTAAACTGCAACTCGGTATCGATCACCTCTTTATCGTAAACCGGATCAACTTTATTATGAACATGAACAACATTATCGTCGTCAAAACAACGAATGACGTGAGCAATAGCATCCACTTCCCGGATGTGCGCCAAAAACTTGGATCCACGACCAATGTCTTCGCTTTGAGCTGCTCCCTTTATTAGACCAGCGATATCAACAAATTCGAAGGTTGTAGGAACTATCTTTTTAGGATTTACCAAACGAGCCAGGATGTTCAAACGCTCGTCCGGAACCATTACCACTCCAACGTTCGGCTCGATGGTACAAAACGGAAAGTTTGCCGCTTCCGCCTTGTTGTTGGACAAGGCATTAAACAAGGTTGATTTACCGACGTTTGGAAGACCTACGATACCACACTTTAAACCCATTTCAATGATTTTAAGGGCGCAAATATAGGGTAGTGAGGCCTCTTTAAAAACCTCAACGAAAACTAACTGCCGGCGGCTGCCGTCGTGCTGAATCGATAGATGGTCCGTTGGTTGTAATGCTCGTTTGGCTTCAGGACGGTAGACGGAAACTGAGGCTTATTGGGTGAGTCGGGATAATGCTGAGGCTCCAGGCAAAAAGCGGATCGAAAATCATAAACCTTTCCTCCTTTACCAACTTCTTTCTTACTGAGGAAATTGCCAGAGTAAAACTGAAGTCCGGGTTCCGTTGAACGTACCTCCAAAACTCGGCCCGATTCAGGTTCTGTTACCCTAGCCATCAGGACCATTTCACCGGCAAAGGCCTGGGAAACAACCCAACAATGATCGTAACCATTTCCAAATTTCAACTGCTCATCCTCCTGAAATATTCTTTCCCCGGCAGTGTGCGGTGCTAAAAAATCAAAGGGCGTTCCCTTAACTGACCGAATTTCTCCTGTTGGAATCAATGTAGAATCAACTGGTAAAAAGTGCTCACCAAAAATTTCAAACTGATGACCCAGAATATCACCATTACCTTCTCCTTTTAGATTGAAAAAGGAATGATGCGTCATATTCACTACTGTAGGCTTTGAGGTAGTGGCATCGTAGGCCATGATCAATTCATTATCCTGACTGAGCAAATAAATAACGGTAACGCGCATATGTCCTGGATAACCTTCCTCACCATCTCTGGACTCATACGCCAACTCAAGTCCCTGCCCTACCTCATTGGTAAATGGCTTGGCCTTCCAGAGCACGTTGTGAAATCCGCCGGGTCCACCATGCAACGCATTTGGACCGTTGTTGGTAGCGAGCGTATACTCTTGTCCCTCCAGGGTGAATCGTCCATTGGCAATCCGGTTACCAAAGCGACCGATTAGGGCACCGTAATAAGGATTACCTGAAGGATACTGAGAAAGCGAATCGTAGCCCAACACCACATCGGCCAATTTTCCGTTTTTATCCGGCACTAAAATCGAAACTACCTTACCTCCAAAATTGGTAATGGTTACTTTCATGCCGTTGGCGTTAACCAGTGTAAACAATTCCATTCTGCTTTCGTCCACTTTTTGCTTAGGAGAACAGGCCACTACCACGGCGTACAAGACTATCCAAAGTATTTTTTCGACTCTCATAGGTACATATCGTTTTCATCGGAATGGGGCGAAATTCCTTAAATCTTAAACAACATCAAAGTCCGGAAACCATTCCGTTTCGGTTTATCAATGCTCCTCATCTCGCTCCGAGTCCAGACGCCATTTTTCAGGGGAACGCCATAGACTCGATAGCAACAACTCCCTCATAAAAATGAATTCTTTGGGCAGTTTATCGTACATCCGTTCAAACAACTCAGCATGATCCAGCAGCTCGCGTTTCCACTGTTCACGATCGACCTGCATAATGGCATCAAATTGCTGAGGGGTAAAATCCAATCCCTCCCAGTCCAGATCTTCGTAATGCGGCATCCACCCGATTGGACTTTCCACTGCGTTGGTCTGACCGCTTATTTTTTGAACGATCCATTTTAGCACGCGCATGTTTTCACTAAAACCAGGCCATAGAAAATTTCCTTTTTCATCTTTTCGGAACCAGTTCACACCAAAAATCCGTGGCGGATTAGGAATATCCCTACCAAACTGTAACCAGTGGTTGAAATAGGTTCCCATATGGTATCCACAGAACGGAAGCATGGCAAATGGATCACGTCTGACTTTTCCAATTTCCCCAAATGCGGCAGCCGTCATTTCAGAACCCATTGTGGCCGCCAGGTATACGCCATTATTCCAGTTGTGTGCCTGATAAATCAAAGGAATGGTTGTACTGCGTCTTCCTCCAAAGATGAAGGCGCCGATGGGAACACCTTCAGGATTTTCCCACTCCGGATCAATAGACGGACACTGGTGTGCCGGTGCCGTAAAGCGTGCATTGGGATGAGCAGCCGGTTTTCCGGATGCGGCATCATAAGGCTGTCCGCGCCAGTCCATCAAACCAGCCGGAGCTTCCTTGGTCAATCCTTCCCACCAGACATCACCGTCAGGGGTAACAGCCACATTGGTAAAGATGGTGTTCTTGCTAATGGCCTCGATGGCATTGGGATTGGTCTTGGCATTGGTTCCAGGTGCTACACCAAAATATCCTGCCTCAGGGTTTATAGCATATAGTTTCCCATCCTTACCTGGTTTTATCCAGGCGATATCATCCCCTACTGTAGTAACTTTCCAGCCACTCATCGCCTTGGGCGGAATGAGCATGGCAAAATTCGTTTTGCCACAAGCGCTTGGAAATGCAGCAGCGATATAGGTTTTCTTTCCTTCAGGATCTTCAACACCCATGATCAGCATATGCTCGGCAAGCCATCCTTCTTCATTCGCCATGGCTGATGCAATTCGTAAGGCGAAACACTTTTTTCCAAGTAAGGCATTACCGCCGTAACCAGAACCATAGGAAACAATTGAACGCTCCTCCGGATAATGTACAATGTATTTCACCTCGGGGTTACAAGGCCATTTTTTATCACGCTGTCCAAATTCCAAAGGAGCCCCGACGGTATGCAAACATCGAACAAAGTTCCCGTCGTTGCCCAATACATCGATAACACCCGTGCCGACCCGTGTCATGATGTGCATATTGACCACTACATACTCGGAGTCGGTAATTTCTACGCCTATGTGAGAAATGGGAGAACCTATCGGACCCATGCTAAATGGAATGACATACATCGTACGCCCGTGCATGCAACCCTTCATCAATTCCCGAAGCGTTTGCTTCATCTCACGCGGATCAACCCAGTTGTTAGTTGGCCCCGCATCTTCTTTTTTACGACTACAGATAAACGTACGATCTTCTACTCTGGCTACATCACTGGGGTCAGAAAAACAGGCAAAGCTGCCTGGCCGTTTTTTTTCATCGAGTCGGATAAAGGTTCCCTTCTCGACGAGCTTTTCACACATTTCAGTGTATTCCGCTTTAGAGCCATCGCACCAACGTATCTGGTCGGGCTCACACAACCCCGCAACCTGCTGCACCCACTCTTTCAATTCACCATTTGATACCAAATAAGGACAAGAGATCTTAAAATCAGCCATTTATGAATGTTTAGGCTGCAAATTTAACCATCAGTCATTAAATAGACTAATGCTCGTTAGGATTGAAACAAGATTTTGAAATGGCCCCTTTCTTCTTATTCAGGACATTGGTCCGAGATTAACAAACAAACTAATTAAGAGACGCTCTTCCGGACATTCGGCCCGCTATCCCGCTATTCCCGCTATTCCGGACATTCGTCCCCGCTATTCCGGACATTCGTCCGGAATCATTATTTCACCTGCTACTCCAGACATTCGTCCGTAATCAAAACCTAAAAATCCAACCGCCACGTAATCACTGGAATAATTCCCAACTGTTTACGTTCGGTCACAGCCTGAAAGAATGTATCGAAATAAAATCCAGCTGAATTTTGTCTGTTGGTGAGATTTTGGATATCGATTGAAAAGGTTCTGGTTTTTCCCGGCTTATTCTTGCGCCAGCTAATACGCAGATCCATTCGGTGATAATCGGGCAGCACAACAGAATATCGACTCATAGGATCGTATACGGTATAACCGGCCAATGCGGAAGTTTGTTCATCGATAACCCGCTCGCGCTGACCTCCGAACGAAAGCGTCCGTACATGAACACCAAAAGCATTTTTTCGAAAGCCCCATTCGCGACCTGCGGTCAAAGCAGCAGTATAGCGTCCGTTAAACCGACCAAACCATTGCTGCGACGAATTCGCAGTTCCGAAAGTAGCCTGGAAGACACTGCCGGAAGCTGAAAAATAAAACTGGTTTACAAATCTTTTCTCAATCATAGCCTCGAGTCCTTCATTTCTTCCGGTACCCTCAGCGACCAATGGCATTTCAGGTAATTCTTCCTGAAGATTCAATGTCGAGTAAGGAATCATGGTCATGGGCAAGCCATCCCAAGCAGCCATAGGCACATCCAACAAGCGGTGGTGGAAAGCCTGAAGTCTCCAGGTTAGTCCGGTGGTGTAGGTTCGAACAAAGGCTGCCTGAATTTGCTGAGATCTGGTCATGGGTAATTGTTTATTACCGGGGTCGGCCAGATACCAGGAGGTTTGCTGAATCTGACTCACTTGACCAAGCCCAACCGAGAAAATTCCTTTGGCTAAAGGATAGCGCAAGGATAACCTCGGATCAAAGCTTCCCTTAGCATTGTAACTAAAATGTGTGTAACGAACAGATGGAGCTACCTGTAGGGCACCCATTGAAATCTCCCAACCGCTATAAGGCTGAAGCAGCCATCCCTTAACCTCACCATCAATCGAATTAACGGGCAATCCCGCTGTATTTTTATTGGCCACTACAAGATCGGTAGCATTGGAAGTTGCCAATATTCCAGTCTCGGTTTTTATGTTTTCAGTAAGAGAAGTTTCCAGTTCAGCATTTACGGATAAGACCAATCGATCGGACTGAAAATTTTGATCCCTTAGATTCGGAATTGGTACCGCCACTCCTAACGCTGTACGCTTTTGGGATTGCGAAGACACAGCCATGCCCAATCGAAGCGTTGTAGAAGGATTTATTTTCCTGTCTTCTTTCAGACCAATACCGAATGTCTTCCCCTTGTATCGAATGGAGTACCGATCTTTTTCTGTTTCCCATTCCTGAGGAGGTTTCGCATCGAAGTTGTTGGCGCTGAAACCGGCAAAACCAAAAACCGAAAGGGTAGTATTCTTAGAACGATCGATTCCAACATTAAAGGACAGGTCGTTGAAATTTATCCGTTCGCCACCAAAATCAACACCTGCCGAGGTCAACAAGCCTACTGTCGAGTATCGGTAATTAACCAGATAAGAAGACTTCTCGCCCGGAGACAGGGGGCCTTCTGTTGCCACATCCATTCCAATCAATCCTGCCTGTATGGTATGTTCCTTTCGGAGAGCATTTCCTTTGCGGAAGTACATATCAACTGCACCGGAAAGTACATTACCAGTTGATGGGCTGAAAGTGCCGAATTGAAAATCCGTACGATCTAAAACCTGAGAACTTAAAATGCTCACCCCGCCCCCATTGGCTACAGGTCGGTCACTAAGCGTACCGGCGTTTGCCAGGTGGTTGGGGTTAACGATATCCAAGCCATTCAGACGCCACAATAGCGCATTGGGTGAATACCCGCGAAAAGCGATACCGTTGGCCTGATCGTTGGTTACGGCTACTCCGGGGAGTGTGGCCGTCATCCTCAGCGGATCAAAAAAATTAGCCGGCACCCGCAAGGTCTTTTCAATCGATATTCCATACCGATCAGGGTCACTGGTCCGTTGTCCGGCGATTACTTCAATATTCTGCAATAACTCCGAGCGTTCTGCGAGCTCGATATCCAAGCGAATCGGACGAGCTGCTATGATTAAAATTTCCTCCTGATGGTCGAGATAGCCTGTATGCTGAACAATCAGTAGCTGTCGACCTACTGGAACCTGGTCAAATAAAAATCTTCCCTCGGGATCGCTGATCCGGATATATGAGGAATCGCTTTGAAATAAAACATGAGCACCAGGAATAGGATCACCATTTACCGTTCGGATAACTCCTGAAACAGTTTGTGTCTGTTGTGCCTGAACAAAGGAGGCAACCAGAACAAAAAAAATTGCGCCGTAATTCACGGCGCAAAATTAGAAGGATAAATGAATTAAGATTGATTAGCGAGAAAGATCCCAACTGATCTTTGTCGGTATCAAACCAATTTATTCAAATTAATTAAGGAATTTTTGACACTTTCTGCTGGAGAAACGGGATAGGTTTCCTGCTCGATGTAAAAATGCGTCATACCAGATTGACCAGCTCTAGCAAACAAGGCTTTAAAATCAATCGATCCGGTGCCGACATCTGCATTTTTGGTTTTATCGGTCTTACTCATATCCTTTACATGCCACTGTTCAAAACGACCAGGATAAGCCGCAAAATACTTCAGTGGATCACCTCCAGCATACACCACCCAATACAAATCCAGCTCGATGGAGACCAACTTCGGATCCAACTCTTTCAGCATCACATCCAGAATGACCTGACCCTCTACTTTTCCCAATTCAAAGTCATGATTGTGGTATCCCATTTTCAAACCAGCTTTTGAGGCTACAGCAGCGGCCTTATTGATGGTTTCACAAGTCTTTTTCAGTACAGACAGACTGCTGTAGCTTTCTTTATTCATCCAGGGAACAACTACATATTTTTGGCCTAATGCCGCAGCATCCGCGCAGGACTTTTCCCAACCCGCGCCAATCATATCCAAACCGTAATGTCCACTGATGGTCTTCATGCCTAGAGATTTTACATGATCCGCATACTCTTTCACTGTAAGCCCAAACAGCTTTCCGTCTTTGTACCCAAAAGTTTCCAATTCCTTATAGCCATAGGAAGCTACATCGGAAAGAATTTTCCGTGGGTCCTTGAAAATACTATCGCGAAGTGAATACAACTGAAGTCCGATCCGATCCTTATAGGCTCCCTGAAAGGCAAATGCCTCTGGTAAAAAAGCAGTAGCCGCAGCAGCCAAGGCTCCGGACTTGATAAAATCTCTTCTGGTGATTGTCATATCTTCTGGGGTTTGTTTAACAAGTTACTTATTGCAACTGACCATTCAGCCAGATGAACAAAGATTTATCGGCAGGTGCCTTCGCATTTTTAAACACCAAGGTGACATCACTGCGCGTAGCCTGAGCCGGGAAACTCACTTTACCTGATTTCACAAAAACACCTTCCTGCATTTTCATACCTGGGAGAGCTGTGAAATCAACCTGACCGGCCTGCTTTCCATTTTTGTCTCCGAGATACACTTCCAGGCCGCCACCGACGGTCATACCAAATACTTCGACAACGCTAAATGAAATGGAAGATACTCCACGCAGATCTACATTTTTGAAGGTAACAGATGATCCATTGGTGACGTTCATCAATGCTTTTCCAGCCGTAGGAACAGACTGTACCTCTGGTCCATTCAGAAGTAGTTCATCCTCTGCCGTCAGGTAAGGCGCACGGAGCACCTTAGCAACAGTCTTATTTAATGGAGGAACTGCACCATTGCCCCTGTCTTCGTAACTAGCGGTTACAACATAGGCACTTTGTGCATTGAACGGCTGAGCAGATGTCTTGTCAAAAGTAATCTTACTGGCCAGCTTCAACGACTCCTTGGATTCATTAGCCAGCGATAAGATATAACTCGCCATTTGAGCTGCATTTTCTTTTGAGATCTGAGGATGGGCTGCCATGGCTACATCTCCCCACACTCCTGAACCTCCATTGATAATCTTATTGGCCAGTCGCTCAATCGCGCCGGCATCGCCTTTATACTTTTTGGCGATCTCGCGGTAAGCAGGTCCGGCTGATTTTTGATCGGTTAGGTGACAGGATTTGCAATCACTTTCCGCAATTAGCAACTGACCAGGATGATTCGGCTTTTGATGACCTTGGGCAATCATAGTCTTATCGTAACCCTGTTCCATAAAATCCACCGAAACCATCACAGATCCAGGAGCAATGGTGCCGCTCTCTGTAGAACCATCTTCTTTATCAGTGACGGCTACTTTGTAATTGACCGACTTGCCTTTGAAGTAATAGGTATCGTTGCCATCGATCGAAATCGAAATCTCCGGATTGGAATTACCGGCAATGATGACCAATTCAGCACTGGATGAGCTTCCGTCAGGATCAGAAACCGTAAGCGTTGGACGGTAAACACCAGGCTGTGTAAATTCATACATAAACGTGCCATCCTCAGAATTCAATATTTCCTCACCGATGGTCAATGTGTAAGAAAGCTTGCCACCATCGGGATCCTGGCTTCCGGTCGCATTAAACGAAACCTTCAACGGTAGAGCCCCAGACTTTTGATCGGCTTCCAGCGAGGCCGATGGCGGTCGATTGCCGCCGTTGAAGTCTACGCGGAATAAGCGAGCATCCTCATTTTGAGCAAACCATTTTGTTCCATACTCAATACCATATAGTTTACCGTCAGGACCATATTCCAGATCAATCAGGTTGTTGAATGTGGTATTGCTCATAAACGGTTCAATGTCCAGAATACTGCCATCTGAATTCAATGAAACCAATCGAATCCAGTTACGCATCCATTCATAAATCAGCAGCTTTCCATCCAGATAATCGGGGAATGCTCCTGGTTTATCGGCATAGAGATCAGAATAATAAACCGGGCCAGCCATGGCATTACGGCCTCCTGTTCCCATGAGCGGGAAATCAGGCGATTCGGAATAAGGATAGTAAATGAATGGATCCGATAAGGCCGGAAGATCCGTTTTACCAGTATTGTGAGGCGAAAGATTTTTAGGTGCTTTTGGATCCTGACCTGGCGTTATCGCTTTGGTTTCAAAATTGTACGTCGCATAAGGATAATTATTACCGATGAACAACGGCCATCCAAAATACCCCGGTGCTTTAGCCAGGTTGAATTCATCGTATCCACGCGGTCCGCGTGTTGGACTGTCGTTACCGGCATCCGGTCCAACTTCTCCCCAATACAACCAACCGCGTTTGGGATCGACCGAAATCCGATACGGGTTTCTCAAACCCATCGTGTAAATCTCCGGTCTGGTTTTTTCTTCTCCTTTTGCAAAAAGATTTCCCTCAGGAATGGTGTACGTTCCATCGGGTTCGGGATGAATGCGTAAAATTTTTCCACGAAGGTCATTGGTATTGGAGGATGAGCTGCGTGCATCAAACGGCGCACGGCCTTTTCGGCCATCCGACGGTGAAAAACCATCCGATTCAAACGGATTGGTATTGTCACCGGTAGAAATGAATAAATTACCTGATGCATCAAACGTGAGCGAACCTCCGGTATGGCAGCATGTTTCACGCTGAGTGGCTACTTCAAGCATCTGCTTCTCAGAGGTCATGTCAATCTTTCCATCCTTAAACTCAAAACGACTAAGTTGATTGACTGATTTTTCTGGATGCGCGTAAAAAACATACAGCCAGTTGTTTTTCTCGAAATCCGGATCACGTGTAATGCCAATCATTCCATCCTCAAACTTGGTAGCTACATTAAAGGTGTTGATCAAACTCAGCGAATCTGTTTTAGGATCATATAATTTGACGTTACCTTTTCTTTCAATGAAGATGATCCGACCGTCAGGAAGAATGGTCATCTCCGTAGGCTCATCCAGGAAATATTTCAGAACCACTTTAGTGAACCGATTGTCATCTGGGCGGCGCACCGTGTACGCCTTATCGAAATCAGGCTTTTCCGTGCCTACAGCATAAGCCAGACCTTTCTTCACAGCATGCAAAAAAAGTGGATTGCTATAGCTTTCATCGGTATGTCCCAGTCCAATATAAAACGAGCGACCTCCATCAAAATCATGATACCACACAATCGGATGCTGAGCGCCATTCTCCCCTCCGGTATAGCTGGTCTCTTCGAGATTGTAGAGTACTTTAATATCCGGAGATAGTTTCTTGAAGTTGTACCACTCATCGAAATGTTTCCAGGATGCCGGAAGACTATCTGCCGGAATCGGAAAGTCATTGACCTTTTTTAACTCCGCTTCCTGAGGTTGAGGGTGACTCAGGAAATAACCACCCACCAGTTTTCCATACCACCACCAATCGTATTCCGTATCCGCTGCGGCGTGGATGCCAAGGTAACCACCACCTGCTTGAATAAACCGCATGAAGTCATTCTGCTGTTTTTGATCGAGTACATCTCCTGTGGTTGAGAGAAAGATCACCGCGCGATACTTTTTCAGATTTTCTTCAGTAAAGGCCTCAGCAGATTCGGTTGTGTCAACCTGATAACCAGCCTCAGCACCAATTTTCATCAGCGCAGCCTTTCCGACTTTTATCGATTGATGTCGGAATCCTTTGGTCTTGGAAAAGACTAAAATGGCCGGCTTGTCTGGCGCACAGGCACTAAAAAGAACAGCAGCCACAACGGGCAGCAAGAGCGTACGGAATAACTTCATGATCGTGGGTATTGGGGATTGGGAGATCAATGCTCGGTCTCGCCGTCAAGGGACAGCACGTAGCGCGCCATCTTTTCAGCATCCTCCTGCTTGACATCCGGATGCGGAGTCATTGGAATTTGTCCCCAAACTCCTTGTCCGCCTTTAATAATTTTTTCAGCAAGCATTTTCACATTGGCTTCTGTGAATTCATACTTCTGGGCAACCTCTTTGTGGGACGGCCCAATAATCTTATTGTCCGTATGATGACAGGTCTTACAATCACTGGCTGCTACCAGAGCCATTCCTTCAGCAATGGGATCCGCCGCTGCAGCTGGCGCGCTGCTTTCATTGACTACAAACTCTTCCTGCTGTGCTTCCTTCTTCTCTCCTCCACAGGCTGAGAACAGGAACATTCCGGATAACACTACAACAAATGACTTATTCATTTTTGGTTTTCAGTTTAAGTTAAATTCCCAATACTTTTTTAATCAGCTTAGCGTCTTTACCTGTTGCGGCAAAGTCATCAAAAGCCTTCTCGGTAACCTTTATTATATGTTCGCGAATAAAAGGAGCACCTTCCGCTGCGCCTTGTTCCGGATGCTTTAAGGCACACTCCCATTCTAACACTGCCCAACCATCGTAATCGTATTGAGCCAACTTGCTGAAGATGGATTTGAAATCAACCTGTCCGTCACCAAGTGAACGGAAACGACCGGGACGATCGACCCAACCCTGATAACCACCGTAGACTCCTGATTTTCCGGTTGGATTGAATTCTGCATCCTTAACATGGAACATTTTTATGAACGAATGATAATGATCGATGTACGCCAGGTAATCCAACTGCTGAAGGACAAAGTGACTCGGATCGTAAAGAATGTTGCAGCGTTCATGCTTTCCAGTAGCCTCCCAGAAGCGTTCGAAGGTAATGCCATCGTGGAGGTCTTCACCTGGATGGATTTCATAACACAAATCGATGCCCACTTTATCATAAGCATTCAGGATGGGAACCCAACGCTTAGCTAGTTCCTTGAATCCATCTTCTACCAGTCCTGCAGGACGCTGAGGCCAGGGGTAAACGGTATGCCACATCAATGCACCGCTAAACGTAACGTGTGCTTTAAGTCCTAAATTTTTACTGGCTTTAGCTGCGTATTTCAATTGCTCCACGGCCCAGGCCTGGCGTTCTTTGGGTTTGCCATGGACTGACTTAGGTGCAAAGCCATCAAACATTTCATTATAGGCAGGATGAACAGCCACCAGTTGACCTTGCAAATGGGTTGACAATTCAGTGATTTCCAATCCAGCTGATTTCACGATCCCTTTAAGATCGTCGCAATAGGTTTTGCTTTCAGCAGCTTTTTTTAAGTCGATGCAACGTGGATCCCAGGTCGGAATCTGCACACCTACATAACCTAAGGACGAGGCCCATCGGCAAATAGATTTCAAATCATTGAAGGGAGCACGATCTCCCATGAACTGAGCCAAAAAGATGGCAGGTCCTTTTATCGTTTTCATAACCTTAGATTTTGAGTTTAGTCCATTTTTGATTGGAAGCAGAAGACTTCACGACCGTTTCTACAAAGGCCATACCACGAACACCATCAGCCACGTCAGGGAAATCGTATTTCGCAGGATCAATTTTCTTACCGGGCTTATGATCTGCCACCGCATTAGCGAAGTTTCGGTATAAGTTTGCAAAGGCCTCCAAATATCCTTCGGGATGGCCGGATGGAACACGTGTATTTTGTTTGGCCACATCACCTAAATAACCCCAGCCGGCACGCAATACTTCCTTTGGCTTATCGAGCCATTTGATCTCCAGCGTATTGGGCTCCTCTTGTCTCCACGAAAGTCCACCCTTCTCTCCATAAACACGAATGTTCAAATTGTTTTCTTCTCCGGCTGCAACCTGAGTCGCCATGAGAATTCCGCTGGCACCATTTTCAAAGCGAAGCAACATCGAGCTATCATCGTCCAACTTACGACCCTTTACTACAATATTCAGCTGAGCGCAAATCTCCGTAATCGGAGAGGCTGTGATGTATTCAGCGAGGTTAGCCGCATGTGTGCCAATATCACCAATAGCACCACCTGCTCCGGATTTAGAAGGATCTGTTCTCCAGGTAGCCTGCTTACTTCCGGTTGCCTCGAGAAAAGTGGATAACCAACCTTGAGGGTATTCTACAAACACCTTACGGATCTTACCCAATTTTCCCTTTTTGATCATTTCACGCGCTTCTTTTACCAGTGGATAGCCCGTGTACGTGTGTGTAAGGCCAAACACCAAGCCTGTCTTTTCAACCAGCTTGTGCAAAGCTTTGGCTTCCTTCAGATCAAAGCACATGGGCTTGTCAATGATCACATGAAACCCATTCTCCAACGCCATTTTTGCTGGTCCAAAATGCACGTGATTAGGGGTAACGATGGAAACAAAATCCATTCGCTGATCAGCCGGGAGAGCTTTCTCCTTTCTGATCATTTCTTCATAAGAACCATAAACTCGCTTGGGATCCAAAAACAAAGAAGCTCCAGTAGCCTTTGATTTCTCAGGATTGCTGCTGAACGCTCCACAGACCAGTTCAATTTGTCCGTCCAGATTGGCCGCCTTACGGTGGACGGCTCCGATGAAGGCATCCTGACTTCCGCCGATCATGCCCATCCTTAGTTTACGCTTCATAGAATTCAAAAAGGTTTAAAAGGTTAAATTTATTGAGTTGAGGATATTTAGCTTCAGTGTCAGGCTTGTTTTTTATGAGCGGTGGAATCACCCTCGCGCAGGGTTACGACGATACCCCAAACCATCAGCACCAGTACCAACCAATTGAAGACCATGGTCACTTTGTCTCCGGTAACATAGGCCGGAGGATCAAAGCGGAAGGTGATGGTATGACGACCTTCGGGAATCCAAACGGCACGTAAGACATAATTGACCCGGAAAATATCGGCTGGCTGCCCATCTACTGTAGCCGACCAGCCATGCGGGTAGTAGATCTCGGAAAATACAACCGGTGCTTTTTGACGGAGATCAGCCTGATACACCATTTCGCGGGGAGTGCGTTGAGTGTTGATTACCGTTGAAAGTGAGTCCGGAAAACCTTTCCAGGCTTCCATATTGAAACGCGAAACATCCACAACGGCAGTTGAGCCGGTATTTATGGAACGCAGAGCTTGCAACTCTTCATCAGCGCTGTTTACCGTGCGCAATTCCTCCACCACCCAGGCAGGACCGTAAGTCTCTTCATTAAGTAAAACGTTATCTGCCCCAGGTCCATAGGTGACGTATCGAGCATTAAGCATATTCAGACCAGCATAACTGGCGAAGTTTAATCCCCCACCCTGCGCATCGCGAATCAATTGATCCGTTTCCCTATAAATCACCGAATCGAATAATTCCTGGTACCGCTTCATTTTAGCACCGTGGTATCCGCCTAAAGAATGATGGTAATAAGAAGTCCTGGCCTCGCCGAGCGGATTTTGAAGATTGTACACACGGTAATACGAAGTATCCGAACGAATCGCCTCATCAGCAGCTGTGATCGCCACAGCCTCCTCGGCCGCACGGCGGTATTTGTCCTTTCCGAAATAACGCTTGTCGAAAGACCATAGATCGATAAGAATCAACAAAACGATGGCCGGAGCTACAACCGATGTTGGTAGATACTTAGGAAGATTAAAATAGAGAATTGAAAACAATGCTGAAATAAATAGAAATGACCGCAGCGCATCAGCTTTTAACAGATCGATTCGATCTTCCTTCATCGCATTGGTTAGCCAAACCGGTAACTGCTCTTCACCATTACGCAGGAAATCACCAAAACCACCGGTCACCCACAATAGAAAACAGATACCTCCGGTCAGACCAAATCCATAAATCAACTTTCGTTTGGTTAACGCATTGATTCCTTGCTGCAATAAATTTTCCAATCCCAACATTCCGATTAGCGGAATGGCTATCAGAATGAATACCAAAGCAAAGGTTACAGAGCGAAACTTATTGTAACCTGGGAGATGATCGAAGAGAAAATAATTAAAGGCTGCAAAGTTATCGCCCCAACTCATGAACAACGATACTACAGCCAATGGCAACAGCCACCATAACCATTTGCGTTCAACCAAAAAACAACCGGTAATAAAAAGGAAGACCATGACTGCTCCAGCATAATAGGGAGCTGTATTTGGTTGATCGCCCCAATAAGCAATGGTATAACGCGCCAGTTCATTGGCCATCTGCTGATCGGTTGAGTTGGAAAGTGCTTTATAGCTTTCCGACTGCTCGTTGGATAGCAGTGATTCGAAGGTGCTGCCACCAAAAATATTGGGGATCAGTAGCGTGAGTGGCTCCCAAATTCCGTTGCTGTACTCAAACGCATAGGATTTCGATAATCCATTTTGTTCGCCACCGGACCGGACGGCAGTTAAATCGGACTTACCTCGGATGGAGTATTTACTGTATTCGGTGATGGACCAGAATTGACCGAAGAATGTTCCGCCCGCCACAGCCGCAGCAACTACGAGCGCAATCACATTCATAAAGAAGGGACGCAGCTGTTTTGAGCGCCAGGCTTCGATGAGTTGTACCAAGCCATAGGTAAGCACCAATAGTATCAGGTAATACGTCATCTGCAAATGGTTTTCCCGCAGATGCAGGGCCAATGCTAATGCCGTAAGGGTTGCTCCGAGCACATGACGTTTGGAGAAGCTAAGATGTATACCCGCCAAAACCAACGGCATAAAAGCCATGGCGCCAATCCTACCATTGTGCCCTGCTCCCAATCCTATAATTACAAAAGAAGAAAGACCGAAGGCTAACGCTCCACCAATGGCCAAATAGGGTCTTACACCAAAAGCCAACAGCAAAATATAAAAGCTGAGAAAGGCCCAATAAATATTAGCCACGGGATGCGGTAAACCCAGTGCGCCAAGTTTTTTTACATAGGTCACCGGCCCATCACTCCAATCCACACTGATCAGGTAAGCGGGCATACCACTAAAAACATGACTAGCCCAAAGTCCCTCCTCACCAGTACTTGCACGATAGTCGGTCAACGCCTTTGAGGTTCCGAGGTATTCGGTAATATCATGCTGATCGAGAGATTTGTTATCGAAGAATAATGGACTGAAAAAAAATACGGTGACCAGCAAGAAGGACAAGACGGCTACCAAATGTGGTAGAACCAATGAGAAGCTTATTTTTTTCAACAGATCGGATTTAGATACGCAAAATAGCATTTATGTTTGACCAACGGAAACCCCCTAATCATGCTTAATTTCAGTCAAAAAGAAAGATTTTTTAAGGTAGCTGCGGTACTGGCAGGTATGGCATTCCTGAGCATTTCTTGCAGCAGCACCAAAACCGATTCGGCATTCAGCGAAGCTGACTCCAGGGAAATCCAATCATTACTTTCGGAGCAACAGGAAGCCTGGAATCGTGGCAATATTCCGGCCTTTATGGAAGGATATCATAGGTCAGACTCCATGCAGTTTGTTGGAAGCTCCGGAATTACCAAGGGTTGGGAACAGACTTTAAAAAATTATCAAATACGGTACCCGGATACGGTGGCCATGGGCAAACTCCGATTTGATATTCTAAAGATCAACGGTATCTCAAATCAGGCGGCTTGGCTGACTGGTAAATTCTACCTCAAACGTTCCATTGGTGACGCGAATGGAACCTTCACCCTTGTACTAAAAAAGTTTAGCGGAGAATGGAAGATCGTTTACGACCACACCGGCAATTGAATTACGAAACAATATCAAAACGAGATTGAAGAATTGTTAAAGCAGCAATCAAAACAATTACTGCTGTTACTTTCCGAATGATTTCAGCATTAAAACGCTTGCTGCCCAGTCGTGATCCGATCTGACCACCAATTATAACTGCAGTGAGTATAGGGATGATAAATCCTAAATCTAGCGATTCCGCTCCGCTCATAAATTGCCCTGTTAAACCAGCTATCGAATTGACTAAAATAAAAATACTCGCGATTCCTGAAATCACTCCGGCGCGTTCCCACCGCAAATGATGGAGTACAGGACTTAAAAAAATCCCACCACCAATACTGACCAGTCCACTTAAAAATCCAATCCCTCCTCCCAGAATGTATTTACCCAGTGAAGAACCTTCACTGATCTCATCATCTTTATGAAAAGGACTTCCCATCCACAATATGATAGAAGAAAGGATCAATGAGCTCGATAACAATAAATAGAAAACCAATTCGGTTAAAGGCCACATCCCACCAATAAAAGCACAGGGGACGCTTAAAACCACATAGGGCAACCACTTTTTAAGGGCAATCCTGTAACGGGTGACAAACAACCAACTACTTCCTGCTACCACTGCAATATTGCACAACAAAGCCGTTGGCCGTAATACTTCAGGTGTTAGGGCAAAGACAGGAAGCGAAAGTAAAGCGAGGTAACTGGATCCTCCTCCAAAACCTACTGAAGAATAAACCAAAGCAATTAGGAAAAATCCCGCAACAAGAATCCAATATTCCATAGTCATCCTCCTATTGTTGACATGGACGCACTAACCGGTCGTGCAGCTTCTGCCTCAAAACCGTCTTTCGGTCTGCTTCGAAACGCATCCAACAATGCTATCCTCAACTGTTCATCACTCAACCCGGAGCGCATCAAGTCCCGAATATTAAGCACACCGTTATCGTACAAGCAAGTCTTCAGAAGTCCCTGAGCCGTAACGCGGATGCGGTTGCACGTACCACAAAATGTTCTTGAGTATGCCGCAATTATTCCGAACGCACCACCATAGCCTGCTACTTTATAAAGTTTGGCCGTAGATGAAGCTGAAACCGGAACAGGTTCAAGATCCGGAAAACGTTCTTGAATGTGCTCAAGGATTCGCTTGTGGTTCCAAGCAATCCCGGGTAGTCGCTGACCGGTCCCATTAAAAGGCATTTCTTCAATAAAGCGGACGGACAAATCTTTCTCTTTCGTCAATTCCACCATAGGTACAATATCATCGGTATTGACCCCTTCCATCACAACACAATTGATTTTAATTGGAATGCCGGCCTGCCGGAAGGCTAAAAAAGCATTCCAGGTTTTATCAAATTCATCGCGACGGGTAATTCGGTGAAAACGATCCCGATCTAACGTATCCAGACTAAGATTAATGGAATCAATTTGAATCTTTTTCAATTCATCCAAATAATCCACAGCAAGTGAACCATTGGTGGTCAGATGAAGCTCCTGGATCCCATTCGTCTTTCGAATGCGTTCAAGTAAGGTGATAACGCCTTTCCTTAAAAAGGGTTCCCCTCCGGTCACGCGAACTTTAGTAACTCCCATTTCAGCCATCAATGAAACCAGCCGCTCCATCTCTTCAAACGTCATCAACGATTCTTTGGGAAGGTACGTGATCCCCTCTTTCGGCATGCAGTACTGACACCGCAAGTTGCAACGATCCGTTACGGCCAGGCGCAAGTATTGTATCGGGCGGTTGTGATTATCGTAAAGCATGACTGGAATGCGTAAAAATAAGCAATTGACTGGTACAAGAGACTTAATGCGCGAGGTCATTTGGTTCAATGAATTCCGACAATTGACTGCTGACCTCCCAGAACTTAACTTGCCAACTGGGAATGATCAAAATAACAGACAAGCCAATCCAAATTGAAGAAGCCACCAAAGCTGCAACAGCTTTAGGCTCAGGTGCCATCAACGTTTTTGTTGGAACCGTACGCAACGAATCAAAAGGTAAAACTGTTCGGTGGCTGGAATATGAAGCTTTTGAATCCATGGCTGTATCCGAAATCAAAAAAATTACCCAACAAGCTTCGGAAAAGTGGAGGATTGAAGGATGTGCCGTAATTCACCGGGTGGGTACGCTGCATCCCGGTGACACCGCCGTAGTGATTGCCGTATCTACTCCCCACCGCAAAGAAAGTTTTGAGGCTTGCCAGTTCATCATCGACACCATCAAAGAGCGCGTTCCAATTTTTAAGAAAGAAGTGTTTGAAAACGGTGAAGAGTGGGTTTCAGCCACTCCTTAATCAAAATTGACACGCATCATCCATTTCAGAGCGCACTATTCTTTCCTGACTGCTGATTTCATCCGTTGACCAGTTGAGCAGCCTGCTAAAAATACGCTTGGCTGAAGGTAGCATTTTCTCCAACCCTGCTGGATCGAAGTACAACATACCCGTTCTTCGCACAAAAAAATCACTCAATCCCGTCACCATTTCATTTCGAATACTATAAACGATTTCTGATTCCAACAAGGAATCTGACGTTAGGCCGTTGCCAGCGGCTGCGTTTATAATTTCCATGCAAGCCGGACCGTAGGTATCCGCGAGTCTGAAGAGTTGTCCTTGAAGTTCGGCATCCGATCCTGAGCGATCGCCTACTTGCTTTCGGAACTGCAGAAAATCTTTATAACCAGAAAAGTGATGACCCAATAAAACGCGATCGGTAACACAATCACCTAAAATGCGATCCAGAAAAAAGGTTTCAATAACCTGATCAACCACTCGCTCTGCCATTTTACGGTAGCCGGTAAGCTTACCACCAGCAATGGAAATTAATCCGGAGTCGGATACAAAAATTTCATCCTTTCGTGATAATTCAGAAGCAGACTTCCCATCTTCATGAATCAAAGGCCGCAAACCTGCCCAGGTAGCAATCACATCGGATGTCGACAATGGAGTAATCGTAAAGTTTTCATTTACAGCCTGCACCAGGTATTCGACATCAGCCCTTTCCGCACGCACCTGCTCTTGCTTTCCAACGTAATCGGTATCGGTGGTTCCAATATATGTCACCTGTCCACGCGGAATGGCAAAGACCATTCGCCCATCCGACACCTCAAAATAGATCGACTGCCGAATCGGCAATTTATGCAGCGGAACTACGATATGAACGCCCTTGGTCAGGTGCAACGTACTCCCCTGTTTTGATCCATCGGTAGTCCGTATATCGTCTACCCAAGGACCGGAGGCATTCACTACAACGTTTGTTGGTACGACATACTCCTCGCCAGACCGTTCATCTCGCACAACTGCACCAGTAATTTTTCCTTCTTTCTTTTCAAAACCAACGACGGAACTGTAATTCAAAAGAACAGCTCCATGACGTGCAGCCGCTTTAAGAATTTCTGTAGTAAGCCGCGCATCATCCGTTCGGTACTCGGCATACAAAGCTCCTCCTTTGATTCCCTGTGCCTTCAGTAAAGGCTCGGTACGTAATGTTTCCGGTCGCGAAAGCATTCGCCGCTTATCTTCGTCGGTAACACCAGCCAGTATGTCATAAACTTTCAATCCGAGTGATGTTAGCCAATATCCCATCGACTTCCCCTCGGATAGAGGCAACAACATTTTTTCTGGTATAACCAGGTAAGGTGCCAGTCGATGCACAACGGCACGTTCACTACCCACTTCCTTAACCAAAGCAAATTCCAATTGCTTGAGGTACCGCAATCCACCGTGAATAAGTTTAGTGGAACGGCTACTGGTGCCAAAAGCAAAATCATGCTTTTCAACCAAGCCAACACGAATTCCTCTGGTCGCCGCATCAAGCGCAATTCCAGCGCCAGTAATCCCTCCTCCTATGACAAGAAGATCCGGTGGTGAACTTTTTAGGTTCGCCTTCAACAGATCCCGGTCAAAAAAGGAAAATGAATTCACAGCTTATGTCAATCAATCCAGCCTTTGCACCGCTCGACCGCTTTCTGCCATTTGGAATAAAGTTTCGTGCGACGTGCTTCATCAATAACCGGAGTAAATTTTCGGTCGAGCCTGCGGTTGTTCACTACATCCGAGCGCGTCCAGATACCCTCGGCAATTCCGGCCAGGCAAGCAGCACCGGTGGCAGTTGATTCCACGTTCACCGGACGCTCTACCGCTGCACCTAAAATATCAGATTGGAATTGCATGAGGTAGTTGTTCAGACATGCCCCGCCATCAACTTTAAGACTTGCAATGCGGATGCCCGCATCGGCCTCCATCGCCTGAAGAATATCTTTCGTTTGGTAGGCCAATGACTCAAGCGTGGCCCGAACCAAATGATCCTTACCGGTATCGCGGGTAAGTCCAAAGATGGCTCCGCGTGCATACATATCCCAGTATGGCGCACCCAATCCCGCAAAAGCAGGAACCATATACACATCACTCTCCCCTTTCACTTTGTTGGCAAAATATTCAGAGTCGGATGAACTGTCAATGATGCGCAAACCATCCCGCAACCATTGGATAGCCGCTCCAGCAATAAACACACTTCCTTCCAGCGCATATTCCACTTTACCATCGATTCCCCAGGCAATAGTCGTAACCAACCCGTTTACCGAATGTTTCAGTTGGGTACCGGTATTCATCAACATGAAGCAACCGGTTCCATACGTGTTTTTGGCATCACCAGGTTGGAAGCAAGCCTGACCGAAAAGAGCAGCCTGTTGATCACCCGCAACTCCGGAAATGGGTATATGAGCCTTACCAACCTGGGCCATTCCAAAACGACCTGCGCTAGGCTTGACCTCCGGAAGAACCGAGGATGGAATATCCAGGGCATTGAGCATGGTTTCATCCCACGATAATTTTTCAATATCAAACAGCATCGTCCTGGACGCATTGGAATAATCCGTCACATGTTCCTTACCGCCGGTGAGATTCCAGATCAGCCACGTATCAATCGTTCCAAAGGCTAACTCTCCTTTTTTGGCTTTATCCATTGCTCCCGGAACGTTTTTCAGAATCCAGGAAATTTTTGTTCCGCTGAAATAGGCGTCGATTACCAATCCCGTGTGTTCACGGACATGCTTCTCCAATCCTTTCGCTTTTAGCTCCTCACATATAGCAGCCGTTCTGCGGTCTTGCCAAACAATGGCTGGATACACCGGCTCTCCGGTCTTCCGGTCCCACAATACGGTTGTCTCCCGTTGGTTGGTGATACCAATGGCAGAAATTTGCTCTGGTGTGAGCTTAGCTTGGGTAATGGCTTTATGCATTACAGAAAGTTGCGTCGAAAGTATTTCTTTCGGATCGTGTTCAACCCAACCGGAGGCAGGATAGTATTGCCGGAATTCTTGTTGAGCAACTGCAACAATAGAGCCTTGCTCATTAAAGACAATGGCACGCGAACTGGTTGTTCCCTGATCGAGGGCAAGTATGAATTTTGACATGGTGATAATTAACCCATTAATTTAATCAATAATTTATCCAGGCCTGCTAACGTTAAATGTTGAAGTGGTGATCTTTAGGTGAGCTCCTTGCGAAGCAAGGCCCGAAACTCATTCAACATCATCGCAGTTGCGCCCCAAACCATTTCACCATGAAGGGTAAAATGAGGCGCCTGAATACGGTGTCCCCGTACTGTAATTTCCGATTGCCGGATAGCCTCATCGGCAACCAGCTCACGAACGCTGGCCCTGAAAACTGAAGCCACCTCTCTGGAGTCGGGGTGAAAGATGGGTTCAGCAGATCCCTTCCAAACGCCTACAATCGGATCAACGAGGTAGTGACTTGGAATAACATGAAAGGAACTGAGTTGACCAATCACTTCAACCTCCGTTTTATCAATTCCAATTTCTTCTTCTGCCTCCCGAAGTGCCGTTTCAACAGCAACCTCACCTGCTTCTGTTCTTCCTCCCGGGAAACTGATCTGACCACTGTGTACACCGCCAGTTTCAGTCCGTTTGATTAATGGAAACCATAGATCATCAGGATTGCCGCAAAGCAAAAGCAGCACAGCTCCAGGCTTTGGTGGCGTGTCAAACGTAAAGCGAAGACGCTGTTCGTAAATGGGGACAGCTCTCAAGGGATCATGCGCACGTTCACCGGGAAGATCGGAAGCCAAGCGGTTTCTAAGCCAGTCCTTCCAACCCGGTTCGTGCTCATGAAAAGGAATCATGGACAACGATTGGATTTAACCAGCGCTCTGGCCTGGCTTTTGATTAACCATTGACAACCTTCGGCTCTTTTACCCGCAGCCACTAGTGTCAATCCTAAATATTCTGCTGTCTTATCGACAGAGGAATCCATGGACAATACCTGACGGAATAAGCGCTCAGCAGATTCGAATTCGTTGAGCTTATAATAGATCAATCCTTTGTTGCGGTAAACCCAAGGATTATCCGGTTCTCGCACCATACTGTCGTTGATATCTGTTTCACCGTCGACCAGATTTCCTAAAAGTATTTTGATGTATCCGCGGTTATTGATGAAATGGGCATGACCTGGTTCAAAAAAAAGCGCTTGCTCTACGAGCCGCATCGCTTCTTTGAGTGCACCGGATTCAACTTGAATCATGGCTAGAGCGTTAAAAGCCTCTCCGTTTGCAGAATCCAACTCTATAGCTTTCATCAGGTCGGGAGTTGCTTTGTCAAATTCCTTGGTATAGTAATAAAGCGTTCCCCTATTCACCCAGTGATCCGGATTCAGAGAATCCTTACTTAAGATAGTGGTGAAGGTTGCCTTCGCCTCGTCGTATCGTTTCAGCCGAGCCAGAATCTGACCCTTGAGTACCAGGGCCGGAATGGAATCGGCAGTTTCCTTTTCAAAGGCTTCAATGTCTTTTAGAGCACTGAAAAACGACAGGTTTTCAAAATGGGCATTCGCCCGATTCAAATAAAACGAAGGTGTCGGTCGACATTGAATGGCCTGGTCGTAGTTTAGAATGGCCTCATCCTTACTTCCCCGACGGAATGCGATGGTGCCGAGGTTGTTCCAGGCATCTGCAAAACAAGAGTCTAATTTTATAGCCTCTTTGTAATAGTAGGTAGCCTGTTCCAACTGAGCATCCTCTAAAGCGAGATTTCCTTTCAGTAATAGCTGTTGAATTTTGACCTCCTGAGTCTCACAGGAGAACAAGGCTGTTGAAACAAGCAAAAGAAGTAGGTAACGTGACATAAGCGATGCAAAAATATTGAATCGGGACCTGATTAAAGTCATGGAAACGACTGACAAAAAAAATTGTTAACCAGCGCAACCTGTCGCTTAATTGCAACGTTTAGGTTTACAGAAATGGTCGTTCTGTCCGTTTCTGTAGGTTTAGGTTTAGGGTAGAGAACCCCTCTAGACGAGAGGGGTTCTCTATTTTTTGGCCCTTTCTAACCATTCACTCTTGATTTAAAACAAGTCGTCAATTTCGATCGGGGAATTAACCGAAGTGAAAGACATTTCAATTCCATCCGCTAATTTGCGGACCACATTACAACCTATGAGAAAAACAGCTTTTTACATATCTGTTCTAACGCTGGCGTATACTTCGGCCTGCAGCCAGATCCAAAACCAGGATTTCAAAAAAATTTCAGATGCGGAGTGGAAGAAAAAACTTACCCCCACTCAGTATCATATTCTGAGGGAAAAAGGAACAGAACGGGCCTTTACCGGTAAGTATTACGCCCACCATGAAAAGGGGACGTATACCTGCGCGGCATGCAAACAGGAATTGTTTAGCTCGGATACCAAATTTGAATCTGGTTCAGGATGGCCGAGCTTTTTTAAGCCAACAGACCAAAAATCGGTGAAGGTTGTTCCAGACAGAAGCTATGGAATGATCCGTGAAGAGGTCGTTTGCAGCCGATGCGGTGGTCACCTCGGCCATGTATTCAATGACGGACCGGCACCCACAGGTTTACGTTACTGTCTAAATTCAGAAGCACTTCTCTTTGTTAAAGAGAAAAATTCAAAGCCCTAATTATCAAGGTTTTAAATATGCCCAATTCATTTGATACTATAATTATAGGGGGTGGAATTGTAGGGTTAGCAACGGCCCTGAAGCTTAAAGAAAAGCGTCCAGGTCTCAAGGTGATCGTTCTGGAAAAGGAATCAGAAGTGGCGGAGCACCAAACCGGAAATAACAGCGGTGTCATCCACTCGGGAATCTATTATAAGCCTGGAAGTCTTAAATCCACCAACTGCCTAAGGGGTTATCATCTGCTTATTGACTTTTGCAGCACCAATTCCATCCCTTTTGAATTGTGCGGAAAGGTGATTGTGGCCACCAGTAATGAAGAGCTTCAGCCCTTGGAGAACATTTACCGAAGAGGTCTAGCTAACGGCTTGGAAGGAATTAAGCGATTGAAAAAGGAGGAGCTTAAAGAACACGAACCTCATGTTGCCGGTATTGCCGGAATATTTGTCCCACAAACAGGAATTGTCGATTATCGATTGGTGGCTCAGAAATATGCAGAACTACTTAGAGCATCCGGAGTGGATGTACGAACCAATTGCAAGGCTTTGAAAATCCAAAAGAAAGGTTCCAAGCAGATTGTAGAAACTTCGCAGGGTTCGTTTGAAGCCAATCTCGTCATTACGTGTGGTGGACTGCATTCTGACCGGTTGGCACGCATGACTAGCGATAAAGTAAACGTTAAGATTGTACCATTCCGCGGAGAGTATTATAAGCTGACGCCGGAAAAAGAATACCTGGTTAAAAATCTCATCTACCCTGTTCCTGATCCAAACTTTCCGTTCCTGGGTGTTCACTTTACCCGAATGGCCAAGGGCGGCGTTGAAGCGGGCCCAAATGCAGTCCTGGCTTTTCGTCGCGAAGGCTATAAGAAATCCGACATTCATTTGGGAGAGCTTGCTGAAACATTGGCTTGGCCAGGATTTCAAAAGGTGGCCTTTAAATACTGGAAGACGGGATTGGGTGAAATGTACCGTTCTTTTTCCAAAGCCGCCTTTACCAAAGCCCTGCAGAAATTGATACCTGAGATTCAGGAATCAGACCTCGCTCCGGGCGGTGCTGGTGTTCGGGCGCAAGCCTGTGATCGCACGGGCGGATTGGTGGACGACTTTATGTTCTTTGAGTCCGAGGGTTCAATTCATGTGGTTAATGCCCCTTCACCCGCAGCCACTTCTTCATTGGCCATAGGTGAAACCGTTGCCGGAATGGCAGAGGCCCGATTAAACTAGCTCAAGGTAGTGTAGCAAGCGGAGAAGCA
>Ga0068872_10000469_pt1 | contig 34324 bp, 21 predicted proteins | sample NOAtaG_7_FD_66441 | JGI IMG/M metagenome (GOLD analysis project Ga0068872, IMG submission 66441) | Freshwater lake microbial communities from Lake Erie, under a cyanobacterial bloom - NOAA_Erie_Diel1S_2200h metaG | ecosystem: Environmental > Aquatic > Freshwater > Lake | place: USA: Ohio, Lake...
GCAACGGGCGCAACGGGCGCAACGGGCGCAACGGGCGCAACGGGCGCAACGGGCGCAACGGGCTCTGTAGGAACCGCTACTGCTACCAGCAGCACAGACTCAGAGATAGTATTTATATACACAGGTAGTGATAAAACGATATACATATTCTTGAATGGAGCACAAATATATTCAGGAAGAAACACAACATCCACTGGCGCCGCCAACACCTCCTATCTATCATCGACAACAAACCCAGCTCTCTATCGTTTTGCGCTAGTATCGACGTCAGGAAACATAAATATAAAAGAGGTCTGCTATGGAAGTCTCGTTACAAATGCGTGGCCCTCGCGCGTAGCTCCCCTTATACGCACACAGCCTGCTACGGTCCCGTTTGCAGATCTCTGGGATACTAACTTCTTCACTGTTGCAGCCGCCACGGGCGCAACGGGCGCAACGGGCGCAACGGGCGCAACGGGCGCAACGGGCGCCACAGGTGCCACTGGTGCCACTGGTACCTGGCCAGCAAATGGACGAAGAGTCCAATGCAATACATCATCCACAGCCCTCACAGCAACGACAACACAGCGCCTCGTATCTAAAGTTCCCATAACAGGCGCCTGGTATCTTTCTCTCAAGGTCTTTATAAACGGTCTGAATCAAACATTCAGGATCGGCCTGAGTGATCGTCATACTGCAACAACGGTGAGTACAGATACTGGATTTTCACATCCAGTTCTTAACTATATAAGCAATCAATATTACATAGTAAATCCCCTCACTAATATGTCAACAGGCGCACCTGGCACTTCAACCTACCTGCCGTTTGTAGCGAACGCACAAGAAACAACAAATGTTACACACAGAATCTTAATAGTCTGCGACGGCTTGCGTATGTACTATTTCATTAATGATGAGCTGATTCATGTTACAGCAACTGTTGTCCAATCAATATACAATCGCCTCTGTCTTACATCTTACACGAACGGTATCGAGTTCAGGGACATGTACTATGGCTTTCTTGCAAATCCTCACCCCTTTGAAGAGTTGCTCGCCCTAGCGCGCACAGATATTTCAGGTTCTCCTACAAATGCAGTCTTTGATGATTTGTGGCTTCCTAATGATCTTCCATCATCTATGAGTGTAATATCAGGAAATCGTGGAGGAAACTTTGTTAGCCCCTCCTGGGGTTGTGACTGGGTAGGACGTCTAACAAGCAAGCAAAAGTTTCCAGGACCGTGTTATATGCAATTTAGGGTGAGACTTCCTGCAAACCAAGGTTGTTCCGCGTGGGAAGACGGAGTATGGGCAGGCCTAAGTTCAGAATATACAGGAGGAGCTATAAGAAATGTTACAGTCGGTGTAGGGTTTGGAAATATTCCAGCCTTCTATAATAATCAAACTATAAAATATAGTGCATCGATTAGGATACCAAATACAGGTACTGAAGCCACTAATCAAGTAACCTATATAAATGACGGGGCTGTTATATATGTCTTTTTGGATAATGAGTTATTATATAGTGGGCCAGCTGTAAATCATCCAGAAAACAGATTCTTCGTGGGTGGTCGTTTAGGAGGTGGTTTTACTAATTTCTATTGTGGCGCATTGCCTCCAGTGTATTCGAACCCCACAACAAACTTGCGCGCAGTAGCCAAACAGGTGGGGACAGCGGCCTCTATGTATGGTGCGCTCATACAGACACCTTTCAGACTCTATATGGGGCAGCGCATACAAATGATGCGCGACCTGTACTATCAGTCCTATATAAACAAGATAAATAGGCTACAGACTCTGCGGACGCTAATACCAGCGGCAAGGACGGACCTGAGGGACTCGCTCCATAGTCTCGCCAAAGATCCTGAGCTCGCAGCCTACTATTCAGACGTTGTGAGCCTGCCGGCTTCTGCTGGAAATGTACATGTCTGGCTAGACGCACAGGATATGAATACATTAACATTAGTAGGACAGAATATTATTACAGTTAGAGACAAGTCGTCAAATGGATATCGCTTTACAAGGACAACAATAAGGGCAGGCTGGGGTCCCTTTGTATATGCAACAAACTTTAATGGTAATTTGCCATGCTTTTCAAATGCAAGTGGAGGACTTGGAAACCTTGGTATGTCAGAAGCTTGGATTCCCTTTTCATTTCCACTTACTGTATTTTCTGTTATTCGTACTATGAATACAACTGCTGAATCTATGCTATTGCATGTTCCAGGGTTTATGAGTTATATTGCAGATGGAACAGGAGCAGGAGGTATTATGTCAGCAACAGGTAGTCTTTCAGTAGGAAGTTCGGATATATTTTCTACAAATAGAAATATTAATGAGTCAAATCAAATAGTATCGTGTTTATACAATGGTTCTAACTCAGCCGGCTTTATAAATGGGGTACAATACGTATCAGGTACTCTGCCATTTTCAGCAACACAAATAAATAATAGCCTATCAATAGGGTGGAGTGACCAAGCTGCAGCATTTGGTCATGGTAGGTCTTTTAGAGGCCAAATATGCGAAATCATAATATATAGGGAGGCGCTTTCCAGCGAGGCCCGTCAAAGGGTGGAAGGATATCTGGCGTGGAAATGGAGGCTACAGAGCAGTTTGCCGCTGAACTCGCCATACAGATACTTTGATCCTGACCTGAAATACAGCCAAATACGCCCTATGGTTGTGGCCGGCGGGTCTATTATAGGAATGAATGGAACTACACTGACATCTGGAACAATGGTCGGTTTCTCTGAAGATGGTAGCACTTGGGTGAATTCCTGCGAATCTGGAAGGGTCTTTAGGGGGAACTGCTACGCAATCGCCTACAATGGACGGATGCACCTTGCAGGAGGCGACGGAGCGAATCCATTCGCCTACAGTATCGATGGAGGTATAACGTGGATACCTAGCGGGCCTACTGGTGCCAGTGGGGCCAGTGGGGCCAGTGGGGCCAGTGGGGCCACAGGTTCCGTAGGAACCGCTGCTGCGACAGGCAGCACGGGATCCACGGGTGCGCCCCCTCCTATATTTACAACTGCCTGCCGCGGAATCGCCTGGGGCAATGGTGTCTGGATAGCAGTGGGCTCAGGAACGAACTCTGTGGCCTATAGCAGTGATGGAATCAACTGGACTGCATCCACGAGTGGCAATAGCCTATTTCCAAATGGGGCCCAGTCTATCGCCTATGACGGAAAAGGGATGTTTGTGGCGGGCGGTATGGGCAGTTCAACAAGACTCGCGTACAGCACCGATAGGGGCGTCACATGGACACACGCAACTAACGTGGGTTCAAGTGTGGTCTCAATAGCCTATAATCCTGTTCGCGCGGCAGGAGGAACCGTAACTGGAATGTGGTTGGCATGTGCAGGATCAGGAACCATGTACTCTTATAATGGAACTAGCTGGACTAGTGGTTCCATTGGAAATATGGATAATCGTATTTTCTGTGTGGGCTGGAATGGAACTATGTGGTTGGCTGTGGGATATGGCCAGGACATCTATAAGTTTGCCTCTTCAACTGATGGTATTTCATGGACAGCTGTTGGCGGAAATTTTGGTAGCAGGGATCATACGACAGCTGGAGTTATACCGCAGCAAAGCGTTACCTTCACTGGTGCTCGCTGGGTTGTGGCTGGTCACAATGGTATTCGAACATCTACCGACGGAACAACCTGGACAGCCGCGACCCTTGGAAACGTCGTAACAAATCCTATAGAAAGGGCGTCAGGCGCCACAGGCCCAGCTGCAGGAACCGTTTTTGAACGAGGTGTGCTCTGTGTAGCTGGACCGAGAGTGCTCCCTTATGGAATGACTGCGGATAGGGGGAGTAGCACGGCCACTGGAGCACAGGCTGGCGGCGGTGACGAAATCGTAGAAAAGGTGGGGCCTGTGGAAACGTTTGAAAAGGTGGAACCTGTAGAAGCCATTACTCAGTATGGAGGCCAAGCCACGGGATCAGCAACTGGGGCAGCAACTGGAGCAGCAACTGGGGCAGCAACAGGACCTACAATCCCAGTAACAACTGACATGACCGTATATTTCGACGCACACCAATATAGTGGTTCAGGTGCTTGGGCAAATCAGGCTCCTAGTACGAGTGCTTCCGCTGCCTCCACTTTTAACGCAACAGTCGAAGCAGGCACACCCTCTAAAAATGCAGCAGGCAATGGTGTTGTATTTAATGGTGCAACCTGCTTCAGATTTCCAAATATTCAAGCAGGTAATGCTTGGTCAGTAAGTTTATGGGTAAAGAGAACAGGATTCAATCCAGGACATTCTGCGTACCTTACACAAACATTTGGCGGTAATAATGTAATCAACATCAGTGTATATGCAAACAGAGGTGGTGATGGAAATGCGGGGGTTGATCAACTTAGTATGGGATTTTATGTAGCAGGGTCATTTAGAAATGGAAATCCTGTAACTACAATCTTGAATACATGGTATAACATTATTTATACATGGGATGGAACATCTATGAGAAGCTATCTTAACGGCGTAGCGAATGGAGCAGCTACTACTCCTGGAATTGCCGCACAAGATTCTGGTAGAGAGTATCGTATTGGTGCATCATGGGATGGGGCATCTAGATTTATAACTGGAGAAATAGGTCACGTAATCATTTGTAAACGTGCTATTACTGCAGACGAGGTGGGACAAATATATAATGCAACTTCGTCCTTCTATCAAGCCACAGGTGTAAGAGGGGGGGTCTTTAACTTTGATTCTACTTTATTTACAACTACCTCATCTACACGGGGGCAAGGTGGTATATACTATAGCTATACTGGTAATCTACTCTTTGGACAAATGCCCAGAGGAGCAACAGTTGCCAGGGATTTTACAATCGAGTTTTTCTTTAAACTAACAAGTGTTCCAACGACAAGTTGTTCTCTGTTTTCAATATCAAATGCTCTGTCATCCCTACTTCAAGTTACATTAACAAGTTCTAACCAAATAACGGCCACTCTTTCAAATGGGACTTCTAGTAGTTTTACTAGAAATATTACATTATCAAGTTTAGTGGGCGTTTGGAGTCATTTTTGCATTATGCGAAGAAATGGAGTGATTTCTTTATTTATTGATGGGGTCTCAAGTTCAAGCTCAGGAAATATAACAAATGCGGGGGCAATATTAGCTTCTACTGATAATCAACCAGGTCAGGAACTTTGTATAGGAAATACTCGCCGAGAAGGGAGTATTACACAGGGGTTTAATGGTCAGATAGGAAGTGTTCGAATAGTAGATGGAAGAGCCTTATATACTATGAATACATCATTCATGAATATTATAGATACCACAACAACGATAACTGTTCCACCATATATTTCAAGACCAAATGGAAATATACAATCATTAGAAAATGTGGGAGGTACTGTGCTACTACTGAATGCACTTTCAGATGCCCCTTTCAAGGACTCTGGTAATAATAATATAGCAGCTATTCAGACAGGTGGTGTGACTCGTGATAGTAGTTTGAGTTTTGATCTGCCACTTAGTTCTTTAGATAATATGGCCCTCTGGCTAGACGCATCGCAGCTCAGCTGGCTAAGAAACTCGGATGAGATCACCAGCTGGACAGATATGAGTCCAAATGGATTTTCGAGTACCGCAATAGGAGAACCTACCTACGTGGCAAATGCTATGAATAGTCTTCCAGTAATAAGGTTCAATGGAACAAACCAGTATATCGATTTCGGCAACGTGCTTAATATAGGGACGGGCCACTTTTATGCGTTCGTTGTGGCGAAGTATGCTGCAGCAGGCACACGTGGCACTCTTATAGCAAAAAGTAGGTGGGCGAATGTTCCAAATCTTTATGCTATAGGTAAAATTAATAGTGGAACAGAAGGCATGTTTTTACTGAACGGATCATCATTTAATATAATATCACATGCATTTAACTCCACAAATGCTTCCCTCTTTGGAGGATACTGGGATAGGAGCACAATGACAGGATCACTGAACGGTTCGACACAAACAACCGCATCATATGCAACAACAGAAAGCATTACTTCGACTACCAACTTTTTGGTAGGAGCATATAATAATGGTGCAGGCGGCGTTCCACCACATGGTCTATACTTTGGAGGCGACATTGCTGAAATCATCATATACACTGCCCCTTTGACGGAAGCCCAGCGCCAAATCATAGAGGGTCGCTTAGCCTGGAAGTGGGGGCTCCAAGCCAACCTGCCAACGGCGCATCCATACAGGTCCGCTGCCCCAACAGCAACACAAATATCAGTATCACGAACAGCAACACAAATCGCAGGAATCACGAACACATCTATGACCCTAACAATACCCCCTAGAGTAATACCAAATGGGTCAGCCCTATCAAGGTCAATGGCACTCTGGCTAGATGCAGCACAAGTCACAGGAATGACAAACGGTCAGGCTATAACAACTTGGGCCGATAGAGGGCCCAGCCTACTTTCCAACACGGCCTCTGGATCACCTACCTACGTGACCAATGCTATGAATGGCCTTCCAGTCATACGTTTCAATGGAACAAACCAGTACTTAGATTTTGGCACTACAGCCCTCAATATAGGCACAGGGCACTTTTACGCGTTCGTTGTGGCAAAATACGCAACAGCAGGTACTACTGGCACTCTTATAGCAAAAAGTATGTGGGCGAATGTTCCAAATCTTTATGCTATGGGTAAAATCAATAGTGGAACAGAAGGCATGTTTTTACTGAACGGATCATCATTTAATATAATATCACATGCATTCAACACCACAAATGCCACTCTTTTTGGAGGATACTGGGATAGGAGCACAATGACAGCATCACTGAACGGAACAACACAAACAACTGCATCATATGCAACAACAGAAAGCATTACTTCGACTACCAACTTTTTGGTAGGCGCATATAATAATGGTTCAGGCGGTGTTCCACCACATGGTCTCTACTTCGGAGGCGACATCGCTGAAATCATCATATACACAACTCCCCTCAGCCTCATAGAACGCCGAGCCATTGAGGGCTACTTGGCGTGGAAGTGGGGACTGCAGGCGGACCTGCCGGCAACACATCCATACAAAATGGCCCCCGCGCTAGGACCCCTGATGTGCAGCATAATAACCCCTACAACAATCCAGCCGGCCCTGACAAACTCCGCCCAGTTCTCAACTACTCTCGCCAGAAGGCCACTTACCACTTTCCAGGCTACACTTGATGCCATGTATGCAGCTCCAGTCGATAGTCAGGCAACACTGCAAAGTCTGAACCAGCAAATACAGACAACTATCAGGGCATTCAACACTTACTTGACTACCACATTCTCAGATCGCCTACAGAATGTGCATCAGAACAAGGATCTGGTAGGGATGCCGAGAATGGTCTTGTCACCAACTTTTACAGAGACAAATACAACATACGATAACACGATTGCCTATCTGAATAACTACAATGCAGCTATGCGCGATCTTATGCGCCGACTAAGGGATAGGGTCGCTGTATTAGACGGACAATATACCACAGCAAAGCAAGTTCAGGGCAACGCCAATGCGGCCCTCGCCACAGAGGTGCAGAAGTTTCAAACTCAGCTTAACATACAGCTACAGGCAGAAGAACTCCCTTCGTATGCAAGGGAGACTGGTGCGCAGCAACTTGCTCCCTATGACACGAACGCGGTGCTCTTTGGAGGAAAGAGCTTGAAACAGCGCGATGACGATATGAGCGCGGCTGTTACTGCTGCAGCCAACAAGTTGGCGGCCAAAAAGGCAATAGCAGAGGCCGCAGAGACCAAAGTGAATAACACAACACAGCAATATAATACTATACGCGGACAACTCATCGACGATTATAAGAAGAAGCTGGACCTCCTTGGTAGCATCGTAGATACATACAAGGGAATCCTCGCACGTAAAGTCACGGCCTCTGCGAGCTTTCCTGATGCCCCCACAGGAAGCGTACAGGCAGGTGGGCAAATGTTGCCAGGAAAACCGCCGCCGCCACCGCCCAATCCTCTAGATTATGGTGCAGATACTCCGCCTTCTTTTATACAAGCAGATGTAATAACAGGGGCCTGCGATGTGACAGTGAGCGGTGCCAGTGCTCCTGCCTACTCCACTCTAGAGAAGCAGGTGAGTGATATAGGGACCGCCTTCACAAACTACCTGACCGATCTCGCTGCGATTATTGCGCAGCTCGATGCCCAGCGCTCAGGCTGGGACACTGAAAAGGCGGTTGCCACTGCCGTCCAGGGCGCTGCAAGCAAAGCAAAGGGTGATAAAGAAGCGGAGAAGTCGGCGCTCGAGCAGAAGATGGCCACGAAATATGTTCCTTCAAAGGAGGCCGTGCGTTCCGCGGAGCCTACAAAGATGGGTGAGCAGACTACCGCTCAGAACAACTATAATACCGCCACGACGGAGGCAAACGCAGCTGGAAATGGCCTCCCTATAGAGGCCCAAACGGGAGATGCCAAGGTCGCAGGGATCAAGACAGCATATCAGGGCTTTATGACTGGGCCAGAGTTCGAGCAGGCGAAGCAGGCAGCTGGCACCTCCACTGGCATTCCTGCAGATGTGGCTGGGCTCCAAAAGGTGATTGATGATGCTATTCCCAAGAAGAACACAGAGATTAGCGCGGCAGAAGAGGCAGTGACAAGACAACAGGGGCTGCAGGCGCAAGGAGCATCAGGAGCTGCGGCAGCCACGGCTGCACTCGCGCTGCTCAACCAGCAACTCAGCGACTCCCTCAAGACAATCATAACAAAGTACGGGCCGACCGTTGCAAAGGAGGCGACTGGCGTCGATCCACTACCCGCAGTCAGCTCTACTGCCCCTGCTGATCTGCGTCTTGTGAAACTCACGACAGCAAATGCGGAGCTGGGAGACACCGTTCTCAGCACTGTGGCCGCGGCCACGCAGGCCAAGGCTGCAGCAGAACAGGCCGAGAGCACTAAGAGGGGGGTGCTCACGACGGCGACCACCACGCGAACCACCAAACAGTCGGATCTCTCTGGTGCCGTTGTCGCAGCAGAGGCACAGCGCCAAAAGATAGAGACCGACTTTGAAGGGAAGACGTACGCAGAGGTGGAAGCTGCAGCGACGGCAGCAGCAGCGGCGGCGGCGGCAAGGGCGCAGGCCTACGAGAGCGCCCGCCAGATTCGCAACACAGCCAGCGAACAGTTGCGCGCCTTTAATGAGAAGATCAAGGGCCTCCAAGACCTCTTTGCCGCGGCGCAAAAGGCCGAATCAGGCAGTGAGGCAGACTTGGAGACGAAGCGTGCGCAGGAGGCCGCCTTCTTGAGCACGGAATCTGGTGCAGTGGCCGCGGCTCTCCAGAAGGAACTTGAGAGGCTGGCCGGCGAAGAAACGGGCGCCCAAGCCAAAGTACTCCAGGCTTCCGCGGCGATCTACGAATCACAGGCGGCACTCAGTAAGAAGCGGCTCGAAATCATTCAATCTCTCTCTGGAGCCAGGATATCTGAAAAGGAGGAGCGACTGCAGCTCAACAGCTTTGATAAGGAGGTTCAAGATTTGAAGTTGTCGATTGAGCCAAAGGAAACGGAGGAGACGCGACTCTTGGCCGAAAAGGAGGCTGTAATAAAGGAGCTGGAGGAGGCCCGCGCAAGAAAGGCGCCCCAGGAGGCAATCGATGCCCTGGAGGCAGAGCGCAATGGCCTCGATGCAAAACTCACACCTCTCCAAGCGGAAATCAAGAAAGAGCGCGCGCAGCTGGACGCTCTAGAGAAGAAGGTGAGTGGATCTGAGACACAGCTCAGCCAAATGGAGGGATCGCGCTCAGCCGCTGAGCAGATGTTGCGGACACAGTTGCAAGAGTCGATCGAGACCCTGCGCACGCAGCTCACTTCTATTGAGAACTCTATTGCCTCTACCAATGAATCGCTTGCAACATACACCAAGACAAAGGGCGAACTCGAGGGCAAGCTGAACGAAGTACGCACGAAGAAGGCCACTGCAACAAATGCCAGCCTACAGCTGCTGAACATAGCAGAGACGAACTACGCTGGAAAGCTGGCAAGTGTGCTCGAGTCAATGCGAATCGCGAACTACTCCCTTTCAAGATTGTCTGCTAGCAAAGAGCAGCTCTCTAAAGAGATTATCGCGATTGAAACATATCTTGGATCTGAAGAGGGAGAGCAGGCATCTGGAGCTGCGGCAAGGGCGAGCACGTCTTCGGCCCTACAAGGGCGTCGTATGAAGGTCCTGGCCGAGATACAGGCGATGGAGTCGAGTGCGCGCACTACTGCATCTGCGGCAGCGACCAGTATCGCGGAACGCCTACGCGCAATCGTACAGGAGCAGGAGGAAATAAGGAGCAACTCGCAGACGGCCCAGAGTGGAGCAGAGGCCGAGAAGGCTCGGATTGCGAGCTTGAAGTTGCAGATTGAAAAGAATATGTTAGAGAAATCACAATCGCTGGAAGCGTCACAGGCCACCTTTTCAGGAAGTCGTGTGGAGTTGGCGACGGCTCTCGCAGGAGCGATAAAGGCTGAAGAGGAGAAGAGGGCAGCGATAGATAAGGAGATGGTAAAACTCGAGGGCTTGAAAGAGGATGCGTCTAAGATGCTGCAACAGTTAATACCTTTAGAGAAGAAGTTGGCTGCAGTGAGGGGTCTCTTGCAGGAAACTGTGAGTGGAGCGAAGCCGGCCGAGGCGATCGAGGCCATACAGCGAGAGATGACTGAGCTGGAGGGGCAGGTAGGAAGGATCGATATCAGCGGAGCGAACACACGCGTGAGCACACAAGAGGGTGTGATTCAGACTTTGAAGGGAGAGTTGGAAGAACTCGTGACAGCGCGTGATACTGCTGAGAAGTTGCTACAAGAGAAACTTGTTTCGGCTGCGCAAATGTTACAGGCGCAAAAGAAGGCAATAGCTAACTCGATAGAAACGACGAAACAAGATATAGTGGCCTCGAAGACGGAGGCGGCTGCAGTGAAGTCTCAGTTGGATCCTGTGCGCGAACAAATGAAGTCGGCCACTGGTACTCAGCTTCAGCGCTTACAGATACAGGAGGTGAGTCTGGCGGCGAACTTGGAGGCTGAAGAGAAGGAGGTGGAGATAATGGAAGGATTGCTTGGAACACTGGAAAAGGCGTTGAAGAGTGTGAGCGATGAGCTCACCGCCTTTGCAGAATATCTTGAGGGCGCAAAGAGGGCAGAGATGGAGCTGGCTACAGCAGTGCAGAGCGGGGCATCCGGTGCCAGTTCTCATATGATGGATTTCTTGAACAAGCTGAGTCAAATGGAATCACAGGCGCAGACGGATGCGACGAAGGCGGTTGAAGAGATGTTGTCGAGGTTGCAGGCAATGGTGCAGGAGCAGGATCAGATTAAAACGAATACGGACTTAGCCAGAGGGGAGGCAGAGGCTCAGAAGGCGAGTGTAATAGACTTGAAGGTGCAGAGGGAGAAGTCGCTGTTGGAGAAGTCGCAGGCATTGGCAGCGTCACAGGCCGCTTTTTCAGGAAGTCGTGTGGAGTTGGCCACGGGATTGGCTGCGGCAATAGAGGCAGAGAAGGCGAAGAGAGGGGCGATTGCTGGTGAGCTGAAGAAGCTGGAGGACTTGAAAGAGGCGGCATCGAAGAGCCTGCAAGGGGCAATGCCTATTCAAGCAAAGTTGGCTGCAGCGAAGACTCTCCTGGAGGAGTCCGTCAGTGCAGGGAAACCGGCCGAGGCGATAAAGGAGATCCAGCGACAAATCAGCGAACTGGAGGGGCAGGTAGGAAGGATTGATCTCAGCGGAGCGAACACACGCGTAAGCACACAAGAAGGGGTGATTCAGACTATGAGGGGAGAGTTGGATACCCTAGTGAATGAGCGGGACAATGCTGAGAAGTTACTGCAAGAGAAACTCAGTTCAGCGGGTACAGAGTTGGAGTCACAGAAGTCGATGATTACGGAATCATTAAACACTGCAACTGAAGAAAATAAGACATTAGAAACTGAGACAGCAAAAGTTGCAAGCGACTTGTCTGGTGTGCGCCTACAGATGCAGAAGGCAAGTGGGCCACAACTGCAGCGCTTGAAAATACAAGAGATGAGTTTGGCGGCGAAGTTGGAGGCGAATACTGAAAAGAAGAAAATACTGGACGGAGTTATTGCAAAGTTGAAGGAGAGCCTCGATAAGATCACTGAAGATATAAATACATTTTCAGGATATCTGAAAAACGCTAAGAACGCTGAGGGACAGTTCAGTACATCTGTAGAAGGGGAGGCTTCTGGAGCCAGTTCTCATTTGACGCAGTTACTGAGTAGGTTAAGAACAGCTGAATCTGGGGCGCAGCTAGAGGCGAGTGGGGCAGTGGAAAAGTTGCTCGAATACCTGCGGGGAGTAATAGGGGAGCAGGAGCAGATCAGTAGTAATACACTTGCAGCACAGAGTGGGGCAGAGAGTGATAGGCAGGGTGTGGCATTACTGCAGATGGAGCGGGAAAAGGCTCTTTTGGAGAGGGCGGAGGCATTGGCAGCGTCACAGGCAGCATTTTCGGGAAGTCGCGTAGAGTTGGCTCAGGCTCTAAATGCAGCAATAGATGCTGAGAAGGCGAAGAGGGAGATGCTCGCTACAGAGGAGGCGAAGCTTGAAGGATTGAAGGGGGCCGCTTCTGAAGTGAAGAGGAAGCAAATACTCTTGGAAGCGCGATTGGCCGCTGCGAAGACGCTGCTAGAAGAGGCCAGCAGTACGGGAGGGCCTGAAGGGGCTGTAAATGAGATTCAGGGGCGTATCACGGGATTGGAGGGTGAGATGGCAGCCCTTGATTTGAGTGGGGCAAATACGCGCGTGAGCCAGCAGGAGAGCGCGATTCAGACTATAAAGGGAGAGTTAGAGGGTTTGGTGGCTGCACGTGATACTGCGGAGACGTTGTTGGAGAATCGCCTGAGCTCGGCTGGGGAGATATTGGAGTCTCAGAAGGTGGCAATCAATGCATCTATAAAGACGACAACAGATGAACTAGAAGCGATAAAGGGAGGCATTGCACGGATTGCAGGTGATCTCTCTGGTGTGCGCGTACAGATGGAGGGAGCGACTGGCGCGAAACAGCAGCGGTTGCATATACAAGAGATTACTCTATCAGGTAAGTTGGACGCCGAGCAGAAGAAGAGGGTCATCGTTGAGGAGTCGCTTACTAAATTGCAAAATGCATTGACTGATATTGAGAATGATTTGAAGGGGTATTCGAGCTATTTGGCCTCTGCAAAGGAGGGGGAGGCTGATTTTGCTGCTTCTGTAGAGAGTGGGGCAAGTGGTGCGAGTTCTCGCCTCGTTCAGTTCTTGAATGAGCTCGAAAAGGCGGAGGTAACGGCGCGTAGTGAGGCAACTGGTGCGGCTGAGACATTGATGAAGGAGTTGAGGGATATCTTGGAGGAGCAGCGAAGAATGGCGGCTACAGGGGCTATGGAGGCTGCGACTGGGGCAGTGGGCGTGGAGGGCGTCGTGCCTGTAGAGGGGGCCACTGCTCCAGTGGTCGGCGTCGAGGGCGTTGAGGCTGCAGAGGGGGCTACTGCTCCAGTCGTCAGCGTCGAGGGCGTTGAGGCTGCAGAGGGGGCTACTGCTCCAGTCGTCAGCGTGGAGGGCGTTACTGCTCCAGTGGTTGGCGTCGAGGGCGTCGTGCCTGGAGAGGGAGCCACTGCTCCAGTGGTCGGCGTCGAGGGCGTTGTGCCTGGAGAGGGAGCCACTGCTCCAGTGGTTGGCGTCGAGGGCGCTACTGCTCCAGTGGTCGGCGTCGAGGGCGTTGTGCCTGGAGAGGGAGCCACTGCTCCAGTGGTTGGCGTCGAGGGCGTTGTGCCTGGAGAGGGAGCCACTGCTCCAGTGGTTGGCGTCGAGGGCGCTACTGCTCCAGTGGTTGGCGTCGAGGGCGCTACTGCTCCAGTGGTCGGCGTCGAGGGCATCGTGCCTGGAGAGGGAGCCACTGCTCCAGTGGTTGGCGTCGAGGGCGCTACTGCTCCATTGGTCGGCGTCGAGGGCATCGTGCCTGAAGAGGGAGCCACTGCTCCAGTGGTTGGCGTCGAGGGCATCGTGCCTGGAGAGGGAGCCACTGCTCCAGTGGTTGGCGTGGAGGGCGCTGTGCCTGCAGAGGGCGCTACTGCTCCATTGGTCGGCGTCGAGGCTGCTACTGCTCCAGTGGTCGGCGTCGAGGCTGCGACTGCTCCAGTGGTCGGCGTCGAGGCTGCGACTGCTCCAGTGGTCGGCGTCGAGGCTGCGACTGCTCCAGTGCTTGGCGTCGAGGGCGCTACTGCTCCAGTGGTCGGCGTCGAGGCTGCGACTGCTCCAGTGCTTGGCGTCGAGGGCGTCGTGCCTGGAGAGGCTGCGACTGCTCCAGTGCTTGGCGTCGAGGGCGTCGTGCCTGGAGAGGCTGCGACTGCTCCAATGATCTCCTCTACAGGAGCAACAGTTTCAATATTACCTACTTTACCAGTTATCCCCTTCACAGGAGCAGTAGTACCAGTTGTCCCTTCTACAGTACCAGTTATCCCCTTCACAGGAGCAGTAGTACCAGTAGTACCTACTACAGTACCAGTTGTTCCCTCAACACAAGTGGTTACACCTATACAAGATGTAGGCATTCCTAGAATACAGCCCACAGTAGGATCATTCGGACAATTTGACCAGGAACCAGCTGAGGAAGAGCCAGCTGAGGAAGAGCCAGCCGAGGAAGAACCGACTGAAGGAGAAGGGGAAGTTGAGTATGGAGAAGGAGCTCCAGAAGAGGAGGAGCAGCCTACAGAAGAGGAGGAGCAGCCTGCAGAAGAGGAGGAGCAGCCTACAGAAGAGGAGGAGCAGCCTACAGAAGAGGAGGAGCAGCCTGCAGAAGAGGAGCAGCCTGCAGAAGAAGAGGAGCCTGCAGCAAATGAACAAATGGAAAATATGCAAGGAGGACGTAGAACACGGCGTCGCAAGACACGCCGCGGTCGTAACAATAAGAGAAAACGGAGATCATCTCAAAAACGAAAGCTAAAGACTAAGTAAGATGGCCGGCGCCCTACTTGGTTCAATGGGATCAAATCCACAGCAAGCAGTTGCACAACTTTTACAGCAAAATCCTATGTTCAAACAAGCATCCGAGCTCCTTCCACTTGTTAAGGGGTTTCCTGATGTAATAGATAAGACAAAGGGGAGTATTGTTCAACAGGTACAAAAAGAAGTAGATACTCGAGTTGCAGAGGGGCTCGCAAAAGCGGGCGTACCTAAAGGTAATGGCGCCGCTCCAGCGAACGCCGAGGCCAACGCCGCTCCAGCGAACGCCGAGGCCAACGCCGCTCCAGCGAACGCTGAGGCCAACGCCGCTCCAGCGAACGCTGAGGCCAACGCCGCTCCAGCGAACGCTGAGGCCAACGCCGCTCCCGAGGGCAACGAGGAAGGCAATGGCGCGAGTTTTCTCGGCTTCGGCGGGCGTCGCAAACGCACTGCGTCAAAATCCCGGCGCAGCAGATCTGCTCATCGGCGCACCCGCAATAAAAATCGCAGGACTAGGTATAAAATGAACTACCGCAAGAACCGCCGCAGCACCCGTCGCGCCAACCGCAAGAACCGCCGCAGCACCCGTCGCGCCAACCGCAAGTAAAGCGGCCCAGCCTCTTACTCTATAAAGGCATACTCTGACCCTTCCTGAATATTGTGCTCCAAGCCCAACAGTTTTCGAAGAAAGAGTCTCCTGTGTAACTCGTGCATTCCGTATTTCTGGATCGCCCCCCGATGTTTCGCCGTGCCATATCCTTTCGAGTTCAGCAACCCATACTTCCTATCAAGTTCCGCATCGCCCTCACACATCTCGCGCACGATCCGATCCCGCCCCTCTTTCGCCAGAATGGATGCCGCTGCCACTGCCAAGTACGTCCCGTCTCCCTGCGGCTCTACCACTTGTTCGGCGCCCCCCAACTCCTCTTCAGGAAACCCGAGGATGCCATCGATGATATAACGCGGCCCAGCCGGTCCAACCAAAGCCTCCGCTGCCCTCTTGAAAGCGAGCCGATTCGCCCGTGTCATCCCAAGAGAATCAATCTCGCTCGCCTCCACTCTCCCGAGACCCCAGCCCACCGCAAATCGCTGGATTTCCTTTTCGAGCACCGCCCGCCGTTTCGCCGACAACTTCTTCGAATCCTTGATCTGGGTGGCTACCTCTAGAATCTCCGATGTCCAATCCGCCTCTCGCGGCCAAATGACGGCCGCAGCAACCAGCGGACCCCAGAGACATCCGCGCCCCGCCTCGTCGATTCCAATCTCTGCTCGCTCGTCTTCAGTATGACGCGCCTTCAACATCTTGTTGAGGGCACGCGGTACTGCTCGCCCAAAGTCCAATTTTCGTCCGTCCATTTAGAATGAAGATGAACTGCACGGCTATCACGACTGGACTACTACTTCTCGTCATAGCGATGATTCTGAGCCTCAAGCGTGCTGCTCGCTACACGGAGGCCTTCGCGAGCATCGGCAATCCCTACAATCAGCCTGGTCAGTATGCTCTTCAGAGCTTCTTCTTTCGCCTCGGCTTCTGAGCGGGGTCGCGCGGCAAAGACGAAAAGCCTCTTTATAGGATAGAGAGATGAAGGAAGGACTATACTTCCTCCTAGTAATCCTAGTATTATTGTTCATAGTCTGGTACGTTCAAAAGCAACAGCGCGAGGGATTCCAGGCGCAAGAGAATCCTGAGCCGAAGGCGTCCGAGGGATTCCAGGCGCAAGAGAATCCTGGGCCGAAGCCGCCAGAGCTGGCTATTCCGCTGGTGTCTCCTCGCTACCAGACTCTTGTTGAGGGGGAGGCAGCGCCATTTGCACCGCCTTCTACGAGCTTGCTAGCACCTCCCCCCGGTCAGGCTGCCTCTATAAATAGTCGGCCCGCTGAGGATCCTGCTCTGAAGAAGAGCACCGAGGGACGTATCCAGAGTGTCCTTGAATCTATAAAGGGCTTTCTTGAAAGGGAGGCACCTGGACTTTCACAGCTGGGAGATCCCACTGTTCAGCTGCCTCTTTCAACGGGAAGGTCCGATGCTACGCGGCTGCAATCTGAGATGGAAGTCTTGAGACGGAATCCTGGTCTGCCGAGCAGCTTGACTGAAGAGGATGTGAATGGAATCGAATCGAACTTGGGCTATCTGCAGAATAAGTGGAGACAGTCGGCGAATGCATTCAGCGGAAGTCCTATGCCGCCGGCCGAGGGATTCACAAGTGGTGGCTCGAAAAAGGGAATGTTCTCTTGGCTATTCGACTGGGGAAACTATGAGGGGTTCCAGACGAGTGGCACAGGCACAGGCACCCCAGCCGCTCCTAAGCAAGTCCTCGCGATGATTAACAATAATTTCAACTTCAACACTGCCGATATAACCCTCACTGACCAGGGTTTCAAGAAGCAGACTACAACTGCCTCGCCGAGCGTGTTCCTAGTCTCGAAAAGGACAAACAACTATCTGGAAACAGCCTTCACGATACCCACGGGCCACACTGGGGTGTATCGGTTCATCTTCACAAACTCGAGCACGAATATTGATACCACAACACTAAATATTAACACATTTGATAGCGTGGGCGTGAATATAAGTGGCCTCGATATGTACCCCTATGCCTACAAAACGGGGAATACATCTATTACGGAGGGATTCAAGCTCGAGTCTTCTCGCGCTGGCACTTTCAAACTGATATATAATAATGGAAAACTGCTACTTGATGATGTTGAACTGAAGATACCCGCCTCTGCAGGTGTAAGTGTAAGAGGATCAGCTCATATGATTATTATGATGACAAACGCGGCGAACACATATGTCATTGATAACTTCACCATAACTCCGCCCGCGGGCTCGGCAAGCTCGACGGCTGCAACGGACCCCAACAAGCCTACTCTAAAGGAAATCAAGGATCTCAATCTCAAGATATCAACTGAGATTCTCCGCCTCGAGGCATCGGCATCCACCGACCTGAATACATTGGGTCGTATAAACAAACTCCGAGATATTAAGAACGCTATAAGTGATATTATTGAAGAGATCGAGTTAGGAAAGCGCACTCTTGACGAAGTCCCTCTTACGAAGGAGGGTATCAGGGCATTCCTCCCCATCATAGAGAATCAGAATACGGCGATTCCCGAGCTTATAGAGGAAAACAGCCTGACAAATATTTTGAACAGCCTTTTCCCCAAGTTCAACACAGGTGATTCTGATGGTGCAAAAGATTCCCAGGCACTCTTCAAGACCTATGCCGATACCTTCCTGAACAATCTCTCTTGGGATGTTGGCCTGCACTATAAAGGAAAGGCGGAGCAGGACATTGCAAAGCACCAGGCTGATGCGATGCGCGATGCGAAGCTGGCCGCCGAGTGGAGCCCGACAGGAAAGGGAGAGGCTGGCAAATCGACACCGGCCTCCGTGTCCAATGACCAGGCCACAAACTATCGCGGCTTCCTCCAGGACCTCGTAACAAATATGACGGGAGGCAACGAGGTCACTTCAAAGGTGTCAGTCAATGGGGACGACGGCAGCGCCGCGGCGGAGGCCTCCAAGGCAAAGGCGGCTCCAGGTCTCGACTGGAAGAAGCGCTCGGCTGCCATCTGCGACCAGATTCGCGCACGCGGCTACAAGCCCAGTGATTTTGGCTGTCTCGAGAATCCTGACAAGGTCTCGGCGGGCTTCTCTTGGCGGGGCTACAGCCGCATGGTCTGCAACCGTCTCAGCACGGTCTATGATCCTGGTATTCCCGAGCTCTGTGGCTGCCCACCGCCCACTTGGGCCGGCTGGCGCGCATAGAAAAAGCACGGGCCTCTTTAGAGAAGGGGTGAATGCGCCTAATGCCCGATTATACCATATTGATCGCATATCTCATTGGGGTTCTCATTCCCCTCTATGGATTTACCGCGCTCGGAGGAAGGCCGACCCTATATACGAAGGGCATCATCCTCTTTGTAGGATATGTGCTGGCCTGTGTTCTCTTGAAGAGCGCGGGGCGGCCCGAGGGATTTGCCGCTGGCAGCACAGACGTGAGTGATACGCGCTGCCCTGACTGTGGTACAAGGACGCCCTGCCCGGCCTATAAAGAGATTGAGGCGCCCGTGTGCCCTCCTATGCCCGATATGAGCAAGTATGTTCTCAAGTCGAGCATTCCTCCTTGCCCCAGCCTGCCCGATATGTCGAACTATATGCTCAAGTCCGAGTGCCCACCGGTGCCCGATATGAGCCAGTACGTCCTTAAGAGCTCTGTACCGAAGCAGGGGCCGATTATTATTGACACGAGTGCGGACAACAAGGCCAAGTGCGGCGACTGCCCTCCTTGCCCTCGCCCTCGTTGCCCCGACGTCATGTGTCCTCCTGCGCCCAAATGCCCGGCCCCTGCACCTTGCCCGCGCCCCGTGTGCCCTCAACAGGTGGTGAAGTGCAAGGCCGAGGACGCTGCTCCCTCGTCACGTGTGCGACCTTTCTTGGCCCCGCTTGACTTTAGCAGTTTCGGGTAAAGATAAGGACCCTAGCACTTAACCGTTCCGCCGTTCCGCCGTTCCGCCGTTCCGCCGTCGCTTCACAATCACAGCAACGCATATTTTCTGAATATGAGCTGCTGCGACCCACTATAATATCACTAGAATCTAAGGAAAATGGACACAAGATACTGGGGTCCATCGGGCTGGCGTCTCTTACATCTGATAGCCCAGGGAGGCCGTGGCCCCCTCAAGGCCTTCTTCGAGACACTCCCTTTTGTGCTTCCCTGTAAATACTGCCGTCAGAATCTGGCCGAACACATTGCCGCCGATCCTGTGCCGTCCGACTCTGCTGCCTTCCCCCGTTGGCTCTGGAAGATTCACAATGCCGTCAATGCCAAGTTGCGCGAGCAGAACATTCCTGTCGCCGCCCCCGATCCTCCTTTTGAGCGCGTAGAGGCCGCATACAAGGACCGCATTGCCACGGGCTGCAGCCGCACCACCTTTGAAGGCTGGGAGTTTCTCTTCTCTATCGCGGATTCGCACCCCTTCTCTCGTGCAGCGCAGACCAGTTCTCCTATAAAGGGACATCCGCCTATCGAGTCTCTTGTGAAAGCGACGCCGGCCGAGCTCAATCGCTGGAATCTCTTACCTGCTGAAGAGCGGATGCCGTTCTATGCCCGTTTCTGGGAACTGCTTCCCCGTGTTTTCCCCTTTCCAGAATGGTCACGTGCCTGGAAGGAGGCCTCAGAGGGCGCCGAAATCCACTGTCGCAGCGGCTGCTTGAAAGGAGTGTGGGCGATACGACGTGCAATGGAGGAGGGGCTCGAGTTGCTCAATAGGACGAGCTACTCGAATCTCTGTAAGGAACTCCAGACGTATAGGAGCGGCTGCTCTTCGGGGGCGCGTCGAAAGACGTGCCGAAGGAAAAGGGCTTCTAAGTAGAGCTCGTTGCTCCGGATCCGCCTGATTTCAAATGCCAGCAACCTCCGCACCATCCAAGATACAAACGGAGAACACGCTCGACGTGTTTCAGCCTGGACTACGGCGGGGAGCCGAGCGGCTCGCATTTGCACCCCACAAGAGATATTTCTACGTGGAGCATCCTGAAGAGGGATGGCGTGTCTATCTGCGCGCCGTCTGTTTTCTCCATGAGCTCTACAGGCCATTCGATGCAGCCAGATTCCTCGTAGTCAAGAGAACTGGTGGAGATCCGCACAAGCCCACGTGGGAACCTCCAAAGGGGCAGATGGAGGGGCGGGATGGACTCGGACAGAGAGGGGATCGCAAGACCGTGATGCAACTGCTGCGAGACACGGTGCGGCGCGAGGTTGAAGAGGAGGCGAAGGTGGCTCGTGTGCGTGAGCTGACCCACACAGGTCTCGTTATACAGGCGACCGAGCCGGATTTCCCGCCCAACACCTATTTTCAGTATCACGTTTTCAGTGGCTATGTGCATCCTGAGTCTATAAAGGCGGCGTTCGACGAGTTCGAGTGGATCGCGGAGCATCCCGCGGAGTTTGCGCGGCGGCGTTCGGACCAGCGAGAGAAGGATGCAGCAGCATGGTACAAGGACGCGGATGAGACGCACACGAAGAAAAAAATGATGGGGCGGTGGTCACCTACCCTCGTCAAGCTCTACCTGGAGCGGTTTCAGTAGGGTGCAGGCGAGCCGCTTCGAAAGAGGCGTCCGCGGCGCTGATCGACACCCTCGTCTATCGTAATAGTGCTGGAGCTCCCATCAGAGCCCGTATCGTCCGAGTCCGAGTGCGAATCCGAGTCCGAGTGCGAGTCCTCGAACGGCACCTCGCGAATGTGGCGCCAACTGTAATCGACTGCCTCAGCCATATCCTTTATAGCAGAGGTCAGGTCTGTGGAGCTAAGAGACTCAATAGAATAGACCACGGCTGGGAATCCTGGAAAGTTGAACTGTATCTGCTCGAAAGGATCGGTATCAGCGCGCACAGCACGGATTAGAATAGAGACATAGTCTCTCAGTGTCAAACTTGTAAGCGTCATATGCTGTTTAGCCTCTGAGTGGGCATCCCAGTACTCGACAGCAATATTCACGCCGAGGAAACGGAAGATGATGCGGTCATCGTTGCGAGGACGGTTCTGGGGACTCTTACGAATGAGGCGGATACTGCATGAACGGCTCACCATTTTTGACTGTGCTGGATAGGGGACGAGGCGGCGCACACAATTTTACGGAGCCGCCAGCCGCCAGCCGCCACCTAGATCACCTCAACCTTTGCAGCAATCACAGGACTGCTCATTGTCTTGAGTAGATCCTTCCTCCCCTCTGCAGCATAATCATAGGTGCAGCCGTGATCAAACGACCCGCGATGCATAGCACAGAAGAACTTTTGACATTTGCAAGGAAAGGCTGTAAGATCCAGCTTTTTCTTGCAAGATTCGAACTCACACTTACGAGACGGCGGCATTTTACACGTACTGTTCCTTAGGCCCCCGTGTCCATTCAATTCTATGCCCTGGTAGCCCTGGCGCCCCTAACAGCACCGCTTGCCCTCTGGGCCGCCTGTTCGCTGAGAACACGGATGCCTGCCCTATACGTCTCCTCACACCCGCTGTAGTACTCCAAGAGAACACCCCTCGCCTCTTCGGCCAATCGGTTCAAATAGTCCATCCCATTCGCCATAACTTTCGGGTGTATCTCGAAGACTCCTGCACGGATCCTCTCTTCGCTAAAGAGCTTGAAAAGGATTGCCATCACACTCCGCAAGTGCTGCGCCTGTCGAGACATTAGTATCTTGGCATAGCTGCGAAGTTTGCCCGCGATGCTCGGATTCAAGTTAATGATACTATCTTCCCTGCCTCCACAGATTTCAGGTCGCTTATTGGTGATCCCTTCTATATGCCCCCCGCTTTCTGGCAGAGTCTCCAGCCCTTCAAAGAACTGCTTCATGCGTCTTCCGAGGGCGAGCACCTGCGGATTGCTGGATATCTTAGGCGCTCCACCCAGCACCCGCTCTACAAAGAGATTGGAGAGCGCACTGATACCAATAGAAGATATGATCGGCCTTCCCTCTCTCGGAAGAGAGCCGTCTTCTGAATAGGGAAATCGCAGACGACAGGCACTACTGAAGGCCTCCTTGGTCATCGTGCCCTTTATAGCCGCCACGTTGAGAAGCTGCACTGCCCGCGCCACACAGTGAGCCTTCAGAGGAGGAGTTCGAAGAAGAGCCTCCCACACCTTCTTTACACGAAGATCGTCAGGAATCGCATCCGAGTTAATCGGCTTCGGATAGCCTTCGCGCGTATAGGAAAGCTGATCTCTTGAGAGAGCCTCGACTCCCCTCTCTCGCAAAGGTTTCAGCAGGCGTTCGAATGCCCCCTGTATGAACTGGCTGATGCTCTCATGTTTCTCCAAGCTTCGTGGCACTGTCTTGTCAAGTAATCCTGTAGAGAAGGTCTCCTCGGTCTTGCTGGGAGGCTGAAGATAGGAGCGCAGCCCCTCTGGAGTAGTCTCCATACCTGTATATTGTATTACAACCCTGTATTTCTGCGGGTCAGCATTTAAGGGGCGATGACTCCGCTCTATCTTCAGCGTCACATTTATACTGATATCTCGCTCTCTATCATTTACCTTGATCCTGTCCCGATACTGTATAGGGAGAGTATCGGTGTGCTGTATATGTTTCGGAGGTGACGTAATCATAGTGCGCGTGCCCTCAATGACTGTATTGGGAGAATCAATAGATTTGATGAGTTCGAACTTTCTGAGAAAATTCACGGCTGAAAAGGGGGGGGCCACGAGTTTCTCGAAGGCCTTCGTGAAAAGATCTTTAAGAAGAACGGGCAGGTTTTCTCCTGTCTCAGTACGAGGATCCGTATTGGTATGATGCCGCTCTTCCAGAAATCCAGAGAGGGGTTCGATAGTCTTAGGCTCCTTCGTACTTGAGGCTGTCAGCTCTCGAAGTTCTACCTTGAGTTTTCTCGAGTCTATTTCGGATCGTGTAATATAGAGTTTTCCAGAAATATAGTAAGGTTTGCCGAGATGATCAATAGTGCAGAGTACCTGGGGTACTCTATTAGTGGCAGTATCAAGTTGTATCCCCTCTCGACGACCAGGTCCAATAGACTCGTTTGTATATAAGCTATTTTGCGGAATCTGCATATCGAATCCCTGAAAGCGCATAGGCTCTTGTGAGCTCAGGCCACCTTCTGGCCTCACCAAGTATCGATTCAAGATGATGTAGATACCAGCCTTTTCAAGTGTCAAGTTGAATCCGCTGTCGGTGGAGAGCGCACCACCTCTAAAGGTGAAGGGGCCGAAGCGTTTGCGTGCTTGCGGAAATCCAGCGAGTCCAGGGGGCTGTATGAACACGCCCGCGGCACCATCGGTCCGCTTAATCGCCTCAATATCTTGGGGATCCGTGGCGGGGAGTTCGCTGTCCATTACACTGAGCGCCAAGGCCGCATAAATCTGGAAAATGCGAATGAAAAAGAAGGCGATCTGCTGACAGAGCTGTCTCTGCTGTTCAGGTCGCGGGTGTGCCCTGCGAATCCCCTCGAGCTTCTGGAAATAGAAGGTGCCATCATCTCCCCTTTTCGGATACAGGCTCATTTTCACGAACACATCGTCGAGGGCATCCGCGGCGACGATAAGATATCCCTTGCAGCGCTCAGGATCGGCAAGAGAATAGAGATCGGTCAAGTCGGCTCTGCGAAACATTTCTCGCAGGATCGTGTTGAGAATCTGTTTTGTTTCTTGAGGGGTCGGACTGCTGGTAAAAGGGCTCGAAAAAAGTCCCCCCATCCTCTAATCATAGACGGGTTTCTTGTTCTCCTTTTCACGGCGCCTGGGGTGCCGCTGCAGAGACACATGCCAAGAGACCTGCCTGGGCAGCGGCCTCCAGTTTCTTCAGACACTTCTGGAGTGTTCCCTCGCTCACTCCGCACACGGCCGCCACACGTTCAAAGGAGATAATATCAGGATCGGCAGAGCCATCTGACCTTTTCAAGAGGAAGGCGATCACGCCGGCTGCCAAAGAGGGAGGCATATTCTCGGGGCAGATCTCCTTGTCCTCTGCCTCGTTGGCCAGGGCAATGGCCGCAGTTCGAAGAGTCTGGAAACGGTAGCGGCTAATGGGCAGCTTGCTGAGTGGATTTGAAACGTAGTCCGATGCCCTGGTGCTAGGCATCGCCGCCGGATCAGCGTGGCCTCCTTCGAGTAGCCCACGCTGATGCGCCATACAGAGAATCTCCTGGAAATATTTGAGGGACTTGGTGAATTCCGCCGTGCTCAAGTGGAAGATGTCGGCAATATCTTTCGGCTTCCTCGGCTGGCCGATCTGTTTGAGGGCCGAATAGATGGAGGAGGCGACCACACTCACGCGCTTCATTCCGCGGCGATCGCAGTGCTCCACGAGCTTCACGTACATATCTTTGGCAATGTCCATCGTCCGCGTGTCGAAGCCGTTATTATTCGCGGCGATGGCGATCTGCTCAAAGACCTGGAGGAGGCTGCGCTCTCTATAGGGGAGTTGGTTCCACGTATGATAGCGGCGCACACGGGCCATTGCCATCCGGGTAGAGGAGCTGCCGCCCTGGGCGTGTGATAGAATCATAGTGCCGAGTCCTGAAGAAGGGAAGCGAGTGTCCATGGGGGCTCCTACGCGGCAGGGGTCGCCTCCTCCGCGGTCCTCCAGGCCGAAGAAGCGGTACTCGGCGCCGGTGTCGAGGGGGCGCTCCATAATCTCGCCACAAGAGGTGCAGATACTAAGATCGTCGAATCCCCAATCCTCTCGAGAAATGCCGCACTTTTCGCAAGAGGTGGATGCAGTAGGCCCACTCTTTGCAGGCCTCTCTTCTTTGAAGATCTCAAAGTGGGCATCGTATGTACTTGTCGAACGCCTTGCGATTCCTGGAAAGAGTGGAGCCGCCATTGTGTGCTGGCCCTCTCGAAAAGGACAGCCTACTCAATTTTCATTTGGCCGCGGCGGTCGTGCCCGCGACCAACCCCAGGAGCCGTTTGGCCGGCACGTGGAACGGGGCGAGCCGCTTCAGCCACAAGAGAACCCACTCATTGTATGCCCGTGTGCTATAGTCTGCAGCCCCTGGTCCCGCAAAATGGGTGTGAATAGAACCGAGTGGCTCTCCACCTATTAAGATTCCAGAGGCCGCCTCCATCACTTTTCGGCTCATTGTCCAGGCTCTCTTGAGATCCTCCGCCGATTCGTGCCCCTGCCAGAGGCGCCACCAGCCATAGTTCTGGGTAACTGGAAAGGTGTAGAGTCCTACTGCTCCCGTCACGCGCACCACCTCTGCAGCCACCGTTTCGAGGCACGCCTGTTCAAAGAAGCGCGGATCGCTCACGCACGCCCTGCGCCACGTCTCTACGAGACTGCGATCAGACATCCAGAGAAAGCCGCCATTATACGCCCCGAAGCGGGCCTCGTCGTGGGCCCGAATCATATGCGGACTGAGACCAATGACTGCGCCCCCAGGCACAAGAGGTAGTGGCGCGCAGAAGCAAATGTCGGCATCGCAAAAAAGGACGCCCACCTCTGCTGCCAACTTGGGCTCGGCCGCAAAGACCCAATCCAGGAGATTGAGCTTCTCCGCCATAAACTGAAACCAGAGGTTCGCGTAGGCAGTCCCCGTCGAGGGCATCCTCTCCATCTCCTTTCGAGTGAGGCCAGCATACGCATCGAGCACCTCACTCGTTACGAGGCGGCCCGGGTATTTGAGTTCTCTTACCTTCTTGCCGGTAGAACGGTCACAAAATAGATAGACTGTGGGTGGGACCGCATTGAAAATCGCCAGAGACCCGAGCAAAATCCGAAGATCCTCTATTGCTGACCCTGTAGCGAGGGTGGCGATCAAGGATGGTTTTATAGGAGTAAGCACGCCCTTTTCAAGGTTGTTGGTCGCTGTCGCTGAGCTCATCTTTTAAGAGAAATCAGCACCCGCGCTTTAGGCAAAAGCCCGATACACATACAGGGAGGACACGCCACCCAGCACCTGCACGAAGATGTAGCCCAGGAGCTCCTCGAATCCGAGGGCGCCACGCATGTACATTGTCACGCTCACGGCGGGATTCACGTGAGCGCCAGACTTGCGTCCGATGAGGAACACGATCAGCGCAAGAGAAGCGCCGATTGCGAGTGCATTACCACCAGAGGCCAGGATGGTCAGCAAAAGCAGGAAGGTGCCGAAGTACTCAGAGAGCAGGGCAACAGTGTCGAGCATTCTATAAAAGGGGTCTAAGATTATTTCTCTCTTTAAAGACAACCGAGCCCAGTAACGAATGGCACTTCGTCGTATTGAGCGCGAACTAGAAGATCTTCGTCGGGATCCTCCCTCATCCTGCAGTGCAGGTCCAGTAGGTGAGGACCTCTTCAACTGGGAGGGCTGTATATTCGGCCCTGATGATAGTCCTTTTAGCGGCGGTGTATTCAACTTGTCCATCCAATTTCCGGCAGAGTATCCCTTTCGAGCACCTCACATCCAGTTCAAGACGCGGATTTTTCATCCGAACATCAACGGGTCGGGTCTGATATGCCTCGACATCTTGAAAACACAATGGTCGCCTGCCCTCACTATCTCTAAAGTGCTTCTGAGTATAACGAGTCTTCTAACAGATCCGAATCCAGACGATCCCTTTGTGCCCGATATAGCGCGTCTATATAAGGAAGACCGGGCGGCTTATGAAGAGGAGGCACGTCGATGGACGCTCACCTATGCAGTACCATACGGATCCGATAGTGAAAGCGATGACCGGGATAGCCCGTAATCTTCTAAGCACTCTAGTAAGAGAATGAAGAACGCCGCTTCCGTAGAATCATTCGCACATCTTCTGGTCGGTATCTTTATAATGATACTTGTCCTGATGCTGATCGTACAGGTTCGCGACGGCTGGACAATGACGAACATTGTGCGTCGGCGCATAGAGGTCAAGGAGGCATTTCAGATGCCTACAAAGGTGGAGGACTCGACGGAGGACATGAAGACGGACGTCTCACCAGCAGACACCACTCTAGATCGTCCGCGTCAGCCCTATACTCTCTTGAATGACTGGTTGGAGACAAAAGATGCGGACGCTGTTCGCACAGGAGCCTACTCTGCGGCCCGTTGCCACGACGCCGACTTCCAGGCGCGGCTGGAAAAAACGGGGAACTTTCGGCAAATGACGAACAACTATCGGCGAGGGGATCCTGATTCGTGCTCGGCCCCGAATCAGGAGGTTGCACTCGGATATTACAAAATTGAGGAGGTCCCCTTTGATGCCTCTTGTATAGATCGCAAACAATGGCCGATGCAGCGGAGCTAATCCACACGATGTACTCTTTAGAGGGTGTGGGGCGCACTGGCAGGGCAATGGGGTGTGGAATGATCGTATATAACCAGGGAGTCCGCCCCGAGTTCATGGAGCTCTGGCGCTTCATAGAGTTTCGTATTTGGGCAACGGATGTATATAGGGACGAAGCAATGAAAATGCGCGATTTGACCCCGCATTTTCATCGTTTCCAACGGCGCCTGCGTGAGAAACTTATTCTCTTGCGGGCTCGGAGGCGGCTGGCTCGAGGGGCGGGGCGCCTACTTCTTCAGAGGGAGCTGGGTTTGCCACCTCGACTGGACTCGGTTCTGGAGGACTTTCATCGGGAAGAAAGTCGTAGGTAGGGGGCTGGGGTTGGTAGCCTGCAGCGCCCTGGTGTCCCTCTCGGATAACGATCATCTGCTGGACCGCCGTGGAGGCCGCTGCAGGCTTCCGAGGAGGTCGCGACGATGGCACCGCAGTATATTCGCCCCGCCGAGCCGCCGCCACATCCACCCAGAACTTCTCTTGAAGCGGCCGCGTCCCTTCAAACCACCCCCTATCACGGGAAACTACCTTGCGCATAGAGGCATCGATGCGCCAAGGGATCGTCTCGAGAACCTCCCAGCCGGCGCTGACCATCTCCTCTCGAGTCTCCTCTGTATAGGCATACTGCATCGCAGCAGTCAGCTGATTCTGCAGGAGCCAGAGAGTTCCGCGGACTCCAGTCGCCTCGGGTGGTGGCTCTCCTTCACCCCCTTTTTGCTTCGACTGTATCTTGACCTCGATATACTCGCATTCGCCGATTCCAGTTACCTCCATCTGTATCTGCATCTGGCACCAGTACTCGAAAGGGATACCCTCGCCCACTTTTCGACTAATGGGACACTTGATTTCAATGAGGCGCCCCACACGCTGCGGATCAGTGGCATCCACCACGATTCCGTCGGGGCTGGCGGCGAGATTGGGATTCGAGGGATGCAGAAGACGCCCTGACTCTGCTATGGTGATCCCCTCAGCCTCGAGCACCTGCTTTACAACGGGCTCGAAGCGAATACCCCAGTCAAAGGGGCCCATCTCACACGTGAGGCACGCGAGGCGGTTCGTAGGTGCGGGGTCGGTGGTGGCGGCGCCCGCAGCACCAGCCGCCTTACTGAGAACGAGCTGACTCACGGCCCTCGGTGTCTTGAAAAGGGTTGCGAACTCGGAAGCAGTGAGGACCTGCTTGCCCTGTGCATACCATTCCGCCGTACGCTGGGGAATCTGGGGAAGCGCCAGCAATGCCTGCGCTGCCGCCTTCCGCACCTCGGGCGCCCTGCTTGCCCACCCTACTGAGCCTCCCCTCTCCACGAACTTCTTCAGAAGCCCGAATCCAATATCCTTCACAGCGGCGAAACTTGCGGCCTCCGCCTCCGTAAAATCCACTTCACTGGCCTCTAGCATATCATCGAGTGCAATCTCCGTTTCCTCTTTCCAGTCATTAAAGGAGGAAGCGTATGCTGTAAAGGGTGTGTCAAGATCCTTTGATGTCAAGAGGTCGGCCACCTGCTGGAACATATCACCGTGCTTTACGAGGGTGGGGCCAGCTGCGGGCCTCAGTTTTTGGGCCGCGGCGGCGGCCGCGGGAGCAGGAGGTGGCGCTGCTGCAATCATCCTATTGTCTTCTTCCTGTATAAAACTGTCGGCTCGATCCTTATGCCTCTGTCGTCTGCGTCGCTGGTGCTGCCGTGGCGGAGGCGGGGGTGGCGGACGACCGTTTCCGGAATGTAACGGCATTCCTCTTCTCGAGAATCTGAAAAAGCACGTCGCCCGTCGCCGATTGGTGCATCACCAGCGGCTTTATCTCCTTGATCTTCTCCTCTTCAGGATCGTATTCCACTGCCGTCTTGGAGTTCAGCAGTTTCTTGTCCAAGGCCTTACTGAGCAACGTGAGCAAGTTGGTCCGCTCCGTGTCCTTCAGACTCCGCTTGTCCCCCAACTCCTTCACGAAAAGCCGAAGACGATTGAGGCGCAACCCCCTCTCCAGGCGGTGCCACGGCCTCTTATAAGCCACACTCGCTTCAGCATCAATAAGACGCTGAAGAGACTCATTTACTGCAAAATCTATCATAGAACCACTGACATCTTCGTGAGTCGAACGGCGCAGAGTTCTGTTGCGAATAGACGCCATTTCCTATAAAGAAGAAGTGGCCGCGCTTAAGGTAAGAGCGCTGTTGCCGCCTCTATAACTGAAAAGGCGGTGTGCGGGCGGACAGTGTCGCCACCAAGCTGGATCTCGTCCAGAAATCGATTCAGACCCGTGTCATCGCTTGACCAGACGAAGGGTCTCCAGCCCTCCTTTGGAGGTGTGCTGCCTGGTGCAATCTCTCGCCAGGTGTAAAAGTCGGCGAGACCCGGATCTGTTGCATCGACGGGCAGAAAGATATAAGAGGCGGCGGAGGCCTTGGGCGGAAAGAGAAGCTGAAAGCCATTTTCCGCTGCAAAGGTGGCTGCATAGTCGAGTGCGTTGGCGGCTTCCGCTGGCGGCACCTCGATTAGATGTGTCGCATTTCGCTCAAGAAAGAGCCAGACTTGGCTCACAGCGCCCTTTAAAGGAACACGGAATATTGGTATGATGTACATTTTTGCGGCGGGGGTGGGTGTGCGCGCAATCGCTTGGTATTGGAAACCTCATTCCTCTTTAGACAGGACTGTCCTCCGCCAGATCAAATGTTCCATCCATTAGAATATGCTGGTCCTGTGCGGATTCCTCCGCCGAAAATGCAGTTGCGTGCTCGAAAGGAGGTGAGCGCCGACGACGCGATTAATGCACGGACGTTCGAACACTGGCAGACGGATGTGCCGATACCACAGAGCCGATTCCTGCTGAAATCCGACGGGACGCCGATGGAATACTCGATGAAGCCAGGAGTGTCGAAAAAGCCCGCCGCCACCGATCAGAGGGCCGTGGCGTATGATATGGCGCCCCTGACGAGCCGCACGGATAAGCGGGACTATCGGCAAGCTCAGCCCTTTGTAGCGGATGGTCCATCACTCGCAATGAACCCGTATTTCGACCGGTACGATCCTACACGCGATCCGCGAAATATGATTCGCGAAGTGCGTGGAGTTGTCTATGAAGAGAAGCAGCCTGATAGGGGGCTGGAGGAGTCGAAGCGGCTGACCGCGAGGGGCTACCTGAGCCGATGGATGCCTGAGGGATCGAGCCAGGAGGAGATGGTCCAGGCACTCCAGGCATATGATGTGATGCGACCGGCAATGAATAATATGCAGAAGAGTTATCGTTAAAGGCGAAAGGCGACGGCGAGCCTAATCAAACGTCACCTCTACAGTGCAAGTGTGCTTCTGCATGAGCTTCGACGTCTGTGGCTGATTGGAGGCGATGCGCTTTCGCGTCATTGTGCGGACTGAAGAAGCCGCCGAGGCAGCTGTGACCGCTGAGACAGCCGAACTGGACGACATTCCTGACGAGGCGCTGATCGCCTTCCTTTGACGCTGTATCTCGCGCGCGTTCTGATTCATCGCCGCTTCTATTTTGGCAAGGTTCATCTTGATATAATCAAGAACACCCTTTTCAAGTGCCCAGCGGAAAAAGTTGAGCTTTCCCACTGTGGTCTGGAACATCGGAAAGCCAGGGATCTGGAACATGATGCGCTCACGCCGACAGAAGGGGTCAAACAGCTTTTTGCTGTAGGCCTTCAGCTGCGATTTGTAGTTCGTATAGACGAGGAACTCTTGCCCATTCACTATATAGGAGATGTTGTGCTGCTTGGCATAGTTGGTGACGAACCAGTCAATGAGACGCAGCGATATCTCGGATGTGCCCTCGAGGAGTCTGAGCACCTCGTCCTTGTCCTCGCGGGTCGTGTAGAAACGCTGCAGGCTGCTCACGATCAGCTCCTGTTTGCAGTGTATCTTGCGACGCCGCGTTTGGGGATCCGGATCTTGTTGAATAACGGGAAGACTGTTAAGCACCTCCATCTACGCTGAAGAGGGGGACAGTCTTAGGCCCTTGACTTTGCGTATGGGCGAGCAGGATTTACAATCGCTGGGATTAGTAGCATAATGAGTGGTGTGCCGCCCGGATATAACCCCTCGGATAGTGTGCTACAGGGGGGGACAAATGCACAGATAGTACCTGTTATGGGGGGTGGTGGCAGTGGGACTGCACCCGAGAATCAGAGTCTCTTGAGTGGAGGAAATGACGCGGTCATTCATCCTGTAAGCGGAGGAGCGAGGGGAGCGATGAAAAAACGGAGTCAAAGGGTGGCTGCCTCTTCCGCTCGAGCGTCCCCTAGATCTGCTGCGTCTCCTCCTCCCGTTTCAGCATTACCACCTCGACCACCCTCTGGACCTCCTGCTGTAGATGCCCCTACACAGCCCACTGTAGATGCCCCTACACAGCCCCCTGAAGCTGCCCCTACACAGCCCCCTGAAGCTGCCCCTACACAGCCCACTGTAGATGACAATATGGAGTTTGAACAGCTGATTGCAAACCCCACTGGAGATTCTGAGGCAAACCCCAAGCCAGCAACCAAGCTAAAAAAATCCCCAATGTTTGATATTACGGGACCAACCACACAACCCCTTCCAGCTACACGCATATCGCCTAGATCACTTCCTTCCCAGATATCCAAGTCTCTTAAAAACGCATATATCACTCGCCAGAAAACTCTGTGGAATCGTCTTACAGGAGGTGCAGCAGCCCAATACCTTACTCTCGCCACTTGCCCAGACAACCAGAAACTTCAAAAGGACAATGATCTCAATGCCGATGAAATAGGTTACGATCGTCTCGTGGTATTTATCCCTACAACCACACGTCGTATCGTTGTCCTACCGCCTGTAAGGGGAGACACGGCCGTCTTCGTGAAATGCCTCGAGGCAATACAGCCCCTCACGAACTCCAAGAACACGGTCTGTATATTCTCTGCCCCCTTTCTTGGCTACGATCCCGCGGCAAACAAGGGAATCTTCGCCAAGTTCCTCGAAATGAAGACGACACCGCAGTTCGCCGGCAGAATCTTCGCCGTTCCAGACCACAGATTCTCCAACTATGTAGCCGGCTGTACGATTGATCCAGCCTATGAGAATGGAGAAGAAAACAGCTCCCCTCTGCTAAATATGTTGGAACCCACATATCTTATCCTCTACAGCCCTGATGCCGATTTTCAAGGTAAAAGTGGCATTCTCTTCTCAGGAGGTGCAGTCATAGGACTTCCGATGGGTAAGCCAGGTACAACATCTGTCTCAGAGATTCTCGCTACACCCGATGAACGCCCCCCTCCTTCTCTTGCCATAAGCCCTGCTGACCCCCTCCAAGAGGACACCGCAGCCACAACTCAACTCTCCCTCTTTAAAGTGCGCGGTGTGAGCGAAACAATGAGTATATTCACTATTAAGCCCATAGGAGAAAAGTATTCACAGACCATTCTGAGCGCTCTCCCTGATAACTTTATCGAAGCAACTGATCTCAAGGACCTGCCAGATACTATAGCGACAGTGCCACTTACAGTAGGGAACGGATATTATCGCATACGAGATCCCGGTGCCCCAGGTGTATATGATGACTGGCTGCAACAACGATTTACTCCGGACGAGGCCACCCTTTTGAATGATATGCACCTGCGCCCATCACTTGTTGCCGGCCTCTTTAAAGATGAGATTGACCCCTACGATGGCAGTAAAAAGGCGTGGCAAGAGACGCTCGCCGATTTCCTGCGGAATATCATCGACTCCAAGTGTTTTACTGATTCTACTCTTCTTACGAAGCGTGAGTGTGAGCAGGGGAGGAACTTCTTGAATCGTATTTATGAATACATACTGCTGAATACTGCGTCTATTCTTGAAATGTCCGAGCTCGACCAGGAGCAGTTGAATGATCAGCTTACGGATGCGGCAGATACGGCACAAGCGCTACTGCGTATAGCTGAGTTGAAGGCGGCAAGGGCTGCAGAGCAAGCAAGGTCGGCAGCAGTGGCAGTGCAGAAGAAGGATGATATTGAAAAATCATCTAGATCTGCTGTACGGGATGGCAAAATCGAAAAGCCTAATGATAATAACTTAAATGCAACTGGGGGGATATACGACCTTAATATTTATTATCCGGATCCTATCAAATATACAGAAGATAGTACCCTTGGTACTTTTACACCAAACGCACGTATCCGCATACAATATGATGATGCTGGAAATAAGTTGGATATAGATGCTGTGATCGAGACACTAAAGAAAGAGTATCAAAATGAGGATTTTGAAAAGATGCCAAGCCAAGGAATCTAAAATATGGGCTGTATTAATAGAATGCCATCAACTCGGCGGGCCAGACATATGATAGAATGGCGGCGGCGCCGCAGGGGAATGAGATCCCGAACACAGAAAGGCGGTCAGTTCGCTAAGAAGCCAGTTTCTAAGGGGAAAACTGCGAAGTTGCCCAAGCGTGGTACGGTCAAGCCTGCCACAGTGAGACCTGGTACGGTCAAGCCTGCCACAGTGAGACCTGGTACGGCGAGGCCTGGCACGACAAGACCTGGTACGGCGAGGCCTGGCACGACAAGACCTGGTACGGCGAGGCCTGGCACGACAAGACCTGGTACGACAAGACCTGGTACGGCGAGGCCTGGCACGGTGAAACCTGGAACACAGCGGCCTGCCACGGTGAAACCTGGAACACAGCGGCCTGCCACGGTGAAA
>Ga0068872_10000470_pt1 | contig 34314 bp, 29 predicted proteins | sample NOAtaG_7_FD_66441 | JGI IMG/M metagenome (GOLD analysis project Ga0068872, IMG submission 66441) | Freshwater lake microbial communities from Lake Erie, under a cyanobacterial bloom - NOAA_Erie_Diel1S_2200h metaG | ecosystem: Environmental > Aquatic > Freshwater > Lake | place: USA: Ohio, Lake...
GAATAGGCTGGCGCACTCGGATTCACATATGGATGAATGGCGACAATGTCAATAGCCGACCACAGGCCGGCCTGGGTTGCACGATACAAGAACGCCATGTTAAATGGGTTGACACCAGCCGAGACAATCACCGCATCGGGATCGACTTGTTTGATGGCGCGACTCGTCAGAATCACCAGGCGTGCATATGCAATAGGGTCAGGGCTTGGTCGCCAAAAAAGCGCATTGTCCGGCTCGTTCCAGATTTGCCAATAGCGAATTTGATGGCGATAGCGCGCCACAGTCTGTGCGGCCCAGGCCGCAAAGCGCGTCGCATCGGGCGCAAAGAACGAATTGTTGTACGGGTCATCGTGCGGATTAGTTGTGGCCCAACCTGGTGGATGCCCAAGCACCCCCAGAATGTGCATCTGACGTTGCGTGAGTGCATCAAAGGCATCATCATAAAACTGCCAGTCGTATGCAGTTGGTGTCCGTTGAACGCGGAACCAGTGGATATCCTCGCGCACCCATGCGGTATTGGTGTGTGCCACAATCTCGGCTGCTACAGGAATGGTACTGCGGTAATGAAGGCGTGTGGCGAGGTGCGTGTTGAGTCCGAGTTGCGGTTTTTTGGCTGATGCAAAATGGAATGCGCTGGTGTCAGGCATCGGTGCGACTGCATACCACACACTGCCACAAAGAGCGACACATAGCCAGAAGCGTATGATGTGATTATGGCGCAACAACGGACACCATCACTGCTTGACTTTGGGCGTGGAGCGTGCCACTACCATCATAAATCTCGATTGGTTTGAGGAGACTCTGCCCTACGTGGTCGAAACGGATGCGGTAGTGGTATTGGTAGATCTGGGCAGTGTCGACGCTCGCATGTATTGTGATGGCTTGGTGATCACTGTGCGAATTGATGTTGGCAGCATTGACAGGAGGTGTCATAAGCGTGCTCAGAGTGCTTTGTGGGTCACTGATGCTTACGTGCGGAATCGATGAAAAGAACGCCATGCTGACGCGCACCGTGACCTCTTCACCACGTGTTAGTGTTACATCGTTGGGGAGGAGCGTTCCGTCGTCGCGGTACATTTGGAGCCAAATTACTGCATCACCTGTAGGTGTCGGCGCGTTGCGTGGTCGGGCAATCCCAATAAGAACGTCTTCTTCGCTTTGTAGTAATCCATTGAATGTAATCGGTTGTGCTGGAGACATCATCCCCATATGCACAATCTGGCCCGTATCGCTGACAATCGAGATGGACGTATTGGCGGTGATGGTAGTAAGTAACGCACGATGTTGCGACCAAATTCTGCCATTTGAGATGCTATCAGACCATCCATTGACACCACGGGCACTTAATAGTTGCGTGCCTAGTTGGATGCGCTCGGCGGTTGCCACATTTAGCGACGATAACGCTTGATAAATCAGTGCATTGACGTTTTCTTGGCTATGCAACGACGCCGTGGCTGGATCGGCTGCCCACCACAGCCCTCGTGGTGCACTACGCGCCCGTTGCACCAATTCTGCCACGATGGGGGGAATGGTATAGGTGTACTCGGCTGGCATACCCAAAAGTAACGCGGCAAGTCCTTCGTTGCCGAGTAAATGCGGCGATTGACTAAGTGTCACCATCGCTGTGGTCGGCGGTTGCTGATTGAGTGCTAGGGCGTATGCCACCATGGCCCGAATACTCGGGCTTAACTGCGGGTTTTGTACTTGTTGTTGTAGATAGCGCAATGCACCTTGATGTGCTTGCATGGGTTGTCCAGCGTGGGCGAGTGCAATGACAACATCTGCTGTAATGAGAGGATCAGCAATCTGACTCCCAACCCAGCCCCAGGCACCATTGGCTAATGTGAGTTGCGTCAGCTGTTGGAGTAGGATGAATTGATCGGTTGACGATGCGGTGTGCCAGATACGATGTGCGATGTGGCTCGGATTGCTTGCATCATACGGTGTTCTGGTGAGCGCCTGTTGCAACTGTTGCCGAGTCATGATGATGTCGAGCAGTGTAGCTGGATTGGTACCTTTCTGGAGCGAGGTCGTTCCTTGTAACACAAATCCATCGTTTGCATAGGTGATGGGGGGCACGACTACTGTGGGTTGCCAGCGGAGCGTTGGTGATTGACTGCTTTCAATGGTGAGTTGGGCGTTCGCATCTTGTACGCGGTAGTGCCATGTGCGTGTTGCATAGCCCTGTTGATTACTCATCACATCAAATTGTGGCAAGGTGTCGACGATTTGTAATCCCTCTGGCGAGACCACAAATCGCGAGTATTGACCTGGTTGGTCATCTTGAATGGTCAGTGTGACACCGATAATGTCGCCGATGCGTACGACATCTGGCGCATCAAGTGTGAGTGATTGAGCGCGTGCCACAGGTACTGTCCGTGTGACTGCAATCTGACATTCGTCACTCATCACCATTAACGATATACGCACAACGTGTGACGCATTATTCGGACGTTGGAATACAATCGAGCCACGCTCGTCGCTTGTCATGTTCATGCTCTCGGCCAATGGCTGTTGCTGTGTGACATCATAGACATTAAACAAAAATCTACTATTCGGTACATATCCCATTTGTATGGTGAGCAGTTGATTGCGTGTTGAAGCCTCAATTGGCACGGTGGTCGGACAGGCTGAATTGTTGACGGGCTGTCCACTATGATGAAAGGGGAGACCCGCCGCACTGATGCTGGTATGGAGCGTTCCAGTCTGACTGATTGCATCGCTAGCTACAATGCCGGTATCACTGTTTTGGATCCACGAGAATTGGACTTGCTGATCGAGTGATTGGGCGAGCAAGAGCGGCGTTTGGGCTGGTTGATTGCTGTACCAACGTGGTATTTGACCAAGCACCAGGCTGGTTGTCTCAGGCTCAAATGCAGTATCTATGCGATTCATGCCCACCCTTAGCGTGGTTGAAGTTTGGGTGTCGTCAGTGGTGGCAATCAATTGCCATTGGCCTTTGGGTAATGTGAATGTTGCAGGAGCAGTGCCATCAGCGCCCGTGATGACTTGTTGACGTTGAATGACCTGCCGTGCCTGGTTTTGTACATCAAGTTGGACAATACGATTAGCTGTGGAGCGCATTGTATCAAATAGTTGTACCGTCACAAGGGCGGCTTGATTTACCTCAAACCAATTCGCATGCGCTAGTGTGAGTTGCATGGACTGAGTATCCGGCAGTATGTGATAGACGATGCTCCCACTGTCAGTCTCTGCAAGGATACTGGTGCTGTTCTGGGATGTGGGTATGGTGAACTCACCACGTGATGAGCTTTGGAGTTGTCCATGCTGTGTGCCATTGACCCAGTACACGGACTGATTGGCGAGCGGTTGCCCATATTGATTGCGAATTGTCAGATAATTGGTCTCGTCGCGCTGTTCGTGGGTCATCGTCGCTGATGGAGTGCGCGCTCCGTATATCAGTACGTGCTGTTGGCGCATGCGTCCATCAAGGGTGAATTCAACGAGGTATATGCCAGGTGTTAATTGGTCTGGTATGCGGATTCGCGCGCTGGTCATGTGTATATCTTCATCAAAGATCACCGATTGTTGGTGTACCAGTTCGCCTGTGCTGTTGCGCATACGAATAGTTGCCTCGCGCGGTTGATCGCGCTGTTGGCGTGATACAAGGACGCTCAGGTGGTCACCACTCGCAACTGCATTCCGGTCCACCAACAGTTGGAGTTCGTTGTTCTCGACCAACGGGAGTGTATGCAACGTATGCGCATCAAACGGCTGTTGAGGGTCAATCACGACCAAATGTTGGTTGGTGTTGTATGTCGGTATTTGCCAGATACCCTGGTCGTTGGTTTGTCCTTGATACACCAACTGGCCTGACTGAAAGACCAGGACTGGTCGATTTGGTTGTGGTATTTGTTGTGACTGAAGGCCAATGACAATCTGTTGTGGCAAACTCACTGCATGAATAGTTGCCGGTTGTGTGCGAATTAGTCGGACATCCTGACTCCCGTTTGCCGAGACAAGCTGGACCAGCCAAATCCGACTCATGGGCGTGGCCGTGATATTTTGCATGATGTCAAGGCTAATTTGCGATTGTGCATCGTTATTTTGTAGTTCACGCTCAGCTAGAATCGGCAGATTATACCGCTCTGGGTCAAGCGCTAGGAACGTCTGTACATCCATGTCGAGCATGCGTACCAGTGTCGCTAATGGTACGTCATAGACGCGGAGTATGGCAGTGCGATTGGGGATGATTTGTAGTTGGAATGTTGATGTCACACTTGCATCATAAATCTCGCCTGGTACGCCAGGTAATGTCGCTAACGCTTGTCGCGGATCAATGCGGAGCTCGCTACTGATTGGTGTTGTTAGACTGATACCATCGGTACTCTGCAAGGCGCTGGTAATCTCAATTACCGGATTGACCTGCACCTCCCAATTGGCTGTGATGCGAATATCGCGCCCAGTCGTACTAATCTTGGCAGGCTGAATGGGTGGCGGGGTGATGGTAATTGCACCGGTAATCGTACGCGTATCAAGCAACGTATTAAAAATAAAACGTACTTCACGATCGCGCCCAACAATCTCGCCATCTCCGGGCGTGCGTGCCACGAGCTGTAATGTCGGCGCGGTCCGGAACGTTGTACTAAACGGCGTGAGATCACTGTCACCGCCACCGAGTGTCACCGCGTATTGCGTCCCACTTTGCCATCCGCGTTGTGGAGTAATGTCGACGCGGGTTTGATTGCTCCCGAGCGGTGTGATTGTTAATTGGGTTTCAACAGTTGGAGTGATTTGGACGCTTTGTTGTAACTCTGATTCGTCGACTTGCCCAGTCATTGTCAGAACAAGACTTTGTTGCAGTCCTACATCTTGGCTATCAGATACAGGAAAGCTGCGCTCGATGCGCGTTGCCATTGTCCGGAATCGCCACGTAAAACTACGTTGTAGGGCTGTTCCTGTGACGTCTGTTAATTGTGCAGGTACGGTAACACTATATTCTTGGTTTGGCGCTAATGTGCGTGGTTGGAACGCTAATGTCCGCGAGTCGAGCCATATGCTTGCGCCATCAATTAATGGAAAGAGTTGTAGTGGCGCTTGATTTAATTCTGTACCAACCAATGCTTGAGTGACCATCTGTTGCCCAAAACGTACTACGATCATACTATCCCGGGCAACATCCACTTGATTTGGTGCTGGTAACACCTGACGAATCTGGACTACGCGTTGGGCACTGACTTGGGCACTCCACCCTTGTTGCAGATATCTGCCACTTCTGCTTTGTGCGCTTGTGCTCAACTGTACCGTGTATGTGCCGGCGTTTTGCCATGGCGAGTCTGGCATAATCGTCAATTCTTGACTATCATCGCTCCACAAAAGCTGATATGCGTGCGGTGGCATAATTTGGAGTGCATTCACCACCGTCGATTGCAACATTGGTGTGTTGAATCGGATAACGATAGGGTCTTGTGTGGTAATTTGTGGATTTGTGTCGGCACGAATCTGGGCATTGTCAATTTGGTCAGTGCCGCGCAATACCACGTACCCGATTGCCGTCATGTTAATGAGTACGGCAATCAACAACCCTACTACCCAGAATCTTCGGAGTAGATGCACGAACGGCACAGGCGTAATCGATTGTGATTGAGGGATTTTTTGTTTAGGCATAGGCAGTGTGATGCAATCTGAAGGAATTCCTCGACTGAGCCGATTACTGCCGTTTTCAAGAGATTAACACGACCACATGCATTATACCATGGAGCCTCTGAGTGCATTGGTACAGCAAATTCCATTACAATACATGCAGTATCGCTGTGATGTGTGCACCATATGACGACACTGACGCCTGAGCTTTTGTTACATGCCTATACCACTGGTCATTTTCCAATGTCGGATCGTGGCATTATTCGTTGGTATAACCCTAATCCGCGCGGCATTATCCCGCTTGATGAACGCTTTCATGTGCCATCACGGTTGGGACGCACCTATCGTTCGGGGCGGTATCAGCTGACGTCCGACCGCGCATTTGTGGCGGTGATGCGTGCCTGTTCCTTGCCACGCCCCCAACAACCCGATACGTGGATTGATGATCATTTTGTGTCAGTGTATACAGAACTTCATCAGCGTGGCTTCGCCCATAGCATTGAGGCCTGGCAGGATGGGCAGCTTGTCGGTGGGCTGTATGGTGTGGCCATTGGTGGATTATTTGCTGGTGAAAGTATGTTTAGTTTTGCCCGCGATGCCAGCAAGGTGGCCCTGATTGAGCTAGTATCACGGCTACGCCGTGGTGGCTTTGTGTTGCTCGATACTCAGTGGGTGACCGATCACTTGGCGCAGTTCGGCACGTACTGGATGCCACAATCCGTCTATCTTCAAAAAATGCGCCATGCGATTATGCAACCGACCACCTGGATTGCTGATAATTAACGAATCAGCTGTGCAACAACCGTCGACAGCACCTGTGCCGGAATGGCATACCCAATCCCCGAAAAGTTCCCGTTGCCACTTTGAATTGCCGTGACCATCCCGAGCACCTCGCCGTTCCTGTCGAGAATGACTCCCCCCGAGCTGCCTGGGTTGACTGCTGCATCGACTTGAATGATGTCATTCATGCTGCCGTATTGCCCGGCGAGTTCACGCCCAACCCCACTCACAATCCCCACACTGACGCTGTCGCGCAACCCGAACGGATTGCCAATAGCCATCACCCACATGCCAGGTTGAGCGGTACGTTGACTGAGCGTCAAAGGCGCTATGTCGATGTATTCGTCGAGTTGTAGGACCGCAATATCGTATGTGCTGTCGCGGCCAATTACGGTCGCGCTGACTACGCGTTGTTCGTCGAGACGAATACGGTACGTGTTGGCGTCGCTGACGACATGGGCATTCGTCACAATATGCCCTTGGTCGTCGTAGACGAATCCACTGCCTTGCGATACAAACATCTCGCCGGGAATATCAACCCCCTCGATGGGTGGATGAGTAAACGCCGCCTCGATTGCCACCACAGATGGTGCATATTGCGCATACAACTGCATGGTGTGGTTCTCGATGGCCGTGATTGCATCAATGTTCGCTAGTGCAACAGTCTCCCTCGGTGGCTGGGTTGGCCATGGTGTACGTGTCAGGCGTTCAGGTTCCAACGACGGTTCTGGTGTGTGAGTGGGTTGGCGGAACGCGGTAGGATCGCTGGTATTGAATTCACTCTGAAACGACACTTGACACGCACTAAGTATCACGAACAAGACAACCCAAGATGCGTTGCGCATGTTACCCCCCGTAAATATCCGCGAGTGCTCCGTCAAGTGTGGGATAGCGGAAGGTGAATCCTTCAGGGGCGAGACGTTCGGAGACGACGGCTTGCCCACCAATCAGCAGCGCATCAGCCATCTCGCCAAACAAAAGACGCAAGGCGAATTGTGGTACGGGCAACCACATTGGTACGCGGAGCGTCTGCGCAAGTGTCTTGCCAAATGTGGTGTTATCAACAGCGTGCGGCGCACAGGCATTGTATGCTCCCTGCGCCTGTGGCGTGTCAATCATCCACAGCAACAGCTGCACCATATCATCGAGATGGATCCACGAGATGGCTTGAGTGCCTGGTAATACGGGACCACCCACAAAAAAGTGGAACGGTAACGCCATTAATGGCAATGCGCCACCATCAGCCGATAGCACGACACCGGTCCGCACAATTGCTAGGCGCATCCCGAGCGTTGTCGCTGGTTGGGCTGCCTGTTCCCAGCGAACACATAGTTGGGCCAAATAGTCAGAGCCAGCTGCATCGTGTTCGTGCTTGAGCGTACGATCAATACCGTAGTACCCTGCACCCGACGACGACACAAATGTCTGTGGGCGATTCGCCATCTGGGCAATCGCCGCTAGCAACTGCTGTGTTGTGTCGATTCGGCTTTGTTCTAACACCTGCTTGTAGGCAGTCGTCCAACGGCGTCCGGCAATTGATGCTCCTACCAAATTGACCACTGTGTCACATCCAGTGAGTGCGTTCATCGTGTGTTGTTGATCGCGCGGGTTCCATTTGATGATGGTGGCTCCAGCCAGATTGGTCGTCTCTGGGGTGCGACTAAAAGCCACCACGCTATCGCCACGAGCGATGAGCGCATGGGTGAGCGCGGTGCCGATGAGTCCGGTTGCGCCGGTAATTGCAATATGTTTGGTCATGGCGTTGGTACTCCAGTTGAGTGGTCATAAAAAACAAACACCTCTACCACGCCGAGTTGATGCGCTGATAGAGGTGTGATGTACAGCCAGGTTAGGCATTGTGACGAATCAAGCCTGGCCACAATGAACAAAAGAACAACCCAGCAGTTGCCCCTGCAAATGTGCCATTGACGAGCAACAGCTCGTACGATGCCTGCGGCCAAAACGCAATTTCAAGCCACCATAACCCGAACGGCAACGCTGCAGTGAGTAGGCGCACTATCCAGTGCCAGTTGAACCAGCGCGGCATCTGTGCACCACGTTGCCAGTGTTGTACTGCAAACCAGCCGCCCCACAAGCCAATCGTGGCACCCCAGCACCGCGTACACACTGCCATTGGGGCATCAAGGAGCATGTATGATTTGGCAGGTGTTGGACACACATAATACGTCAAAAGGTCACGCGCCAACCAGCCCAAATCAGTCATGATTGGTAGGCCAGTGGCAATGAACAACGCTGCCGCCGGTGGACCAAAAAAGAGAATCGTCAAAAACACTTGGTAGGGCCAGATTGGCCATACAGGTCGTGAAATGCTGAGGGTCATCGGAAGTCTCGCTTGAGTCGCTGGTTTGCATGCCAAAGTAAGCGAACTTTGCCACTCAGTGGCACGCTGGCACGTTGTGTGAAGACATCAAAGTCATTGGCATGAATGCCATCCAAAATACCACGATAGACGGTTGCTGCCGCAGCAACAGCTAGATGACTGTCGGGATGCAACAACCCGATTCCAGGCCATGATTCCTCGTAGAGTGCATGCGCCCGAGCGCTTTGGAATCGGATTAATGCCTTGAATCGATGGGTCTGACGCCCCTGCAAAATATCGTCGTCAGTTAAGCCGAATCGCGCTAAGTCTTGTTGTGGTATGTAAATGCGCCCACGACCGGCATCCTCGCCGATATCGCGCAAAATGTTGGTCAATTGTAGAGCCACTCCCAATTTGACGGCATAATCGACTGCGTCATCATCGTGACCGATAATTTGCATCGAGATTAGACCAACGACCGAGGCCACACGATAGCAGTACAACCACAAATCATCAAACGTCTGATATCGGGTGACTGTGAGATCCATGGCAATGCCAGCCAATAACTCGTCAACGAGCTCTTGCGAGATGTTGTACTTGGTAACAGTATCGTTCCAGGCAATCAAGACAGGATTGTCATGTGGCGTCGTACGTGCATGCACCAAGGTCACCCAATGGGCAAGCGCATGTGGGGCATTGCCCGCTGCCATATCGACGATGTCGTCACTGGTGCGACAAAACGCATACAGCGCCCGAATAGCTTGGCGCTTGGCTGGTGGCAAAAACATGGTGCTAAAGTAAAAGCTCTTGGAGTGCTTACGCGTCAGCTGATTGCAGACAGTGTACGCATGTGATAACTCACGTGCACTAATGTCGCGACCCGAAGAAACAAGCCGATGTTGGTCGGTATGATCAATAAAGTGCTTCAAGTTATTGAGCAATGCAGTGGCGTCACCTGCTGGTGGTCGCAACACAGTGCCTGGATGTTGACGTGTGAGCATGTTCCTTCCCCCACTGAACCGTGGTGTTGAGGGTGATATTGCGACAATAACGATATTCGCTAATCTTCTACTATTATATACTGTAACACCAATGGGGTTGGATGTATTAATTTGTGTGAATGCTACGCATTACGACTGAGCACTGCATTGACGCGCTCAACCAACTCTCTGGCATCATGCCCCATAAAAAAACCTGGCATGTGGTCGCGTAATTCGGGATTCACATTGAAAATCCGCCCGCCATAGCCGAAGTGCACCTGTGGGTGGTGCGTCTTGATGGCATTTGCCACATCTAACATCGCATTGGCGGCATCAATTGTGGTGCCAGACAGACACACAAGCTCGGGCTGGACTTTGCTGATGGTCTCGATGAGGTCATTGACTGGGACGCGGGCTCCGAGATAGATAACCTTCCAACCGCGTCGTACCAAGAACAAACTCGCAAACAAAATGCCAATGTCGTGCAGTTCGCCTGGCGCACAGCCGACGACAATCGTCTCGCGCGTGGCAACCGACTCGAAAATATTAATCAAACTTGCGAGTTTGCGGCGCATGAACTCAGTGGCAAAATGCTCACTGGCTACGTTGATTTCACCACGATGCCACAGTTCACCCACCTCGACCATTACGGGCTGAACCAACTCAAGCAAGACCTGCTCAAATGGATGAATAGAAAACGCCTCGCTCAAAATTCGGTCTGCTACTCCTGCATCAAAGTTAATCAACGCTTGACTCAACTCGATAACCATCTGCTCGAGCCCGCGCGACGTATTGACTGCTGGGATGTTGATCTCTTCTTCGAGTACACTCCCAAGTAACATGACCGCATGACTGATATTCATTCCCTCTGCCGTGCGATCGCGGAGCCAACGAATGATGGCAATGTCACGCTCCGAGTAGAGACGATGACCGCCCGCGGTTCGCTGTGGCCGAGGCACGCCATATCGGCGCTCCCATGCACGGAACGTATCGGGTGGCACTTCGGTTTCGATGGCAACTGCTTTGGTGTTGAACACAGGAGCAGCGGAAAGTTGGGCAATTGACGGGGGTTGCGCCATTGGTTCCTACTCCTTTCTTTGTCGGTTTCAACCGCCGCTACTATAGCATGATGCACAGATATTGTCAAAATAAGTAATATAGTTCGACAAAAATTGTGCAAAAATCACATCAAGCGCGCAGTTGCAAGCGCCCGAATCGAGGTAAATCCACCGCGTATGAGTTCCCACGTGACACATCGGTCGCTACTATACCATACATTTCCATTCGTATCTCCGGCCCATGCCCGATCTGGATGATACAAAGTAGTTGTCATAACAGTAATTGATTGTGCAGATAGTCCGTCGATTATCTGCCATGCACCAGCATAGCGCCATATACCACTCGGCGCAGTACCAACCACGCATACATCACCTGCACACGCCAGCAATGGTACAAATGCAGATGGAGTCTCATTGATAATGTGCTGATCTGTCCCGAGGTGATGATCATGGTGATGCCATATATGCTGACCGTCATGGCTGATCAGCACCTGTTGCCATGGTGGTGTCTCTGTCCACGTCACATCGTCGGACTTCTTGAGGTGGCCAGTGGTCTTGTGGCGATACCACAAGCTATCGCCACCGCCCGCAATAGCATCCGCAGGGGCGAGTACTTGCCATGTCATGCCGGCATCATCACTCATATAGGCATATTGCCCATCATGTGCCCAGATGCGATCAGATGTGCTGCGTGAGGCAATGAGTCGTTGACACGCCGGGCCGTCAATCTGATCCCACTGCTGACCACCGTCAGCGCTACGCCACAGCTGAGCGCCATCACTGCAAAGCATTTGGGTCGGGTTATTAGGGTGGGCCCATGTGGCGACGATGGTATGCCCGCGTAATGTGTGTGCTGATCTAAGCCAACGCCCGATGCCACCGGGATTACTCAGTAGGACAATGCCGTCATCAGTCCCAATCAGGACGAGTTCTGCTTTGGCCATATCGCTTGTTATCCTCTCTGTTGTGCCTTGATGAGTTGCACAATCCCGTGTTGTTGCATGTGTGTGATTTGCCAACCATACGTAGCGAGCAGGTCGATAAATTCAGCTGGTGTGGGGAAATGAACGCCGCCCGTACTTGCCAGTTGTTGTATTGCCTGGCCAAACTGGGTGGTGGATGCCGTCAACCCCATGCTCCGTAACGTCGCAAACGGGCGACTAATGCGCTGGAGTTCAGCGGCGACCAAATCAAGTTGCTCCATCTCGTTCCACGACCCACCAATCGCCACCACATCGGCCGCATGGTTGATAATTGGTAAGGCGCGGGCATCAGCGCGCACATAACTAATGCGGAGGCGCGCTGCCCGTGCCCGCCGTTGGGCCTCATGGAGCATGGGCAAGGCACGATCAATGCCAATCACATGGGCATGAGGGTAGGCTGTTTGCATGGCGCGCGCATATAGGCCATTTGAGCAGGCTACATCGACAATCACCCGAGGCTGACGAATGTCGCCACAGATGTAATCGAGCTCTTGGGCTAATGGGAAATACTGACCGCTCAGGATGCTCAGCGAATATGGCCGCCATAGCCGCTCATATGCCCAAGCCGTGATGGCCCATTCGTTGCTCTGAGCTGCCATACTCTGGGGCCGGGCTGGGCCAAGCAGGTCAAGGACTCCCTGTTGAATGGCAAATCGATGGTGGTCAGCACAGGCCACCCACCCCGTCTCGGCATCGCCACTCATGTGCGACAGCGGGGCTTGGCAGGTGGGGCACTGCAGATATTCAAGGTGTGCAAGATTCATCGGTGTGTCTTAATAACGCGGGACGCTTGGATCGACACGGCATGACCAATCGTCGATACCGCCATCCATTGTGGCTACTTTGGTATAGCCAAAGCGACTAGTTAACGCTGCCGCAACCTGCTCGCTCCGCATGCCGTGATGGCAGAGGATGACCAATAATTTATCCCGTTCGAGTCCGTCAACCCACTGGGCGGCTTTGCTCATCGGACAAAGAATTGCGCCCTCGATATGCGCCACATCGTACTCATACTGTTCACGCACATCAACTAAGACAATATCATCGCCACGCTGGCGCATTTGGTGCACTTGACTGGCACTGAGGTGTTGGTAGGTCATAGGTATTACTTATCCGTTCAATAACTCTCTTGTGATTATACGATTTTTTGTGGCTGAAAGAAAAAACCGCCCGCATCATGACGATGCAGGCGGTGCGGTGGTTATCGACCTAAGACCCCGTTTGTCGCAAGTTAAGATAAATCTTTTGTGCTGAGTTACCACTGTTGTTGACCGGTGCGGTCACTTGGATATCGATGGCGAGGGTGCCAGTTGTCCATGTGGCACCTCGGTTGGCAAAACACGTCTTGAGGTCTGCGATAGACCATTCGAGTAATACTGGTGTCTCCACTGCGCCACCATGCACTGCAATCGTATCATTGGCAGTATCGGTAGTGCGCATGGCATCACACAACCCACCACCTGATCCTGATCCATCAAATCCATTCGGGATATCAGGAGTGTAGTTCAATTTGCCGATGTTATAGATTTGGGTACCTGTGGTTGGGTTATCACCCACATATTCAGGACGCTGTGGGCGATGCACCTTGATGCACAGCTTTTGGGTCGGAGCAGTGATATCATTCTCATCGACCGTAATTTTGCTGTTCATCGACCCATAGGCTGGACTGCCTACAAGATCGGTGTAGTTTACGGTGGTATATGTGGCACTTGCACAGGTATCCGATGTCGACCCATCAATCACGGCCACTTCGGTCAACATCGGATGCGCCATAAAGACAAACGACGGCGTCGTCGCAAACTCATAGACCTTGCCTGATGTGGTGGTTACGCGTTGCATGAACACATCAAGTGCACTGATGTTACACCCGGTGGTGTTACACACGAATGGATTCGCAGGGTAGGTGGCAGATGGTACTGCAGTCCAGTTGATGGTGGTACCGTTGAGCTTCCGTTCGCCGACTTGCCACTGCACATCAAACCCTGAGGTTGGCAAGGTGATGTATTCTTGTGGTGCGTAGGGTACACTGACGCCCTTGAACTCCATCTTGGTGACACTTTCGCCACATACAGTACTGATGCGCTGTATGGCAAATGAGACCGTCTTGTCGAGTGCAGATTCGATTTGCGATGGGCTGGTAATCTCCGCATCACCGGTGCCATACTGATTAATGGTGCCAATAAAGTTCGGATCCGTCGCTTTGTAGTTTTGGAAGAGGGTGAATGAGGCGGATGCTTCGCAATTGGTGCCGGTAGTTGGTGCAGCTGCAGTGGTCGTATCCTGATGATCAAGCGTGGTGTCACCGTCGTCGTTGATGTCAAACGCATTGAGTACACCATCGTCATCGGCATCCATGCCATCGTACATCTCACCTGCGGTTGCACGCGCTATTGCTGACCGCGTGTTGCCGCCGGCGCGCCCTGAGTTGCCGATGCCCTCCGGAATACCGCGCGGATTATCTGCCTCAACTGTTGGTACAGCAGCAGTCATAATTTTGGCGGTCGTATAGCCATATCCTTGATTGACAGTGGCGGACTTTTTGGCAACAGTGACATTGCCAAGGTTAATAACTGCTTGTGCAGTGGTTAATTCTTTGAGCGAGGTCGAAAGTCGATTTGATGTGACGCGTGTCGCCCCGTTCCAGTTGATAATGACCGGCCCAAAGTAATCACCACTGCCGTCAATCAAGTGAAACGATACACCTGCAGGGAACTTGTTGTTGACAAGTGTAATATCGCTCGATGCTTTATTGACTACCGCTCCCGTCCGGAGTTTGTGTGAGGCAATGACCCGTCCGTATTTGTTGAGCACGATAAATGTGAACTTACTAAAGTCAGTGGCACTTATGGATGATGTCCCCGTTGCAACTCGTGTCAGTGTTACTTTGATTGTCAGTTTTTTGCGGACAACTGTCGCCGCAGATGCCGACTGGCTCCATACTGGTACCACGAGTGTGAGCATGCACAGCAACGTGACAAGAATGCGCCACTTGCGCCATGTGATAACACGAGAGTTCATACAAATGTCCTTCATGTATGTAAATGCATTTACTACAAATATGTAGGATAGAATAACGATATTTATTGATTTTGTCTATACTACATATGGGTGATATTCTTAATAGTAAATAATTCTTTAGGTTATTTTATGCCAAAAAACCTCCGGTCAGCTAGCTGACCGGAGGTTCGTACCGTATGAACGATTAGTGGCAACCGCAACCGCTACCGCAGCTACCGCCCTCGCTGTACTCGTCAGCCTCGGCACTGCCCTCTTCTTTTGAGCGGAACGAGTGACCACAGCCACAGCTTGATACGGCATTTGGATTGTCGATCTTGAAGGCACCCTGCAACATGTTGTCTTGCTGGAACGAAATCGTGGCGCCACTCAAGTAACGCGCGCTGATTGGATCAAGCATGACCTTCAAGCCGTGGGCGTCCCACGTGGCATCGCCATCACGGGCCTCATTGTCGAACGTCATACCGTACTGCAACCCTGAGCAACCACCACCTGATACGAAGACACGCAGTGAGTAGTCTGACAACTCGCGCTCCTGCATCATGGCCAACAATCGCTCGGCTGCTGCTTGCGTAATATTTACGGTTGGTGCTGTTGGCACAAACTCATGCAGCTGAATGTTCTGGTCGAGCAACGTCATCACTGACCTCCTCAAGTAAATTAGATCGGCTTGAATACTACCGTACTCATTTTGTAAGTATACCAGAGAACCCGAAAGTTGCAATAGGGTGTTATCTCCCTCTTTTGGGCTATTTTTCCCTCTCGACAAATAAGAACAAATGTTCTAATATATGTATATCATATCATTACACCATCATGACAACGCTATGCGCACGATTATTCATGCCGATCTCGATGCTTTTTATTGCTCGGTGGAGCAACGCCGCAATCCCACCTTACGCCACAAGCCGTTTGTGGTGGCTGGGCGTGCTGATTTGCGTGGCGTTGTGGCGACTGCATCCTACCAAGCGCGCCATTACGGTATCAAAGCCGGGACTCCGACGGCCAAGGCCTTGCAACTATGTCCGGAGTTAGTCGTGGTGTCGCCCGATCACACGGCCTATTTGTCAGCTGCGCGTGAGGTCTATGACATGCTGATGCAAGAGACATCGCTCGTTGCACAAGCATCTATTGATGAGGTCTATATTGACGTAAGCGATGGTGCTCAACCACCGCTCTCCTTTGCTCAACACATCCAACAGCGTGTCGCTCACGAGTTGCAATTGCCGTTATCGTGTGGCATTGCCAGTAATAAGTTGGTTGCCAAGGCTGCTACTGATATGGGCAAAAAACTGGCGCGCACTGGTGAGCTGCCCCGTGCTATCTATGTGGTACCGCACGGCCAAGAGGCGGCTTTTTTGGCACCACTGCCTGTCCAAACCTTGTGTGGTATCGGCCCCAAAACCACCCAGCGCCTATGGGACTTGGGGATTACTACCTTGGGCGAAATCGCATGGACGCGCCAGAGTGATATCCGAGCCACGTTTACGCGTCGTCATGCCGAGGAGTTGATTCGCTGGGCTCAGGGCATCGATGACAGTGCGCTCGAGTACGATGTCCAGCCCAAGTCGTTCTCGCATGCGACGACGTTGATGCGCGATGTGGCCGAACCCGCAGTCATCGAGAGTACCTTGCTCACACTGTCGTACGATGTTGCGCGTCGCCTGCAACACAAACAACTGCGTGGCTGGGTGGTGAGTTGTTATGTGCGCTGGGATGACCGGCATGGTGTCGGTCGCCAATCGCGTCTGGCGCGCGCCACCAATCTTGGTGACGAGATTTATGCGCGTGCGAGTCATATCTTGGCGCACCTGTGGGATGGCAAGCGTCTCGTCCGTCATGTGGCGGTGGGGGTGTCTCAAGTTGGACCATATCCACAGCAACTCGGCTTTTGGGATGCCGAAGATGATGGGTGGGCCGAACAGGCAGCAATTGAGATTATCGACGAAACCGAGCAGTTTTGGGGTAAACCACTCTCCACGCATCGGATGGCGCGTGGTGCATTGCGTCGATTCTCACGGGGGTTGACATAGCGTGGTACAATTTACGGTGGTGATGGCTGATACGGGGAGGGGTATATGCAACGGTATCGTGGAGTATTCATCATAGTTGTCTTGGTGATGAGCATGATTGTCATGAACAGCAATCATACGCCAGCATTTACCGCTCGAGTGCCGTCTATACCGATTGGTATCACCTTGCCCCAAGCGAAGTCTACTGATCGCGTGCCTGTGATTGTGACACTCAAAAACGGCGCCGGATTTGAACTCCCATCGGATAGCGTGACAACCAAGACTGAACGTCGCAAAAAGGTCGCGATTGCCCAAGATGGTTTTTTGACGCGCCAAAAGGCACTCATCAAATCGGTCAAGCGTAAATTTACGGTGATGCCAGTTGTCGTAGCCGAGGTAAGCCGGAGCGATATTGCCAAAATTCGTCAAGATGGTGCAGTCTTGAGTGTGATGGTGGACGAGCCTGTTCCACCAACCATGTACGAAAGCATTTTGTTGACGGGTGCAAGTGCCGCACACGCCACTGGTGCCACGGGCGCAGGGACATCGGTCGCCGTTCTTGATACGGGCGTCGCCAAAAATCATCCATTCCTGAGTGGACAAGTTGTCGCCGAGGCCTGTTTTTCGACGGCCAATAGTTATTACGGCAGCACATCGCTCTGTCCCGGTGGTGTCAGCTCATCAACCGCATTGAACAGTGCGCTCCCCTGCCCAGAGAGCGTCTCGGGGTGCAGCCATGGTACCCACGTCGCAGGGACCATTGCGGGCAATCGTGTGACATACGGCGGTCAGCCGATGTCAGGTGTGGCACCGGACGCCAATATTATTGCCGTACAAGTCTTTTCACGTTTCCCGGCAAGTGTGTGTGGGAGTACGAGCGACTGTGTGATGTCGTATACCTCCGACCAAATAGCTGCGCTCGATTGGTTATACCGCAATGCATCAACCACGAGCTGGCAGACGTTGGCCTCAGTCAACATGAGTTTGGGTGGCGGTAAGTCGACCACCGCCTGTGACAGCAATGGGCTTAAGTACTATGTTGATCAACTCCGTGGCATTGGTGTGGCAACCGTCATTGCGAGTGGGAATAACGGTTACACCGACGGCGTATCAGCGCCAGCGTGTATTTCGTCTGCAATTGCGGTGGGTGCAAGTACCCTTGCCAAGAACGGCGTGACGCCTGATATAGTTGCCTCGTTCTCAAATGCACCGTTGCCCAGTAACAATCTGGCCAATGCCCAAGGTGATCGTCTACTCGACCTGCTTGCCCCAGGGTATTGGGTTGTCTCATCAGTGGCATATCCAAGTTCTGGCTATGCGGCATATGCAGGTACCTCGATGGCCACGCCGCATGTGGCCGGTGCTTGGGCACTCCTCAAGAGTGTGGCGCCATCGGCATCGGTGAGTCAGGTCCTTACTTGGCTGACTGGGAGTGGCGTGCCGATTACTGATACGCGCGCAGGTAGTAATTTGGTTGTCCCGCGTATGCAGGTCGATGCGGCAGTGCGTCAAGCGAATGGCGATACGGTGCCCACAGCGACTGCCACTGCGACTGAATTGGCGACTGAGACCGCAGTGGTAACCACCGAGCCGAGTGCGACGGTAGTTCCAAGTGCAACCCATACACCGAGTGCGACGGTAATCCCAAGCGAAACCCATACACCGAGTGCTACGGCAATTCCCACCAATACAGGCATGCCAACTGCGACACGCACGGCGACTGCGACACGCACGGCGACGAATACACGGCCTCCAACGAACACTGCGAAACCCAAGCCAACGCGTAAGCCGCGCCCAACGCACAACCCGAGGATCCCTACGGCAAAGCCCCGACCATAATTCCATCGCACCATATGGACGACATCGGCGCGGAGTATAGTACTCTGCGCCGATTTGAGTTTTGGCGTAGGCTATTTTATAGTAATTACTGAGAGTATGGTTGCGGTATTCCAAAAATAACGAGGATTATCATGAACAAAAACGTATCACGCATTATGGTTGCAATCTTGGTGTTGATGATGATTGCCTCAATGCTCCTATCCGATTTTACTGGCTAAGCTACGCGTTGAGCGGATTGCGTCAATCTGTTTGAGCAACAACTGGCGTTCGCCATTGCTGGCCAACACGCGTGCCTCATCAAGGCGTTGGATGGCTTCACTTGCATCAACTAACGTTGCCAACCAAATGCGAATTTGCGCAGCCAAATGGTGTACGCCGAGTGCGTCAGCCTTGGCCATTGCCTGTTGTAAGTGCTGTTTTGCGCCTTCAACATCTTCACGCGCTCGGGCGACGAGCCCGATGTTGGCCTCGATACCGGCAATGCGTTCGAGCATACCGTAGCGTTCGGCAATGTCAAGCCCCTCATAAAAATGTCGCTCGGCGCCGTCAAGGTCGCCTTGGGCGAGGGCTATCTCACCCATAGTGGAGTGCAAATAGCTCTGTGCCATACGCACACCACTGCGTTGGGCCATGCGCAAGCCGAGGCGCGCATGGCGCGTGGCCTCGTCGTAGTTGCCGAGCAGATGGATGTGATAGGCGAGGTTGTTATGCGCAAAAATCTGCCAGGTGCGTCCTGATTGTGTTGAGGCCGCACTCGCTGCTGACAACGCCGCATGATAGCGTCCTATAGCGGCCGGTATATCGCCCTGTTGGGCGAGAATACCACCTTGTTCAAAGTAGATACGCGGCAGGATGTCGTGTTCATTGCACAAATGACTGAGGCGTTCGGCGCGTTCGAGATAGGAGCGCGCCATAGCCAAATCCATGCCGAGGAGCGAATGCGCCGTACCGCATACAAATGCTGCATGCATGGCAATCGATTGATGCGGGTGATCGAGCAGCGGCTCGCACAATATGATGGCTTCGTCGTAGCGTGCTTGTGGGATATAACTGCGTGCGAGTGCTACCCGTGCCTGATCGGCGATCCGCCCATCAGCGCTTTCATCGTTGGCGATTGCTTGACGTAACGCTTCACTTGAGTCAACCATATTCCCCGACAAAATCAACACTTCGCCTAATTCGAGCCAGTACATTGCGTGTTGTTCGGGTGGCGAGGTCTCAATCACGAGGCGCATATAATACTCGGCCTCGCTCCATGCGCCGAGTTGAATTGCATGGCGTGCAGCCTCGAGTGCATGTGGGGCAGCAGCTGCACAATCACCAGCTGCCTGGTAATGGCGCACAATTTGCGCATGCGGTGGTGATTCAAGGGCACTCAGGTGCTGTGCTAGGGTGCGATGAAGGTGATTGATGCGCGCAGGTCCAATCAATGCCAAGACGCTTTCGACGGTCAGTGGATGATCGAACCGGCCACGATGGGCATCGAGTAGGCGCACAAAGCCATGCCGGCTGAGTTCGTCGAGGGCGTCAGTGGCTTCGCTAGTGGTTAACTCAGCGAGCGTCGTGCTTTCGGCAATACCAAAGTCGCGCCCTCCGATGGCGGCTGCATCGAGCAAGCGGCGCGCGAACGGTGACAACCCATGCATGCGGGTGGCAATCAGATCACGGATAGCCTCGGGGATGCGTTCAGCGCGCTGGTCGTGATAGCGCAACAACTCCACCAACATAAACGGGTTGCCCTCGGCTTTGGTGATGAGTTGCGGCGTGGCATCGAGGTGATACAATCGTGCCAGCTCGTGGCTTTCATGGTCGTTGAGTGGTGCCAAATCAATGCGCGTCAGGTGATTTTGGCGACTTGCATGGCTGAGCAGGCGCTGGATGCCGAGTGAGTGTGTGCCGGGGCGGATGGTCAATAGCACAATCCACGCACAAGTGAGCCCGCGGCGTAACAACGCCAAGACCGTGCGTAATGTGGCGTCGTCCAGCCATTGGGCATCATCCAAAAAGAGCGCTACGCGTTGTTGTTGGCCAATTTGTTGGAGTAGTAGAGCGAGTGCCTCGGGCAGTCGCGACTCGCCACTTTCGTTGCGTAACGGCTCGGGATCGCCGCCGGGGAGTTCGGGCCAGAGCCGGCGGAGCTCGCGTTGCCAGACCGGTGCGAGTAGCCCATGCGATTGTGCCAGTTGCCCGGCGTTGGTCAGGTGCGTGCGCAAGGCGTTAATGAGCACGTGGTATGGCAACACTTGGTCGCCGTCAAATGCGGCAGCATGAATAATCAGCGCATTACTCCGGCGCAAAAACTCGTGAGCCAATCGTGTTTTGCCGATACCTGCGGCACCACTAATCACCACGAGTCGACCATCCCAACTCGCACCGTGGAGTTGCGTGAGTTCGGCGCTTCGTCCCACAAACGGGTGGGTCTGTGTCATCGGTTGCGGTGACGTGGGCGTGTTTGGGGCATACCGGTCGGTCACAATCGCATCATAGAGCTCGGTAGTGGCCGGCATGGGCGGCACGCCGAGTTGATCATCGAGGGCGTGATTGAGTTGCTCGTAGAGGGCAATTGCCCCGGCACGGTCTTGGCCACGATAGGCGAGTTGCATGGCGAGCTGGACAATCTCCTCGCGTAGCGGTTCATAGTGGAGTGCGACCTGGATGCTTTTTTGGGCGGCAACGAGTGCACCATGGTCGTTGTGGTATTGCGCATGTTGAAACAACATGTCGGCTAATCGACGTTGCCAACGGTGGCGCTCGCGGTCGAGCCAACCATCAAGGGTGTGCACATCACCGAGATTAATATCTGCACAAAACAATCCTGGTGGATTCTCGGCGAGGGCATCGAGCACTGGGTCGCCTGGTTTGATAGCGTGCAAGCGGCGGATATCGACGTCGACATCGTCGTGCAGGCGTAATTGCTGATGATCGCTTTGGACGATATCGCCACAGGCTGATTTAATCTGATGGAGGGCGGTGCGTAGTAATTGTCGCGCAGCGTCGGGGTCATCATCGGGCCAAAAGAGTTGAATACAGCGTTCACGACTGATGGCATCGACTTGTGCAGCCAAAAAGTATAGGAGGAGACGTGGGCGTCGTCGCAATTGTATTGAGGTGCCATCATGGTGGCTGAGTTGTGGATTTCCAAGCAATACAATGTGAACAGCGCTCATGGGTGTATCGATTTCGTTGCAACGCAACTAGAGCTCGTAGTTGCGGCGGCGGGCAATCTCTTCTTTGTGTTTGCGACGTAAGACATCACGCTCGGTTGGGCGCAATGAGCGCTGATAGGTCTCAAGCACTTTTTCTACTTCGATGTCAATTTCGTCTTCGATTTTGAGATCAGCAGTAATAAACTCCACAATGGCTTTGATCCGTTTGGCGCGTGCTGCATACGGCTTCGTGCCGGCAGGGTCTTTGTAGATGAGCAACCCGCGATCGGCGAGTTCGTCGTGGAGTCGTTCGGCGATGCGAAAGATTTTCTCTTCGCTGAGACGCATAAGATACCTCCTCGGCTGGCATGTGTACTACTTTGTATTATACGCTACGCCACCAAGGTGCGAACGACCGTAGGCTAGAACCCCACCCTGATAATCGTGCGACCTGTTTTGTCCTGAAAGAAGCCGACGCCATCCTGGATCAAGCCGACATAGAACCCCATTTTGTTCTCTTGTTGCTCAATCTTGATCACACCGATAATCTCACATTCCTCGCCAGGTAAGAACTCATCCTCGACAAACGGCACTTTCCACTGCTCGGGTGGGCGAGGCGTAATCGCCCAACGGTACGGGTAGCGTTTGGCTGCCCCACCCGAGTTCGCATCCCAGTCAACGCCAATGCGCCAAAACCCACCGGCCTTGGCTGTGTACTGCCCATCAGCAATCGATGAGAAGACCTCGTTGGTGGTGTATTGATACCCCGAGGCTGGTCCGTACGTGCGGATTGGCACGGTGCCCGTGTTTTTGACGCGTATCGTCACGGTAATCACATCGCCGAGCATAATCGACTGCGGCGCCATGTAGCTGTAGGTAATCGTAGCTTGCGGTTGACCACTGTTGACAATCTCGATGCTGTTTTGTTGCTCAACGATATTGCCGTATTGATCGGCCGCCCGAATGGTATAGGTGTAGACGCCATTGGCCAAAATCTGCCCGTCGGTGGTTTTGCCGTTCCACACTTGGCGGTGCAACTTGGGTTCGGCAATCTCGCCCGTGACAAACGGTAATGTGCGTCCATCGGGTGTGGCAATGCTAATATCGACGGTGGCTGTGACCGGTAGTTGGTAGGTAATCTCGGTGACGTCGTCGCGGCCATCGGCATTCGGCGAGATGGTGGTGGGGAACGAAAGCAAGTTCTCGATCATCGGTGGTGGTGAATCGGCACTTTGGATGGTCAATTCAACGTTTTCGCTGGCCTTGACACCGGCATCGGTAACCGCCTCGATTGAGACAGTATACGCACCACTTGGGAGTGCGCGTTGTAACAAGATAGGATCGCCGGTCGGTGCGGTTCCGTCGATACGGAGCTGGTACGAGTCGCTCGAGGCATTGCGTACCACACGATCGCGAATGACGTACTCAGTGCCTTGGGTGTCGACTAAGCGCACGCTGACTTGGGCTGGCTGGCCTATGCTATACGTCAAAGTGACAGACTCACCTGCGCCAGTGGGGCTGAGGGTATCGGCTGAGAGACTGACGTTGCTCAGCAACGGCGCCGTGCTACAACTTGCCAACACCCAGACTGCACTGATTATTACAAGGCGTACAAGCCAGCGCATCATGCCTCTTCTCCTTCGGTGTTGAGTGGATAGCGGCGATTAAACCACGCCAAGGCGACTACCCCCAACAACACACCAAACCACAACGTGCCAAATCGAATTAACATGGTTGCTGCTGCGGCTGCAGCCGTACTCATAGGAATCATCCACACCAGTAACCCAGTTGATGACGCCTCTGAGACGCCCAGTCCACCAGGCAAAAGCGATACAAGGCCAAACAACGTTGATGCCGCAAAAATAAACGTACTCTGTTGCACAATCAACCATGTCGGTGCAATCCCGAGCCCCTCGAGCACATACACAAAGGCAATACACTCAAAAAACCACGAGACGACGCTAATCAGCGTAGCACCGCCTAACATGCGCCACCCCAGCAAGCTTCGACTTGATTGATAGGCGTTCTGAAGCGGTTGTGCGAACTTGGTATGGGCAATAAACCCCAACCCCCAATTAACAAACCGACTCGACTGAATCAGGGCAATCCCAATCACCGTGGCCCCAACCAGCACCCAAAACAACGGCGCTGCTGGTGGATACAACGTGAGTCCGACGCCCATCAACAACAACATGGCGATGCCGTCAGTCATGCGCTCGGCAACCACAATCGGCGCCGAGGTGCTGACTGGTGTTTGATTGATGCGTCGCAACAAGTATGATTTGAGCACCTCGCCGACTTTGCCGGGGGTAACCGCCATGACCATGCCAGCGGTGAACAACAACGCACTGTCACCGCGACTGACGCCATGGCCAATATTGAGATGCCGCAAGTAAATATCCCATTTGAGCCAACGCAACACATAATTAAGCACGGTAAAGCCGAGAATGGCTGGTGCCGTGTGCCAGGCAAACGTGCCAAAACTTGCGCCGACTTGACCGAGGTCGCTGACAAGACCGAGGAGTGCGATGACCACAACCCCAATCACCACAGAAAGTAAAATTCGTTTGCGTAACTGTGCGAACACAAGCACTCCCGATTACAACGCTTCACTCCTATTATATAGCGATAGTGTATGTCTGTGATGGTGTGATTCTGCGCTATCGTTGCCCCAAAGCTGAAAGTGTTACAATACGACATAGTCACCCCCTACCAAGGAGTAATACCTATGCAGTTCGACCATATTGAGGATTTGCAGCAGGCACTTGCGCGCCGTAACTATATCGCTGATCGTCCGCTGACGACAGCTCTTTTCTTGGCGCTCAAACTCAATAAACCACTCTTGCTTGAGGGTGAAGCTGGCGTTGGTAAGACCGAAATCGCCAAAACACTCACCGCCCTGCTTGGCACGCAACTCATCCGCTTGCAGTGCTATGAGGGGCTAGACGCCTCAACTGCCATCTATGAATGGAACTACCCGCGCCAGCTCTTGCAAATCCGCCTGGCCGAGACGAGTGCTGGGCAGGCCAATAGCGATATTTTCACCCGCGAGTTCCTCATTCAGCGCCCGCTGTTGCAGGCTATCGACGCCAGCCATACCCAAGCGCCGGTGTTGCTAATTGACGAGCTCGATCGTGCCGACGAGGAGTTTGAGGCCTTCTTGCTCGAGCTCCTTTCTGATTGGCAAATCACCATTCCCGAGCTGGGTACCATCAAGGCGACGCATCCGCCGATTGTGATTATTACCAGTAATCGGACGCGCGAGGTGCACGATGCGCTCAAGCGTCGCTGTTTGTTCCATTGGGTTGATTATCCGACGCTCGACAAGGAGCTCAAAATCTTGGCTGCGCGCGTGCCCCACATCAATGACACGTTGGCACGGCAGATTGTGTTGTTTGTCCAAGAGTTACGTCGGCTCGACCTCTTCAAAATTCCGGGCGTTGCCGAGACCATTGACTGGGCCAATGCGTTGGCCGTACTCAATACTACTGCACTCACGCTCGAGACGGTCGATGATACATTGGGCGCTATTCTCAAGTATCAGGACGACCTGCAGCAGGTGCGTGGCGACGCCGTCAAAGCCATCATGGCGCGGGTGAGCGCACTATGACCCAATCGCACATCAGCGAACACATCGTCGGGTTTGTTCACTTGTTGCGCAGTATGGGGATCAAAGTCGGCAGCGGCCAACTCATCGACTTCGGGCGCGCCTTGACCTACGTCGGTCTGACTGACCGCGAGGCCTTACATGATGCGGCGCGGTGTACCTTGATTTGCAAGCCCGAGGACTTGCCGTTGTTCGAGACGGCATTTGCCTTTTATTTTCGGCGCCTGGCTGAATTCGATCCAGCACAGTTGGCCATCCCCATCATCAAAGTGCCGCAACGCCCATTACGCATCCCGCGGCGCAAACCGGCACCAACCGAGTCATCGAATCAGGATGACAACGAGGATGTCGAGGAGCACAAAGTCGGCGTCACCTTGGCCTATAGCGCCAGCGAGACCTTGCGCACGCGCGATTTTGGCTCGTTCAGCTACGAAGAGGTCCAACAAGCGCGCGACATGATGCGTCGCATGGGCTGGCGCCCTGCGATGCGCCGTACGCGTCGCCAACAAATCAGCAAACGCCGAGGGCGTGTCGATATGCGGCGCATGATGCGCACCACCTTGCGCTTCGCCGGCGAGCCGGTCTATCTGGCCTACAAACGTGCTCGCATGCGGCGCCGGCCCTTGGTCGTGTTGTGCGACATCAGTGGCTCGATGGATCGCTATAGCCGCATGTTGCTCCACTTTGTGCATACGTTGAGCGATGGCATCGGCCAGGTCGAGACATTCGTCTTTGGCACGCGTTTGACGCGTATTACCCGCCTGTTGCGCTCCAAAGACGTCGATGATGCGGTGGCACTTGTCAGCAAACAAGTGCTTGACTGGTCGGGTGGGACGCGTATCGGTAACACCATCCGCGAGTTCAATGTGCGCTGGTCGCGGCGCGTCTTGTCGCGTGGACCGGTGGTGTTGATTATCAGCGACGGCTGGGATCGTGGCGATCCAACCCTGTTATCGCACGAGATGTCGCGTCTGCAACGTTCATGTCATCGTCTGATTTGGCTGAACCCACTCCTCGGTAACGCCCGCTATCAGCCGTTGACGCAGGGCATGCAGGCGGCGTTGCCGTATGTTGATGACTTTGTGCCGATCCATAACCTAGTCAGCGTTGAACAACTCGGGCAGATGCTCTCGACCATCGGCACTGGCCGACGCCAACGCGGCAATGGGCGCAAGTTTGTCGTCAAAGAATAGCGCAGACGGCCCACAAATCACCGCAGGCATGCCCCGAATGGCTGCCTGCGGTGTGTTTTTTGCATATTGATCGGAAAAGATGATAACCAAGTAATGCCGTGCACGATTATTGAGACGCTGCTCGCTCATCGGCAAATGTGAGTTGGACATCGGTGAGCGCTCGGCGCAGATGTGACAGGGCGTGCGTACCAATCCCGTGCAGTTGTGCAAGATCAACAGCACGCCACTGTGCTACATCGTGGAGTGAGGTGATACCAGCGCCAATCAAGGCGCGTCGGGCTGGAGCTGCGAGGCCAATTGATTGCCAGTAGGCGTCAGGCGTGGTGTTCATGTGTGGGCATCTCACCGATTTCGCGCATGATACTAAAGCCGATAGCAACCGCTGGTCCAATACACAAGGCAAACACCAGTGTGCCGATGCCATATTTGCCACCCATCAAGACGCCGAGCGTGAACACGACCACCTCGATGCTGGTAGCAATGCGGGCCACGCGGATGCCGGTGATGCGATGCAGGGCTGTCATCATTCCCTGGCGTGGCCCTGCGCCGAGACCACAGGTGATGTAGATGGCTGAGCCGAGACCGACGCAGGCGATGCCGATAATCAAAAAGAGCGCGCCGTTGGCGATGGACTCTTGGCGTGGAATCACAGTCAAGCCGACATTCATAGCAACTGGCACGATTAAGGTGTTGGCAATTGGCCCAATGCCGTATTTTTCTTTGAGGGGCATCCACAACAAAAAGACGACGCAGCTGATGGCGAATGTACTCCAGGCGATGGTGGTGCCGGTGAGTTTGGCCACGCCATCGGCGAACACGGCCCAGGGTGAATTACCGAGATTGGATTGAATGTAGAGCGATTCACCGATGCCAAACAAAAACAAGCCGAACGCCAGAATCAGCAGGCGCAACAGCGACATGTCCCAACGCGATTCGGCTGTCCACGTGGTGCGTGGAATCGTGCGTGACGGCTGTAGGAACTTCAACATGAACGGTGACCCCTCTCCATCCAAAAAGCGACGCACACGTGGCGTCGCTTTATCATACTACCAAAATGGCGGGGCACGGTATTATTGGCGTTGGAGCACCAACAGGGTGACGTCGTCATAGATGCGCCCCTCGCTAAAGGCTGACACATCGTCGGCAATTGCGGTCACAATGTTGGCTGTATGTGATTGCATATGCCGTTGAATCACGTGTTTGAGTCGTGTGACGCCGTACTGCTGGTCATGATCATCGAACGATTCAGTCACGCCATCGGTGTAACACACTAAGGTGTCGCCAGGTTGGAGCGTGATGGTGCTACTCGTGAGTTTGATCTCGTCGAGGATGCCGAGGGCAATCCCAGGCGTTGATAGCTCTTGGCTACTGCCATCGGCATGCACCAACAATGGCGGGTTGTGTCCAGCACACGAGTAGCAGAGTATACCACTCTCGACATCGAGTACCCCATAGAAGATGGTGACAAACATGCCCGACTCGGAGTCGCGGGTAATCCAACGATTGGCGCGCATCAACGCAACTGCGGGGTCAGACCCATCAAGTGCTGCCGCACGTACGAGACTACGCGACAGTGCCATAAATAAGGCTGCTGCCATGCCTTTGTCGCTGACATCGGCAATCACAAAGCCGAACTGCTTTTGGCCGTGTTGTCCTTTGAGTGGCCAATAATCATAAAAGTCACCGCCAATCACGCGGGCTGCTTGCCATAATGCGTTGACTTGCCAACCTGCCAGCAATGGTGCTGTGTCAGGCAGGAGCGAGTTTTGGATGTCACGGGCGAGGCGTAACTCCTCTTCGAGACGTGCGGCATTGTCGGCGTCCTGCTCGAGGAGCGCGTTTTCGATGGCGCTCCCGATTTGGCCAGCGAGTCCACCAAAGAGTTGTTGTTCACGATCGCCGTATGGGCGTGATTCGCTGGGGTAATCGGCCAGCAATACGCCGGGAATACTGCCGCGGCCACGAGCGATGAGCACCAAGACATCTTGATCGGCAAACGGGGTGAGTGTGTGGGCAATCGTCGGATGTAATTGCTGTAGTTGTACGTTGTTGGCCGCATGCTCTGACACGTCAAATGCATCTGCGGCAATTATTTGCCCGAGCAGGTGTTGTGTGGCTGTCATATCGAGCCCAGCTACTGCATCAACCACAAATTGCTGTGTCTGCTCGTGCCAACTCATATAACAACAGTAGCGGCACCCTAACAGCTGAATCGGCAGTTGCACTGCGGTATTGAGCAAATCATCAAGTGGTACCGGCCGATTGAGCATGTCTGCTGCGTGGAGCAGGACATTGAGCCGTTGGGCCTCGGCGCGCTGTGCACTAAACGCACGAGCCCGCTCAAGCGCGAGCGCCACTTGGTCGGCCAGAGTTTGCATGACAAACATGTCGGTATCTTGGAATCGCCAGGGCTCGCTACTCTGCACGTCGAGTACGCCGATAGTGCGATCGGCAAACCGAATCGGTACTGCAAGTTCGCTACGCGTATGCGGATCATCCTCTACATAGCGCGCATCATTGTGGACATCATTGACGAGCAATGCATGCCCTGTCTGCGCTACAGTGCTGATAATGCCCTTATCCGACTGCCGCAGTGCCGTACGAATCCGCACACCACCCATGGCATCACTGGTGCTTGCGCGAAAGAAGAGGCGCCCATCGTCGTCGATGGTAATCAAGTGCACCGGATGATACCCGAAGTGATCGCGAATCAGGTGGGTGACCTCAGGTAAGAGTTCATCGGGTTCGAGCATGACTGACAAATGTGCTGCCACATCTTGAATTGCTTGTAGTTGTATCGCGCGCTCACGCGCTTCGTGGAATGTGCGCGCCTTGGTGATGGCGACGGCTGCCTGCTCAGCAATTTGACTCAAGCGGCGCAAATCATCTGAACTAAACGCATTCACGCGTTGACTTTGGACCGAAATGCTCCCGATAACGGTATCACCACTAATCAGTGGCACATACACGCCCGAACGTGGTGGATTGGCACTTTGATAGCGTGGGCGTGCCGGTAACCGGTCCATCTCTGAGACAAAGTCTGATACGAGCAATGATCGCCCTGTTTGCCGCATCCAACCTATCATGCCATCACCTGACGGCAAATCGACGGTCAGTGGCTCAAGCCGTTGTTTGTCTTGTACCCGCACTTTGAGGGTATAGCGATCGCTGTTCGGCTCAAAAATGCCGAGATGGAATGATGATGTGTCGAGCACATTGCCGGCCTCATGATAAATTAACTCGCACAAGGCATCGACATCGAGCTCAGAGCGAATAATCGCTCTACTCGTGGCATTTAATATGGCTAACTCGTTAGTGGATGCTTGTTGGTTGCGCAAATTGATGGTGACTTGGCGCATAATCGCACTTGCCCCTAGCACCGCCAGACACAGCAACAAGAAGTACCAAATTCCTAGTGATTGATACACGATAGCGCCCAATAACGCTAGTGGAAGTGGAATAATCTCAGTAATCAAAATCGATATTGATGCCCCACGCCACCATTGTGCGACGCCAGCTGTGTCATGTTGTAGGTGAATACGCCCCCATCGATTGAGGATAATAATCAGCGGATATACGGCAATCTGTAACACAACGCCAACTGGCCCGGCAATGATACTGGCAATCCACGCACCCGCAGCAACAGCGATGATGCGTACTCCTGCACGCGCCCATGGACGCGCAACTGCATTATAAAAATTAATCGGTCGCCGGTCGATGAATGGTAGCGCCAACCCGACAACAAATGCATTGATAGCAATAATCAACATGGCAATCCATGGTTGGCCCATCAATGCGAGACTCAGAATGACGATACCAGTGAGTGAGTGTGGGTCAGCGGGAGGCACACGATACCCTGCACTCTCGATGAAGAGCGCAATAAGTAATACGGCGATGATGTGCCATATCGGCATGGATGGCATGTGACTATGCCACACTAACCAGATCCAGCCTGGCAAACCGACACCGATACTGTAGCCAATGAGCCAGTGCTCACGCTTCACTATCAGCCTCACATACAATCAACGAATCAATGGAAAGAACAAACGTGGGCACGTACCAATGCACCGTGCATCATCTTGTGCAGGTGCGCAATTAATCCATTAGTGCTCGCTACGAGTGCTTAACGCTTGTAATGCATCACTTGTCGTGCGATAGATATCAAATACTTGGGAGAACCCGGTCATGACAAATACTTCGTCGACCTGTGGCTGCAACCCGCACAACATCAAGATGCCTTGGCGTTCGTTCATTTCACGACGAACGAGTAATAATGCGCGTAGACCACTACTGCTCAAAAAACTGACGTGGGTCAAATCAATCAAAATCATGCGTGCGCCAGCTTCGACTGCTGCATTGATGGGGGTCATGGATGAGACCGTGCCACGTGCATCGAGGCGACCACTCAAGTTAAAGCGCAACAAATCAGCGACGGCTGGCTCTGCAAAGCGCTTGCGCATCGTAAGCGTGTTACCACTTGCATCAAACACGTACTGGACATCGTCCATCATTTTGTGCATTAAATAGATACCGAGACCACCAGCTTGCCGCCCCTCAAATGGTGACGAGATGTCTGGTTCAGGAACACTACTCGGATCAAACGGCTGCCCCTTGTCCATCAACGTAACGCGCAACTCACCCTCATTGATGGACCACTCGATGCGAATATTGCCGGTTGCTTGGTCGTTATATGCATGCTGAATGATGTTGGTTGCGGCCTCATCAACTGCAAGTTGGACTTGCCATGCTTCACGCTCGCTCATTTTGGCTTGACGAGTTGCGGAGTTCACAAACTCACCAATCACCGAAAGTGAGTCAAGTTGTGCAGGTACTGTGAGTGACGCGCTTGGCATGGCAATAACCCTCTAGATAGACGCTAGAACGAACCGACAGCCTCAGTGGCATTTGGATAAATCTCGAACAACGACGTGAATCCGGTCAAATCAAAGACCTCACGGATGCGACTTGGCAAGCCAGCCAAGCGAATATCGCCACCCTCAAGATCTGTGATCTTCCAGTCACGCGCCTTTTTGCGAGCCTCAATAAGCACCCGCAATCCAGGGCTGGCAACATACTCGAGCGCGCTCAAGTCCAACACAATCCGGTAGCGACCCTCAGTAAACAACTCTTCGATTTTTTGTTTGAGTGCCGGTGCCTGCATGGCATCGAGTCGTCCCGAAACTTGGATCAAATCAACCCGATTCATGCGCTTGTGTGTAATCTCCATGGCGCATTCTCCCTTCCTGCTATGGTCGCACAAATGACCATAATTAAGACCATTATACCATTCATGTGTCAGGATGTGTATAGTACGACGATGTGACAGCATAATGTTGGTCTGCAATCAGGTGGACTCTCACGCCTATCTTATGCAAGAGTGGTACACTACCACACGATGATTCGCAACATGGCATAGGCAATCGAATGAAACATATCGCACAATTCTTTTTTGTTGTGGCCCTCTTCTTGAGCGCATGTGGCGCCACAACGAATACCGTACCCGCTGCATCGAGTGCATTGACCCCCGTCTTTGCCTTTACTGAGGCAGTGGTTGGCCCCAATCGGTTGCCGATTGGCATTATCCGCGATGGCTCACCGCTCAACGATCCCAACGCCCAAATTACCATGCAGTTCTATAATCTTGATGTCGACAAAAAAACACCGGTTGGCAGCACCACAGCGACGTACTACGGCCAGGGACTCCCTGCGGCGGTCTACGTGGCGAACTACGAATTCTCAACAGCCGGCAACTGGGGTGTCGAGGTCTCAGTATTACTCGAGGGTATGACCGACCCAAGTGTGACCAAACTCCAACTGCCTGTCAGCGAGCGTGCCGTGGCGCCCAAAGTCGGTGATACGGCAATTGTCGCCGAGACGCTGACCAACGACACTGTCACCGACCCGGCTTATTTGGTGTCGAGCAACGATGTTGATCCTGCCCTCTATCAAGTCAGTTTGGCTGATGCGCTCACCCAACAAAAGCCCATTGCCTTGTTGTTTGCCACTCCCGGGTTCTGCCGCACCGCAGTGTGTGGTCCCAGCTTGACCGTGTTCCGCGATTTGCAAAAACAATACGGCGACCAGGTTATCTTCATTCACAGCGAGATTTATCGCTATCCGTTCGGCGACTCATTCGCGCAACAAAACACTATTTTTCAGGATGCAATGCGTGAAGGACGTGGGTTGACCGATGAGGAGCGCAAAGTCGGCGTCTCGGATGCCTACTATGCCTGGGGCCTGATGTCTGAGCCGTGGATGTTTTTGATTGATGCCCAAGGGGTGATTACGGCCCGCTACGAAGGTGGATTCACCGTCGAGGAGCTTGGCCCAGTGATTGCGGAAATGACCAAATAAATAGCGTTACATCAGGCGCAAATGACACGCGGGCGATGCATTGCATCGCCCGCGTCGTTGTTAACGAATCCGTGTGCGCTAGCGCTTCGCAACCTCGGCGATATAGGCTTTGAACAACTTGGACCAACGGTGCTCGGTGGTGTTCCACAGCTCCTCGGGGTGGGATTGAATGCCTACCGCAAAATGGTCGTTGGTCGATTCAATCACCTCAACAACCCCATCACTACTTGTACCCACCACGCGCAACCCGGGGGCGACATCGCGGACGGCTTGGTGGTGCATACTGTTGGTCTTGATGACCGTCTGCTCGAGCACCTCGGCTAGCCAACTCTCCTCATTGATTTGGATTTCGTGCGCGAGCACTGATCCATCCTTGGCATGCTCCGAGAACCGGTGATCGAGTGACTCAGGGCGCTCACTTGGAATGTCCTGATACAACGTGCCACCAAGGGCCACATTCAGCATCTGATGCCCACGGCAAATGCCCAACACCGGTTTGCCATCGGCCACGGCCTTCTGGGTCAGATAGATCTCGGTGCTGTCTTGCAGTGGACTCGTAGTGCCAAGCTTCGGGTGTGGCTCATGCCCGTAGTTATTTGGGGTAATATCAACACCGCCTGCTAACAACAGCCCATCAATCGTGCCGTAGAGTACTTCGAGCACTTCTTTGCTTTCTGAAAGGGGCAACAACACCGGCACACCACCGGCCGCCTCGACGGCTTTGAGGTAGGTGTGCGAATTGCCGTATGCCGTGGTACCCCAGGCATCTTGTGAATGGGTACAGGGGATGCCGATAACTGGTCGCTTGGCCATGACGCTGTCACTCCTTTGTGCCTACTTGATTGCAATATAAATATGGAACGTCTGCGCCGGCGTGTCAAACGCCGGCCCGTAATACTCAAACGATGGCCCCACCCCGTACTGGAGCCCCGAGGCTGGCATGAGTTCCTCGTGAATCCGACCAAACATCGCACCCATCTGCGGTAGGCTCGTCTCAAACACCGCATAGCGTTGAGCAGGCACCTGCCATGTATCAAGTGATTCATCGACAATGACAGCATCAGCCACCGCCAAGGCCGCCATATAGGTGAACGTACCATCGGCTTGATGTTCGCCCATCAGCCCATATGAGATCCCCGGCGTGCTCGTGATAATTGCATCCATGTACGGCATAAATTGTTGCCACAGGGCAGGAATCTCATCGCTAAATGACGTAGTGCGAATGCGTAAACCAACCGTCCGGAACGCTGGGAGTATCACAATCTGCATTGTTATACTACTTACTACAACGCGCCACAAAGCGGTCAAACATTGCTTGCCAGCGCGGATCAGCATCGCCGCGCAATGTCTCGGGGTGACACTGTACTGCCACCATGAAGTTCGCGCCGGTGCCCTCGACAGCCTCGATGATACCGTCATCCGA
>Ga0068872_10000472_pt1 | contig 34195 bp, 15 predicted proteins | sample NOAtaG_7_FD_66441 | JGI IMG/M metagenome (GOLD analysis project Ga0068872, IMG submission 66441) | Freshwater lake microbial communities from Lake Erie, under a cyanobacterial bloom - NOAA_Erie_Diel1S_2200h metaG | ecosystem: Environmental > Aquatic > Freshwater > Lake | place: USA: Ohio, Lake...
CCGCCCTGTTGTTGACCACCGCTAGCCTGTGCTCCGGCTTGTGTGCCACCGGCGGATTGAGCACCGCCTTGTGCTTTACTGCTAACTCCTTGAACTCCGGCTTTGGCTGCATCTTGTGCTGCTGCCATAAAAATTTTATCTAATTGGCCTTTACTTAACGCTTCTAGTAACAGATTATATTCGTATTCTAATGCTTCGCCAAAACTAGGCTGTGCATTACGACTCCAATCTGCATCACCTACTTTGCCAGCTGGCTTTTTTCTTTGACGCTGTTGTTTTTGTTTTTGAGGTACTGGATTTTGTTGTGGTTCTGTTTTCATTGTTACAGGATTAGAACCTGTTTGTGTTTTAACAAACTGATCAATTGCTCCACCAGTACTACTGGATTTACCAGCTGCTGCTCGTTGTTCTCTTCGACGAACTGCACTCGGTGATTGGCTTTGAACGCCTGCAACCTTTCCACCGCCTTGCTTACGACCAGTTGATTGTTGTGGTGCAGTTGTTGTGTCTGCAGCTGGCTTATTAACTGCTGTTCTAGGATCTGTTGTAGACGGTAATCCGCCTGCAGGTGCAGTTGCTCCGCCGGTGGATATTTTTTGTTGTCCTCCACCTAGCTGATTACTAAAGTTGGGTTTCTGCGCCGGTTGTTTTTCTGCACTCGGTTGTGGTTGTTCTGGTTCTAGTTTAGGCTCAATTCTTCCTTTTGGTTGAGGATTAGTATCTTGAGGAGTAGGTTGATTTCCCTGTTGAGGTTGTTCTCCTGGCTTGCCCTTAAACATTCCCTTGACAGCGTCCATGCCTTTAGCAAGCACACCTTTGTCTGGACCTGCTGCAATAATTTTCTCAGCACTATCTGTAGGGATTCCTTTAGACTTTAAGAAAGCCAATACAATATCAGGTTCGGCTGTTTGTCCTGTTTTACCAAGATACTCTTTGAAATCAGCAGACAACTGATTAGCCATAGTACCCGATTGTAATTTTCCACTTGCTGTAGGACTAACTTTTGATAGTGATGTTAATCCAAACGATTTTAATGTACCCATCGGTGCTTCGTCTATTTTGTTTTCGACGATTAGATCTTTGACTTTCATAAAAGGTCAATTCCTTAAAGTTATTCTTTATTTATTTGACGAAGCAAGGCTTCGTCTTTCGCTGTTGCTTCGCAATCAGCTCAACTTTTCTTTTTTTAATTATAATTTATTGTTAGTGCGAAGCACTTTAAATATTATCTAGATTGTTCAGTCACACTTAGCCCAGACTCGGGCTAAAAAAATGAACATTATCTGAGTTGCACAATGTCACACAGCAGTAGAGCATTACAGTGGCGGTTGTCCGGTACCACGAGCTCCGTCTTATCACAACGGCGGTATACGTTAATCTGCTATCACTAACGCACACGTGGGGTTTTTCTCCCCTCTTTTTGCCTTTTATATTCTTTTCAAACAGCAAAATCGCAGGGCTTAGTTAGCGATCGTCATCCAAATGGGTAGTTGCTGAGTACTTCTGCGGCGAAGATTTCCATCCCTGCGTACACGTAGACCAGGTTTAGAGCGCATGAAATTAGGCCTGCGCTAGCCAAAAACCGCATTATTTTGCCTTGTTTTCTTGAGCCTTGAGTATATGTGAGCCGTGTACTCTTACTTGAATATGACCGTTATAATAGTCTTTTGATTCCAAAACTTTCTGCGTAAATTGTTCTCTAGCCTCAATATAACTGCATTCTGCCTTGGATTTACAGTAAAAAAGTATTTCTCTTGTGAAGTTTTCTGCGCCTAAATTTTGTACATCTGCTAGCAATTCTTGATTAGACCCGTAGTAATCACGCCAATCTGAATCAATTTTACTGCGAATTTTCTTTTTCTTTTTGTTGCCGTTTTTAAGTTTGACTGTTTTATAAGTTGTTTTTGAAAATTTTGCCAGCTTTTTGCCTATGTACTTGCGCCCAGATATCAAATTAGTGATGATGTAAACAAATCCTATACAATCTTCAGGTAATTGGTCTACAGTTTGTCCGTGATAAGTCCATGTCATATGTCCTTACTTACGTTTGGAGGTCTCCCCACTATGCCTTTTCTGGCCGCTTTTCTTTCATTTTGTTTATCTTGTATTTCTACTCGCCTTGTGCTTGCCTCGTTACGTATTTGTGATAGCCAATATCGTGCCTTAATTCCGGCCTCTTTTGATCTTTTGTACTCAAAACGTGTTTGCCATTTGAAATATTGCTGAAAAGCATAGATCATTCTGTCGTGCGCTTCTGTACTCATACCAATTCTACATCTGTAGCGTAGCTAGTAAACCCGTTTTCTTTGATAACTTTAAGAACTTGATTAACTCTGTTAGTTAAATCATCTCTGTGACTGATTAAAAATACATTCTTATCACGTTCACGAGTCATTTTCTTAAGTATCTTAATAGAACTTTCCACACCGCTAGCATCCATGCCACTGTCGACTAACTCGTCAATAAACAATAAGTTGATATTTTGATAGAGGTTTTCCCACACGTCGCGGAATGCAAAGCTTAAACTTAGAATTAAACGATTACGCTCGCCTCTTGATAGGTTATCAAAATCTAAATCTTGCCCTAGCTGTGTAATCAGCACAGTAAGATCGTTTTGGAACTTAACAGAATGAGGTAATCCGATTGCATCAAGATAGTAGCCTAATCTGTTGTTTAAGAAACTTAGATTCTGATCAATAATCTTTTTACGAATAAAACTGTCCTTGTTAGTCAACAATTTAAGTAAAAACTCTTGATGCTCTTTAACACGGGTCAGTTCGTTTACAGAATTCCAGTCAATTTCTTGTAGTGCTGTATTTTTTAATTCTTCAATTTGTTCTGTGTAGGGATCTACTTCTTTAGTTTTAGTAGCAACTTCTTTGATCAAGTTGTCTACAGTATTTTTATGATTGAGTGCTTCCTCTAAACTGTCATAGTTTGTTGCAGGTTGTGGACCCAATTCACCAAGAATAGACTTTGCTTCATTAAGAGCTGCAAATTCTTGTTCATGTTCCTGTACCAGACGTAGACTTTCTTCTACGGCTGCTTGTTTTTGTGCTAGCATGTCTGTATGTTTACTGTCGTGGATATCTTGTCCACAGGCATGACATTTGTGATCTAGTAGTTGAGCTAATTCAGATTCTGATCTAACAAGAATTTTTTGTTCTTTTTCCAGCTGTATATTCAACTTACTGATAAGACTATTAACGTTGTCAATATCAGACTTAGTTTTTAACCATTCTGTAAGATCTTTATGTGCTTGAATTTCTTTTTCAATGTCTATCAAACTGAGTTTTTTGATAGATTTATTTAGGCTATCGATGTTTGCTTCTTTGGTCTGCTGCCAAAGTGTTTGTTTTCTTTGCAGCGCATCAATACTCTGTTGAATTTTTTGATTGCTGAGTTTGACAGTTTCAATTTTTGTATTTTCTTGTGTGATCAATTCTTTAGAAAGACGAATACTTTCTTTTAGACTGTCAGCTTTTTCACTTAATATTGTGATACCCAGCAGTTGTTCAATAATATCTCGTTGATCCCCGGCCTTCATACTTAGGAAAGGCTCAGTATAAGTGTTAAGAGCCATAATATGTTTAAACATATCATGAGTCATTCCAAAAGTATCTTCGATGGCCTTTTGTGTTTCTCGGCTATCTCCCTGACTTTCGTCTTGATCTATGCTCTGCAGTTCTTGTCCGTTAATACTAAACTTTAATAGATTAGGTTTACGACCACGCTCTATGTGATATTCTAATCCGTCTTTTTCAAATGTCACAGTAACCAACATACTTTTGTTGTTGATTTTATTAATTAGGTTATCTTTTTTAATGTTAGTTAAAGCATTGCCGTAGATTGCATAGCTGAGACCATTGATAATAGTGGTCTTACCAGTACCGTTACGTGCCCCAGTATCGTCTCCGCCTAGATCCATGTTTTCGCCCAACACTAGAGTTAGGTGACCTTTGTCAAAATCTACGGCTTGGGTTTGATTTCCAACGCTCATAAAGTTTTTAACAGTTAAATTTTTAATTCTAATCATAGATTATGGTAAATGTCCAATAACAGTTTTTTATCGTATGCTTCTGAGTCAATGGCTGTTAACTGGTTAACAACAATAGTGTCTACGCTTTCAAATGCAATATCACCCGTAAATTCTATGTCTTGCATTTCTTCTTTTTGCGGAATCAGCATCATTTCTCGTAGCTTGTATTGTTTAATAAATGTTTCTTTGATGAAATTGGATTCCTCAAACGTAATAGGAATGTCAATATTGACCCTGACGTGCATTTTTTCACGCAAATACTTTTCATGCTCTTCTACAATTTGACTGAGTTTATAGACTCTAAACACAGGTTGTCCAGGCCAAGTATGATATTCGGGCTCTTTGCCCCATTCTAAAATCATCATGCCGCGATCATCGTCGCCTGCATCTGCATAGTTGTGAGGAAATGCATTACCAATGTAGGTAATATTTCTGCTGGTCTGACGCTTGTGGAAATGTCCAGTGAACACATATTCTTGATTTTGAAAATGTGTGCTCTGCAACTGTCCGTGATCTGGCATCTGCACCATGGCATTCATATAAAAGTGCGGAAGTTCTAAGTGACCAAACATATAGCGGCTTTTAATTTTAGAAACTTTTTGCCATTCGTCACCAATTAACCAAGGCATAATAGTTACATCACCGTCGGTATGTATTTTGTTAATGGGTACAATGTTAGGAAATAGTCTAGCAAATTCTAAACTGTGTATTTCTCGTTTGTCTTTATAGTACTCGTCGTGATTACCTAGGATCAAATATACACGTTCAAACGAATTATTCAATTTTTCTAGATTACTAACAGTATAATTCATTGTACTGACATCAGTAGTTGATCTATTATGATGCCAATCGCCTAGAAATATAGCTGTTTCGCAACCATTAGCTTTGGCTGTTTCACAAAACCATGTAACAAAATCTTCACAATCTTGATTGTGGACCCTACTGCCGCCTTTGAGTCCAAAATGGATGTCAGTAAAGCAGGCTACTTTTTTAAATAGATTCATAGATGTATTTTATAACAACAGGATTTAAAAATCAATCCCAATCGCCACCGCCACCACTACCGTCTGTTACAGGGCCGCTGTAATTGTTACCGCTACTGTTTTGTCTGGTCCAGCTAGGATTCATACCATTCATTTCTAGTATGTCGTCTCTAATATTTTGATTACGTTTTTCGATGTTAATGATGCGCACGAATGAGTTAGTGACAGCAGCAGTATAATAAGCAAAAGGATTATTAGATTTAGATTCATCAAATTGTAAACCTATCTGTGTTAGTTGCAGAATAGCTTGTCCCCGCATTTCGTCGTTGTATGTGTAACCTCTAACGTTACCTCTGGTAGCGTATCGTTCGCACAATTTAATAAACATACGAGCCAGATTGTTAGTCATTTGTCCGTGTTCTTTATTAAATTCGCCTAGTTGTACATCGCCCTTCCAATGGCTTTTACCCACACAAATTAGATTGTCATTTTCATCAAACTTCCAATGTTGAAAAGGAGGAAAGTTTACTTTTTCGTGACTGTCAGCTCTAGACTTAACAGTCTTTTTACGACCAGGAGCAAGCGGAACATGATCGAATGTCATGACCCTAAACACAACATCAGATTTGGCTACTTTTTTATAGTCAATTTCATGATCTCTAGCCGATGCTTTTTTATCAGTAAGTTGAGCTCTTTCGTGTGCTTGTTTAGATAATTTAGCTGCTTTGTTACGTTTGGCTTCTGCAATGGTTCGAATGTTAATTTTACTAAGATCCGTAACAATCATATCATATTCTGAATAAGTTGGATCTGTAAATGTGCAGTAAGTGTTTTTGCTTAGGTGTATTTCTCTTAATAAATCTTTATTTGTTAGATATTTTATTTTTGGTATTGTTGTGTTCATCAATAATCAGTCCTCTACTACTTATAATAATAGCACATTTTTATAATAATAAATAGAGTAAACAGAGGAAAGATCACCAAAATGTCACTATCAGTTAACCCAGTTACAAAATTTTTAAATGATGCATCTGCTGCCGCAAGTAAAGCTACTAATGCTGTTAGTGGATTTTTAGGATTTGGTGGTGCTGGTACTTCTAAGTCTGATTTAGATAATAAAGTATCTAGAGCTAGCGGAGGAGCAGGCGTAGCATGGTCAACTACAGCCGGCGCAGCTAATAACTCTCAAAGGTCCTTGGGTGGTGCTAGTTCTACTAATGGAACTAATGGTAGTGTATCGACTATTGTTGGTGGTTTTAGAGGTGCGTTAGGTCTTGCCGGGTCGGCTGCTGGTGTAATATCAAACGCAGCATCGGATACTGCAGGGGTTATTAATGCTCTGACTGGCGGAGAAGCTAGCTCAGGAGGAGTTGGCTCTGGCATACTTGCTGCCGCTGGTCAAATATCTGCTGCCGCCGGCGTACTTAATAATATTTTAAGTCGAGGCAGAGGAAAAAACTTACCTAGTGGTGCTGAACTTTTTGAACAAACAGCAAGAATTAATCTAACACCGGCATTAGAGGGCGACTGGCGTGTTCGTCTTAATTGTGATTTTGATACTTTATTTGGTGCCGGTACGTTTCCAAGATTAGGATTAACTAGGGGATTGGTATTCCCTTTTACACCAAATATGAATATTTCCAGTAAGGCAAATTATTCATCAATTGATCCGGTTCACAGTAATTTTCCATTTCAAGCATATAAAAATAGTCAAGTAGATGATATAACTATCAGCGGAGATTTTCCAGCAGAGACTTCTACAGATGGCGAATATTATTTAGAAGCTACTATGTTTTTAAGATCTGCAACAAAAATGTTTTATGGTGAAGGAGCGTTTGCTGGTAACCCTCCAATTGTGTGTACACTTTCTGGATACGGTCCTCAGTTATTAAACAATATACCAGTAGTAGTTAAATCCTTTCAAATAGAATTAAAAGACGATGTAAATTATATCGAAGTACTTCGTGGCGGCACAAGCACATGGGTGCCAGTTCTTTCGTCATTAACTGTAACGCTAATGCCAGTATACAACAGAGAACGTTTACGTAAGTTTAGTTTACAAAACTTTGCAGCAGGAAAAGAGGTAGGATTAATATAATATGGCAATTTACAATAATAATAGTCCGTGGTCCTTAACTACACAAAATAATCTTTATCTTGAAACTTTAAGAATTAGACCAGTGCCATCTGAACCAGATGATTTTTTATACATTATTGAAAATCAGTACAAATATAGACCAGATCTTTTAGCTTATGATTTATACTATGATAGTAAACTGTGGTGGGTATTTACACAACGAAACATGAATATTTTAAAAGATCCTATATTTGATTTTTTACCCGGAACACAAATTTATCTACCTAAAAAATCTAATCTTTCTACATTTTTAGGAGTATAAGATGCCATTAAGCGTTTATAGTCCAAAGGTAACTGCACCTGCTTCAAAGGTACAAAAAGGTTCAGCATTTCAAACTACCAATGAGCGTCCGGCTAGTGCTACAACAAAGGTGGGTCAAAATACTGATGGATCAGTTTCAGCGGCACCGTCTTCTGCTAATACAAATAACGCTTCTAATGCCAGCGGTAGTGGCAGTAACGATAGCGTTTTTACATATAGCCCCTCATATAAATCAGAATTAATTTCTAATCCATTAGATAGCTTTGCATCTTATTCGCCATTATGGACATTGGCAGTTTTAACTCCTAAACAATTTAACAATCCTCGTTCCTACAGAGGATCGGGTGCAGCATTTGCCGGCGATGCATATGTAGATCCAGTTGGCAACGTAATTCAGTCTGGTATAATATTTGCGTCTGCTGGTAGGTATGATCAATATAGAGTAGGAACAGAATACGGGGCTCCCGAATATTTTGTTAATAACTTTGTTATGACATCAGTTATTGCTCCCAATCAAAAAACAGGAAATTCTAACGCTATAAAATTTACGTTTGACATTTACGAACCTTATTCGATGGGATTATTTTTACAAAGTCTTCAAAATGCAGCATTAAAAGCAGGGTATGCTAGTTACTTAGACAACACACCTTACCTTTTAAAATTAGACTTCCAAGGATATAAGGATGACGGTACTCCGGTAAAATTAAAAGTATCAAAATATTTTACCTGTAAATTATTATCAGTAAAATTTGATGTAACAGAATCAGGAAGTTCTTACAAAGTTGAAGCAATACCTTTTAATCATCAGGCGATGGGTAAAGTTACTAATACCATTTATAAGGATATTACTCTAGTTGGCTCAAGTGTATTAGAATTGTTAGCTACGGGCGAACAATCTTTATCAGCAGTTTTAAATGAAGAACAAAAAAATAATGTAAAAAATGGTAACCATCAAACTAAAGAAAATCAATATGTCTTTATATTTCCCAAGGATGGAAATGATTCTTTTGGGTTAGATGCTGAAACGCCAGATGTTAGCGGAGGAGCCACTGTTACACCATTTGAATACATTCCGGTAAAAGTTATTTCTCCACCTTCTGCTACAACAAATTTTGGTAATAATGAAATTGGAAACAGCGATATGGGATTCAATGCTGCCTCGGGTGGTACATACCCTATGCAAAGAGAATCATCATCATATAATCCTGATACTGGTAAATTAGATAAATCAAAAGTTGAAATGAGTGCAACTAAGAGAGAATTTAAATTTACGCAAGGTCAAACAATCACTCATATTATAACACAAATCATTATTAGTAGTAAATTTGGTCAAGAAACGTTTAAAAAAATCTCTGAAGCCGACGGAACGATTGCTTGGTTTAAAATTGATGTACAAATTCAATTACTTGATTTTGATACTGTGGCAAAAGATTTTGCTAAAAAAATAATTTATAGAATTGTACCTTATCGGGTACATTATTCTTTCTTTATGAATCCAACTTCTGCTGTTGGCGGATATCCGGGATTAGAAAAGAAAATTGCCAAAAGATATGATTATATATACACTGGTCAGAATAGTAATATAATAAAATTTGATATGCAGTTTAATACTGCGTTCTTTTCAGGTGCTAATCCCTCCCCACCGGATAAGACAGGTGCAGTTGAGAATCGAGGATCGCAATCGTCGGCTGCTAAAGTAGTTACAAAATATGTAACACAACCAAAAGCTGGGGTAGAAACAATCACAGCTAAATCTGGAGTTGCTCCAATTAAAAATGACCCTGCATTATTATGGAAGCAATATTCCGGAGGTAGTAGTGACTCGAGTCCGGAGAAAAAAGTTGCTGAAGCGTTTCAACGCAGTTTCTTAAACAGTGGAGATATGATTGTCTGTAATATTGAACTGCTAGGAGATACTTTTTGGTTGATTGATAGCGGAATAGGTAATTATATAGCTCCAAAATTTGATGATGCCGTAACCATAGACGGAACTCCTACTTATGAAGGTAGTGATGTTTATATCTATGTTACTTTTAGAACTCCGTCGGATGTGTTAGAAGGAAAGGGATTGTACGGTTTTCCTAATGAAGGAAAAATTAGTGGGTTTAGCGGAATATACAAAATTTTAAGTTGCGAAAGCAAATTTAACGACGGAAAATTTACTCAATTATTAAAGATGAATAGAATGCCAGGTCAAGCAACAGATTACAATATAGAAACACAACCAAAAATAGATCTTTCGTCGGCTCTACAAGTTCAAGAATCGGGTGTAGTTACATTTGATGGAGTAACAGTAGAGCCAGACCCAGATCTTCGATCAGATGCCGGTTTTGCAAATACAGATGGAGACGAAGCATGAGTCAGGATATATGGGAATCGTCTGAAAATACTTCTCGTAGAAATATGGGAACAGGAATATACAAGGCTATTGTAGTAGGCCATGTTGATCCTTCATATATGGGGACATTGCGTGTTTGTCTATTAAGAGAGCAGGGTAATGATAAATTTGACGTTAAACAGCAATATTCTGTCAAATGTGCAACACCATTTTATGGATCAACCGATTTTAATTTTCAAGGTCAAAACACTGCTGCTAAAACAAATGCACAAACTGGATTTGATGATACACAAAAAAGTTACGGAATGTGGTTTGTTCCTCCTGATGTAGGCGTAACAGTTCTATGTATGTTTGCCAACGGCGAGCCAGATGATGGATTTTGGGTGGCATGTGTACCAGATAAATTTGCCAATCATATGATACCAGCTATTGGCGGTAGTTTAGAATTAGATATTAATGCGGCAGATAAAAAAAGATATTCTACAGAAATGCCGCTACCTGTAGCAGAAATTAATAGAATTGCAAATGATTTAAAAAATTCCACTAAGGTTGAAAAAATTCCCAAACCAGTCCATCCAATTGCGGATAGATTTTTACAACAGGGATTATTAGAAGATGATTGTCGAGGAACGTCACCATCAACTGCTAGGCGCAATCTTCCAAATATGGTATTTGGAATTTCAACTCCTGGTCCCTTAGATCAAAAAGGTAAAAAAGTAAAGATAGGCGATTCTCCTAAACCAATTCCGGTAAGTAGATTAGGTGGTACACAGCTGGTAATGGACGACGGAGATGATCAATATGTTAGAAAAACTTCGGCAGACAAGGGTGGAGTAGAATATGCCGATACTCTAAACGGTGAAAAGGGTCAAGATAATATTCCTTACAGCGAGTACTTTAGAATACGAACTAGAACAGGTCATCAGTTATTATTTCACAACAGCGAAGATTTAATTTATATTGGCAATGCCAAAGGCACAACCTGGATAGAATTAACCAGCAATGGAAAAATTGATATTTTTGCAGATGACAGTATAAGCATCCATACACATAACGATTTAAACATCCGTGCCGATAGAGACATTAATTTAGAAGCAGGTAGAAATATTAATATGGCCGCTACAGGTCAATATAAAAGTGCTAAAAATTTATATGGAACTCCAACAACAGGCAGTGATGGTGTTGTTAGAGATGAGGCTAAGCGTGAGTCTGGAAGAATTCATCTTGAAGCTGCAGGAAATTATAATTTATTAGTTGGAAAAAATGGAACAATATTAGTAAATGGTAATAGTGATGAAGTTGTTCTTCAAGACAAAAAAATTACTGTTCAAGGCGGTTACGATTTAAAAGTTGGTAAAGATACAAAGATTACTACCGTAGGAAATACTGACGTAAAGTCTGGTAAAAATTATACAGAACAAGCGGCACGAATCGATATGAATGGTCCAAAAGCCAAAGAAGCTACAGAAGCTACAGTAGCCCAACCGTTGAATAAACGAGAGAATTTTATCAACGATACTAATCTTGGATGGGAAAAGAAATATCAAGATACGAAAACGTTGTCAAGCATTATGCGTAGAGTTCCCATGCACGAACCTTGGCTAGGACACGAAAATTTTGCTCCAACAATTTGGACCAAAGAAAACACCGATAGGGACTTTGATTAACTATGGCTAGCAAATTATATAACCAAAAAACCGTTGCAATTAACAAAGCTTCGACCGGAGATAACAATTCTAGTTTCTTTACCTATAAAGGATTTAGTAGTCAGCAAACTAAAAAGAAATTTAAATTATACGATATAGATCTTGTCAAGCAAGATTTAATAAATCACTTTCATATTAGAAAAGGTGAAAAACTAGAAAAACCTGATTTTGGTACAATTATATGGGATATGATTTTTGAACCAATGACTGAAGAAAATAAAAGATTAATAACTAAAGACGTTGAAGACATTGTAAATTATGATCCAAGGATTACAATTACTAAAGTTACTATAGACACTACAGATCAAGGAATGAGAATAGAAGTAGACTGTGTTTATATGCCTTTTAATGTTAACGAACGCATGACTTTTAATTTTGATAAAGAAAATAATATTATTAGATAATAATAGCACTTAATTTTATTGGGTAAATATGTGATAGGGACAGTAAAATGACTACAACTGCAAGACAAAATAATTTAATTTTAGCTGAAGATTGGACAAAAATTTATCAGACATTTAAGAATGCTGATTTCAAATCCTACGACTTTGAAAATCTTCGCAGAGTAATGATCACCTATCTGCGTGAAAACTATCCAGAAGACTTTAATGATTATATTGAAAGCAGTGAATATCTTGCACTTATTGATGTTATTGCATTTTTAGGTCAAAGTCTAGCATTCCGTATTGATCTTGCATCTAGAGAAAATTTCATTGATCTTGCAGATAGAAAAGAGAGTGTATTAAGATTAGCAAAAATGCTTTCTTATAATGCCAAAAGAAATATAGCAGCTTCAGGGTTATTAAAGTTTGATACTATAACCACAACAGAACCCATAATAGACAGTAATGGAAAGAATCTAGCACAACAAACTATTGTATGGAACGATCCTACAAACTCTAATTGGTATGAGCAATTTATTTTAATATTAAATTCTGCAATGACTCCAAACACTGAATTTGGAAAAAGCCAAGGCGAAGCAACTATTGATGGAATTAAGACTCAGCAATATGTGTTCAATACATTTTCTTTAGATGTTCCAATTTTTTCTTTTACTAAAACAGCCGCTGCAAGAACTACAGTTTTTGAATTAGTAAGTACACTAATTGATTCAGAAAAAAATATCATTAAAGAAGAAGCGCCGACACCCGGATCCCAACTAGGATTTATTTTTAAAACAGACGGTAAAGGAGCATCAAGCTCTAATACAGGATTTTATCTGTTGTTTAAACAAGGCAGTATGGAGTTAGCAGATTTTGCAATTCCTCAACCAACTACAAATGAAAAAGTGTCTGTAGAAAATGCAAACATTAATAATGACGATGTTTGGTTGTTTTCTTTAGGTGCAAACGGCACACAAGGAGAACAATGGACTCAGGTGTCAAATTTATCTGGAAACAATATTCTTTATAATAGTGTTAGTAAAAATATTAGAAATATCTATAGTGTAATAACTAAGGCAGATGATAAAATTGATTTGCAGTTTAGTGATGGTATTTACGGAAATTTGCCGCAGGGAAGTTTTAGAGTTTATTACAGAGTTTCTAACGGTTTAAATTATTCTATAAGCCCAAGCGAAATGAGAGGAATTAGTATTGAAATCCCTTATGTTAATAAGAGGGGTGTTTCTAATACATTGTCTCTATCATTAGGATTAAAATATACGGTATCAAATTCTTCCTCATCGGAAGATATCGAAAGTATTAGATCAAAAGCACCTGCAGTTTATTATACACAAAATCGAATGATTACTGCGGAAGATTATAATCTAGCTCCATTAGATGCTTCCCAAGAAATTTTAAAAGTCAAAGCAGTTAACAGAACTACTAGCGGTATTAGTCGTAATTTTGATATTATTGATGCTACTGGAAAATATTCTACTGTAAATGTTTTTGCAGATGATGGTTTAATTTATAAAAACGAAATAGAAAAAGCATTATCTTTTAAATTTTCTAATCGTCCGCAGATTGTTAATTTTTTAAGAAACACAATCGAAAAAGAAATTTCTTCAACAAGTGTTTATAATTTTTATCTAACAAGATTTGATAGAGTGGTGTTTACAGATAATAATATACACTGGCTACAAGTAACCAAAGATAGAGACTTATCTACCGGATATTTTCGTAATGTCAACGATCAAACAAAAATTAAAGTGGGAAATTATACTTCCACTAACATGAGATTTTTTGAAGCAGGTTCTTTGGTAAAATTTGTAGCTCCAATCGGTAAAGCATTTAAAAATGGAGTCTTAGTTACAGCAAATGTTAATGATCCGTTTCAAACAGACAGACTATGGGTTAAAGTAGTTAATACAGTAGGCGACGGAACAAATGCCGATCGAGGTGTACTAGCGAACGGGTTAGGACCAATTACTTTTAGTGAAGTTGTTCCTACTGATGCTGTAATATCAAGAATTGTACCAAAGTTTATTACAGATTTTGATGCAGCACTGGAAACCGAAATAACCAATCTAATGTTTAATCTTCAAAATTTTGGTTTAAGATATAGTATTGAAGATAGAAAATGGAGAATCATTACTTCTTCAAATCTTAATATTAACAGTACATTTTTTAGTTCTGCACAAAGTGGTGATACTTCTGGGACCAATCTTGATGGATCTTGGATAGTTGCGTTTGTTTATACAGGAGTTCAGTATTCAATTCATATTAGAGAGCTTGATTATATTTTTGAAAGTTTAGAACAAAATAGATTTTATTTTGATAATCAAGAAAAAATTTATGATTCAAAAAATGCAGCAGTAATTAAAGATCAAATTAAAATACTTGGAATTAATTCTAATTATACGAAAATTACACCTTTAAAACAGGATATATCTTTTGAAATCAGAGACAGCGTAAGATTTAATGATGGATATCAAAGTACTAGTTCTATAAAATTGGGATTTTTTGATTCTGATGATGACGGGATCATTGATAATCCAGATGCATTTGAAATAGTTGCTGGCGAGGATAAAGATTTAAAATATCTATTTTTTCAAAGAACCATCGACGAATATGGTGCAGAAATTTACAAATACATAGAAAGTAGCGACGATGGAAATATTTTAGTTAAGGACAAAACAGCTAATGAGATAGGAAATATTAATGCCTATGATGTTGGACAACTAATATATTTTTATGATCAGTCTGAAGAAGTAGTCAAACGAGTTATTCAAACCAGCACTGGCAGTAAAACTTTTGAACTTGATAGTTCTTATAGAGCAAACATTGGAAGAAACTCAGTAAAGTTTCAATACATCCATAATGCAGGAGTAGACAGAAGAATTGATCCTAGTGTAAGTAATATTATCGATGTTTATCTATTAACAAAAAACTATGAAATTGCCTATGTAAATTGGTTAAGAAATGACGGGACCAAACCAGTAGCACCAAACAGTAATGAATTAAGAACACAGTTTGGATCTAAACTAAGCTCTATTAAATCAGTCAGTGATGAAATAATCTATCATCCCGTACAATTCAAACCATTGTTTGGAGCAAAAGCAGATTCTCAGTTTAGAGCTCAGTTTAAGGTTGTAAAAAATCCTAATAAAACTATTAGCGATAATGATTTAAAGGTTAGAATTATTGGCGCTATTAATGAATTTTTTAATGTTGACGGTTGGGATTTTGGAGATAAATTTTATTTTAGTGAATTAGCAACTTATGTTATTAACTCAGTATCTCCTGATATTAGTAATTTTGTTATTGTTCCAAGACAAATAAGTCAAGAGTTTGGAAGCTTGTTTGAAATACAATCCCGCCAAGATGAAATTTTTACCAATGCAGCAACAGTGGATGATATAGAAATTGTAACAGGCATTACCGCAGCAGAATTAAATTTAGCTGCTACCTCAGTTATTAGTAATACGAGCCAATAAAATGACAGATAAAGTTTTTGATCAAAGTGGATTACCAATAAGAAGATCAACGGATTTTCTTCCTTCTGTTTTTAAGACAGATGCCAACAGTAAATTTTTAGGTGGTGTTTTTGACCCACTAATACAGCCCGGAGTTTTAGAAAAAATTTCTGGATTTATTGGGAGAAGATACGGTAAAAGTTATAACGGCAATGACATTTATATTGATACTGATAATACTTTAAGAAGTAGATATCAGTTAGAACCAGGAGTGGTTGTTACTGACGGCAACGGATCAGTAAACAATTTTTACGATTATTTAGATTTTAAAAATCAATTAAACTTCTTTTTTAATAAATTAGAAAGAGATGATTTAATTACGCAAAGCCAGTGTTACTCGTGGGATCCTCCCATTGACTGGGATAAATTTGTTAATTTTAGAGAATATTACTGGCAGGTTAATGGACCGCCCTTAGTAGCTGTTGCAGGTCAAGCACAACAGATAGAATCGACTTATAGAGTTAGATCTGATGACACAGGCGATGTCCCGTCATGGATGTTTTATCCAGATGGACTGACATTTAATCCCAAATTAGTTTTGTATAGAGGCCAAACTTATAAGTTTGAGGTTAACTCTCCAAGAAATAAATTTTCAATTAGAACAACAAATTCAGTAGATCTTGTAATGGGAGAATTTAACCCATTAATGAATTACCAACCGGGCGACGTTGTTGAATTTAATAATAAACTATGGAAAGCAAAAGTCGATGTTTACGGTGACGGCAGTACTATTGATGAATTTTCACAAGATTGGGAATTAACTGAATTAATAGATGTTAACTATTATAATAAAGGTGTAATTAATAACGGTATTGAAGTTGGCACTGTTACATTCACAGTACCTGTAGATTCTCCTGATATGCTATATTATGTCAGCGATCAAGAGCCTTTGCGAACAGGCCAATTTATTATCAAGGATATTACAGAAAATACATTTATAGATGTTGAAAAAGAAATCTTACAAAAGTTAGCCTACACTAGTAGTAATAATGTAAAATTTACTAATGGTTTAATGATTTCCTTTTTAGGTAAAACATATCCTGAAAAATATAATTCTGGACGTTGGATAATTGAAGGTGTTGGTAAAGGTATTAATCTAATAAATTTTGACGATTTGACCCCGCCAATTACTTCTAATAATCAACCTGAAATAATTTTTGATAACGAGGGATTTGATACCGTTCCTTTTGATGAAGCAGCTTTTTACCCTGGCGTAAAAGATTATATTATTTCAAATCGTGCTAGTAATGATAATAATCCTTGGTCTAGGTCAAATAGATGGTTTCATAAAAGTGTTATAGAATATGCTCATCAACTTAACAATTCGTCTCCAGATGCAGACGAATCATCAAGAGCAAAAAGACCAATTATCGAATATCATCCTAATATTCAATTGTTTAATCACGGCTCTACCTCTAAAAAGTCAGTTGATTTTATAGATAATTACACATCTGATATTTTCAGTGTTATCGAAGGAACTAGTGGTTATAATATTGACGGAGAGGCACTATTCAATGGTGCAAGATTATTAGTTACTGCCGATACAGATACTCTAGTTAACAATAAAATTTATATTGTTAATTTTATATCAACACAATATAGTGGCAATACTGGTAGACAAATTAGTTTAGTTGAAGCCAGTGATGCAGTTAGTCAATCTGGCGAATGTGTTCTTATAAACAAAGGTAAAAAGTATAGAGGAAAGATGTTTCATTATGACGGAACTGCTTGGTCAAAGAGTCAAGAAAAAACAGCAGTAAATCAAAGTCCGTTATTTGATGTGTTTGATTCTGACAAAGTTTCTTTTGGAAATTCTACCAAATATCCTGTTACAAATTTTAAGGGAACAACAATTTTAAGTTATAAACTCGGCAACGGTATTGTGGATTCTGAAATAGGAATTTCATTAAGTTATCTTAATATTGATAATATTGGCGACGTTTTATTTGAAATAAATTGGGATGTTGATTCTTTTACCTATCAAAATCAGTTAGTTAAAACTTTAAAAATTTCTAGCGGATTTTTAAAGTTTAATACTTTAAACGGCGAAGTCTATTCTAATACTTGGATTAAAACGGATAAAGAATTCTTACAACCAATAATTGATAGTCAAGTAATAACATCGGTAACTAAATCAATTACATTTAACAGTGTCAACTGGAACGAGTCGACTACTGAAAGAATTATTTTTTACAAAAACGGTTCCTTATTTAAAGATCAGTTTACAAGAACTGGAAATAGAAATCAAACTTTTGTATTTGCGAATAATTTTGCAGTTAATGATGTTATAACAATTAAAGTATATACCGATGCAACTCCAGATCAGGGATATTATGAAATTCCTGTTGGATTAGAAAAAAACCCTTTAAATCAAGATTTAACATCTTTTACCTACGGTCAAGTTTTAGATCATTTAGGAACTATGCTTGAACTCGATACAAGATTTACTGGATTATATCCGGGCAATAGTAATATTAGAGATATTTCAGGATTTCAAAAATACGGCAGAAGATTATTAAAGCACGAAGGAATTTCTGCATTATCACTAATGTTGCTCTGCGACAAAGAAATCAATGTTATTAAATCTATTGATTATGCTGCTAAAAGTTATAATCAGTTTAGAAATAATTTTTTAAATCTAGCAGTTACATTAGCATATGACTTAAACCCAATTAATTTTGTAGATCAAATTATTACAGAAATGAGCAGAATTAAAACTGCAAGTAATTCGTTTGCAGATTCTGACATGATTGGATCTGGCTCATATAAAAAAGTAATTTGTAAAATTGAAGATCAAATTAAAACATTTGCATTAAATGAAAAATTTAGTCTTGACACCTTATCAAGAAAAGCTGTCTATGTTTACAAAAATAATGTTCAATTATTGCACGGAGCAGATTATACATTTAATCAAACCTTTGGTTACATAAACTTTTCTGGTAATTTAAATGAAGGTGATGTATTAGAAGTGCGGGAATATAATACCACTTCGTTTAATTTTATACCCTCAACTCCTACTAAGTTGGGACTTTATAAAAAGTATGTTCCAAGAATTTTTATTGACGACACATACATAACACCAACTAAAGTTATACAAGGACATGATGGAAGTATCACAGTTGCCTTTAATGACTTTAGAGATGATTTGTTATTAGAATTAGAAAGAAGAATTTATAACAATATTAAAGTTCAATACGAAAGTACTGTTTTTGATATTGATGCAACATTGGGCGGTTATTATAATACGGGTATTTTTACTAAAGAACAAGTTGATTCAATTTTAGAACCATATTTTTTAACGTGGATTACTAGCGGTAATGTAGATTATGTAAACAATACATACTTTGATTCTGAAAATACATTTACCTATACTTACAATTTAATGACTGATTTTACTCAGCAAAAAAATCTTGTAGGTTGGTGGAGAGGTGTTTATCAGTGGGTTTATGATACTGATAGACCACATACATGTCCTTGGGAAATGTTAGGGTTTAGTGAAAAACCAATTTGGTGGGACGAAGAATATGGACCTGCTCCTTATACTAGAAATAATTTAATTCTTTGGGAGGATATTCGTGATGGCAGAATTCGTCGAGGATCTCGTGCAGGCACTCATCAAAGATATCGACGATCTACTATTTTATCTCATATACCCGTAAATGATCAAGGACAGTTGCTATCTCCGTTGCAGGCAAATTTAGCACAAGATTTTGTATTAATTAATTCAAAAGGTAATTTTAAGTTTGGAGATATTAGTCCTGCAGAAGCCGCATGGAGAAAGAGTCCACAGTATCCATTTGCCTTAATGTCTGCGCTATCATTGTTAAGACCGTTTGAATTTATTTCTAAGTCTCTTGATTCATTTAGAGTTAAAACAAATATAATTGGACAAACAGTTTATTCTGAAACAAATAAATTTATTGATATTAATTCAATACTAATTCCATCGGTAAATGGTTTACAAACAACAGGTTTATTAAATTATATTATTGATTATATTAAAGGACAAGATAAAGATACTGAGTTATTAACTAAAAAAATTAAAAATTTAGATATTAAATTATCAAATAAACTGGGGGGATTCGTCGATGCTACTCAGCAAAAATATCTTTTAGATAGTAAAAATCCTAAATCAAAATCGAGCAGTATTTTTATTCCTCAAGAAAATTATAATATAATTTTTAACATTGGAACACCGTTCTTAACTATTAACTATAGTGGCGTAATAATTGAAAAAGTTAATACTGGATGGAGATTATCTGGGTATGACAACAAAAATCCTTACTTTAATTATTATGAAGCGGTAGAATCTAAAACAGATCCGTTTATTACAGTTGGTGGAGTAACTGACAGTTTCTTGGTATGGGAACCTAACAAAAATTATCAAATTGGTCAAACAGTTCAGTATCAGGGCAAATATTTTAAAGTTTTATCATCACATCAAAGTATCACATCCTTTGATGAAAAGTTGTTTAAACAAATATCAAAACTTGAGCAGGTTGGTGCAGTCGAAGTTTTAAAAAGACAGAATTTTAATTTTAATACTTTGAAAAAATTATCCTACGGAACAGTATTACCAACTTTACAATCTGTTGCTAATTTTATTTTTGGATATGATCAATACCTATTAACTTTAGGAATGATATTTGATCAATACAATTATGAAACTCAAACGGTTAATAATTGGACCACCTCAGTTAAAGAATTTATGTTTTGGAGTAAGCATAATTGGGCAGAGGGACAATTAATAACTCTAAGTCCGGCAGCATACAAGTTTCATATTAAATTTGGGTTAGGTTCAGTTGATAACTTATTAGATAGTTTTTATGATTATGCCATTTATAAGCGTGATGGCACAGTTTTGTCAAGTTCGTTTATTAACGTTAACAGAGATTATCAAGAATTTTCTATTACTGTAACAGATACTCTAGATGGAATCTATTTTGCAAATATTAACTTTGTATTAAAAGAACATGTAGTATTATTTGATGATAAAACTGTTTTTAATGATGTGTTATACGATAAAACTTCTGGATATAGACAGGATAGAGTTAAAGTAATCGGTTTTAGAACCACAGACTGGGACGGAGATTACACAAGTCCTGGATTTATATTTGACAATGTTAATGTACAGTCGTGGCAACAATATACAGATTATAATTTGGGTGATATTGTACGCTATAGAGAATTTTTCTGGACTAGTAAGAAAAAACAAGAAGGTACAATAGAGTTTAATGAAACTAACTGGACTAAATTAGATAACATTCCTAGCAAAGGTTTGGTAGCAAACTTTGATTATCGCATTAATCAGTTTGAAGATTATTATGATCTTGATTCAGACGGCCTTGGATCAAGCCAACGAGATCTAGCACGTCATTCTATTGGTTATCAATCGAGAGAATATCTTAATAATCTAAGTGAAGATTCAGTTTCTCAATTTAAAATCTATCAAGGATTTATTAGAGAAAAAGGTACAAAAAATGCTATTACTAAAATCTTTGACAAATTAAGTAGAAATAATACTGATAGTGTAATTCTCAAAGAAGAATGGGCATTTAGAGTAGGTGACTTTGGCGGAACAGATCAATATAAAGAATACGAAATTGCACTAAACAAAGGTCAGTTTAAACTAACTCCTCAGCCTCTTTTAATTAATAACTCTATTGAATATTCTGAAACCAATGACTTATATTATCGAATTCCAATTAATGATTTTGTAATTAAACCTTACGGTGCAGATAAAAATATAATTCCAGTTGCTTATCAAAATGTTCCAAATAGAACCGCTGGATATGTAAGAGAAGATCAAGTAGATTTTAAAACTGCAAAGTTAGAAAACGTTCTCAGTTTATCTGCAGATACTATTAATTACGGTGATCATATTTGGACTACATTTGTAGAACCAGATCAATGGTCAGTTTTTAGATACACACGATCTAATATTTTAATTGATAGTTTAGAAGTTAATAACTCAGATAAAATAGTTACATTAACCTGTAATGTAAGACATAATTTTACAGTCGATCAAATTATAGGAATTGAGGGAATAGCTAGATTATCCGGTTATCATAAGATTATTTCAGTTGAACCTTTTACTTTTAATGTTGCATTACCTACAGGCGGCGATCCAGAAATAGATAACAGTTCATTATTAGCAGTTGGTATATTTGTTGATTCACGACTAACAACAGCTAAAGAATTATCAGATCCTCAAATTGCAAAATTAAAAGTAGGCGATAAACTATGGATCGATAATGACGAAAACAATAGATGGGAAGTAATAGAAAAAATAAGTTCAATTTACACCAGGAATGAAATTAGTGATTATGGTTATTCAATTCCCCGAGGTGCAGGAACAGCAGTAATTCATTTAACATTTAGAAATCAAACTATTGCGTCACTCCCAGGATCAAATGGAGTAGCAGTTTACAAAGACAATTTTGACGGAACATTAAGAAATGTTCAAACTCTAATAGCTCCAGATTCTTTTACAACAAACTTACTAGGAAAGTTTGGATATTCGTTACATGCTACATCTGACGAACAATGGTTATTTGTTGGTTCACCGTTAGTTAGTGGCATAGGATCTCGTTTTCAAGGAATTTTTTCTGAAACAGAAGATTACGAACAAAATGATATAGTATTGTTTGCAGGCAAACTTTGGAGAGCAACACGTAATCTTAATGGTGATGGAAGTACTATCACTTTAGAATCTGCAGATTGGGAATATGTTTATAATATTCCGGCAGATACATATCAAGATTCTTATGATCCAAGCAGATTTTATAGAAAAGGTTCTATAGTTAAATTTGGTATTTTTTCATATATTGCTTTACAAAATACTACAAACAATTTACCAATCAATCAAACTTATTGGGCGTTAACTACCGCTGGAAATTCTGGTTATATCGAACAAGGTATGGTTTCAATATACAGATGGTATGAAGAACAATGGAATTATGAAGGATCGTTTGTAAGTCCTCGTCCTCAACCAAACGAATTATTTGGATTTAGTATAACTTCCGGAATTTCAAACGGAAAATATTATCTAGCTATTTCTGCTCCTGGAGCAGTTAATGCCACAGGAGCAGTATATCTTTATACATTAAATGATACAGACAATGATAATCCAATTTGGGAATTAATAGAAGACGAATCGTATCAGGGAGTGTATGATCCATCAAGACAATACATTGCAGGTTCGATAGTTTATTACGCTAATAAGTTATGGAAAGCAAAATCTAATCAGCAAGCCGATGGTAGCACAATTACTGTAAATTCTGCAGATTGGATCGAGATGGAAGATACAATTACACAAAGTTCTCTTCCGACTAGTGCTGCAATGGTATCTGACGGTACAATTTCAGAAGTAGGGTTACTTCCGGATTCGTCAATATTTAGATTACCAGAAATTGTCAAACAAGGCGATCAGTTTGGTACCTCAATTGCATTTAATAGTGATGCATCTACATTAATAGTAGGGTCGCCATACGGGGATGATAGATCATTTACTAATTACAAGGGTGTGTGGAAATCTTATACACTTTATGGGGGCGGCGATGTTGTTAGATACGAGTCTAACTATTATCGTGTAAATGGTTCTACATCTATTAACGATATTCCAACAACAGGAATTAATTGGACACTAATTGATATTGGTACTTTCGATAGTTCAAATAAAAAATTTGGTAAAGTATTTGTTTATAAACGTAATGATCTCGGAGTTTATAGATTATTTCAAACAATTAACAATCAGAATCTATCGTTATTAAGTGATATCGGACTTCAAATAATTGAAACCGGAGATCGTTTAGGATCGTCGGTTGACATTGACGCTACTGGTGACACTTTGGTTGTATCGGCCCCGTATGGTGATTATGGTTATGTTGACAACGGATATGTTTATGTTTTTAAATATTCTCGAACAAATGAAAAATACGTTATAACAAATAAAATTAGTGGATCCGATGCATCAAACTTTGAGTTATACGGTACACAGGTAAAAATTTCTAATGATGCTAATTCATTAGTAGTTTCAGGTCAAAATTCAATTACAAAATTTAATATTAAGTACGATTTAAGTAAAACTAGATTTGATCAGAATACCACTACATTTTTTGATAAACGAGGAAACACCGGTCGAGTTTATGTATATGAAAAACAAGATACAGAGTACTACCTTGCCGAAGAATTAGATCCGCCAAATTTAATACCTAATGAAAGTTTTGGGTTCTCATTAGATCTTAATGACAATGTAATAGTTGTTGGTTCTCCAACACTTAAAACAGCTCAGGGAGTTATTGGTCAAGTTAGAAAATTTAAACGTTCTGCCACAGCTAAAACTTGGTCAACAATCGGTCAACAGGAACCGCAGACAAGAATAGATTTAATTAAGAGTCTTGCGTTATACGACGTTGAAAATAATAAAAAAATTACAGATGTTGATATTGTTGATCATTACAAATATAAGTTTTTAGGAATTGTAGAACAAGAAATTTCTTTTAAAAATCCCTACGATCCTGCAATTTATTCTAAAGGAAATGATTCGGTTATTGTTGATTCTTCAAGAACTTGGTATGAAACTAATGTAGGAAAGATTTGGGTTAATTTTAAAACAGTTAAATGGACTAACTACGAACAGGGAGAGTTATCCTATAAAATTGGTCATTGGAATGAATTAGCAGATTCGTCGTCAGTGGATGTGTACGAGTGGGTAGAAACAAAAATTTTACCGTCTCAATGGTCGTTAATTGCCGATACTACTGAAGGTTTGGCATTAAACATTTCTGGACAACCGTTATATGCCAACGATACTGTTTATAATATTAAAGAAGTATATGATGAAAAAACAGGAACAGTACTCACTAGTTATTATTATTACTGGGTAAAAAATTCTGTAGTTGTTCCGGATAGCAGTAATAGAAAAATATCAGCAGCAGAAGTTGCCTTGTATATTACAAGTCCAATTAGTTCTGGAATTCCTTTTGTTGGGTTTATATCTCAAGATAGATTATTGGCATATAATTTTGAAAAATATCTTCCTAGTACAAGTGCCGCATTGAATATTAAATTCAATAACTCTAATAAAAATATTAATTTAATACATCATGAATATGAACTGTTAACGGAGGGACAGGGCGATAGTGTACCTACTTTACAATTAGAACAAAAATGGATTGATAGTTTAATTGGCTATGATCAGGCTGGTAACAAAGTTCCCGATCCAAATCTAGCCCCTAAACAAAAATATGGAATTTTATTTAGACCAAGACAGAGTATGTTTGTTAACAAATCAACTGCTCTTAAAATTTTTGTTGATGATGTAAATGCAGTATTAAGAGAAAAACCATTTGCTGAAACATTAGATTTTACAAATTTAAATGCAATAGATGAAGTTCCAACCGAAACATTAAAATTATATGATGTCTCTGTCGAAACATATGCAGAGTTAATCACAATTAATGCTGCAAGAGTTAGACCAGCATTATTAAGAGCTAATTTAATTGATGGACAAATTGAATCGATTGATATTGTTGATTCTGGATTTGGTTACAGAGTAGCTCCCCCTGTATCAATAGTTGGGACAGGATCTGGTGCTAGAGTTACATTAACAATTGATAATTCTGGTAAAGTAACAGGTTACGTTATTAATAATCCAGGCAAAAAATATGACAATGTAATTTTAAATGTAAGAGGTTTTTCTGTGTTAGTTAAAACAGACGAGACCTACAGAAATTACTGGGCAATTTATCAATTTAATGAAAGAAACAAAACATTCTACAGATCCTTAACTCAAGACTTTGATACTACAAAGTATTGGTCTTATATTGACTGGTGGGCTCAAGGTTATAATTCTTCAAATAAAATTATTGACGAAATTCCAGGAACTTATTACGAACCACAATTAGCTAAATTAATAGATTTAAAAGTTAATGATTTAATAAAAGTTTCCGAATATGGAAGTGGCGGATGGGCTGTTTTAAAATTAATAAATCTTTCTGCTACTACTATAAATGAAAAATACGAATTAGTTGGAAGATACCGAGGAACTATTGAAATTTCTTCTTTAATCTACGATGATGCACAAAATCAAGTAGGATACGATAATGTTGGAACATATGATTTAATATCATACGATAATCAGCCAGTTAGCGAAACAAGAAATATTATTAAAGCAATTAAAGAAAATATATTAATTGATGAATTTAAATTTTATTGGAATAAACTATTTTTTAATAGTATTCATTTTATTTTTTCTGAACAATTATATGTTGATTGGGCCTTTAAAACAAGCTTTTTAAATGCAATACATACTATTGGGGATCTTGAACAAAAGTCTCATTATAAGAATGACAATCTTGAAAGTTATGAACAGTATCTAAAAGAAGTTAAACCTTATAGAACAAAAATTAGAGAATTTACTAGTACATATAATTCTTTAGAAAATACACAATCATTACTGACTGATTTTGACCTTCCTCCTTATTACGAAGATACAGAAGGTAAATTAATCCCAGTAAAAACAAATAATGAAATTTTAAACACATATCCTTGGAAACTTTGGAAAGATAATAATACCTACAAAGTTATTGAGATAACGGTATATGATTCTGGTTCTGGATACATTAATCCTCCTACTGTTGTAATTAACGGCGGCGGTGGCAGCGGTGCCGAAGCATTGGCATATGTTTCTAACGGTAGTGTAACCGGAGTTGTTATTACTAAAGAGGGTATAGGATATACATCTGCACCTACAGTTACATTAGTTGGCGGATTTTCTGATACCGGAACTCAAGCCAAAGCTAGTGCTATAATTGGAAAAGGAACAATTAGATCTTTTGATATTACTATGAAATTTGATAGAATATCAAAAAATGGAACTTATTCTTCTTTTGTACAAGACGAAACAATTGTAGCCAGCGGAGTTACTTCTGTTTTTAATTTAAAATATCCTCCATCAAGAGATAGATCAAAGATAACTGTTTATCTAAACAACGGATTGATTTTGTCAAATGAGTATGAATTATCTTTATTTGAACAAATGATTGATGGGTTTACTTTCATTCAAGGAAGAATTAAATTTTTATTAGTTCCGGCTACAGGGACTGTAATTAGAATCATATATTCAAAGAACGATGAAATTTTAGATAGTGTAGATAGGATTAAAAAATATTATAATCCGTTAGATGGAATGACTGGAAAAGATGTATCTCAGTTAATGACCGGCATTGACTTTGGCGGTGTAATTATTCAGGGAAGTTCTTTCAATTCAACCGGAGGTTGGGATGCATTGCCTTGGTTTAGCGATAGTTGGGATAGTGTTACACCAAACTCGGATTACTATGTTATAGCCGATGGTAGTACTACTAGTATTCAGTTACCGTACACTCCGTCAATTGGGCAAGCAATTAATGTTTATATCAAACGAGGTGATTTTTCTACCTTGCCAGATAAAACTGGAAGATTTACTCGCATCGATGATCCTTACTATAACGTATATGATGGTTCAACAGTTCAACCAAATGGTAAAAGATCAGCACCTGCCGGGGTATTAATGAATACATTTATTGGTAATGGAGTGATTAAAGATATTGACTTGCCTATATTATTAGCAACACAAGCCGGGGATATATTAATCTTCCGTCCAAGCACAAGTGACGGTTCGGTCAATATTACTGATACAAATGTTCAAGACACTCTTTTAAGTGGTGGTTCGTTACTTAATACCAACAATATATATTCTACTGCTAACGGTTTAACCGCAGAAGAAATAGTTGTATCTGGGGATAAATTTATTTCCCCAGATCAAGTTCCTTCTCCGGAGGAAAATGTACCAGGACAGGTATTAGATACAGTATCGATTAAAACTTTTCATAGAACATATGTCGGAGCTGCACAAGTTAAGAGTAATGTTTATTTTACTGATGGAATTGCAAAAAGATTTAAATTTACAAATAAAATTTTAGAATCAAAATCTGTTTCTGTGTATCTTGATAAAGTTAAACAGGGTCAGAGCTTAGATCTTTATAATATTTCTTATGATTATTACTTAGATTTTAAAAATAGTGAAATAGAATTTTTTGTAACTCCTCCTGCTGGTAAAATTGTTGAAATAGTTTCAATTGGGCCAGGCGGGTATGCTATTCTTGATTTTTCTGAATTTGTAGGAGATGGTGCAACAAGATATTTTTTAACAAAAGCTCAACATGTAGAAACATCTTATATAATAGTTACAGTAAATGGATTAGAGGTTCCTGTATCGTTTGTAACATCAAAAGGGTTATTAAACGATAAAGATGAAACAGTAATTGAATTCTCAGTTCCGCCTAGTTTTAATCAAGTTGTTAAAATTTTAGTTCTTGGGACATCTATAGAAGCAGACAGTTCCGGTCAGAGTGCAATTAGAATCAATGAACAAATAATTATACATGATGGTAGCACCAGACTCTATGACCTAGACAAATTTGTTAATTTAGAAAGAAGCTCGGCAGCTGGAAATATGTTAGTTGAAGTTAACAATAGATTAATACCATCTGGCGATACACAAGTTATTGTTTATAATGGTTCTAACAATTCAAATATCATTGGACAAGATCCGTATTTTGGTCCAGGCAGTATTGATGTAAGAAATATATCTGTATATATTAATGAAATAAAAACTGAATTTATTTCAGATTGGATTTTAGAAGGATCGACTAATCTTTTAACAATTACTAAATCATTGATAATTGGAGACGAAATCAGAATTGAAATTGCGCAAAACAATTCTTATAAAATTGAAAACAATGAAATTAGATTATTACCAGTATTGTCTCTGAACCCGGGTGATCTTATTAAAGTTATTTGGTTTAGCGAATATCCAACAATGTCTTTAATAAAAGACAGATTTCCTGGAAATTACGGAGTAATGAAATTAAGAAGAAAAGTAACTGATATTTCAACAGTGTGGGTTTATAAAAATGGTTTTAGATTAGCTCCTGAAGTTGAATACGAAGTTAATTTAACAGATAACTTTGTAAAATTAACCAATTTAGCGTTATCAACAGATGACATAACGTTGGTTATTTTTGGACAAGAAAATTACAATCCAGTCTTTGCATATGAGATTTTTAAAGACATGTTAAATTTAACTCATTATAAGAGATATATAATAGGGCAAGTAAAACTAACACAAGAATTAAATTATTATGATACACAAATTACCGTTGATAACGGTGATTATCTCTTTGTTCCAGATATAATTAATAAAATTCCCGGAACTGTTACAATTAACAGTGAAAGAATTAATTATTATCAAAAAAATGGCAACATTTTATCTCAGTTAACTAGAGGAATTTTGGGAACATCGATTCCGGAAAAACACAATATTAATTCTGATGTAGTTGATGTGGGAATTGGAGAATCTCTTCCTTATAGAGAATATCAAAATAAAGAAGAATTTATCAGTGACGGAACCTCGTTATTGATTGGTCCTTTACTGACTACTCCTATTAAGTCTACAAGAAATACAGTATGGTACAGATCTACAATACCTGCAACTCACGGACCGAACGATCAATATGAAGTATTTGTTAACGGAAAACGACTTAGAAAAAATCCTTATAAACGTTATCAAGAAACTAATGGACTAGCAAGCCCATTGGCTGATATCGATGTTGAGGCAGAATTTTCAGTAGACGGCACTACTCCATATATCAGACTAACAACTGCAATATCTGCAGGTAGCAGAATTGTAATTATTAGTAAAACCGGTAATATTTTCTACGATACTGGATTATCAACAGCGGCCAGCGGAATTACTTTAATTAACAATGATTCTGTTGTAGCACAGTTTTTAAGAAATAAGAGTACAAAATAGAAGAAATAAATACAAAATGAGAAATATCATGTTAACAGATAAAGATAAAACAACTATGACAAAACCAAACGAAACCATGGGTTTTTACATCGAGGGACATATTAAAATTTGGGATCCAAAAACTGGAGAAGTTTTTCGAGACAAAAGAAATGCAATTCATTATGAAAATATGAGTGTTGCTTTAGCCCAAAGTTTATCCTCTCAAGGCAAAGGAACAGTTTATCAAATGGTTTTTGGTACAGGGGGCACAACAGTTGACCCCACTGGTTTAATTACGTATCTAACTCCGAACACGACCGGTACTAACTCAAGTCTGTATAATCAAACATACGCTAAAGTAATTGATCAAACAGCTAAAGAAAATTTAGATCCTATTAGAAATAAAATGGAAATTCGTCATATTAGCGGTGCAACATACTCAGATATTGTAATTACATGTTTTTTAGATTACGGAGAACCTGCAGGTCAAGAGGCATTTGATAACAGCCAAACAATGGATGGAAATTTTATTTTTGACGAGCTTGGATTAAAAGGATACGATCCTTCGGGCAACGGAAAATTATTAACTCATGTAGTTTTTCATCCTGTACAAAAATCATTGAATAGATTAATGCAAATAGATTACACAGTTCGTATCCAGAGTTTAACTGGTTTTAATGAGGTTTAAAGATGCCATATATTGTAACGTTTACTGAAAAAGATCAAAAAGTACCTATTACAGTATATGACAATACGTCAAATACTGACACTAGTCTTACATTACCAGGTCGTAATGTGACGGGATACGGCCAAATTATTGCAGAAAATTTTGTTAGACTTTTAGAAAATTTTGCAGGTCCTGGTAGACCTGTAAATCCTGTTGAAGGTCAACTATGGTACGATACTACAAATGAACAATTAAAAATATGGGACAGTGTTGATTGGAAAGCAGCTTCTAATATACAAACTAGTGTTGCAGAACCTGCGGTTGGTGCAAGTAGAAAAGGCGATTTATGGGTTAATACTAGTAAACAACAATTATCTATTTTTTCTGGAAGTAAGTGGATATTGGTTGGTCCGTATATTAGTACTATTGATGGAAAACGAACTGGTCCAATTGTTGAAACTATCATTGATCAAGATAACACAGAAAAAACTGTAGTTACATTTTATGTAGATGACAGCCCATTGGTTATTATTAGCAAAGACAGATTCTTTCCTAAATCGGATATTTTTGGATTTACTGTAGATGGAATTAAACCGGGTATTAATATTACTACAGAAACTTTTTTAACAGGATTTCCGACTAGACTATTAGGAATAGCATCATCGGCTGAAAATTTAAGAATTAACGATGCTAATGTAGCATCTTCTAAATTTTTAAGATCGGACACAATTAATACAACTGATTTTCAGTTCAATGTTAGAAATAATTTAGGTATTACTGTTGGCGCTGATAGTACATTAAACATTTTAAACGGCACAAATGGTGCAAAAATTTATAATTCGTTACCCGGTGCTGTTGTTGATATTCAAACTTCAAAATTGGATCTTCCTTCTACTGTACTAAGAGTTAAAAACGATAGAGTTGGTATTAATTCTTTAGATCCTCAAGAATCGTTAGATGTAACAGGTAATGCATTATTAACAGGAACATTTTATATAAAATCTGAATCTGATGCGGTTAATGTTAACAGCGGAGCATTACAGGTTACGGGCGGTGCATCTATTAAGAAAAAACTAGTTGTGGGAGGAAATATAGATTCCCAAGGAATAATGACCACAAGAAATATTGTTCCTCCAGCAACGGATACTTATTCAATTGGTGGATCTATAACAAATAGATATAAAGAGATTTATGCCAAAACAATTACTGCTCAAGAATTTAATGGATCGTTTACTGGTAACATAAATGGAAATGCCGACACCGCTAATGCACTTAAAAATCCAACAACTTTTAGATTTAAAGGTGCAGTAACTTTAAGAAATGATGTTTCATTTGACGGATCAGGAACCTCAACAGTTAAAGAATTTGATACAGTGTTATCTGTTGATCTAATTCAAAGTCAGGATTTAATTACACGTTCTACATATGATACAAATATTTTAATATATCTTCCAAGATCATCAGCATCTAATAAATTAGGAAGAATTACTAGAGATAATTTTGTAGGAGAACTTGCAGTACCGGTAGGAACAATTTTGCCGTTTGCCGGCACAACGGTTCCTGCAGGATATCTTCTATGTGATGGCAGCGAAATTTTAAAAAATAGATATGCTGATTTATTTGATATTATTGCTAACAATTATGTCCCTATTGGATATACTTGGAGATCCGGATCAGACTTTAATTTGTATTTTAAATTACCTGATTTTAGAGGTAGATTTCCGTTAGGTGCTGATAATATGGCAAATGGTTTACAGATATCTTCGAACAGTCAATCGGCCGGCGGAGGTACTGCTAACGTGGTAACAGGTGCTGCTGCTGCAACTGTTGGGGGAACATCCGGTTCACAATCATATACTTTAGCAATTACCAATTTACCTCAGCATGAGCATAATATGCAAGGAACGAGGGCGGACGGTGTTACACCGGGGGATCAATATTATGCTGTAAATGCAACTAATGCTAGTCCAACTGATGTTGGATCTAGTTCAAGACCTGGAGGTTTACCAGTTGCCGGTCAGTTAGCAAGTTTACCAAGTTCTGGTAAAATTAAAGATCAATCGTCTGCAACCTTAAGTCAACCGTTCTCGATTATGAATCCATATCAAACTATTAATTATATTATTAGATACGGTAGAGATTTCTTTGATCCAATCAATTCTTAATAGGATATAAAAGATGGCATATATTGTTAACAAAACCGATACTAATATACTAGCAACTGTACCCGACGGACAGGTAGATCAATTAAGTTCGTCGCTAACTCTTATTGGAAAAAATTACAGCGGTTTTGGAGAATTTTTAAACGAAAATTTTGTAAAATTATTAGAAAATTTTGCAAATAACAGCGCACCTCTAAGATCTATAAGAGGACAGTTGTGGTACGACACTGCCGAACAACGAATTAAGGTTTATACAGGTAACGAGTTTAAGTCTGTTGGTTCGGCTGCATTAACTTCAGTTCAGCCAGTTGGCCTAGGTGCCGGAGATTTTTGGTACAATACATCTAAAGAACAATTGTATTTTTATGACGGAACAACACCGTTATTGGTATCTCCAGCCTATAGTAAACCACAGGCAAAAAGCGGATTTGTCGTTGAGACGGTTAAAGATAGTCTTGGATCGGATCAGACAGTTGTTTTATTATATGCAGGAGGATCGTTACTTGGAATTTTTAGTAAATCTAAATTTAGACCAGTAAATCAAATTGTTGGATATCCTTTAAACACTGATATTAATATTGGTTTTAATTCTGGAAAGTTTCCTGGATTTGAAACTAATCCGGCGTTTGATGTAAAATTTGATACCACCGCAGCAAATTCAGAAAAATTAGCAGGACAATCAATTTCGTCGTTCATGAGAACAGATGTTCCTGCGGTCACAATGGTTGGTTCAATTACTAGTTCTTCTAATGCAGGTTATACATTTGGTTCTCAAAATCAAATTAATTTAAGTGTAAACGGCATTGGGACATTTCTCATAGCTAATCGTGAACAAGGAAAAAATATTGATATTATTGTAAACAAGGATAATATTACCTTTCCTACAGTTATAGGTGTTCAAACTTCCCAAGACATTATTGATTTTTATAATGGTGTTCCAACAAGCGAAGCTAGATTTGGGGGCAATGTACAAATTGCTGGAAATTTAACGGTACTTGGTGATACATTTACATTGAATACTGTAAATGTTACAGTTGAAGACAAATTAATAGAATTAGGAAAGATTGTTACTCCTACAGATGAAACTGCCGACGGCGGCGGAATTATTTTAAAAGGCACAACTGATAAATTAATTATTTGGTCTACTACTGCAAAAGCACCAACAGATCAATTACCAGCACTATCTTCTCAGGCTTGGAATCTTAATGGCGATATTAACTTAACTAGTCCAACTGCTGCTATTAGAATTAATGGTGTAAAAATACTCGATGCTGCATCGCTTGGTGCAACAGTTCAGACTGCTTCTGGATTAACTAATTTTGGAGCATTTGATACTTTTACTGTTGATGATTTGTTTTTTAATGATAATGAAATATCAACTAGATTTACCAACACAGATTTAATATTAAACCCGTCCGGTACAGGTGCAATTAGAGTTAGCAGCACAGAAATTAAAGATGTCAAATATGTTTATAATAGTTTTACCAATTCTGTAGAAAGTCCAAGTCTACCGAACGATGCTGCACCAAAAGCCTATGTTGATTATGCAGTTTCTAAAGCACCGTTAGCATTTGCTATGGATATTTCTGATCCAAGTAATCCGGGAAATCCAATAACAGATAATGCAATTTCTGGATTTTTAATACAATTATTTCCAGCGGTAGAACATCAGGAAAATACAACGTTACGAGTTCTATGCTCATACTTTACAAATACAACAGAAACTCTTACAGTCACAGGCCAGTTGATTAAATCATATGAAACATATGTAACATCGGTAAGTCCGACGTCATTTGGTACGGCATTACAAGATATAACATTGAATCCAATAACTTTACCAACTAGCGATATTGTAATTACAAGAGTAGTAAAAACATTTAGATTGATATCGTCTGTATGGACAATACAGCCATAAAAGGAATTTAAAAAATGCCATATCGTATTAATAAATGGAACGGTAACGAACTTACTGTTTTAGAAGATGGAAGAATTAATGCTACTACTAGTGTTAAACTAGTTGGTAGAAATTATGCTGGATATGGCGAAGTTCAAAACGAAAATTTTCTTTGGTTATTAGAAAACTTTGCAGCAGATAGTGCGCCACCAACACCTCTTACTGGACAGATATATTATAATACAGCAACA